>Ga0116171_10000290_pt1 | contig 53855 bp, 34 predicted proteins | sample AD_JPNHW2_MetaG_FD_89798 | JGI IMG/M metagenome (GOLD analysis project Ga0116171, IMG submission 89798) | Active sludge microbial communities of municipal wastewater-treating anaerobic digesters from Japan - AD_JPNHW2_MetaG | ecosystem: Engineered > Bioreactor > Anaerobic > Digestate | place... | reverse complement strand
GGTGAGATTGGTGGCGAGGCCGGTCCAGGCTTTGCCATTGTCGATGCTGTAGAGCACATTGACCGTGCCGGTGTAGTACTTGTTGGTCCAGGTGATGTTGGTTTTGTTGCCGAAATAGAAGGTCTCGCCGCCATTTGGCGCGGTGACGAGGATTTCGGGCGGCGGATTGATGACGTGCACCGTTTCCCAGGTCTGGTCGACCGGGCACTCGCCATCCTCCTCGGAGATGCGGATGTGGGCCTTGTCGAGGAGCTCATCCGGAGCCGTCCAGATGTAGGAGCCATCATTGGGGGTATCCTGGGCAATCAGGATCCAGTTGGCATCGGTGTCATGCTTCTGATACTCGATGGTCACCTTGCTCGAGATATTGGAGGAGATCCACTTGATCTCGTAGGGGGTATTGCGCACGATCTCGGCATGGCTCTCTTCCGGGGGCGCGATGATATGGATCATTTCGGCAGGATCGCCGCCCCACCAGTCGGGCGTGAGATTATTGGTCACGACAAAGCGGTCGAGACGGGTGTAGTGTTCCTTGCCGCGGAACTGGATGGTATGATTGCCGGCGGTGAGATAGAAGTAGACCGGGTCCAGCTGCGCCGAGACGTTCGGGATGCCCGTGGTGCCGCGGTCGCTGATACGGTCCCAGGTCCATTTGTACCCCTTGTTGGTGTCCCAGACATACTCGGAACCACCGTCGACCTTGACCAGCCAGGAGTTGCGGGTGCTGCCGGCGCCGAGCGCGCGCGCCCAGATCACGTAGAGGCCGGGAGTCGCGACGTTGAAGGTGATGGTGCCGATACCGGGATTGCTGCTGACATCGCGCGAGGAGAAGATGAATTTGCAGCCGAAGGCACGGCCGTCAACGCCCACATACATATAATTGGCCAGCGTAGCCGCTTCACCTTCCTTGGTAATCGAGGTGGGGGTGAAGCCGGTCATGTCAACGGTGATATTGGCGTCGCTGTCATCATAGACGGTGCCGTCGACGGGGCTGGAGACACGGTAGCGCAGCTGCGCGGTCGGATAGCCGGGGACCACGGTAGCGAAAGAGCCGTTGTTGGGGGCATTGGCTGCCAGCAGGTACCATTTGCTGCCGCCATCAAAGCTGAAAAGGACGTGCACGGTCGTGAGTTCGGGATTGACCGCCCAGGTGACATTCAGCGGGGATCCGGCAGCCAGAGTGCCGCCGTTGGGAGCCAGCAGATTCATGCCGATGGGGGCCGTGGAGGCCGCCCAGGCCGGATCGTTGACATCGGCGAGCAAGGGATTGGAGCCGAGGCTGGCATCCAGATTGTTGACGGTCGCATCGCCGGCGGTCTGGCCGGCGCCTTCATCGAGCTTGTAGTAGGCCAGCAAGCCGGCTTCCGCTCCGGTCAGGGGCAGGGCACGGCTGGCCTTGATCTCGGCGTCGGTACGCGCGACCGACCAGATGCGGATCTCGTCGAGCGAGCCGTTGAGCGGACGATCGAAACCGGTACGGTTGCCCATATAGATCGGTTCAGTGCTCGCCGGCAGCAGCAGGCTGGGATGATTGAGGGTGGCTACCGGATTGCCGTCAAAGAAGAGGGTGCCGACATAGTTCACACCGACGGTCTGGACGCGGATGGCGACGTGATGCCAGCCCGGGGTGACCGTGTTGTTCGGCGAGGCCAGCTCGGGGCTGCTGGGGCGCAGGAACTGGATGGTGTTATTGGGGCCGAGCGCGACGGCGAAAACGCCATTACGGTCCAGGAGCCGGTCATTGTTGGTATAGCCATTGGCTTTGAACCAGGCTTCGAGGGTATAATTACCGGTGAGGTTATCCAGCAGGGGATTATCCACCACTAGTCCGGCGTCATTGGTGCCATCGAAGGTGAGCATGGAACCTGCCTGCCCCGCAGCGAGGAGCATGACCGGTGCCAGGAGCATGACGCCCAGAATGTACCATAACGATTTTTTCATGTGATTCTCCTAAGCAACAGATGAAGTATCATGCCGGAACGCCATGGAGGAATTTTCGGATGGGTCCTGAGGCATGAATGGATTCTGTTCGAATTCACTGCAGCGGTTCAGCCTTGTCCTTCACCTCCTTTTGTCGAAATGAGAAGCGACCAGTTACGTCTGGACCATCTAAAATAATGTACCATCAAACAGGATGCTTGCGGAAGTAATTCTAAACAAAATAAAAATAATACCCAAATAAATTACGAAATACAGCCAATTATTATGTGATAGCCGTCACTATTTGCTGTTTGCTGGTGAAGAACGGGATGCCGGGCGAGGATGCTGAGAGGCAAAACCTGATGTGCCGGAGCGGAGAATGCCCTGTCCCGGGCATTCGTGTCAAGCGGAGTGCGGTGGATGATTCCCGCCAAATATAATGAATACTAGTTAAAGTTAACCTTTTTATCCCTGAAATGCAAGAAATAGTATAAAAATTTTACAGAATCCGGCGCACAGCCCGCAGATCCCGGGCCCGGCGCGGATTAAAATCGGGGTCTCGGGGCCTCAGGCTGTTGATCAGCACCAGGTCGCCGGCGTGAATGAACTTGCCCTCCCCGAGATACATCCCGACATGGGTGATATGTTCGATGTTGCGCCCGAAAAAGAGCAGATCGCCCGGCTGCAGTGCGGCATAGGTCGAGTCGTAGCGAACCGGCTGGCCCGCATGCACCTGCATGTTGGCATCGCGGGGCAATTGAATGCCGTGCAGTTTGTAGACCGTCCGCGTCAATCCGGAGCAGTCAAATCCCTTGGTGGAAAGGCCGCCCCAGAAATAGGGATAACCAAGGAACTGGCGGGCGGTTTCGGCCAGCTCCTTCGGGCGGGGTTTGGGCTGCCGGGCAAAGTCCGCGGCGTCCATGACTTCTTTGCGCAGCACATAGCCCTCGCGGCCGTCCGGCAGGGCAACCCGCAGCCACTTGCCCTCTTTCTTGACCACAGCGACGCTGGCACCAAGCACGATGTCCGAGACCGGGTAGCTTTCCGCCTTCCTGGCGCTGTGGATCTCGCCCCATTTCTTCCAGTAGATGACCTTGGGCCGCTGTTGCCAGGTGGCCAGCTCGTCCCGGCTCATGGCTGCCACCGACCCGCCGTCCATATACCCGATATAGCCATCGGCGAGCTGCACCAGATGGAAATAGGAGGCATCCCTGAGGATCGTCAGGGCGTCGCCTAGCAGGCCCTGATTGATGATCTCCTCTTTTTCGGAGGGGCCGCGGCGCAGCAGCGCCGTGCTGACCGTGACGATGCCGGCGCAGCGGCTGCCGGGGGCGCAGGCCGGCAGCAGGGCAACGCTGCAACGCCGGGGGGAGCATTGCATCCGACCGAGTTGCGCCTGCAGCGAATCGTGTGCTGCGGCCACGCTGGTCTCGCCGCTGACGACCAGCGTGTCGCCGTGCAGGGCGGCATGGACCACATAGAGCGCCAGCCGGGGATCGGGGGCGAGCGCCTGGCCGATCTGGTCGATGATATCCTGTGCCTGCTGCAGGGCAGCTGTGGGCGCCTGGGCGGGCGGTCCGGTCAGATCCTGTTCCTGCTGAAGGGCGGCTGCGGGCGCCTGGGCCGGCGCGGCGAGGGCTATACACAGTAATAGGAGAATCAAGGCAGTTTTCATGGATTTTCCAGGTTTGGCGGCGATCACGCAAAAAGGGCCAGGTCTCCCTTGCCGGCCCGCACCACCACCGGGTGGTCACCGCTCAGGTCGACAACGCTCGAGGGCTCGGGGGATCCCGGACCACTGTCAATCACAACATCAACATGATGCTTAAATATTTCGCAGATTTCGTCGATATCCGTCAAATAAGGCGAATTGGCGAGCGTCGCGCTCGTGGAGATGATCGGCGTGCCCAGACCTTGCAGCAGCCGCTGGCTGATGGGATGATCCGGGACGCGGATGCCGACGGTCTTGCGCCGTTCCAGCAGAATCTTGGGCACGAGGCGGCTGGCCTCGAGCAAAAAGGTGTAGGGACCGGGCGTGAGGCGTTTCATGATCTTGTAGGCGGGCGTGGAGACCTGCGCATACTGGGCGATCTCTTTCAGGTCGGGACAGATGAAACTGAGGAGTTTGCGCTTGTCATTGCCCTTGAGCTGATAGATTCTCTCCACGCCCTTTTTGTTGAGCAGGTTGCAGCCGAGGCCGTAGACTGTATCGGTCGGGTAAATGATCAGGCCGCCGTCGCGTAACACCGCGATGGCCTGCTGCAGACGCCGTTCCGAGGGATAGTCCGGCGAGATTTCAAGCCGTATCATGATCGTGTCCGCTTTTCGAAAGGTTGTTTCCGCCGGCGTGCGCCTCGCTGGTGGGGGAGCCGGCCAGTCCATTCAGAGCGGCGGAGAGTGCCGCCATCTCGTTGGCGGCGATGGTGCGCAGATCGATGCGAATCGCCTCCTCCTGAATATAGCCCACCACGGCCGGGCTGCCGCTGCGCAGGCGCGCTGCCCAGCGCTCCGCCTTGCCGTCCAGCGGCGTCAGCACCAGGGCATAGCTGGGAATCCTGGCCAGGGGAAGCGCGCCGCTGCCGGCCTGAGCCTCGCTGGGCTGCACGGCGATCGTAAAATGCCCGGCCAGCGCCGGGTGCACCGCCTGCTGCAGCTGTTCTGCGCGCAGTCGGACCGACTCCGCCGGCTCGCTCAGCATCCCCAGTACCGGGAGATTCTCCACCAGACCGGCCTCCGCAAAATAGAGGTGCAGGGTGGCCGCCAGCGCCGCAAAGACCATCTTGTCGCAACGCAGGGCGCGCATCAGGGGGTTGGCATGGATGCGCCGGATGTACTCCGCACGGCCGGCGATCAGGCCGGATTGGGGGCCGCCGAGCACTTTATCGCCGCTGAAGGTGACCACGTCGGCCCCGGCCGCCAGACTCTCCTGCACCAGCGGCTCGGAGGGCAAGCCGAAGCGGCGCAGATCGACGAGAATCCCGCCGCCGAGATCGTGAATTACCGGCACACCGCGGCGGTGGGCCAGCGCGACGACCTCTGCCAGCTCCACCTCTTCGGTAAAGCCGACGACCCGGTAGTTGGAGGTGTGGGCGACCACGATCGCGCCGGTCTCCGGCGTGATCGCCTGTTCGTAATCCTGCAGCCGCGTCCGGTTGGTGGTGCCGACCTCCCGCATCCGTGCGCCGCTTTTCTCCATCACCTCGGGCAGGCGGAAGCTGCCGCCGATCTCGATGAGCTGGCCGCGCGAGATGATCGCCTCCTTTTCCTGGCAGAGCGTATTCAGGGCAAGGAGGACCGCCGCGGCATTGTTGTTGACCACCACCGCCGCTTCAGCTCCGCAGAGGGCGCAGAGCAGGCTGTTGACGATCTCGTTGCGTTCGCCGCGCCGGCCGTTCTCGAGATCCAGCTCGAGGCTGCAATAGCCTGTGGTCACGGCGGCGACCGCGGTGCGTGCGGCCTCGGCGAGGGGGGCGCGGCCGAGACCGGTGTGCAGCACAATGCCGGTAGCGTTGAGCACGGGCCGCAGCGGACTGGTTCCGAGGGCATTGAGGCGACGCCGGGTCCGGCGCACCACTTCGTCGAGCAAGGTCTCGCGGTCCGGAGCCGCGGCGCGGCTGCCCGCCAGAGTGCGGCGCATCTCCTCCAGCTCCTGGCGCAGGATATCCCGGATCAGCCGGGCGGGATAACGCGGGCTCAGGGCGAGGAGTTGGGGGTGGTTGGCGGCGCTCTCTACCGAGGGCAGCCGGCGCAAGAAGGTGTCACTCACCGGAGACCTCCCGCGGTTGTTCGGGTTTGCCGGGCCTGATCAGCAGGGCGGCGAGCAGGCCGGCCAGCGTGGTAAAGATCAGGCCATTGAGGGCGCTGCTGACGCCGTATTTTTCCGCCAGCGCGCCCAGCGGGGTGACAGCCAGTCCGCCGATCCCCCAGCCCATCCCCATCATCAGGGACGAGATCGTGCCGGCCTGGCGGGGGAAAAGAGCCTGGCCCATGACGATATTGACCGAGATCGAAGAGTAGATGAAAAAGCCGGCGATCGCGAGCATGATCGGTGCCAGCAGGCTGCCGCCGTGCAGAAAGAGCCAGAAGGCTGGAAAGGCCCCGGCCATGGAGAGGACGATCACCTCCTTGCGGCCGATGCGATCGGAGAGGGCCCCGCCGAGGATGCTGCCAAAGGCCCCGCTGATCTCGAACAGGGTATTGGCGCTGCCAGCCATGAGGAGGGAGTAGCCTTTGCCGGTCAGGTAGATCGGACAAAAGGTCATAAAACCGCTGACGATGAAAGAACGCAGGACCACCACCAGCCAGATCAGGGCGAGGCTGCCGAGGCGGCGACGCTCCTGCTTCGACCAGGGGACGTGGCGTTTGCCGTCACTCTCGCCCGGTGTGATGGTACGCGGCAGTTGTTTCCAGAGCAGCAGGGCCACGGCCACGCCGAGCACGGCGGTGACCATGCTGTATCGCAGCCCCCAGAGGGCGACGACGCTGAGGATGATCAGCGGCCCCATGGCATGGCCGGCATTGCCGCCGGTGACGAAGAGCGACATCGCCAGGCCGCTGCGCCGCTGTCCCGCCTTGCCCGAAATCGCCGCGGCCTGGGGATGAAAGGCGGCGGTTCCGAGTCCGCCGAGCAGCACGATCGCGGCCAGGGCATACCAGGAATGCCACCAGCCGATGGTGCCGAAGAGGAGGGCGGTGACCAGCGGACCGCAAATGACCAGCCACGGCCGGCGCATCCGGTCCGACCAGAGCCCGAAAAGCGGCTGCATGATCGAGCCGGAGATGGAGGCGATCGAGGTCAACACCCCCGCCAGGGTCAGGCTGTAGTGGGCCTGCTGCATCAGCAGCGGCTGCAGCGGTGCCAGAAATCCCGGATAGGCGTCGTTGGCGAAATGGCCCAGGGAGAGCAGGAGGATGGTGCGCCGGTTTTGCGGCCGTGCGGCGCGATCGGCAGGATTGTCACTGGTCACGGGAGGAGCATCCTGGTCATTTCTTGTTCAGCAGCACCAGCCAGGCGCCACCGGCCATCAGCAGCACGGCCGCCAGCAGCAGCGGATCCATGATATGGAGGACCTGCAGATAGCGGTAGCCCGCCAGAATGGCGCAAAGCAGGGCACCGTTGCGCGGCCAGTTCGCTGGGCCCGGAGCAGTCCGGTATTTTCCGTACAAAAAAAGCGTCAGAGCCATGCCACAGAAAAAGATAACCCAGAGCAGGCCAGGCTTGAGCAACGCGAGGGAGCGCAGTACCACCATCAAGCCCACGGTGAAGCAAAGCCCCGCCGGCAGGACCAGCCACCAGTTCTCCTCGCGCATGAAGGAGCGCAGCGCGAAATACAAGGCGACCAGGAAAAAGAAGAGGCTGCCCAGGGCGGCCTGTATGAGCGAGCCGTGTCCCGACTTGGCGACCAGCGCAGAAACGCCGATGAAGAGGATGACGAGTCCCACACCGGAAGAGAAGCGCGGCTGCTTGGCCATAAGATCTCCTCGAAATGAACAGATACTGCGAGCGGTTTATGCTATGAATGGCCACATTGGCAACAAGTTGCCTCGCGCTGCCCTTAAGATGAACAGGCCCTGCGCGCGGTTTCATCTTTTCAATGTACGACTTTAATTTCGGATTTACAAGCGAGATTGCTGCAGCGGCGGGCCGCACCGCCTGCCCTCCTTCCTCCGCCCTCCTGCATAAAAAAGAGGCGCGGAGATATCTCCGCGCCTCTCGTGATGCCAGGACGAATAAAAATACAGGAGGCTATTTGAGCAAAACCATCCGGCGCATCCGCGTGAACGATTCGGAATTCCCCTGCACCTCGAGGCGATAGAAATAGACCCCGGAGGCCATCTTGTCGCCATGGCTGTTGGTGCCATCCCAGACCACCTGATGATTTCCGGCGGCCAGGCTGCCCTCTGCGAGCCGCTTGACCTCGCGTCCGAGCATGTCAAAGATGGTCAGGCGCACCCGGCTGCCCTGCGCGAGGCTGAAATCGATCCGGGTCACGGGATTGAAGGGATTGGGATAGTTCTGTTCCAGGGCTGTGGTGGTTGGCAACGCTGGATTCTCCTGGACCGCCGTCGTCGAGGTGGCCACGAGCAGATTGAGGCTGTAGACGTTGATCTTGCCGCCCAGATCCAGCGGCTGCGCAGTGGGCGAGGAATCGCTATAACCGGTGGCCGAGGCGGTCAGGGCATAGCTGTCGGCCGGCAGGTTTTCAAAGGCGTAATCGCCCTCTTCGGCGGTCGCTGTGCTCGCCACGACGCCCTCGGTGGTGGTCAGGGTGACCAGCGCCCCCTCCACCGGCGTACCGGTGCCATCGAGCACCTTGCCGGCGATCTGGTAAGCGCCCTTGTTCTGCGGATCCAGGCCGACATCGATGCCGGTGACTTCCTGGGCATCGATGACCTCGATCAGGGTGGCCTCTTTCCAGGAGCGGACGTTATTATAGAACTCGCCCTTGTAACCGCGGGCCTCGATCAGCAGCACATATTTGCCCGCCGCGAGACCGGAGATCGCGTAGGTGCCATCCTCGGCGGCGAGCGCCTTGCGCGGCCGGTTGAAGGTGCGCACCGGGAAGGCCATGATCATGGCATTGGCTACCGGCATCCCGGTGCTGTCATCGACGATCAGGCCAGAGATGCTGCGCGGCAGCGGCGGGATCTTGCCCAGGCTAAAGTTGATTTCCGTAACCGCCTGGCCGGTCTGGAGCTGGATCGGGGTGGCCTCCTTGCGGGTGAAGACGCTGTCGTACCACTGCGTCACATAGCCCGCTCGCGCGGCGCTGACCAGATAGCTGCCGTTTTGCAGTCCGGTGATCGCATATACGCCTGCTGCATCGCTGCGTCCCGTCGCCTTGAAGCGGCCGTTGAGTGAACGCACCTCGATCCGGGCATCGGCGACCGGCAATTTGTCGGATTCTCCGATGACCAGCCCGGCGATGCGGCCCCCGGTACTCAGGGTGAAATCGATCCCGGAGACGCTGTTGCCGTTTTGCATGGTGATGATGGTGGCGTTGCGCAGGGAATCGGCTTCCTGCCAGTACTCCTTCAGGTAACCCGCCGCCCTGGCGACGATGATGTAGCGGCCGGTGGGCAATCCGGCAAAGGCATAGCTGCCGTCCGCCTGACTGGAGGTTTCGAAAGCACGTTTCTCGCCCAATCCCTTCTCTTCATTAAAGGCCTGGATCACCGCGCCGGAAAGGGGGATGGCGGTGAGGGCGTCGGTCACCTTGCCGGAAAGCCCGCCCCAGCTCTTCAGGGCAAAATCGGCCTGGGCGTGTGCGCCGTTGGTGACCTCGACCGGGGTGGCCTGATCGGCGGAGGTGACATTGTCAAACCACTCGGCGGCGAAACCCTCCGCCTCCGCGGTGACCAGATAGGTGCCGGGCTTGAGCGAGAGCACGTAGCGGCCGGCGTCATCGCTGCGCGCCTTGCCGGCCGGCATCGCGTGGCGGCCGCCGAAGGTCAGCTGGTTGTAAACGACGATCCATGCCCGCGGAATGGCTGCGCCGCTCGATTCCGCGCTGATGGTGCCGGTGATGGCACTGGTCATGTCGAGCGTGAAATCGATGCCGGCGCTCTCATTGGGGGCGGTCACCTTGACCGTGTCCGCCAGAGTGCGCTGGCCGGCCTCCTGGTAATATTCGCTCGCATATCCTTCGCGTGATGCCCTGACCAGATAACCGCCGCTGGCGAGACCGCCGATGCGGTAATGTCCATCAACGCCTGAAACGGCCTCACCCAGGATCGCCTTATCGCGCAGATCGCGGGCTTTGCTGACCGTGACGCTTGCGCCGGCCAGGGGCGTTGTGCCATCGGCCAGATAGACCGTCCCGGAGACGGCTGCACCGGGGCTCAGGGAAAAGGTGATCTCCCGGAGGGTATCCTTGCGCGCGAGCGTGACCGGCCGGGCATTGAGCAGGCTTTCGCTGTGGTCGTAATATTGCACGAGATAATCCGGCTTTTCCGCCTTGATGATATAGAGGCCGGGCATCAGGTCGCCGACCGACCAGATGCCCGCCGCGTCGGTAGTGTCGCGTTTGGAGAAGGGCGGGAGGCCGAGGTGACTGACCGTGACGACGGCATCCGCGAGGGGCTGCTGGGCCGCATCAGCGACGGCGCCCATCAAGGCCGAATGGGCATCGTAGTACTTTCCCCAATCCCATGAATGATCGCCGGGATCGTCGGCGAAAGCCATTCCGGCAAGGAGAAGGAGGAGGGGAAATATGGATATCCAGATCGCTTTTCGTTGCATATGATGCTCCTTATGATGGATTTGGACATGCTGAGGTAGTTTTGACCAGGCGTCGACCTTGCCTCCGCCGCTCCCATGGCTGCGGCAGCAGGATCACGCTCCGCGTATTCCGGGGCATACCTCCTTTCAGCGAATCATAAAGCCAGTTCTGACATCATATCCCGGGCCAGCTGCAGGTATTCACGCGCCAGCTCGGGCTGCTGATTATCCAGGGCTTGCTGCGCCTTGTCGCAGGCGCGGCGGCAGAGGCGGAGATCCTCCTGGTGATCGGGATCGTCATCCGCTTCTGCTTCGAGCGCATCGAGTTCTTCATCGAGCATGGTGATCTTGGCGTGCAGCCCTGCGGCACCGGGCTCGGCCGCTGCGGGCTGAACCGCTGCCGCGAGGGTGACAAAGCGCTTGCCGGCGGCGAGGGCGGCCAGGGCCGGGCGCAGCCGCTGCTGGCCGAGAAAGTGCTCGGCATCGGCGGCCTGGTTGGCGGCCGCGTTGAGCAGCTGTTCGCGGCGCGGTGTGGCGGCGGCGCCGGTGCCGCGCGTCTTGCCGATCTCCTCGTGCAGGGCCGTCAGTTCCTGGCGTACCGTTTCCCTTGCCGGCCCCGGACGGTCGAGGCGATGGATCAGGATGCGCGCCAGTTCCATTTTGCGCCGGGCGACCGCGGGCTGGCCGGCCTCGAGGGCCTGCCGTGCCTGCCTTTCAAGTGCTTGAATCTTGTTCAGCATGGGCCGGCGGCCTTGCCCCGGATGCTGCTGCGCTGCTGTGCGCAGCGCATCGATCTGCTCGCGCAGCTGCCGGAACTCCTGGCCGGTTTCTGCGGCGCCCGTGCCGTGCTGGCTTTCCGAACAGAGGTCGAGGGCGCGCAGGAGGAGACGGGTCGCATCGGCGTAGAGCGCGCGCATCTCCGGCGGTCCGCCGCGCTGCCGCTGCGGCGGGATCTGGCCGGCCTTTTCTTCCGCCTGACGCAGCAGGCGGCGTGCCTCGGGATCAGCGCAGGCAGCGACGGCCGAACGGGTCTGCTGCAGGAGGTTGAGAAAACGGCTGCGTTCTTCCGGCCGAGGCGGAGCGGAGCGCGGTTGTCCATAAACCGCTGCCGTGGCAAGAATGAGGAGGAGAAGGAGGATGTGCTCGTTCATAGACTCTCACTGTGTTGGGCAAGGATGCCGTGTAATGATCAAGCCGCTGCAACCGCTGTGCCATACTTCAGGACCGGGGGATGGGCGCAATAAAAACAACAGGATGCCCTGCCGGCTGCGGCGGCACGCTTGATGCAAATGAACCTGCAGGTACACCCGGAGTGCCGGCAAATACGAAATTGTACAGGACCGTGCGCGCTGCGACGGTTGCGGGCTGCGCGAAACCATTTGCTTTTCTCAAAAAAAAGTGCATATTGTGGAGTCGAAACGTGCAGCCGCTGCGGCTGCTGGGTGATCTCTTTTGGAGGAGACGGATATGGATTTTCTGAAAAGCCTGGGTATTGAAGAAGTCAATTTTGGTACCTCCACCGGACGTAAATGGCTGGAAAGCCGCGATCAGGGTCTGCTGGAGGTTTTTTCACCGGCGGATGGGCAAAGGATCGCCTCCGTCTACCGCGCCACGGCAGCGGATTATGACGCCATGATGGAGCAGGCGGCCGCGGCATTCAAGGTCTGGCGCATGGTCCCGGCGCCGAAGCGGGGCGAGATTGTGCGGCAGATCGGGATGCGGTTGCGCGAGGTGAAAAAGCCCCTGGGTGAGCTGGTCACCTACGAAATGGGCAAGTCGCTGCAGGAAGGCTGGGGGGAGGTGCAGGAGATGATCGATATTTGCGATTTTGCCCTCGGGCAGTCGCGGCAGCTGTACGGATTTACCATGCACTCTGAGCGCAACCGGCACCGCATGTACGATCAATACCATCCCCTCGGTGTCGTCGGCGTCGTCACCGCCTTTAATTTTCCGGTCGCGGTCTGGGCCTGGAATGCTATGCTGGCAGCGGTCTGCGGCGATGTCATCGTCTGGAAACCCTCCTCCAAGACGCCGTTGACCGCTATTGCCGTGCAAAAGGCGATCCATGATGTCCTGCGGGATAACGATCTGCCGGAGGGGATTTTTAACCTGATCATCGGCAGCGGCGCGGCGGTCGGTGAGCGCATGCTCCAGGATCCGCGGGTGCCGCTGGTATCGCTGACCGGCTCCACCGTCGTGGGTAAGCATGCTGCGGAGGTGGTCGGCAAACGCCTTGGGCGCACCATCCTTGAACTGGGCGGCAATAATGCCATCCTCATCACCCCGGATGCCGATCTCAAGCTGACCATTCCCGCCGTGGTCTTTGGCTCGGTGGGCACAGCCGGGCAGCGTTGCACCACCACGCGCCGGCTGATCATCCACGAATCGGTCTATCCCAAGGTCAAGGAGAGCCTGGTCAAGGCCTATGCCGGCCTGCGCATCGGTGACCCGCGGGATGAGAAGTATCATATGGGTCCCTTGGTGGACAAGGCCGCTGTAGCGGATTTCACGGCCGCGCTCGAGCAGATCAAGGCCCAGGGCGGCTCGATCCTCTGCGGCGGACAAGTGCTTGCGGGCGCCGGCTACGAGTCCGGGTGCTATGTCAAACCGGTGATCGCGGAGGTCGAGAACCATTGGCCGATCGTCCAGGAAGAGACCTTTGCCCCGATCCTCTATCTGATCAAATACAGCGGCGGCGTCGAAAATGCAATTGCCTTGCACAACGCCGTCCCGCAGGGCCTCTCGTCGGCCATTTTCAGCAACAACCTGCGCGAGACCGAGCTCTTCCTCTCGCATGAGGGGTCGGACTGCGGTATCGCCAATGTCAACATCGGCACCTCGGGCGCGGAGATCGGCGGGGCCTTCGGCGGCGAGAAAGAGACCGGCGGCGGCCGCGAGTCGGGCTCGGATGCCTGGAAGGGCTACATGCGGCGCCAGACCAACACGCTCAACTGGAGCACCGCACTGCCGCTGGCGCAGGGGATCAAGTTCGATATTTGATCCATCGCTTGCAGAAACAAAAAGGCCTCGCCGATCGGTGAGGCCTTTTTGATTATGCATGCTCGGTTCCGGCTTACTGCGGCAGGGATTCGCTGAGGGCCTTTTTGATGGCGTCAACCAGTTCCGGATCCTCGGGTTTGGTTCGGCTGCCAAAGCGGGCGATGACGTGTCCTTCGCGGTTGAGAAGGAATTTGTTGAAATTCCAGGAGATGTCGCCGGCGAAATCTGGATTGCTCTCGGTGCCGGTCAGCCAGGTGTAGAGGGGATGCTGGTCCGCACCCTTGACCGAAATCTTGGCGAACATGGGGAAGGTGACCCCGTAGGTCAGGGAGCAGAAGGACTTGATCTCGGCATCGCTGCCGGGCTCCTGGCCCATGAAATTATTGGCCGGGAAACCGAGAATGACCAGTCCCGCATCCTTGTAGGTCGTGTAGAGTTTTTCCAGCCCCTCGTACTGCGGGGTGAAGCCGCATTTGCTGGCTACGTTGACGATGAGCAGCACCTTGCCGCGGTAGCGCTCCAGACTGACCGGCGCCTCGTCAATATCGTTCATGGTGAATTCATACACCGATGCGGCATGGACCGCTGCCGGCGCCTTGCCCGCCTTTTTACCCGCGGCCAGAACAGAGAGGGCCGCAACCAGGAGGAGTGCGCTGATGAGAAGAAAGAGGATGACTTTCATTGCTACGCTCCAGAGAATGATCAGCTATATGCACATCCTTTTACACTGGAGGGCTCTGATTTATTCCGCAACCGGGCGGGTCCGCTTTCAATAGCTGCGGTCCAGTCCGGCCCTGGAGGTGTGCTGCGGGAATTTTGTTTGGAATTCGTCGGCCAAATGGTTAATTTTTCAGCCAGCAAAGCTGGCGGCGGGTCCTGGCTGGGATCCCGGCAGCATCCTGCGGGTTGGCGCATATCGAGGGAGTTGTGTATGTACACCAGAGACTATCTTGTTCATGTTTACGAAACCGGCCCCGATGGCCGTCTCAGCCCGGCCGGGCTGCTCGATTATCTCCAGGATATCGCCTCGGCGCATGCGGTGCAGCTGGGATTCGGCATGGAGGATCTCAATAAATCAAACCGGATGTGGGTGCTTTCACGGCTCTATGCGGTCATCACAGAGTGGCCTGCCTGGGAAGCGCAGCTGACGGTCCATTCCTGGCACAAGGGGATCGACAAGCTCTTTTCGTTGCGGGATTATCGCGTCACCACGGCCACCGGCCGGCCGGTCGCCGCCGCCACCTCTTCGTGGCTGACCATCGACCAGACCACCCGCCGCATCCAGCGCCCCGACGGCCTGCTGGCGCTAAGCAGCATCGCCGGGCCGTTCGAGAATGCCCTGCTACGTAATGCAGAAAAGCTCGAGCCGGCCGGCGCAGAAGGCCGCGTCACCCCGGCCTTCCCGGTGCGCATCAGCGATCTGGACCTCAATCTTCATACCAACAACGTCCGTTATCTCAAGTGGGTGATCGACAGCTATGATCTCGACTTTGTACTGGGGCATGCCCTGTGCTCGGTGGAGGTCAATTACCTGGCGGAATCCCGCTGCGGCGAGGAGATCGTCATTCGCTCCGCGGCCGGGCGCGATGGGTTCTGGTCACATTCCATTGTGCGGGTGACGGATGGCGTCGAACTTGCCCGGATCCGGCTGCAGTGGCGGGAGCGCTGAGCACCATCCCGCCCGGGCATCAAAAAAGGGCGGTCGCGAGATTTCTCGCGCCCGCCCTTGGTGTTTTCGGTCTGCCGTTGAGAGCCGCAGCCGCGCTCAGCTTTTAGCTTTGCTGAAATGCGCCTCGATCTCCTCCAGGGTCTTGCCCTTGGTCTCCGGCATGAAAAAGGCGACGGTGATGAAATAGATCACGGTGCAGCCGGCAAAGATGAAGAACATCGTCGCATAGCCATATTTGCCCACTGTCGGCAGAAAAATGGCCGCAATGGTGGTCGAGACCGCCTGATTGATCAGCAGGGCGATGCTCATCCCGTTGGAGCGGATGCGCGTCGGCATCAGCTCCGAAAGCGCCAGCCAGACGCAGATCCCCGGTCCGACGCCGAAAAAGGCGATGAAGACGAAGAGCAGGATGGCGATGGTCCAGCCGCGCTGCGGCGAGGGCATCGGCGTGATCAGGGCGTTTTCGATCTTGAGCGGGGCGCTCTGGGCTGCTTTAAGGTCGGCGAAGGGATTGCTGAAAAAGGCGACGGTGCGATTGGCCGGCAGGCTCGAGGCACGGCCGATGGTGATCGGTTTGGCCAGGGTGTCGGTCGAGCGGACAACCTTGGTGGCGTTGCGGAAATCGCCATAAGAGTAGATGACGATCAGGCTGCTGGCATGACCGGCGATGGCCTGGCCGGCCTCCCCCCGGGCTGTCAGCAGTTGCGCGGCGACCTCGGGCGTGTAGCTCATCTGCAGCGACTGGTCCGCCGTTACCTGCTGCTGCACCAGATCGCGGCAATCGACGCGCTGGCGTTCGACGCCGTTGAAGAGCAGCGCCACGGCGATCAGTGAGAGGATAATGCCGGCCGTGCCGATCGAAAGCAGGAATTTTCGTCCCTTTTTATCGACCAGCATGACGCCGACGATAGTGATGAGAAAATTGACGGCGGTGAGGATGACATACCCCCAATGGGCGGCGACATCGGAGAGGCCGGCCTGAATGAGGATGGTCGCATTGTAGCCGATGATCGAATTGATCCCCGTCGCCTGATTGCAGGCGAGGATGATGCAGGCGAGCAGGAAGGGGATGACATATTTGCGCTTGAGCAGCGATTCCTTGACCGCCGCGCCATTGAGGCTGCGCGATTTCTGCTCGGCGGCGTGACTCTCCTCCATCTCGCGAAGCTCAACATCCGCCTGCGCCGCGTTGCGCGAGCGCAGCAGCGCGGCATGCGCGGCCGCCTTGTTGCCGCGGTTGATGAGCCAGCGCGGGGATTCGGCGACGATGAAACTGCCGATCACAAAGAGGATGCCGGGCAGCAGCGACACCCAGAAGATGCTGCGCCAGGCGGCGTCCTTGGCGGCAAAAAGCCGGGCGGCATCGCCGAGGGCGGCGATCTTGTCGAGTTGAATGCTGTAGATCATGGCGATGAGGGCGGCGGTGACAATGCCGAGGGTCAGCAGCCACTGAAAGATACCCGTCCCCTTGCCACGGCTCGAGGCGCTCAAACACTCCGCCAGATAGAGGGGAACCACCACCCCGATCAGTCCGGCACTGACCCCCTGCAGCAGCCGTCCCAGCACCAGCGGGCCGTAGCCGTGCGCCAGCGCGATCGAGGGGATGCTGATGACAAAAAGGATGCCGCTGAGGATCATCAGCTTTTTGCGCCCCATCCAGTCGGCCAGCATGCCGGCGAAAAGGGTGGAAATGACGCTGCCGAGCAGCACCGCGGCGACGATGAAGGAGAGCTGGCCGGCGTTGAGGCCGGAGGTGGCTTCAAGGTAGGGCAGCGCGCCGGCGATGATCCCGACATCCACGCCGTAAAGGAGTCCACCCAGCCCGGCAACCAGCAGCAAAAAGCGATTGTACCCCTTCTTTTCCGATCCGATGGCTGTTTCCGCCATGGTTTACCCTTTCCTTTTGATATGGTTTCAAGCCGTGGCAATGATCTCCCGGACCAAAGCGGTCATCTCCGCCTCATGTTCCTCGATGGAGGCCACCAGGGTGAACTGATTGCGGGCGCGGACCAGGTTGTGCTCCGGATACTGGATCTTGTAATAGGTGTCGCCGTTGAGATAGTCTCCGAGAAAACGAATGCCCTGTTCGAAGGTGATCAGCTTGCCGCTGAGGACGAGATGATCGATCTCGACGGGATTGAGAAAATTCCGTCCCACCGAAAGGTAGCCGCGCACCAGCGCTGCAAACATCTCGAGGTTGATGCGCACCCGCGCGAGGTCCGCTTCGTCTTCGGCCGCCGTGCAGGAGGAGCTGCGCACCATGTCGCCGAAATCGTAGAGAGCGCTGCCCGGCATGACGGTGTCGAGATCGATGACGCAAAGGGCCTCGCCGCTGGCGTCGTCGAGGAGAATATTGTTGAGTTTGGTGTCGTTGTGGGTGATGCGTTCGGGGATCCGTCCCTGCTGCATCAGGTCGACGAGAACGGGAGCGAGGTCGCGGCGGGCCAGGGCGAACTCGATCTCCGCGGCGACGGCAGTGGCCCGGCCGGCGCGGTTTTCCACCGCCGCCTGCGCGAAATCGGCGAAACGGGAGGCGGTGTTGTGAAAGTTGGGGATAGTCTCGTGCAGGCGGCCGCCGGGGAGGTCGACCAGCCCCGCCTGAAAGCCGGCGAAGGCGGTGGCGGTGAGGAAGGCCTGATCCACCGACTCGATGACATCGCAGGTGTGGGTACGCTCGACGAGCTGGCAGAGGCGCCAGCAGCCGCCGTCAGGCGCGGTGGCGGTATAGCCACCATCCCGGGCGGGCGCAAAGTTCAGGACCCGGCGCTCAGGCTCCGTGACGCCGGCCGCTTCGAGTTTGCGGCGCTGATGCCCGGTAACCCGCAGGATGTTCTCCATCAGCTGATCCGGATGTTTAAAAATGGCGGTGTTGATGCGCTGCAGCACATAGCAGCGCCGGCTGTGCCCCTGGAGATAATCGAGGCGGTAGGTATCGTTGATGTGACCGGAGCCGAAGGGACGGCCGCTTGAGAATGTACCCGGCAGGTCAAAGGCTGCGGCGATCTCCCGGAGTTGATGCTGTGTGAGTTCCTGGCGCATGATCGGGATCTTCCTTCTGTGGACAGAGCAATATAGCGATTCACCATCATTCAAATCAATCAAAATCTCTACCCGGCCAGCGCGGGTCGGCACCAGGGGGTTGGCTCGGCCCGGCCAGCGCGGGTCGGCACCAGGGGGTTGGCTCGGCCCGGCCAGCGCGGGTCGGCGCCAGAGGGGGGGCTCGGCCCGGCCAGCGCGGGTCGGCGCCAGGGGGTTGGTTCGGCCCGGCCAGGCCCGGGGCTCCCGCGCGGATTAGAGGATTTCGCCGATCTCGCGCAGCTCGTCCCCGCTGAACGCCAGGTGGTTCAATGCTCCCAGGCTGTCCTCGAGCTGAGCCACGCTGCTGGCGCCGATCAGGGCCGAGGTCATCTGCGGCAGACGCAGCACCCAGGCGATCGCCATCTGGGCGAGCGATTGGCCGCGGCGCTGCGCCAGCTCGTTGAGCCGCTGCACCTTGCCCAGGCTCTCCTCGGTGATCTGCTCCGGGCGCAAAAAGCCGTGCGGCTTGCTGGCCCGCGATCCGGCGGGGACGCCCTGAAGATACCGGTTGGTCAGCAGCCCCTGCGCCAAGGGAGAGAAGGCGATACAGCCAATGCCCTCGCGCTCGAGCACCTCCGTCAGCCCCTCCTCGATCCAGCGGTTGAAGAGGTTGTATTTGGGCTGGTGGATGAGGCAGGGGGTGCCAAGATCACGGAGGATGGCGGCCGCCCGGGCGGTCATCTCCGCGGAATAGTTGGAGATGCCGGCGTAGAGCGCCCGGCCGCTGCGCACCGCCTGGTCGAGCGCCCCCATGGTCTCCTCCAGCGGGGTATCGGGATCGGGCCGGTGCGAATAAAAGATATCGACATGCTCGAGGCCCATACGCTTGAGGCTCTGGTCGAGACTGGAGAGCAGGTATTTGCGCGAGCCCCATTCGCCGTAAGGACCGTTCCACATCCAGTAGCCGGCCTTGGTGGAGATGACCAGTTCGTCGCGCCAGGGGCGAAGGTCCTGGGCGAGGATCTTGCCGAAATTCTCTTCCGCCGTGCCGGGAGGAGGCCCATAGTTGTTGGCGAGATCGAAGTGGGTGATGCCCAGATCGAAGGCGCGGCGGACGATGGCGCGGCCGTTCTCAAACACATCAACGCCGCCGAAGTTGTGCCAAAGCCCCAGCGATATCGCCGGCAGCTTGAGCCCGCTGCGGCCGCAGCGGCGGTAGAAATCGCGGTTATACCGCGTTTCATCAGGTCTGTAGGTCATGGCCGATCCTTTCTCACAATGCGCTTATGATCTGGGAACATATCGGGTGGTTACTGCAATCGGCTTGCTTTTGTCCGGCCCTCTTTTCTCACGCTACGCTTATGTTCGTGGAACATATCGGGTGGTCATTTCAATTTGCATGCTCTCGTCCTGGCGGATCAGGCGGTAGTCGACGATCAGGAAGCGGTTGTCGGCGAATTCCGCCTCCTTGCGCTTGAGGAGATACCGCATGAGCTCCTCGATCCCGGTGCGCTGCTCCTCCGGCACCTGCGCGGCGATATCCTGCAGCGCCGCGTCACGAACCGCGGCGTTTTCCAGCGACAAATTCCAGGCGAGGATGGCGTAGCTCAGGGCCTCCTCGCGTTTCTCGTAGGTCTCGCAGTATTTCAGCATCGGCTCGGCGAAGCGGATGATCACCTGTGCGAGGTCCGAATTCGCGACGCCATAGCGGGCGAACCTGGACTCCGGCGCGGCGGAGTGTTCATCGGGTTCGGTCATGTTGCTCTCACGGTTTGGTCCAGCCCAGCGCCTGGCGCAGGGCGAGTTCCTCCTCCAGCGCTTGTTGCAGCCGCTCCGGCGCCGGCGCCGGCGTCCTGGCCTGCGCGCGTTCCCGGCTGGTGCGCTCGATCTTCCGGGTCAGGCTGCGGCTGGACTCCCCGGCGAAGAGGGGATTGAAGGCCAGCTCGCGCATAAACTGGCCGGGGGCACTGGCGGGTCCGAGGGCGAGCACGCCTGCGGCGGCGCGCGTCGCACCGACATAGGCCACGCGGCGCTCCTCCTCCATTTCCTCCTCGGGACACGAACCCGGTCCGTTGAACTGGTAGAGGACCACATAGCGGAACTCGCGTCCCTTGGCGGCATGGATGGTGGAGAGTATCACGCCGTCTTGCTCCGCTACCGGCGCGGGCGGAGCCGGCGCGGTCAGAGCCGGCGCGGTCAGAGCGCGGTCGAGCGCGTTAAAAAAGTCGCGAATCGAGCTGAACGAGCCGGCGACGCTGATCAGGACATCGAGAAGCACCTCGAGACCCGCCTCGTCCAGGGCCATATAAGGCCGCTTTTGCTGCTTATAAAAATCCTGCAAGCCGATGATCATGCTCATGTGGGCGAGATAGGCATCCGGCTTTTGCTTGCGCGCGATCAGCTCGCGCAGATAGTGCAGATCGCCGAGAAAGGTCTGCAGCGCCTGGCGCAGCCAATCCTCCACCTCCTCCGATTCGGCCGCATAGGCCAGATCCTCTTCCGTGGTGATCCCGTTGATGAAATGGTTGGGAAAGAACCGGTTCGGGCGTTTGAGCGTCCGTCGCAGCGCCTCGACGGGCGCCGCCTCGCCCTTGAGGATCAGGGCGAGCCAGGCGTGGAGGTCTCGGCCGGCCGCGGTTTGTGCCAGAGAGCTGCCATCGACCGGGGTGTGCGGCACGCCCGCGGCATCGAGGAGGATGGCGGCAATATACTTGTAGGCGTGATAGCGGAAGAGGATGGCGAAATCGTGCCATTCGCCGCCGCCGGCCGCCTGGTGCGCGCTGATCCAGCCGGCCGCCTCCCGGGCCTGCTCCCACAGCGAGCTGCAGTTTTTGAACTCGACGGAGCCCGGGGCGGCCGCAGGAGGTGTGCCCATCGGCTTGGCGACGCGATGACGGTTGTGGCCAATGAGCCAGCCGGCATGGCGCACGATCGCCTGCGCCGAACGATAATTGGTGGTCAGGGTGCAATCGACCGCCCCGCCATAGCGCCGGGTGAAATCGAGAATATGGCGCACATCAGCGCCGCGCCAGCCGTAGATCATCTGATCGTCGTCACCGACGACAAAGAGGTTGTTTTGTGGCAGGGCCAGCAGGTTCATCAGCAGGATCTGCGCGGCATTGAGATCCTGAAATTCGTCTACCAGGACGAAATGAAAGCGCTGCTGCAGTTCCTGACGCAATCCCGGGCGCTCGAGCAGCAGCACCAGAGTGAGATAGATCATGTCGTCGAAATTGCAGAAATGACTCTTCTTTTGCAGCTTGAGGAACTCGCCAAAGATCGGAGCGAACGGGACGCTGCCCTCTTCGGTCTCGGCGGTCATCTGCTCCTCGAGCAGCAGGTCCATTTTAGCGTGGCTGAGCGCGGCCAGAAAGGGCTCGAGGGCATCCTGATTGCGCCGCTGTTTCAGCTGGTGATGGGGGGCGACTGCTTGCTGCATCAGCTGGCGCAGCTTTTCCTGCTCGCTGCGGCCGTCATAGCTCCATCCCAGAGCCCTGCGGATGATCTCATACCCGAAGCCATGAAAGGTGCGCACGACCACGCCCGGCTGGTGCAGGCGCTGCGCCGTGGCAATGCCGCGGCTCTGCAGCCGGGCGACCATCTCATCGGCGGCTTTTTTGTTAAAGGCCAGGGCGACGATCTCTCCCGGCTCGATCCCCTGGTTGAGCAGGTGGATGATCCGGTTGATCAGCGTCCGGGTTTTGCCCGAACCCGCCGGCGCCAGCACCCGGATCGGACCCAGGAGATGCGCCACCGCGGTGCGCTGGCTCGGGTCGAGATTCTCATCAAGGGCGTAAAGCGGCAGCGGATCGGGAGGCTGTAACGCGGGTGCCTCCCAGAAGTTGCGCAGCTGCTCGAGATAAAGGGCCTGCCAGAGGTGCTCCGGATCGCTGTGCAGCCCCGCGCTGCGCACCGGCAGCTCATACTCCGCTTGCTCGGGCCTGGAGAGCCAGAGCAGCGGCCGTCCCGCCAGCCGTGCCGGCAGGAGAATGCGATTCAGCAGGAGTTCGAGTTCGCCAGCCAGTTCCGCCACCGGCAGATCCTGCCAGAGCACCAGCGGCAGCGCGGCGAAATCTCCGGCCGCCGCTGTCATCTGGCTGGCGCGCACGGCCTCGTAGCGCAGACCGCGCTCCTCCAGGGAAGCGCAAAGGCGGCGGAAGTCACCGCGCTCGAGGCCGAACCCGGCGAAATTCCCGGGCGGTTCCGGCCCCGAAGGCAGGGCAGCGATATACTCCGGCAGCTCCATTATTTTGCGGAGTAGAGACTCCAGAGTTGGGTCAGCGCCCCCTCCAGAGCCGGAGCGAGCTGCTTGAAATCGTTGGTCAGTTCCGGCTCATTCTCCAGCACCACCATGGGAACCTTGTGCCCCTGGATGGGCAGATAGTCGCGGTGACCGGCGGTCACCTCTTCCCAGTCCACCTTTTTGTAAAGGCGCTCGAGCTTGTGATCCGGCAAACCGTGCTCGAGGATGCTGTCGGGGCGCTCGGGATTGAAGCGGCGGCGGTTCTTGCGCAGCGACTCTTCATAGCTGACGTTGACATAGAGGATGGCGGCGCGCTCGAGCACCTCCGCGGCGAGGTGCTCGAAGGCGGAGGCATAGCCGCCATGCTCGCTGCCGCGCGAGAATTCGATCAGGGCGGTATGCTCGGCATGATAGTCGGCGAAATCGCGCTGGTGTTTCTTGTACTCCATGCAAATCCGCTCGATCAGCAGGTCCCACTGGTACTGGTGGAGGAAATAGCCCTCCTTGTCACTCTGCACGCGTGGCTTGTTCATGATCTTTTCGAGGATGGCATCCTCCTCGAACCAGGTCCAGAGCATCGGGAAGTCATCGATCATGTCGATCAGGCCGACGTGGAAGCGCTCCGCCCGCTCGATCGGGCCGGTTTTGTTGAGAAAATCCATGATCTCGGACTTGCCCGAGGCGGGCCGGCCGAGGAGGATGAGAATATCAAAATGGTTGCGGGGCATAGGGACTCCTGTCCGTTAATGGGCTTTGCGTTTGGCGTCGGGAAAGGCGTGCCAGATGCGGATGGCCAACACCAGACCGATCAGGGCAAAGGGCACCAGGAAGGGGGGCCAGTAGTTCCAGCTCTGGCTGGTGAGAAAGCCGAGGGAAAGGGACTGGACACCGGTGCCGAGATAGACAAAGCCGTCGATCAGTCCGGTGGCGGTCGCCGCGCCGCGGGTGCCGCCGAAATCCATGGTCGAGGTGCCGGAGAGCATGCCATGGACGCCGATCACCGCCAGGGACATGAGGACGACGATGAGGCCGAGGGTGTAGGCGCGGTGGTCGACCGGAGCTCCCTGGACGGTGCCGATCTCCTTGACCTGGATGCGCATGGTCTCGTTCTTGTTCTTGTACTTGTTGAAGCGCTGGTATTCGGCGAGCGGGATGTCGGCGATCCGCGAGGCGGTCAGGCTGCTCTTGTCGGCGGCATGAATCTTCCAGGTGAGGTTGTCGACTTTTTCCAGGGTGTAGCGCGCCGCCACTTTCTCCTCGATATGACCGAGGGAGAGAGGCATCACCGCGGCGTATTTGGCGATCTGCTTCGGCTGGATGGTCAGCTGCAGGGTATCGGCAACACCGTTGTTGGTGCGGGTAACAAAGGGCCACATCGCCAGGGTGCTGAGGAGCAGGACGCAGTAGAGCAGGGCGGCGACCGGGCCGCGGCGCGAGCCGAATACCTTGTCGGAGATCCAGCCGGCGAAGATGCCGCCAAGGACCCCGGCGATCATCAGCAGAAATCCCCAGTGCGCGGTGATATAAAAATCCTTGGCATACCCCATATCGGCAGTGAAGATGAGATACCAATGCATGATGCCGTTGCGCATCACTCCGGAGCAGAACTCGATGCAGGCGATGGTGATCAGGATCGGATTGGTCAGGACCTTGGTGATGATTTGCCAGGTGGAGTAGTGCTGGTCGCCCTCGCCGCTGGTGGCATCGCCGGTGTTGAAATCGGCAAAACCGGCGCCGGAGGGCTTTTCGCGCAGGATGAGGAGGTCGAGAAGGAAAAAGATCCCGAGGACGATGGCCGGTACGAAAAAGAGCCACCACGTCTGGTCGATGCCGCTCGCGCCATCGACGGCCAGGAGGCTGCGCAGCCCGCGCTGCAGGAACCCGAGCTTGTGCGGATTGGCGACGGTGGCGTCGACGATGAACTGGCCCCAGTCAAAGGCGAAATAGAGGCCGAGGGAGATGAGGATGCCGAAGATGCCGCCGAAGGTGCCGCGCTCGCGGATGTGGAACCAGTTGGAGTTGGTCTTGACGATGGCGACGGCGCCGAAGCTCTGGAAATACATATTGCCGGCATAGAGGAGCGAGAACCAGAGGACCATGTTGAACTGCACGCCGCCGGTGAGGAGCAGCCAGGTGAGCACGCCCATGGCGACATTCATCAGCGCTGCTCCGGCCGAACCGATGAGCATGGCGCGCTTCCCGCCGATACGGTCGGTGAGGGGGCCGTTGAGGAGAAAGGAAAAGGCGTAGGTCAGGGTGCCGGCCCCGAAGATGGCGCCGAAGTCGGCTTTGGTCATCAGCTCGCCCAGGGCATTTTTGGAGACGGTGAGGTTATAGCGCCCCATGTAGAGAAAGGCGTAGGTGAGGCCGAGGGGGAACCAGTTCAGAAAACGGCGCCAGCGGAAGGCGCGGCTGTGGAGGGGTTTGCCATCAACAAGTTCCATGGGATCCGTCCTTGCAGATAAGGGTGTTTTATTAAGGGGTTGAATAATATACGCAGCCGGGGGGTAAAGGTCAAGGCCAATGCGCGGCCGGGGGCAAATAAAAAGGCCGCGAATCTCTTCGCGGCCTTGCTGGGTGCCGAAGGTGGGAGTTGAACCCACACGGGCGTATGCCCACACGGCCCTGAACCGTGCGCGTCTGCCAGTTTCACCACTTCGGCGTCTATACGGGATTAAAATATACAAATTTTCCGGCTGATTGTCAAGGCCTTTTGTCCGCCCGCCCCCCGAAATCTGGCGCCCACCTTGGCCTCTCATCTGGCTCCCACCCGGCCACGCCGCGCAATCCGGCGCCCACGCGAGCGCCCCCAACCATATCTGGCTCCCACCCGGCCACGCCGCGCAATCTGGCTCCCACGCGAGCGCCCCCAACCATCTGGCTCCCACCCGGGCCTTTTTATCTGGCTCCCACCCGGGCTGCCGCGCGATACTCTGCTTCCCGGCGGACCCGGTCAGGGCTGCGGTAATGGTCCAGCCGCATATTCGGGGTGTCAGCCTGCGCGGCTTTTTGTTGCTTGTTTTTATGGCCAGAAATTAATATCTTAATGTCTATGGCCAATAAAGAAAAAAGTGCTGTCAAACTGCTCAATCGCCGGGCCTATCACGACTATGAAATCGTCGAAAAGTTCGAGGCCGGCATCGCCCTGCAGGGGACCGAGGTCAAATCGGTGCGCGCCGGCAAGGTGAGCTTTAAGGACAGCTACGCCCGGGTCGTCGACGGCGAGCTGTGGGTGGTTAATCTGCACATCAACGAATATGACCACGGCACCGTCTGGAACCACGATCCCGCCCGCAACCGCAAGCTGCTGCTCCACCGCCGCGAGATCAAGCGCCTGACCGGCAAGACCGAGGAGCAGGGGATGACCCTGGTCCCCCTCAGCCTCTATTTTAAAAACGGCAAGGTCAAGGTCGAACTCGGGCTGGGGCGCGGGCGCAAGAGCTACGACAAACGCGCCGAGATCGCCAAGCGTGACGTGAACCGCGACATCGAGCGCGAACTCAAAGAGCGGCAGCGGAATTGAAGCCTCCCCGGCCCGGACGATGGCGCACCAGGCGGGCCTGCCGCAGACCGCAGGATGCGAGCGGCCAGAACGAAATGGATTAGAGTCGGAGAAGACCCGTGAAATACGCACAAGCCTTCCAGGAAATGAAGCGGCGCGGTTTTATCCAGCAGGTGACCGAGCTTGAACCCTTGCAGGAGCTGCTCGCGCGCGAGCCGGTGACCTTTTATGTCGGCATCGATCCCACCGCCGACAGCCTCCACGTCGGCCATCTCATGGCCGTGATGGGGATGATGCAGATGCAGAAATTCGGCCACCGCCCCATCGCCATCGTCGGCGGCGGCACCGCCATGGTCGGTGATCCGAGCGGCAAGAGCGAAATGCGCAAGATGCTCACGCGCGAGGCGATCGCCGCCAACAGCGAAAAGATCAAGCAGCAGCTAAGCCGCTACCTCGATTTTACCCCCGGCAAGGCGCTGATGGTGGACAATTATGAATGGCTGGGGGAGCTGAAATATATCGAGTTTTTGCGCGACATCGGCCGGCACTTCAGTGTCAACCGCATGCTGACCTATGAGGCCTACAAAATCCGCATGGAGAAGGGACTTTCCTTCCTCGAATTCAATTACCAGTTGCTGCAGGCTTACGATTATCTCATGCTCTACGACCAGCATGGCTGCCGGCTGCAGATGGGGGGCGACGACCAGTGGGCCAATATCCTCGCCGGCACGGACCTGATCCGCCGGGTGCGCGGTGCAGAGTGTTACGGTCTCACCTTCCCGCTGCTGACCACAGCGACCGGGGCCAAGATGGGCAAAACCGAGTCAGGCGCGGTCTGGCTTGATCCGGCCAAGACCACGCCCTATGACTATTTCCAATATTGGGTCAATTGCGACGACCGCGACGTCAGTCGCTTCCTCGCCTTTTTTACGCCGCTGCCGATGGAGGAAATCGAAGTGGTGGCAGGACTGGAGGGGGCGGCACTGAATGCTGCCAAGGTGGTGCTGGCCTTTGAGGCCACTGCCCTCACCCACGGCCGCGAGGCCGCACAGACGGCCCAAGCGGCTGCGGCGGCAGCCTTTGGGAAACGCGAGATCCCCGCCAGCATGCTGCCTTCGAGCAAGGTGGAGCGCGGCGGCACAGCAGCGGGGAGCATGCCGGGAGGCCCCCTGGCGGCCGCGCGGCTGGCAGCAGAACCGCGCCTCGCCGATCTCCTGGTGGAGCTGGGCCTGCTCCCCTCCAAAGGGGAGGCCAAGCGGTTGATTCAGGGTGGGGGTGTGACGGTGAATGACCAGCGCGTCGAGGATATTCAGGCCGCCCTGACCCCGGCACAGGTTGTGGATGGGCGCATTGTGCTACGCCTGGGCAAAAAACGCTGGTACCAGCTGGTGATCAGCCAGTAACTTTCTCCCCCGTTCTGCCATCCGGCTGCCCGGTCGGGTGGTAGCTGCAGCCGGCTCATTTCCTGGGCCAGGCGTCATAAACCGGAAAAGTCCGGCCCCATATATTCCTCAGCATGACAGCATACTGTACCGACATCGAAACACTCAGCTCCCGCCCCCACTAATCCTCCTCATGAACACCCTGGGATTGACCGTAGGTAAAGGGAATATTGTTCTCCAGAAGCAGCCGCATAAACTCCTGCGCCTGGGCAATATGAAAGTCCTTGTCCCCGCAATCGATATAGATATGGGGCAGCTTTTCCTGCGGCCCCTTTCATTGCGCCGCTGTGGCTGCCAATCGAGCAGAAGAGCTCGGGATGGGCTAATCCGAGGGAAATCGCACCGAATCCACCTATCGAAATGCCGTTGATCGCCCGCCCGTTTGGGCATAGGTAACCCTTCTCAAAATGAGGTGAAAGGCAGTGGTGCGATAGGGCGGAGGGTCAAGCGGTCGCCGAGACGTCCAGCGCCGAGCCGCGCAAATTGCGCACGGAATCCCGATAGATCATCTGTGTCGGCAGCAGAATCCCTTTGTGGGAGAGATTGGTTTTTGTGGAGATAATATGAAAGAGCATTTTGACGGCGATCGATCCGAGTTGCTCGTTCTGCTGGGCAACAGTGGTAAGGGGGGTGCCCAGCAGCCCTAAAGCGGGCTGGTCATCGAAGGTGACGATGGAAAGATCCAGGGGAACCTTGATGCCTTCTTCCTGCAATGCTTGCAGAGCGCCGAGGGCGATGGTATTGCTCATCGCAAAGAGAGCGGTGGGCCGCGGCCGGTAGCTGAGCAGCAATTTCATCTCCATGTAGCCGTTTTCGAAGCTGAAGCTGTTACCGGTAATCAGGGCGGGATCGACGGAGAGGTTTTGATCGCGGTGCGCTTGATGGTAACCGCGCAACCGTTCCATGGTGGGAAAAGCGTTTTCCAGACCCTGGATACAAGCGATTCGGGAATGGCCGTTGTGGATGAGATGGAGGAGGGCATTATAGGCGCCGGTAAAGTTATCGGAGCCAACATAGGGGATGGGGCTATCCGGGAAGTAGCGGTCGATCAGCACCAGGGGCATCTCGTTGGCGACGAGGCGTTCCAGATTTTCGGAGTGTAGGCCGATGGGGGTAATCAGCAGGCCGTCCACTTTGCGGCTGCGCAGGAGGAGCAGGGATTCGGCTTCAATGACCTCTGAGTTTTCAGTGTCCACGAGAATGACGGAGTAACCGATTTTACGAGCTTCGATGGCGACATGCTGGGCGATGCTGGAGAAAAAGGTATTGGCAATATCCGGGATGATCAGGCCGATGGTGTTGGTTTTTTGCAGCCGCAGGCTTTGGGCCAGCTGGTTGGGCACGAAATGCAGTTCTTCCGCGAGGGCGCGCACGATCTTTTCGGTTTCCGGGCTGATGCGGTATTTGGCGGCCTGATTCGAGAGGATTCTCGAGACGGTGGTTTCCGAAAAGCCGCTTTTCGCGGATATTTGCTTGAGCGTATAGGAATCTTTCTTTTTCATGTTCACCCCTGAAGAGCGCAATCGATATAATTTTTGAAGAATATAGCGAATTAATACAAAAAAAGCAAGATCATTGCGCTATAGTGGATAATATGTTAAATAATTAATAAGTTAATGTAAATAAAAATAAATTAAAAAGGGCTTGACACTCACTGCAAAAGGCCCTATATTCTCCAATTGTTTGCGCAATGGATTGCGCAAACAGGGTTCACATCCATGTACATTTCGCCGATCCGGAAGGAGGTGGTCGCAAAGACCTCGATGACTACGGGGGTACCGCGTCCAGAAAATCATCTGTATAACCTGAAAGAGGAGGTTCTATGGCATCTCGGTATCGTACGCAAAAGATGCTCTGTGCGCTTTTGCTGACTGCCTTCTTGCTGACAAGCGGCGTGGTGTCTGCCGCGACTACGGGGAAGATTGCAGGAAAGGTGATCGACCTGGCGAACAATTCACCGTTGCCGGGAGCTAATGTTCAGGTTGTGGGGACCAGTCTCGGCGCCATCACCGATCCCCAAGGTGAATTTTTCATCATCAATGTCCCCCCGGGCACCTATTCGGTCAAGACCAGCATGATGGGCTACAAAACCATGACGCAGACCGGAATCAAGGTCGCCATCGACTTGACCTCGAGGGTCAATTTCAAAATGGAAGCCACGGTCATCCCGGGCCAGGAAATCACCATCGTCGCAGAACGCCCGATCGTCGAAAAGGATGTGACCGGCAGCCAGCAGGTGATGGATGCCAGCGCCCTGCAGCGCGCACCGGTCCTCAATCTGGGTCAGGCCTTGAGCCAGAAAAGCGGCTTCTATTCCACCGGCATCACCACCTATGTCCGGTCCGGCGTGGCCTCGGAAGTGAACTACCGGCTCGACGGCATGTCGCTCAATAGCGGCCTGCTCTCAGATAACTATCAGCGCCTGAACAACTCGGCCATCCAGGAAGTATCGGTCCTGACCGGCGGATACAACGCCGAATACGGCGATGCCATGTCCGGTGTCGTTAATGTGGTCACCAAGGAGGCCGCCTCCGGCTCCAAGGGCGTCCATGGCTCGATCAATTATCGCATCCGCCCCGCCGGGCAGTACCACTGGGGCGACAACATGTACAGCGAAAAGTTGTGGAAATACAACCACTTCAATAAAGAATTCTGGGCGAGTCAACTTGCCGATCCGACCAAAGCGACCGGGTTCGCCCAATACTACCAGCGTTTTTATGGCTGGGACGGCAGCCGTGTGCCCACCGCCGATGAATTGCTGGCCACCTATCGCAAGCAGATCACTCCCAATTCCATCCTCGGTGATTATACCAAACGTCCGGAACAGGACGTCGAGGTTACTCTCTACGGCGGGTTGTCGAAAAAGATGAATTTTCTCATCTCCGGACGGTACAAAAAGGCGGTCAATATCTTCCCGCAGGCGCAGGAGTACAACCCGGATTATAACGTCCAGGCCAAACTCAATTATGATGTCGCCGCCAATAAAAAACTGACCTTGAACCTGATGCGCGGCTATTACAAGAGCGCCACTTTTACCGAGAGCAACTGGAACAATTACGAGAGTTCCGAGGAAGCGCGCTGGCAGCCGAATGCGGATGTCCGCAGCCCCTATGACAATCAGGCCTACGCCCCCTGGGGCGGATACTGGCTCAAGGGACCCGAGACTAAAAACTTCAACGTCGGCAGCCTGAAATGGCAGCATGTCCTCAATCCTTCGACCTTTTATACGGTCCAACTCTCCTACCTCTATGATTACATGACCCAATTGCAGGACTATGACAAGTTCATGACCAGCGAAACCACCGTGCCCTGGGGCGACAGCTGGTTCGATCTTGGCGGCAATTTCCGCCTGGAAAGCCGTCAGATCCAGGTGAACAATTACAGCACCAGCAAGGTCTTCTCGGCCAAGGGCGATTTTACCAGCCAGGTGCACAAAGCCCACCAGATCAAGACTGGTGCGGAATTCAAACTGTACGATCTCGATTATCAGCATTACTACATGGAGTTCCCTGCCGGCGACGTCTGGCACCTTGACAACGTCTTCGCCGGTAAACCCTATGAAGGATCGATGTACGTCCAGGACAAGATGGAGTATTCGGGTATTATCCTGAACGTCGGCCTGCGCCTGGATGCCTTCAATGCCAACCATAACTATCCCGAAAACATGTACGATCCCCTCGGTTTCGAACCGTGGAATGGCGGAGTAGACGGCGCACCCTCCAACACCGCCAACATCTGGCAGGCGACCAAGCAACCCAAGGACTGGTTCGCGGTCAAGACCGATTACGCCAGCTTCTTTGCCGGCAAACTGCAGGACAAGAACACCCTCTCCTCGGAGTTCAAGTTTGCCCTGGCGCCACGACTCGGCCTCTCTTTCCCGATTACCGACAATTCGAAACTGCGCTTCAGCTATGGCCACTTTTTCCAGCGTCCCTCCTGGTCCAAGATCCTCGGTTTCCCCACCAGCTGGTATGAAAGCAATCCCTATGCCACGGTGCGGATGGACCAGTGGCAAGGCTGGTACGGCCAGCCGGGCCTGACCTACGAAAAGACCATCCAGTATGAGCTCGGCTTCGACCAGAACCTTTTCAACGTGCTCCGCCTGATGGCCACGGCCTATTACAAGGACATGAGCCGTCTAACCCATTATGCCTTCAACGGCACCTACAACGTCAGCGGTGGCAGTTTTGCTGATATCGGCTGGGGTGCCGGAAATGTCGAAACCCAGTCCTATACCCGTAACATCACCAATGACGGTCATGATCTGGTCTTCTATGCCAACGATGCCTACAAGGATATCCGCGGCGTCGAAGTCACACTCGAAAAGCTGTTCCAGAACAACTGGAATGCTGATCTGACCTTCAATTACGGCCTCTCCTCCGGCGGCACTCCGAGTTACTGGCAGTACAACGAGGATGCCAGCATCGCCAATCCGCCGCGTAACTATTTCGAAACCAAGACCACCTGGCTCAGTGATATTACCCTCAAGGGCAGTATCGCCTATCTGACGCCCCGGGAGTTTGGTCCCCTGGGTCTGCTCGGCAATCTCACGATGGGACTCTATCATGAGTATTTCGCCGGTCCGCAGTATACCTATTACCCCAAAAATTACACCGGTCTGAAGGTTCCCAACAACAAGCGCTGGTATCCCCACAACCGTACGGATCTCAAGCTTTCCAAACGGATCGCAGTCGGCCGCTATGCACCGGTACTCGGGATCGAGGTCTTCAACCTGTTCAACAATTATGACCGCAACCTGAGCTATCTGGGCGGGACCGACATGGACAACTGGCAGGAGAAAAAGACCATTCCGCGGGTATCCCAGAGCGGTGAGAGCAATACCTGGTGGTTCTACAATTCTGTAAGCAATCCGAAGAGGATGATCTATTTTTCGCTCGGCCTCGATCTCTAATCGGACCGTCCGATCCGGCCACGCAGGGCCGGCCCGGATGGGCGCCGTTCAAGCCAATTATCATCCTGTTCACCGAACCGGATTGTCAAGGAGGAGCATGTATGCGTAAATTTAACATCGTAAGCTGTGCCAGTGGAACCATCGCATGGATTGCCGTGTTGCTGCTGCTGGTGATGGTGCCGCTTCTCTTCGCTCAGCAGTTTAATTATGCCGACATCACCCGCGGCAAGCTTTGGGCACGCGTCTGGAATACCTCGGGTGTGGGCCAGCCTACTGCTGGAGGCGAAACATTCTATAAATTCGATTATCCCGGTCATTTGATCGGCTCCAATACGGGCGACCATTATGGAATGGTGGAATGGTCGGGCTATATGGCTGGCGCCAATGTGGACGGGGTCGGCAAACCCTTCCGCGTTTGCATGGCCTATGACCCCAATCCCACCTACATAGCGGCCCTGGCACCGGCCACCCTGGTCAAGAATTACAACCTGACCAATCCCGCCCTGCCGGCTGAGGAAATCCTCACCGGCGCCAACAAGATCAATGAATACGGCGTGGAGATGCACTTCAGGGTGCTCTCCTGGAGCTTTCCCAAATACGACGATTTTCTCATCTACGAGTACACCTTCACAAACACCGGCAGCCATCAGGTCACCGATTTCTACTTCGCACCCACTGCGGAACTGAGCATGGTGACGCCGATGCATGGCGGCTGGCTCGATGACGATGATTATGAGTGGGATCCCGCCCACAAGGCCTTCTATTTCCACGACGGCCGACTCTGGGATGCCAAGGATCAACCGGTGGTCTATAACTATGGTCTGACCGGAAGCGATCTCGGCGACCCAGCAGACCTTGGTGCCCCGGTCGCGATCGATCATGAGTTCCTCTCTCCCCAGTACTTCACCTATTACTGGCTGGAAAAGCCGGCCAAGTCGGATCCTGCCGCTCCGGATTATCCCAACATTGTGGACAAGGCCAACCTGAACCAGGAAAGCAACCGCGTGCAGGAGGATCCCAACAATGACAATCCGGAGGTAAAATTCGATTCGGATGCCTACTGCCTCTCGGCGCTCAAATATGTTCAGGCCCCGCCCGAAAAGACCGAGGACGGTGTGGCCATCCCCGGCGGGCGCAAACCGACACGCTTTGAGCGTCAGCTCGATTTTCTTTACTCCACCGGTCCCTATACTCTACCTCCCGGCGGCGAGCTGAAATTTGTCATGGTCGCGGCCTGCGGCATGATGGATATGTCCTATGTCGCTTCCGGCGGCTTGACCGGCCAGAGCCATCTCAAGGACGGCCGGGACAGTCTGTGGGCGAACATCGACGCCGCTGCCGAGCTCTACCGCCGCGGCTACAAATGCCCAGTGCCGCCGCCGACCCCGACCGACGGCAACAACTCGCTCACCATTACCCCGACGGGCCCTGGCATCGTCATCCAGTGGCCGCCGATCGCCGATTCCTACAAGGATCCCGATTACGGTACCAACGACCTGGTGGGCTACCGCGTCTACCGTTCCTCTTTCCGCAATGTCGGCCCCTGGACCAAGATCGCGGACATTCCGAAGGCTTCGGCCACCGTCGAAAACGGCATGGTCACCTTCCTTGACAGCGATGTCAGGTTGGGCATCGGCTATTATTATGGCGTGACCTCCTACGATTCCGGCCACAACACCCCCTGGCCTGGCGATCCGGCGGTCACCCAGGTGGGCGCCCTCGAGAGCGGCCTGGTCAACCAGAATACCGAGCCCGTTTATGCCATGGCCAAACCCAGCAATACGCTCGAGGATATCCGTGTCTATCCGAATCCCTTCAGACAGCACAGCCAGCTGCGCAGTCCGGGCGAACAGTACCGCATCGAGTTCGTCAATGTGCCCGCCAAATGCACGATCCGCATCTATACCCTGGCAGGCGATCTGGTACGCACGCTCGAGCATAACAGCGGCGATGGCGATGAACCCTGGGGTTCCAAGGCTCTCGGCGATTATCAGGTGACGCGCTATCTGCAATTCGTCGCTCCGGGGACCTATCTCTTCCAGGTCGAATCGCACGTCGCAGGACATGAAGGTGAAAGCAAGATCGGTAAATTTGTCATCATCAAATAGCCGTTACGGCCATTCTTGCGCATTTTCACGTTCATACGGGAAAAATTGGAGGAATTTGTTATGACCAGTAAGATCAATCCATTTTTCATGGCTGTGGCGCTGGCGGTGCTCATCGGGGCGACCCTTTCATGGGCGCAAACGCCGAGACCGCCCCTGAATGAAGTCAAACCGCCGGCCTTCGAACGGGTCGGCCAGACCGGCTGGCAGTTTCTCCACCTGCCGACGGTGGCCAGAAATGCCGCGTTGGCCGGAGTGATCAGCGGCCTGAAGAATAATGATGTCATGGCGGTCTATGCCAATCCGGCCAACCTGGTCGATGTAAAAAACATGGACGCCGGTTTTACCAAAATCAACTACGTCGCCGACATCTCCTATATGACGGCTGCGGTCGCGAAAAATTTCGGCTCCCTGGGTGTTTTCGGCCTGACGCTGGCCTCGCTCGATGCCGGCGATATGATCAGGACCGAAAATCTCTTCAATGAGAGCGAAAACATCACCGAGCGCAGCGGCGATCTGGGTACCTTCACCTCCGGCGACCTGCTCATCGGGCTCGCCTATGCGCGCACCGTGACCGACCGGCTCTCCATCGGCGGCCATGTCAGCTATATCGAGGAAACCCTCGATGAGACCAAGGTGAAAAACTGGAATGTGGATTTCGGCGTCCATTTTCGAACCGGCTTCCGCAGCTTGCGCTTTTCGCTGGTCGCCCGCAATTTTGGCGCCGACAAGGAGTTCACCGGCTTCACCGAGATTTATGGTGTGCCGCAGACGGTGCGCATGCCGCTGGACTTTCGCATCGGCGTGGGCTATGACCTGATCGAGAAGAAGGAGGGGCGGCCCCACCAGCTTGCCACTTATCTCGAGGGAGTCCATGTCAACGATGGGCCGGAGCGGGTGCATGCCGCCCTCGAGTATACCTTCCTCGACATGTTCAACCTCCGTGGTGGCTACCGTTTCAATTATGATGAGCAGGGGCTGACCCTGGGCGGCGGCCTCAACTATAATATGAAAAATATCACCGGCCGTATCGATTACGCCTATCTGGACTATGGCCGTCTGCAAAGTGTGCACATGTTCACGCTGGGATTTGCGTTCGGCAAATAGATACCGGCAATCTCAACGCTGCCAGGCCTCGGCTTTTTTCTTCCTCCGGGCCGGGGCCTGGCTCTCCTATCCCAATGGATGAATGCAGCATGACCGATCTCCTCCGCACGCCTCAGCAGCGGGTGCATCAAGCCCTTTCTTTCCAGAAAAGCGATCGAACCCCGCGTGATTTCGCCGCCGTGCCCGAAATCTGGAGCCGCCTGGGCGACCACTTTAACACCCGCGACCGCAATACCATCCTCGACCGGCTCGACATCGATTGCCGCGTTGTCTCGTATGACAGCTTTTGCCGCCCGCCCGAAATTGAACACGACCAGGTGGACATGGAGGCCTCGCAGGAGCGCTCCTCGGTCGGCGGCATGTGGCGCCGCGTCGAAGCGGATGGCAGCAACCGTGATATCTGGGGGGCGCACCGCCAGCGGGTTGCCAACGCCTTTGGCGAGCTCGATCAATTTGTCTCCTACCCGCTGGAGGCTGCCGCCAGCCTCGACGATCTGAAAGCCTACAACTGGCCGACCCCGGCCTGGTGGGATTTTTCGCAGCTGCGCGCCGCGATCGCAGCCCTGAACCGGACTGCGATGCATAGCATCCGCTACCGCGTCGGTTCGGTCTTCGAAACCGCCTGGTCGCTGTACAGTTTTGAACGGTTTTTGCTGGACCTGGCCATGGCGCCGGCCATGCCGCTCTACGTCATGGAGCGCATCGCCGAGGTCCATCTGCACAACCTGGAGCGCGTGCTCGAAACAGCTGGCGATGGTATCGACATCGTCTATTTTTACGACGATCTCGCCTCGCAGAACAGTCTGCTGATGCGCCCGGAGATGTATGACCGCTTCATCCGGCCTTTCCATCAGCGTATTATCGACCTGGCGGGACGCCATGGTAAGCCGGTGATGATTCATTGCTGCGGTGCTGTTTTTCCCCTGATCCCGCGATTCATCGATATGGGCATCAGGATTCTCAATCCAGTTCAACCCACGGCCCGGGATATGGCTCCGGAGAATCTCGCGCGCGAATTCGGCGGACGCATGGTCTTTCACGGCGGCATCGACATTCAGGGATTTCTGCCGACAGCGACACCGGAGGCGGTGCGGAGCAAGGTGGCGGAAACCTGCAGAATCCTCGGGCCGGAGGGGGGGTATATCCTTTCCGGCTCCCATCATATCCAGGCGGATACGCCCATCGATAATGTCTTGGCGATGTATTCGCTTTAATCCCCAATCAGATCGTGAGGTGCCATGGCAGGCAGAGTGATCGTCGTCGGAAGCTACATTGTCGCGCTGGTGATGGATACGGATCGCATCCCGGTCGAAGGCGAGACCATCATCGGGCGGAATTATCACACCACGCACGGGGGCAAGGGCTCCAACATGGCGGCCTGCGCCGCCCGTCTCGGTGCCCGTGCCACCTTCATGGGCAAAATCGGCCGCGACCATTTTGGCCAGGGCTTCCTGGAACTGCTGCAGCAGGAGGGGGTGGACCCTGCGGGGGTGCTCTTTTCGGAGAGCCTGCCGACAGCGGTGGGCTTTATCATCTTCAGCCGCAGCGGCACCAATTCGATTGTCATCGATGTTGCTGCCAACGGGGATTTCCGGCCGCTGGATGTCACTGCGCACCGGCAGATCATTGCCGATGCAGATGTGGTCCTCTCGCCCCTGGAGATCCCGCTGGAGACCGCCCTGGCGGCGGCGGGGATCGCCAAAGAGCTGGGAAAAAAGGCGATCCTCAATCCTGCTCCCGCGGTCGATCTGCGCGGCCATGATCTCAGTGCACTCTTCGCCCTGACGCCCAATGAAACCGAAGCCCGGATCGCGCTCGGCCTCTCGCCCACCGATCCCCTCGCCGACGAAGAGCTGGCCTCAGCCCTGCTGAAACTCGGTCCCGATCATGTCATCCTGACCCTGGGCGCCAGCGGTGTGCTTTGGGCCAGCCGGCAGGGGATGCGGCGCATTCCGGCGCTGCCGGTGACCGTCGTCGATTCGGTCGGTGCCGGGGATGCCCTCAATGCGGGGCTGGCCGTCGGACTCGCCGAAGACCTTCCCCTTGCCGAAGCGATCGCTCTCGGTATCACCGCCGCTTCGCTCTCCACGCAAAAGCGTGAGACTATCGAGTCCTATCCGTATCGCGCTGAGGTGGAGGCGCGCTGGATGGAAATTCTCAGACAGATCGGTTGAGGGCGCTGCTGCCGGGGGAAAACGCGGCGCCCGCGTCCGAGCCTTCATACGAGGAGTTCACATGAATCTGTTGACCGGTTTTCTCTTCGTTCTCATCGCGGGATTTTTCCAGGGGAGTTTTGTCCTGCCGATGACCCTGACCAAGAATTGGCAGTGGGAGCACACCTGGGCGACCTTCTCCCTGCTCGGCATGCTCATTTTTAACTGGCTCATCGCCCTGCTCATCATCCCCGACATCTGGTCCATTTACAAAGCCGTGCCCGCCACCGATCTGATCGTGCTGATCCTCTTCGGTGCGGGATGGGGCATCGGGGCCATTCTGTTCGGACTCGGCATGGAGAGGTTGGGCATGGCGCTGGGGTACCCGATCATCATGGGTTTGATCGCCAGTCTGGGGGCCCTGATTCCGCTGGTCATTTTTTTTCCGGCCACTCTGATGGCCTTGCGCGGGATGGTTCTGCTCGCGGGAACAGCGATCGTGATTTTGGGCATTGTCTTGTGCACTATTGCCGGCAGCCGCAAACATGCGGCGACCACGGCCGGTACCGCTCTCAAGGTCGGGGTATCATCGGCCGGCCTGGCCATCGCCATATTTGCCGGCATCCTCTCCTGCTTCCCGAATGTGGGGATGGCCTTCGCGAGCAGCCTCGTCCGTGCGGCAGAAGCTGCCGGCACTCCGGCGCATTTCGCTGGCAATGCGGTTTGGGCGCTCTTTTTCACCGTCGGATTTCTGGTCAATTTTAGCTATTGCCTCTTCCTGATGGCGCGGCACCGGAATTTTGCCGGTTTTGCCAATGCCCACCTGCTGCAGAACATCGGCTGGGGGGCATTGATGGCCTTGATGTGGATCGGCAGCTTTTACCTCTATGGTATTGGCGCCTCCAGGCTCGGCAAACTGGGCATCGTCGCCGGCTGGCCGCTCTATATCTCCCTTTCGATCGGTTTTGGCAATTTGTGGGGTTTATGGCGGGGTGAGTGGAAGGGCGCCCAATCCTCGGCGCGTGCCCTGCTCAACCTGGGGCTGCTGGTTCTGCTGCTGGCGATCATCACCATTGCCGTTAGCAACACACTTTGAGGCCGTGCGGGCTGCTGAGGCGCTCGCATCCGGAGTAGAAAGCGCTCCGGAGACCGCATTCGCAAATGTAAGGAGATTCCTATGCAGTTCAGAGGCGTACCCCTCTTTGGAATTGTGGCCGTTTGGATCCTGTGGACGGGAATTTCCAAGCTCGGGGCTGGAACCCCTTCCGGTATGGTGCTGGTGCCAGCGGGCAAGTTCGAGATGCGGGTTGAATACCGCTGGCGGGAAGGGCTGACGCTGGACACCCTGGTTATCGATGATGCCGGCATCCGCTATCGCACCTGGAGCGATGTTGACATCCCGGCTTTTTATATCGACAAGACCGAGGTGACCAACGCCCAGTTCAAACTGTTCCTCGACAAAACAGGCTACAAACCGGCGTGGCCGGAGAATTTCCTCCGGCATTGGACGCAGGGCGCGATCCCCGCGGGTAAGGAGAACCACCCCGTGATCTGGATTTCGCTGGAGGATGCCCAGGCCTATGCCCGATGGGCGGGAAAGCGCTTGCCGAGCGAAGCGGAATGGCAGAAGGCGGCCCAGGGCAACGATGGCCGGGTTTGGCCGTGGGGCAATCTTTTCGATTCTTCCAGGGCCAACATGGATTCACCCGACACCCGGCCGGTCGGCAGTTACCCGCTTGGGATGAGTCCCTATGGCTGTCTCGACATGACCGGGAATGTGTGGGAATGGACCGACTCTTTTGCCACCGATGGCTATCACGATTTCTGCTGGCTGCGCGGCGGCAGTTTTTTTCTTGCGAAGGGGAGCCTCTGGTATATGCAGGGCGGACCGATCACCAATTACCAGCGGGTCAAATTCTGGCTGATGACGCCAGCCCTGAACCGTTGCGCAACGGTCGGTTTCCGCTGTGTGCAAAGTGTCCGGTGAGCGGTGGTCCCTGAGACCTCCTGCCCGGCCCATCGAACCATAGCTGAGGAGCCCTTGATGACTGAACACACTGTAGTGCATCGGAGAAGCATCCGCTTTCTCCTGACCCTCATCACTTTCACGGCCGTTTTGAACAGCCCTGCCGGAGTGCGCCTGACCTTTGTTCCCTCCAAGGAGCTGGTACGCGAGGTCATCCTCGAGAACGATTCGGTGCGTTTCGAACTCTTGATAGACCGCGGAGTCTATCTTGCCGGCATGACGGAGAAGAGCACCGGGGTGAACCTTATGGCGGGGAATCCACCGCTGCTCTTTCTCTCCGTGCGGCTGCCCTGGGATTTTCCGGATGTCGGGTACCAGATCTTTTCTGTGCAGGAACAACAGGCTGCAGACCGCGTCTCGGTGACCGTCCGGCAGGAGTGCACCTATGTCGAGAACCCGTTGCCTGTCGAGCAGACCTTCAGCCTTGGCACCGGCCGCGAACTGGCCTGGAGTGCGCGGATGACCAATACTTCGACGGGGGGGCGGACCTTCCGTGATCCCGAATCTGTCGCCAGTACTATCACCTTGCCGTTTCTGCAAAAGCTGGTGATCGGCCAGGGCCGCGATACCCATTATCTCCTCCCGACACAACGGGACCGCTTCTGCATCGACTCGCCCAGGGATTTTATCTTTTATTTCACCAGCGCCACCGATCCCAAAATGCCCATCGACCTCTACGATCTGAAAGCCCGTTGCGGGGTTTACCTGCATGTCGTACAGACGGCGCTCGACCTTGATTTTGCCGATTACAAGGACTTTAAGTCCAGGATTTTCCGCCTCGTGCAAAAGCCCGGGGAGACAACCCTGCTCCTGGAAGCCCGGATCGGCCCGCACCCTGGCGACTGGCATGCCGCCTATTATGCCTTCCGTAATTATATCCGCTCCGGATTCGATTTTACCTTTTACAAACGGCCGGTACAGGAGAAATACCGGCAACGCTTCGTCTCCCATTTCACCTTCATGTATGGCAAGGATATCTACGATCCCGCCGCCAACCGGCTGCGCATCGATGAATTTCTCGATGAAGGCCAGTTGAATTTCGGCGGGTATGATTATATGCTGCTCTGGCACGACTATCCGCGCATGGGCATCGACAACCGCGACCAGATGGACATGTATGAGGATCTCCCCGGGGGATTGGTGGGCTTGAAGCAGATGGTCGAACGCGCCCACGCCCGCGGAGTTCAGGTTTTCATCCCCTACAAGCCCTGGGATATCATGAAAGGCCGCACCGACCGCTTCACCCAGGAAGCCCGCGTTGCCGGCGCCATCGGTTCAGACGGCGTCTTTCTCGATACTATGGACGAGTCGGATCAGGCCTTCCGCGCTGCCCTGGATGGCGTCAATCCTGACAATGTCTTCGTCAGTGAGGGACGCCCCGACCTCAAGGCGGCCCAGCTCGTCACCGGCAGCTGGAATCAATCGGGCGATGCCACCAATAAAATGCCCAATGTTGATCTCTTTCGCTTCATCCTCCCCGAACATAACGTCCACAACATCAACCGTTCGGCCCGGACCCGGCATGATCTGGTCCTCAATGCCCTCTTCAACGGGGTCGGCTTTATTGTCTGGGAAGATATCTTTGGTGAGATCAACCGCTACAGTTGGGATGAGCGCATCCTCATCCAGCGTTACAGCCGGATCATCCATGAGAATCGCGACGCCTACCTGACCGGCGATCCGGTACCCCTGGTTTCGGCTTTGCGCCGGGACCTCTTCGTCAACGCCTTCCCGGTGGCGGACAAATGCATCTATCCCATGTACCAGCTTGGCCGCGACGCGGGCACCCGGCTCGATCCCAAACGCCTGGTCGGCCCGTTCATGGAAGTTCCCTATCCGCCCGACTGGCACTATATCGACCTCTGGAACCATCAGCCTATCGCCCACGAGGTCGCAGGGGGCAAGGTTCGCCTGATCAGTCCCGAAGAGCCCGCCGACGCGATGTCCTGCATCGTCGCCTTGCCAAAAAATCTCACGGTCCGCCGCGACGGTAAGCGCCTGACCATTGAGGCTCTCCATCCGGTGGCTCACGGCGAAATTCACCTCCAGACGGTCGATAATTTGACCATGATGGAGGAGCCCCTGCTGATTTTGCCGGGAACCCGCGCAGAGGTGGACCTGGATACCCTTAAAATCGATTTTCCCTATCTCCTGCTGGTCAAGCTCATGCAGGATGGTGTTTTAAAGGATGAAATCATTATCAACCTGGGCTGGAAACAATTTTAATCTGGAGGTACCCGATGAATAGAGCGGCTTGTTTTTCGACCCTTGCTTTGATGCTCGTTGTGGCCCTGCTCCTGGCGGTGAGCACCCTCTCGGCGCAAACGCCGTCCTACCGGCAAATTTCCATCACGGAGTATCAGGACAAGGTCGCGGGAGGATGGATCGGCCAGGCTATCGGTGTGCTCTGGGGGCAGTGGACCGAAGGCAAGTGGCAGGGCGAGATGGTGCCGTTCGATCTTGAAGATTGGTACCGGATCAAGCCGGAAGTGGAAAAGGAGATCGAGGCTGCCGGCGGCTGGGAAGAGCAGATCAAAGCGGCGAAAAAATTCATTGGCAACAAAGCCAATTGGGAGATTTGGAAACCGGAGATGATGTCCGATCAGGATGATCTCTATGTGGAGTTTGTCTTCCTCCATGCCATCCAAAAGTACGGGCTCGATGTCACCGCCACGCAGATCGCCGAGGAGTGGGTCAAATACATCGACAAAGAGCGCATCTGGTGCGCCAACCGCGGCGCCTACGATAACTTTATGCGCGGGATCTGGCCGCCGCTCTCCGGCAATCCCCGCAATACCATGTGGGGCGACGCGATCGATTTCCAGATCGAGGCCGATTTCTTCGGCTTGATCTCACCGGGACTCCCGCAGATCAGCAATATGTGGGGCGACAAGGTCGGTCACATCATGAACTATGGGGACGGTGTCTATGCCGGCATGGCCCTATCCGCCATGTACGGCGAAGCCTTTTTCGAGAGCAATCCCCGCAAGCTGGCGGAATACAGTCTGAAGGTCATCCCGGCGGAGAGCGGCTATGCTAAAATGGTCCGTGACGTGCTCGATCTGCAGCAGCGCTACCCCAACTGGCAGGATGCCTGGAAAAAGCTCGAGGCGAAATGGGTTGACAAGAATTCGGGACTCTTCAGCGCGGTGGATGTCCGCATCAACGGCGCCTATGTCTATATGGGCTTGCTCTATGGCGGCGGCGATTTCTGGAAGAGCATGGACATTGCGATGCGCTGCGGGCGCGACAGCGACTGCAATCCCTCCAGTGTCGCGGGCATCCTCGGCACCGCGCGAGGCCTCAAGGGCATCCCCGAAAAATGGCGGATTCTGCGCGACCTCCCGATCGAGAATATCGCCCTCAAGACCCTGCTTCCTGATCCCATTCAGTGGGACACGGTGCTGCGCGAGACCTGCGAAGTCGGCAAGTGGAACATCCTGCAGAACGGCGGATATATCGAGAACGGCCGATATGTCATCCCGGTGCAGGCCCCCAGTGCCCCGCCGCTCGAGCAAACGGCCTGGGAGCCGGCATTGCCGATGGTGATGCCCAAGAATTGATGCGGCGCGTATCGGACCGTCGGCACGAGGAGAGGTCATGAAGAGAAACAGATTCTGGATAGTGTGGTGGTTTCTGGCACTGTGGGTCGGGCTCCCTCTCGGCCCGACCGCCGCGGCACCCGCCTTCCACAGGATCCCCGTCGCGGAGTATCGCGACAAGGTTTACGCGGCATGGCTGACCGGTGAAGCCGGTACTGAAGCTCCCTGGACGGGGAGCCAGCGATATTTCACCTCGATCACCGAGCTCAGCGTCTATCCGCCCATGCCGGGGGGCGAAAAGATAGCGCAGTGAGAAGATTGTTCATTATTGTGCCAAAATACACTATATTCTGCCCTGCGCACCTTGGCGTTTGCGGCGATCCTGGCAGAGCCAATGCCGGAAGAGGCACCGTCCTGCGGGTGCGCAAACCTTTAACTACCTCAAGAAGGAGCGATCGTATGAAACCTTCACGCCTGTTGACTCTCATGGTTCTGATTCTGATTCTCGCTGTCGTGTCCCAGGGCGCGCCCGGGAAAATGGTCACGCTCACCAAGGATGAGCTCCTGAACAAGATCAAGGGGGGATGGGCGGGCCAGACCATCGGCTGTACCTTCGGCGGTCCCACCGAATTCCGTTTCCGGGATACCATCATCCAGGACTATCACCCCATCCCCTGGGAAAAGGGAAGCATGAAGTGGTGGTATGAAAATATCCCCGGTCTGTATGATGATCTCTATATGGACCTGACCTTTGTCCAGGTCTTTGAGGATAAGGGACTGGATGCGCCGGCGAGCGATTTTGCCAACGCCTTTGCGCATGCGGAATACAGCCTCTGGCATGCCAATCAGGCCGGCCGCTACAATGTCCTCAATGGCATCATGCCGCCCGAATCGGGCCATTGGCTCAACAATCCGCATGCAGACGACATCGATTTTCAGATCGAGTCCGATTTCGCCGGGCTGATGAGCCCGGGCATGGTCAACACCTGTGCTGGCATCTGTGACAAGATCGGCCATATTATGAACTACGGAGACGGCTGGTATGGCGGCGTCTACCTCTCGGGGATGTACTCCCTGGCCTTTGTCGAAAAAGACATCCATACCGTGGCTGAGGAGGCGCTCAAGCTCATCCCGCGCGAGAGCCTCTATGCCAGAGTGATGGCCGACATCATCGAATACCACAAGATCAATCCGACCGATTGGAAGTCGGCCTGGTTCAATGTCGAGCGCAAATACGCCCAGGATATCGGCTGCCCGGAGGGGGTCTTTGATGCCTTTGATATCGATGCCACCATCAACTCCGCCTGGGTCCTGATCGGACTGCTCTATGGCGACGAGGATTTTGGCAAGACCATCTCGATCGCCGCCCGCTCCGGCGATGACTCGGACTGTAATCCCAGCAGCGCCGGCGGGATCCTCGGCACCCTCCTTGGGTATGACAAGATCCCGGAATACTGGGCCGAAGGACTGCCCCTGGTCGAGGATATGAATTTCAAGTATACGACCATCTCCCTGAACAAGGTCTACCAGATGTCCCAGAGCCATGCCCTGGAGCTGATCCGTCGCAACGGCGGCAAGGTGGAGGGAGACCTGGTCACCATCGCCGTGCAGGAGCCGCAGCCGGTCCGGCTGGAAGTGGGCTTCGTCGGCCATTATCCCACGGAAAAGAAGACGCTGAACCTCACCCTCGCGCGCAAGGGAGGATTTGAGTTCAACGGCGTCGGCTTTGCGGTCAATGGCAGAGCGGTGGCCAAGGGCAAGGAGGAGTATACCTTCAAGGTGGAGATGCGGATTGATGGTGCACTGGTCGAGACCAGTGCATTGCCGACCCGGTTTGTAACGCGCAAATATACCCCCTTCTGGCGCTATCAGCTGGCACCAGGTACCCACAAGGTGGAGTGGACAGTGCTCAATCCCACCACCAAGGCTGAAATCCAGCTGGATTCGGCTATCCTCTACAACAACAAACCCCAGCCGCCCCGCTACTAGGCCGGCTTGACTTGGCAGCGCCCCCGGATCGGCCGGGGGCGCGCACACCGGGCTGACCGGCGTGCGCCAGGACCTTTTCATGGAGATTTCATGAACCGCTGGCATTTCTTTTTCGTCTTGGTTCTGACGGCCATCCCCCTGGCCGCGCAGCCGAAGCAGAAGATCATCCTCGATTTCGATCTTGCCGGAGATATCGATGATGCCTTTGCCCTCGCCCTCGTACTGACCAGCCCGGAATTCGATGTCCTGGCGCTGACCATGGACCATGGATTGACCGAGGAGCGGGCGCGGGTCGCCTGCAAAATCCTTTACGAAACCGGCCGCGAAGAGATACCGGTCGCAGTGGGCCGGACGACCGTCAACATCGTCGGCAAGGACCAGGCCGCGGAATACACACCCCAGTTCTTTTATGCCAGGGGCTTTGACCGGATCAAACCCGTCCGCACGCCGGCGGCTGATTTGATCATCGAATTGCTGCGCAAATATCCCCACGAGGTCGTGCTCTTCACCACCGGTCCCGTGCCCAATATGGCCGATGTCCTCGCCAAAGATCCCGGCGCGCTCAAGCTGGCCAAAAAGATCTATGCCATGTTCGGATCGTTTTATATGGGGTATGGCAGCAAGCCCGTCCCTGACGCCGAATGGAACGTCGCGGCCGATGTCACCTCGGCGCGGGCCTTTGCCGCATCGGGGGCCGAGATCGTCTATGCCGGCCTGGATATTACGATCCCGGTCACCCTTGAAGCCGATCAGCGTCAAAAGTTACTCATGCGGCAATCGCCCCTGACCAACGCCCTCTGCAGTCTCTATACCCTTTGGGGAAACGATACACCGGTGCTGTATGACGTTGTGGCGGTGGCGCAATTTTTATGGCCTGATCTGTTTACCTGGCGACCGGCGCATATCCGTGTTTTGGACGGCGGATTCACGGTGATCGATGAAAACAGTAAGGCCGATGCCTGGGTGGGGCTCTCCGTAAAAAAAGAGGAACTGGTTCGCCGGATCATGGAGCGTTACCTGAGGCAGAATCTGGGCCGGGAGTGACGGGGGCGGCCGGATGCTGCCTGTTGGACACACATTAAAACAATAAAAATAAGGAGGTTGAGATGGTCATCGTCCAATCCTACGCGTTGGCCGTGTTTATGTGCGTCATCACGATGCTGTGCTGGGGCTCGTGGGCCAATACCCAAAAACTCGCCAGCAAGGAATGGCGGTTTCAGCTGTTTTACTGGGACTATTCGATCGGCGTCCTGCTGATCTCGCTGGTTCTCGCTCTGACCATGGGCAGCATGGGCAATGGCGGCCGTCATTTTCTCCCCGATCTTCAGCAAGCGACTGGCAGCGCCATCTGGAGTGCCCTCCTGGGAGGCATCGTCTTTAACTTTTCCAATATCCTCCTCTCCGCAGCGATCGATATCGCGGGCATGGCGGTTGCCTTCCCAGTGGGCGTCGGTTTGGCCTTGGTCATCGGGGTGATCACCAACTATCTCGCTACACCGGTAGGCAATGCAAGTGTGCTGTTCACGGGTGTGGGCGGCGTCGTCCTGGCCATCATCGTCTCCGCGATCATCTATGGCCGGCTGCCGGCAAGCGGCAACAAGTCCGTCACCAAGGGACTCCTGCTCTCGATCCTGGCGGGCGTGGCGATGGGTTTCTTTTACCGCTTCGTGGCTGCCTCGATGGCCGCCGATTATGTGACTCCTGAAGCAGGCAAAATGACGCCCTACACGGCCATGGTCATTTTTGCGGTCGGCCTTTTTATCTCCAATTTTGTCTGGAATTCGATCGTCATGGCCAAACCCTTTTCCGGCGCCCCGGTCACCTACAAGGACTATTTCACCCAGGGCAACAGCCGGCTGCATCTGGTCGGCCTCCTGGGCGGCGCCATATGGGGGGTGGGCATGTGCTTTAATATCATCGCGGCCGGCGCAGCCGGTTTTGCCATCTCTTACGGCCTCGGCCAGGGTGCCACCATGGTCGCCTCGCTCTGGGGCGTCTTTATCTGGAAGGAATTCAAGAATGCACCCGCCGGGACCAACAAGTACATCGCGCTGATGTTTCTTTTCTTCTTTCTCGGACTGGGTTTGATCATTGCGGCACGGCTGGCCTGACCGCGCTGCCAGAGCCATTAACACAGAGGTGCAGGTATGAAAATTATCGTTGTCGGCAGTTCCAATACGGATATGATCATCAAGACCGAGCGGATCCCCAAGCCGGGTGAGACGGTCATCGGCGGTGCCTTCTCCATGGCGGCGGGAGGCAAGGGGGCCAACCAGGCGGTAGCGGCGGCGCGCGCCGGCGGCCAGGTGACCTTCATCGCCCGTGTCGGCGCCGATCTGTTCGGCGAACAGGCGGTGGTAGGATTTATCGCGGACGGGATCGAGGTCACGCATGTGCTCCGGGACAAGCGTTCGCCTTCGGGAGTGGCGCTGATCTATGTCGACCGCAAGGGCGAGAACAGCATCGCCGTCGCCTCCGGGGCGAATGCGCAGCTGGCGCCGGCGGATGTGCGGCGGGCCCGGGCCGAGATCGCCGCGGCCGATGTGCTCTTGATGCAGCTGGAGACGCCGCTGGAGACGATCGCCGCTGCGGCGGAGATCGCGGCCAAACATCACGTGCCGGTGATCCTCAATCCCGCTCCGGCCCAGCCCCTGCCGCCCGCCCTGCTCGAAAAGATCACCATCCTGACCCCGAACGAGCACGAGGCCGAGTTGCTGACCGGCATTGCGGTCAACAATGCCCGGGATGCCGCGGCTGCGGCCGAGAATCTGCTTGCGCGGGGCGTGGGGATGGTGATCATCACCCTCGGCGCCAAGGGGGCGTATGTGCATGCGGCCGATTTTAAGGGGATGGTGCCGGGATTCAGCGTCGCAGCGGTGGACACGACGGCGGCGGGGGATGTCTTCAACGGCGCCCTGGCGGTGGCCCTGGGCGAGCGCCGGCCCTTGGCCGAGGCGGTGCGTTTGGCCCATGCGGCGGCGGCGCTTTCGGTGACGAAGCTGGGGGCGCAGCCCTCGGCGCCGCAGCGCCGGGCGATCCAGCGCCTCTGCAAGAGCGGCGGTGGGGCGGCATGAGCCGCGGGTGTTAAAAAGTTGAGTAAAAAGGGGGGTGCGGGAAATAAATCCCTTGCTTTTTCACGAAAAAGCCTTATATTATGTCCCGTTTTGCGCAAGAGGTTGCTGCGCCGGAGAAAAGGCCAAAAAAGTTCTCGAAAATAAAAAAAGTACTTGACTGGAATCGAAAAGTTTCGTACTTTATACGGCTGGAAACGAAACAGCAAAGTTTCAGCGAAAAAACGGCAAGTGTTCTTTGAAAATAGCGTGCAAGGCTCTATCGTCAATTCAAGGCCAGATTAATCTCGTTAATTGAAAATGAAATATATTACAATGAAGAGTTTGATCCTGGCTCAGGACGAACGCTGGCGGCGTGCCTAACACATGCAAGTCCAGGAGAATTGGTTTCTTCGGAATCCATAGTAAACTGGCGAACGGGTGAGTAACACGTAAGTAACCTGCCCTGGAGACGGGGATAACACTGCTAACGCGGTGCTAATACCGGATAATGCAGCGGATCCGCATGGATATGTTGTTAAAGCTGGCCTCTTCATGAAAGCTAGTGCTTCAGGATGGACTTGCGTCCCATTAGTTAGTTGGCGGGGTAACGGCCCACCAAGACCGCGATGGGTAGCCGGCCTGAGAGGGTGATCGGCCACACTGGGACTGAGATACGGCCCAGACTCCTACGGGAGGCAGCAGTGAGGAATATTGCGCAATGGTCGCAAGACTGACGCAGCAACGCCGCGTGAGGGATGAAGTACTTCGGTATGTAAACCTCTGTTAGAAGGAAAGAACGGGTGTTTGTCGAACAGGCAGACACCGTGACGGTACCTTCAGAGAAAGCCCCGGCTAACTCCGTGCCAGCAGCCGCGGTAACACGGGGGGGGCAAGCGTTGTCCGGAATTATTGGGCGTAAAGGGCGCGTAGGTGGGACAGCAAGTCTGAGGTGCAATCTTACGGCTTAACTGTAAGCTTGCCTTGGATACTACTGTTCTTGAGTTCGGAAGAGGGTAGTGGAATTCCTGGTGTAGCGGTGAAATGCGTAGATATCAGGAAGAACACCGGTGGCGAAGGCGGCTACCTGGTCCGATACTGACACTGAGGCGCGAAAGTGCGGGGAGCAAACAGGATTAGATACCCTGGTAGTCCGCACAGTAAACGTTGGACACTAGGTGTTGGTCTCTCTGAGATCAGCGCCGCAGCTAACGCATTAAGTGTCCCGCCTGGGGAGTACGACCGCAAGGTTGAAACTCAAAGGAATTGACGGGGGCCCGCACAAGCGGTGGAGCATGTGGTTTAATTCGATGCAACGCGAAAAACCTTACCTGGGCTTGAACTGTGGTCGCAAACTCATGAAAGTGAGTCCTCCTTCGGGACGGCCATAGAGGTGCTGCATGGCTGTCGTCAGCTCGTGCCGTGAGGTGTTGGGTTAAGTCCCGCAACGAGCGCAACCCTTGCCCTTAGTTGCCAACAGGTTATGCTGGGAACTCTAAGGGGACTGCCCCAGACAATGGGGAGGAAGGTGGGGACGACGTCAAGTCATCATGGCCCTTACGTCCAGGGCTACACACGTGCTACAATGGCCGGTACAATGGGAAGCAATACCGCGAGGTGGAGCAAATCCTAAAAACCGGCCTCAGTTCAGATTGCAGTCTGCAACTCGACTGCATGAAGTCGGAATCGCTAGTAATCGCGGATCAGCATGCCGCGGTGAATACGTTCCCGGGCCTTGTACACACCGCCCGTCACGCCATGGAAGCCGGTAGCACCCAAAGCCGGTGGCCCAACCTTCGGGAGGGAGCCGTCTAAGGTGAGATCGGTGACTGGGGCGAAGTCGTAACAAGGTAGCCGTATCGGAAGGTGCGGCTGGATCACCTCCTTTCTATGGAGAATCGTCTCTCTTCACGGGAGAGGCAGATCTCGTGACCTTGAAAAGACCTTGGGCCTGCACGCTATTTTTTATTTTGACTGAAGATTCGGAGCCCGGTCCGGGCTCCGAATCTTTGGTGTCTAGGGCCACTGGGAGACCCATCGGGCCCTCTCATCTTGGGCCTATAGCTCAGTTTGGTTAGAGCGCACGCCTGATAAGCGTGAGGTCAGTGGTTCAATTCCACTTAGGCCCACACGAACCCGGCGCTGCCGGCCGCTGTCAGTGCGCAGCGTGCTGTACCTGGGGCTATAGCTCAGCTGGGAGAGCGCCTGGTTTGCAACCAGGAGGCCACCGGTTCGATCCCGGTTAGCTCCACACGGAGCATCTGTTCTTTATCTTTTTTATCATGGAGTTTATCGAGTGATCACCCGCCGCTTGCGGCCGGGTGGATGGTGCGATTCCATCGTTCTCCGCTACGCAAGTACGCCTTGCGTTGTTCTTTGACAACTTGAAATTGAATCGATCGTGGTAACAAAGGCAAATTACCTTATAACGAAACACAGTTGGAGATGATAACCATCTGCTGTGGACCATAGATGTTTGGTTAAGTTACTAAGGGCTTATGACGGATGCCTTGGCACGAGAAGGCGATGAAGGACGTGGCAAGCTGCGATAAGCCTCGGGTAGGTGCAAACAACCGTAGACCCGGGGATTTCCGAATGGGGCAACCCCGTCCGGGTAATGCCGGACGACTCCCTGCTGAACACATAGGCAGGGTAGAGCTAACGAGGGGAAGTGAAACATCTCAGTACCCTCTGGAAGAGAAAGCAATTGCGATTCCCCAAGTAGCGGCGAGCGAAAAGGGAAGAGTCTAAACCTGTTTTATGTTAAAGCCTGGTCGCGTTGTAAAACAGGTGTCGCGGGGCTTTGGGCGGCTGTTGTCCAGAACAGCCAAGCAGTCAAAAAATCAGATGTTAGCCGAATCTCTCTGGAAAGAGAGGACCAAAGACGGTGATAGTCCGGTAGGCGAAAACAGCTGATCTGCTACCAGAGTACCCAAGTACCGCGGGACACGTGGAATCTTGCGGGAATTCGGGAGGACCACCTTCCAAGACTAAATACTCTCTCGTGACCGATAGTGAACTAGTACCGTGAGGGAAAGGTGAAAAGAACCGGGGAACCGGAGTGAAATAGTACCTGAAATCATAAGCCTACAAGCAATCGGAGTTCCGCTTCGGCGGAATGACGGTGTGCCTTTTGTTTAATGAGCTGGCGAGTTACTCGTATGTTGCGAGGTTAAGGTGTTCAGCACCGCAACCGTAGCGAAAGCAAGTCTGAATAGGGCGACCAGTAACATGCGGTAGACGCGAAACCGGGTGATCTATGCATGGCCAGGATGAAGCGAATGTAATAGTTCGTGGAGGTCCGAACCCACCAAAGTTGAAAATTTGGGGGATGAGCTGTGCATAGGGGTGAAAGGCTAATCAAACTCGGTGATAGCTCGTTCTCCCCGAAATAACTTTAGGGTTAGCCTCGTATTAGAGTGTTGGAGGTAGAGCACTGAATGGACTAGGGCTCTTACAAGGGTACCAACCCCAATCAAACTCCGAATTCCAACACATCGATGTACGAGAGTTAGGGAGTGGGGGATAAGCTTCATTCCCAAGAGGGAAACAACCCAGACCGACAATTAAGGCCCTTAAGTACAGGCTAAGTGAAAAAGGATGTGACGTTGCATAGACAACTAGGATGTTGGCTTAGAAGCAGCCATCATTTAAAGAGTGCGTAATTGCTCACTAGTCAAGTGGTGTCGCGCCGATAATAATTGGGGCTCAAGCCTGTCGCCGAAATTACGGGATTCTCTTCGGAGGATCGGTAGGGGAGCGTTCCATGGTAGGTCGAAGCGTACGTGCGAGCGTATGTGGACGAAATGGAAGCGATTATGCCAGCATGAGTAGCGAGAAACTCTGTGAGAAACAGAGTCACCGAAAATCTAAGGTTTCCTGAGTAAAGTTAATCTTCTCAGGGTTAGTCGGACCCTAAGCCGAGGCCGAAAGGCGTAGGTGATGGAAAACAGGTTTAATATTCCTGTACCACCGGTGTGTCGATCAAGACACTATGGGGTGACGCAGAAGTGAAAGGTCAGCCGGACTCTGGATTGCCGGTCTAAGTGCGTAGGAGGAATGAACAGGAAAATCCGTTCATTCACTACTCCGAGACACGAATGAGAGGGCCTAGCCCATAAATTGACCCTAAACAGGCTGCCAAGAAAAACCTCTATGTGAGATACACAGGTGCCCGTACCGCAAACCGACACAGGTAGATGGGGAGAAGATCCTAAGGTGCTCGAGTGAGCGTTAGTTAAGGAACTAGGCAAAATAGCTCCGTAACTTCGGAAGAAGGAGTGCCTCAAGTAAGTGAAATTGTACAAATCTAGCTGAACGAGGCCGCAGAGAATTGGCCTGGGCGACTGTTTACTAAAAACACATGTCTCTGCTAAGCCGTAAGGCGATGTATAGGGACTGATACCTGCCCGGTGCTGGAAGGTTAAGGGGATGGGTCATCGGGAGCAATCCTGAGAAGCTCAGAACTGAAGCCCCAGTAAACGGCGGCCGTAACTATAACGGTCCTAAGGTAGCGAAATTCCTTGTCGGGTAAGTTCCGACCTGCACGAATGGTATAACGACTTGGGCGCTGTCTTAACTAGCGGCTCGGCGAAATTGTAGCACCGGTGAAGATGCCGGTTACCCACGACGGGACGGAGAGACCCCGTGAACCTTTACTATAACTTAGCATTGAGTTTTGACATTGCATGTGTAGGATAGGTGGGAGACGTTGAAGCGGCCACGCTAGTGGTCGTGGAGTCAACCTTGAAATACCACCCTTGTACTGTTGAAATTCTAACCTCGACCCGTGAATCCGGGCCAGGGACATTGTTTGGTGGGTAGTTTGACTGGGGCGGTCGCCTCCCAAAATGTAACGGAGGCTCCCAAAGGTTTCCTCAGCACGGTCGGTAATCGTGCGCAGAGTGTAAAGGCATAAGGAAGCTTAACTGTGAGACAAACAAGTCGAGCAGATGCGAAAGCAGGGCTTAGTGATCCGGCGGTTGAAAGTGGAATTGCCGTCGCTCAAAGGATAAAAGGTACTCCGGGGATAACAGGCTTATCGGGTCCAAGAGTTCACATCGACGACCCGGTTTGGCACCTCGATGTCGGCTCATCGCATCCTGGGGCTGGATAAGGTCCCAAGGGTTTGGCTGTTCGCCAATTAAAGCGGTACGTGAGCTGGGTTTAGAACGTCGCGAGACAGTTCGGTCCCTATCTGTCGTGGGCGTAGGATATTTGAGGGAAGCTGCTCTTAGTACGAGAGGACCGGAGTGGACGAACCTCTGGTGCACCAGTTGTCGCTCCAGCGGCATGGCTGGGTAGCCAAGTTCGGAACGGATAAGCGCTGAAAGCATCTAAGCGCGAAGCCAATCCCAAGATTAGATATCCCCGCCGCAAGGCGCTAAAGGCTCCTCGTAGATGACGAGGTTGATAGGCCACAGGTGTAAGCATGGTAACATGTTCAGCCGAGTGGTACTAATAAGCCGTGCGGCTTAACCAAACTTTTTTATCTGCAGCAGATGGTTATCTGCTCCAATAAAAGTAGCAATACAATGTGGTACTTCAATTTCAAGTTGTCAGAATATTCCGGTGACCATAGCGAAGGTGTTACACCCGATCCCATTCCGAACTCGGAAGTTAAGCCCTTCAGCGCCGATGGTACTATTCGGGAGACCGTATGGGAGAGTAGGTAGTCGCCGGATCTTTTTTAAAGGCCTTGAGTTTTCGCTCAGGGCCTTTTTTATTTTCCATCCGCTGCCGTCGCCATGGCCAGCGTCACCGCCGTCGCCATGGCAGTGTCACCGCCGTCGCCATGGCCAGTGTCACCGCCGTCGCCATGGCCAGCGTCACCGCCTGCACCGGGCTCTCCGCCGCCAGAATTTGCCGTCCGGGCAAAAAAAAGCCCTCGAGGAGGCCTCGAGGGCGGAGCGGCAGCGCGCGGCTACGCCTGCGCGGGCGGCGCTTCCTGCGGCGG
>Ga0116171_10000285_pt1 | contig 54267 bp, 29 predicted proteins | sample AD_JPNHW2_MetaG_FD_89798 | JGI IMG/M metagenome (GOLD analysis project Ga0116171, IMG submission 89798) | Active sludge microbial communities of municipal wastewater-treating anaerobic digesters from Japan - AD_JPNHW2_MetaG | ecosystem: Engineered > Bioreactor > Anaerobic > Digestate | place... | reverse complement strand
TATGTTTTTAGCTCAAAGTAACCTCTAAAATGATTTCAAATCGTTGCCAATCAAAAATCTTTTAGAACGAAGAATTATCAAGCTTTTCAAAGAACGAAGTTCAAAGTTAACGCAACACTAGTGTTATTAGGATAATTATAGTAAAAGCAGCTTATAGCAAATATCACAATAATAATACCTATGGATGATCTAAAAGAAATCATCCTGGACGTGATCAAGGAAGACGATAGAAATACACTTTTATGCGCCGCGTCAGAATGATGTATTTTTAATTCTGATGTAAGCGATGGATTTTAGCTGTTCAATCATCACTTTGATAAATGGCAGGGTTAAATGGATATAAGCATATAGTATCGCTGGTGCAGGTTACTTAAAAAGGAAGTTATATTGGATACATTGGCTAATGTATACCGAGACAGAGAAATGTTAATATTGCAGATTTTAATTGTTTTAATTGTAATAATCAAGAAGCATCCAAGTTCTCATTAGGTGTTTTTTCATCTGGCTTATTCTTAGTACTTGTGCTTTTATATTTAGCTATTATTATTACTGAAACAGCAATAAAAACAATACCACCAATAACATATACGGCTGTTTTTTTTTGTTCCCATTTACCTTTCAGTGTCTGGGGCGCTGGAGACCCAAATAAACTATCCAGCATTTCCTTATGCTCCATACGCTATTTTTGTTTGATTTTAATAAATACTTTGTTTTCTGTTTCGCGGCTGAGAATGTATGGCCCATATTCCAGATAGAATTTTGTCCCCATGGAATAGGGCAGTCTTGAATGATAAACTTCGAAATTAAAGCCCGCCTCGATCAACTCATTGGTAAAAACAACCATCCCATCCTTTCCTATCAGATACCTTCCTTTAAGTATCTCAATATTCTTTCGCAGAAATTTTTCACGATCTGTGTCTAAGGGGACAGTAGTTGGTATTTCTTGTTTTGAAGGAGGAAGCACAAGTTTTTTTATGCGCTTCTTTCTGTCACGAAAGCGTTGACCGCATTCGTCAGAACAATATTTTTCCCGGTAATCTTTTGCCATGAATTCATTTTCACATTCTTTACAAATCCGGAAATAGGCCGAGTTTTTATCAATAATTTCTATGCTCATCTTTTATTTAGTTTAAAGTTAAAAACGAAACCCTTTTCTATATTTTGATGTAATGATCTTTTCTGCAGAAGCCAATACCTCTTCTTTTTTGTATCGCACACGGGATTTGTAGCGGTAACCCGTAATGACGCCCTCCAGTGTCCATTGCCTCAGGGTTTTTAAAGAAATGCCGAGTATTATAGCTGTTTCTTTACGCGTAAGAAATACATTGTCATTAACTACAGGTTTTACTAATTGCACAGAATTATATAATTCTTTTTTTAGAATGTCAATAACTGCATCACGAAGGGGTTCTATGGGTATTGTAATGGTGATACTATTCATATTTTTTAAATTTATAATGATTTTACAAAATTAAACAAGAATTTATGAAAAAAAATCACAAATTAGTATGTAATTAGTATGTAATTAGTTCGTATTTATTTTGCCGAACAAAAAAATTAATACTGATCAATTTAATGTAATTGACTTAAAAAAAGGTCTTAATGGCTATATTATGCAATAGAATTCTTTAAAAGAATAGAAAATTTAGAGGTGATTATAACAAAAAAAATGGATGGTTAGCCAAAATAGCCGCATTCTCTTCCTTATCTACTTTGATGTACCTTAAAAACGCCTTTTCGGTCTTATGCCCCGTGATTTTCATGATGGAAAGCGTTGGAATTCCTGCCTTGTAAGCATTTGTTGCAAAAGTTCTTCGGGCTGTATGTACGGTAATAAGTTCATGCTTCATGAACTTTTTCTCTGTTCGTATTCCACCCTGGGTTTTTTTTATCAGCAATACGTCTTTGATTTTAGCCATACGTCCGATGGTTTTCAGATCTTCGTTCATCTGAGCGTTGCTGAACACTTTGGGCAGGCAGTTATTATATTTTGTGAGTGTTTCTTTGATTCTCCAGTGCGTGGGAATGATGACGTTCTCACCGGTCTTTTGTGTTTCAATCTGGATGAAGGTGTTGTCCTTTATATTATCTATCGAAAGCTTTCTCAGGTCGGCGTATCTGAGGCCGGTATAGCAGTCTATGACGAATATATCCCGGACAGCTTCGAGATCCTTGTCATCCGAAAGATCGAGTTCGTAAATTTTTGAGATATCTTTTTCGGTAAGATAGATTGTCTGAACTTCTTCAGAAATCTTCTTAAAATCTTCATCCTTATACTCAAAGTTGTCGTTCAATTTCCTTTTGGTGGCCAGGTTCATGAAAACCTTGATGTTCTTTATATGTTTGCCGATATTATTCGGAGAAAAGCCCTTATTATTCATAAATTGAATAAAATCATGATAAAAGCTCATAGTGATATCTGAGAACTTCAATGTTTTATTGAGCTCGTTTTGGTATTTAATAATGTTGTTCAAAGTGTTATTGTAACAAATTAGGGTGCAGGATTTCAACAACCTTCCGTCTTTGGTCGTTCGCTTGCCGGTTTTGCTGTCCTCTATGATCGTTTTAATAAAAGAAACGAAGCCTGTAGGGTGATCAACCGATTTAACCAGTTTATTATTCCTTCCCAGATAGGTGTTCAGTTTGTTTTTTAAAGTGGTGATATCAACGACTTCACTGTCATTGAGCATTTTTCGGTATACATTCATGATAGCTGTTTCAAAATCCTTCAGGCGCTGGTTGAGCTCCGGGTACTGCGGGTATTTATTTGTCTGCATGGCTCGTTGTTTTTCCTGATCCCAGAATTTCGGATCGATTTTTTCCCCGGTGGAGAACCTCAGGCTTTTATAAACCTTATTGTTATTATCATCTTTTTCATAATAATTCATGGAAAACCTGGCCATGATGAGCGATGGATTTTTATCCCCGTGCTTTAAAAAAAAACTTAAAATTGCCATATCTCGTAAAAAATTAATCTATATTTGAAATGCAAAGATATAAAAAAAAATTAAAAGAGGTGTCAAATCAGGTGTCAAATAAATGTGCTTTGTTAACAATATAAGTTCATGTAAATACATTATTTAATAATTGTAAATTAGATAATTAAAAAACTTTTAGAAACTTTAAGAGAAGATAAATAACCTAAAAAAGTGGTCCAGGTGGGACCACAAATAAGCCTGCCTTTCGCAGGCTTTTTTATTTGGCAATACAACTAATAGATCTGAATTTTATTTACCGTGGCAGTTCCGCCGGCAAAAACACGAACGAAGTAAACACCCGAAGCAAAACCGGAAAGATCAATGGTTTTCCGTTGCATTTCCGTCAGGGACGATATCTTTTCGCTATAAAGTTTCTGCCCCTGCAAGCCATATATTTCAATGACACCCTGCTCACCGGAATGTCCGGCAAAATCAATATTGATATAGGTGTCTGTCGGATTCGGCGAGACGGAAATTCCCGGATCATTATTGATGCTTTCGATACCGGTGCAATTATTTACGGTGGCGGTAACCACCACTCTCGGGCTTACACAATCCGCTTCTTTCACTACCCAATCATAAAAATAATAATACCGCACTGTGGGGTCAGCGCTGCTCCCGGTGATCGAAAATTTTCCGGCTGTGGTAATCGGGTAAGTCAACCCGGACGTGTTTCTGTACCATCCTGGTGATGCCGGTCCAACCAGTCTTAACCCGGTGGCCACAGGCAGGTCAAAATTCAAGGTTACCGTATTGATTCCTGCAACAAGGTTAACTGTGGCCGTTGTGATGGTTGTCCCAGAGGAATTTTGGAGCGTTATCACCTTCCCGGTCTGCGCCGCATTGGCATATATTTTTACGGTTTGTAAAACGAGCGGAATATAACAGTCAAAAATTTCATAGTGAACATAAGCGCTGGTAAACATGCTTCCGCCGCCGACAGAATCGGTCTTTGCACCATGCGTTATGGCCCCGGAAACACTGTCTTTTACATAATAATCGGTGGTTGATGTGAGTAAAGGTGTGGTATATGTGTTGCCGGTTAGCAGCACCGTGTTGCTGGTAAGTGAACTGTACCATTTTAGTATGCCGCTACCTGAGGCTGTCAGTGTGGCCGTGGAAGGGTTGCAGACGGTAGCGCCCGTTACTGATGGGCCGGCTGGCATGTTGATCGTGATGTAACTTGTACGTATCAGCGAATCCGTGCCATATGCGTTGGTGGCTCGCAGCCTGACGGTGTAGGTGCCATTGGCATTGTATGTGTGTACCGGATTTTGCAGGGTTGACGTCTGTCCATCGCCGAATTTCCATAACCAGGAAGTGGGGGAGTTTGATGACTGATCGGTAAAATTGATGGTACCGGTACAACTTGTCGTAGTCCCGGCAACAAAATTTACCACTGGTGGCACTTCTATTCCTGTACACGTCCAGTCGAGTGAAAATCCTGATGCCACCACGCCTGCGTCGCTTGTCTGCCGTAATGTGATGGAACTGCCGGTGGAAGTTATTGGCCCGGCCAGTGTGGTGCCTGAAAATGGTGAACCCGCCACCTGAGGCGATGCGGTGGATGGCCCGTTGTAAATATACAGATAATCATAACCGGATTCAAAACTGAAAGAGTTGAATGTCAGGGTGACGGATGTAGCGCTGGTAGGAGAAATCGTGATCGTACCGGCCGTGTTATTGGCATAGTCGCCGCAAAGGCCGCTGTCGAATAATGAGCCGCTACAGCTTGTTTGTGTGGTGCCTGTTCCGCTCGACGGCATGGAAACCGGGCATGGATAGGAAGGGCCAACAGTTATGTAACCAGATTTTGTAATAGAATCGCTGCCGCAGGTTCCGCCATAAGCTACCAGTTTTACATCATAGATGCCGTTGCTTGAATAGGCGTGGGAGGGGCTGGCAACGGTGCTTGTACTGCCATCGCCGAAATACCATTTGTAGGTATTGCCATTGGTACTCATGTTGGTAAATTGTGCGGTAAAAGGTGCCGCTGTGCATTGCGTACGGGGACAGGCAGAAAAATCTGCTTCTGTGGCGGAGGCTGAATAAGCCGCTCCAACGCCAACAGCATACCAGGCATTTGTGGTGGATTGTGCTTCCTGTGAACAACCGCCATAGAGATCAGCGGCAGCCTGTATCGAAGCTGTTCTTGCATCAGCGTAAGTAGAGGAGGCAGTTAAATAAACTGTCAATGTCCTGAAGGCAATGAGCTCGGCTTTTGCCATGGTGATGCCGGTAACATTGAAAGCATTTCCAATATCGTTGGTACCAGAACCACCCTGGCACAACAGGTAGTACCAATAATTCAGTACCCCGGAGTTGGTATGCACACCGCCGTTGTCTGAGGTGCCGGTGTACCAATTCGTTCCGTCATAAGTATCAGGCTGATCATATAAATTCGGGTTTGACATGCTGCGAAAAGCGCTGCCGATTTGTTCGCCTATGGTCCAGTTACCGGAACTGAGGGGTGGTTTGGCATAGAATTCTATGCTGGAGCCAAAAATATCACTGAACCCTTCATTCAAAGCGCCGGATTCATCCTGATAAGTGAGGTTGGCGGTATTTTCCGTAAGACCGTGAGAGATCTCATGGCCGCATATATCAAGGGTGGTCAATGGGGTATAACCGCTGCCTCCATCACCATAAGTCATGCGCGAACCATCCCAGAAAGCATTTATATTATCGGGATACCCCATGCCTTCCAGGCTGGCATGCACATAGCTCAACAGCTTGAAACCTGCATTATCAATGCTGTTCCTTCCGTGTTTGATGTAAAAATAATCATAGGTCATTTCTGTACCCCAGTGCGCATCACGCGCAACTTCGTCCTGATATGAGTTAGTTCCCGTCCAGTTGTTGTCGGCATCTGTGAAGTCCACTGCAGAAGTATAACTGGTGCCAACATTCATATCGTATGTTTCAATACCCAGGCCCCTTCCTGTTTCCCGTAACCGGTAGGTAGAACCTGTATAATCGGTGGTGATTGTTCTTGTACCGCTGTACTTTGTGTCGGCCGAACCGGTAGCGTTGCTTTGAGTTTCCTGTTTTTCAGTTTGAATTCTTTGCAAGGCTAGAATGACCTGGCCTGTGGCAGCATCAACAAAAATCCATTGCCGGCTTAGGGGCATTTGTGCATAAATATCAAAACGGTAGGCAAGACGGAAGTTGGATCCTCTGAAATTTTTATCCGCAGGGATGAGCATAAGTTCTCCTTTGGGATAATACGTGGCATTTTCATCATTTAACGTGTATTTGTAAAGGTTTTCTTCCGACACATCCTGCCACATATAGGAGGCTGCATTTACATACGATAATGATTTTTCCAGGGCTTCCTGTTCAGAAAGCGTAATGGAGACAGGCACATTCATATTGTCGAACAACTGCCCGTTCATGCTGACAACAAGATCGTTTTTTGCATGAATGATAAAAATATTTGAATAAATTGGAAAACCTTTGTATGTCTGCTGATAACGGTAATGGGTAAACCCGAGCTTATCGTTTTCGGTGCGCAAAAGCTGTAGCCCAAAATCCGGACTGATTTTGAAATGGTTTTTGAACCAGGTTTCCCATTCACTAAAACTGATTTCCGAACCTTCTGAAAATGTAAAAAAGGTAGGTATGCTAAACTGTTGGTCTTTCACAACCATCGCTGCACCCGGAAGAACTGACCGGGCTTCTTTTCCGGTATATGTCTGTGAAAATACTGATAATGATACCAGGATAAAACAAATTAAGAGTATTATTTTTTTCATAATCCGTATATTTTTTGAGTATAAATATAGACAAAAAATTAAGAAAAGAAATTTTTATTAACTCAATAAATTGTAAAAAGTTAAAAAAACAAAAAAATTTGCTTATATCTTAAAATTTTCGTATGTTTGTCATAGAATAATACTCGTTCGTATTGTTTTGGCTGAGCACCCTTGATGAGTGAGGTGTTAATTCCTGCAACACTCACTACTGAAACCGGCTTAAAAGTAACATGATATTTAGTTTAAAAATTATGATATTTTTCAGCCTATGAGTATGCAGACGTCAAACCAACAGGGCCACCTCACTTCTGAAAAGGAAATCCCTGACTCAAAAAGCAAAAAAAACATCCTGAAGCATTCTTTGGTATTTCCAAAGCGAATCACCCTGTTTCTTATATTCCTGTTATGGCTGATAAACCTTTCTGCACAAATTCCGGCAGGGTATTATAACGCAGCTACCGGATTAACAGGTGATAATCTCAGATCAGCGCTTGGTACCATCATAACCAACGGTCATGTGAAACTTTCATATACTCCCGGTGTATGGAATGCTTATGCATACACGGATGTGCTGCATGCCGGAAGCGATACTATCTGGGATATGTATTCAGATATACCAGGTGGAACGCCCGCCTATTATTACATTCTCTTCGATGGCCAGTGCGGTACATCGGGAGCTGAAGGCGATTGCTACTCGCGCGAACACTGCGTGGCGAATTCATATTGGGGCGGTGTTACCTCTGCTTACCAATATTCGGATCTGCACCATCTAAACCCTTGTGACCAGTATGTCAATAATATTAAAAGCAATTATCCGCTGGGTGAAACGACAACACCTACGTTCACTTCGACCAATGGTAGCAAGGTTGGAAATTGTACCTATCCAGGTTACACAGCAAAAGTTTTTGAACCTATTGACTCTTTCAAAGGTGATTTTGCGCGTGAATGGTTTTACATGGCTACCCGGTACATGGCTGATATGCCTTCATGGACACCCTCTTCAGGTTCCGCCACCATTTGGCCCGCCATATACAACAACGCAACCAACAATTGGCAACCATGGGTCATCAATTTGTTGCTTGAGTGGAACGCTCTCGATCCCGTGAGCACAAAAGAAATTGACCGGAACAATGCAATTTATTACCAATCGGGCCAGGGTAACCGGAATCCGTATATTGACCATCCTGAATATGTCTGTCTTGTGTGGGGAACCTCCTGTGCCTCTGCTCCTGTCATTACAAATGTTGCCACCTCGCCGGCGATTCCAACTTCTGTTACTCCGGTGAATGTTTCAGCAAGCATTACCGATGATGGTTCTGTTTCTGGGGCCATCCTCTACTGGGGAACCTCACCAACAACACTCACCAATTCAATAACAATGGCTGTAGGGACTCCACCGACCTATACCACTGTTTCGACGATTCCTGCGCAACCTGTTGGAACCACCATTTATTATAAAATTGTTGCAACCGATAACCAATCGAATTCAACCACATCAGATGTTTTCAGTTACAACATCCCGCAGGGAGAACCTAGCAACCATCCGACAAATTTTACCTGCGGGTCAACAACAGCGGTTTCCATTCCGCTGGCATGGACCGATGCGACGGGGGCCGTCATTCCAACCGGGTACCTGATCAAAATGAGTTCGGTCAGCTTTGCAGCGATCACCAATCCTGTTGATGGCACACCTGTCTCGGACGGGCCCAATGCAATAAATGTGCTTCCGGGCGTGCAATCCGCTGCATTTACCGGGCTATCGTCCAATACCGCATATTATTTTAAAATTTTCAGTTATTCAAATACGGGTGCAAATATTAATTACCTGACCTCGGGGACCATTCAAAGCACCACATGTATGACTACGGCAGAAAGTGGCTGTGCGTCAACAGTGTTTTTTGATGATTTCAACAGGACAACACTCAGCCCGGGTGGAACGCCAACAATGACCTATACCAGCACCATGGTCGGCAGTTCAACAGCTTCAATTGTTTCAAGTTCCTATCTCAAAATTGCGAACGGGACTACCAGTGGAATTTCATTTGTTTCCGGAAACGCAGCATCCTTTGCAAGCCCTTATAACACAACATTATCAAACAATTCCGGTGTTGTTACCTGGACCTTTAATTTCAAATACGACAGAACAACCAATCCGGCTGGTATTGTATCCGGATCCTATGGATCGACTATTGTGCTTGCCGGCTCAAATTCAACCCTGACAAGCGGAACAGGCTACGCATTGGTGTACGGAAATTCCGTCACCCCGGACCCCATCAGGCTGGTAAAATATTCAGCAGGGGTCGGAACTTCCACTAATATTATTTCTTCAGGTGCAAATGACCTGGTTAATATAACCAACTATGCCAGTATAAAAGTTACTTACAATCCATCCGGAAACAACTGGTCCCTCTTTATAAGGGATGACGGAACAAGCGCCTGGGCGGATCCCTCCAACGGAATATCGACTCAGATCGGGTCAACAACTTCAGATGCAACATATACCGGAACAGCTCTGCCCGCCTTTGGATTTGTATGGTCACATGGCGCAACTGCAAATTCTACAAATGATGAGATCTTTGATAATTTTAAAGTTTCAGTCAACACGTCTCCGCCTGCAGTCTTTGACGTTACTGGGGGCGGGTCGTACTGCAGCGGTGGTTCCGGCGTTGTTGTCGGGTTAAGCGGTTCAGAAACCGGAGTCACTTATCAATTGCAGATCGATGACGTAAATACCGGATCACCGGTTGCCGGAACCGGATCAGCGATCAACTTTGGCAATCAGACTGCAGAAGGTGTTTACACGGTCGTTGCCAGCAGAGGTTCAAACTGCACAACGGTCATGAATGGCTCTGCAACGGTAATCATAAGTACTTCACTGCCGGTCAGTGTCAGCATTGATGCTTCACCAGCCGGATCCATCTGTGTCGGCACAAGTGTTACTTTCACAGCGACACCAACTAACGGTGGTTCAACGCCAACCTACCAATGGAAAGTAAATGGTTCCATTGTCGGATCAAATAGCGCCACATACACCACCTCAACATTAACAAACGGAGCCATTGTGACCTGTCAGCTTACGTCCAGCCTTCCTTGTGTAACAGGGAACCCTGCGACTTCCAATCAGATTACCATGGTCGTCGGGCCGCCGCTAACAGTGAGTGTCAGCATTGCCGCTTCTGCAACAACCATCTGTTCAGGAACCGGTATTACGTTCACGGCAACACCTACCAATGGAGGAATTCCCACATATCAATGGAAAGTAAACGGCATCGATGTCGGGTCAAACAGCGCAACATATGCCACTTCCACCTTAGCCAACGGCAATAACGTAACCTGTGTGATGACCAGCAGCCTTACCTGCGCCACAGGTTCGCCTGCGACATCCAACACCATAACAATGACGGTGAACCCCATTCTTCCTGTCAGTGTGAATATTGAGGCTAATCCCGGAACTTCAGTCTGCACGGGTGCATCGGTAACATTTACCGCAACTCCTGTAAATGGCGGAACAAGCCCTGCCTACCAATGGAAGAAAAACGGGTCTGTTCTTTCTGGCGAAACAAATTCAACGTATGTTACCTCCGCTTTGGTTAATGGCGATATAATTACTTGTGTCCTTACTTCAAATGTCCCTTGTCCTTCGGGTAGCCCTGCGACATCGAATTCAATTACAATGACGGTGAACCCTATGCTTCCGGCCAGTGTCAGCATTGCTGCTGTGCCTGCAGGATCTATCTGCACAGGAACAAGTGTTACCTTTACTGCAACCCCTGTTAACGGTGGTTCTTCGCCAACTTATCAATGGAAGAAAAACGGAGCTATTGTCGGCTCCAATAGCCCAACTTATGTTGACGCAGGGTTAAGCAACAATGATCAGATTATTTGCATACTGACCTCAAATGCAACGCCCTGTCTGACCGGGAGCCCCGCAACCTCCAATACCATCACCATGCTTGTCGGGCCGCCACTTTCTGTGAGTGTGAGCATTGCTGCAACCCCAGGCTCCACCATTTGCAATGGAACAAGTGTAACGTATACTGCAACACCGGTCAACGGCGGAGCATCACCTGTTTACCAATGGTATCTCAACGGCACAACTATAGGGTCCAACAGTCCGACGTATACCAATAGTTCTCCGGCTGACGGCGATGCCATTTCTTGTGTTCTGACCAGCAGCCTCTCTTGCGCGACAGGATCACCGGCCACATCGAACACGATAGCAATGACGGTAAATCCGGTTTTACCTGTTAGCATAAATATCGATGCTTCTGCAACAACCATATGTTCAGGGACAAACGTCACATTTACTGCAACACCTGCAAACGGTGGCTCTGCACCTGCATATCAGTGGAAGAAAAATGGAACGGTACTGACTGGTGAAACCAACGCAACATACACCACAAACGCTCTTGTCAATGGAGATGTCATTACCTGCATACTGACCTCAAATGCCATATGTACGTCAGGGAATCCGGCCACATCAAACATCGTTACCATGACAGTGAATCCCTATCCGGGAGCTGCCGGACTTATTTCGGGTACAGCTACCGTTTGTCAGAGCCAGTACAATGTTGCCTATTCTGTGGGAGCCATTGCCAATGCTTCAGGTTACATCTGGAATTATTCAGGTACGGGAGCCACCATAAGTGGATCCACAAACAGCATTACTATTGACTTTTCGGCCGGCGCCACCAGTGGTGTTCTTACTGTTAAAGGGGTAAATTCATGCGGCGAAGGAACAATCTCTGCCAATTATAACATCACTGTAAATCCTCATCCTGATGCAGCTGGCTCGATTTCAGGATCGGCAACTGTGTGCCAGGGCCAGAGCGGTGTGGCATATTCCGTTGGAGCTATTGCCAATGCTACTTTCTATTCCTGGACATATAACGGATCAGGGGCCACTATCAGCGGATCTTCAGAAAACATCACCATTACCTTTGATGTTGGAGCCACCAGTGGAACACTTACCGTAAAGGGAAGCAATGCCTGTGGTTATGGAACTGTCTCATCGGACTTTCCGATAACAGTAACCCCCTTACCTGATGCAGCCGGGATGATTTCCGGATCTCCGGAGGTTTGTCAGAACCAAAGCGCCGTGGCCTATTCAGTTGCTGCGATCACAAATGCCAATAATTATACATGGACATATTCCGGAACGGGTGCTACTATTAACGGATCTTCAAATAGCATCACTATTGATTTTACTTCAGGTGCCACCAGTGGAACACTTGCTGTTGCCGGCACCAATGCCTGTGGAGACGGAGTTTTTTCAACCGGTTACCCGATTACCGTTAACCCGATCCTTCCGGCAAGTGTCAGCATTGCTGCTGTTCCGGCAGGATCTATTTGTACCGGGACCAGCGTGACATTCACGGCGACACCAGCCAATGGAGGGACAGCTCCGACATACCAATGGCAAAAAAACGGGTCAACTATCACAGGAGAAACCGGAATATCATACACTTCTGCAACGCTCAATAACGGCGATGTCATCACCTGCCTGATGACTTCAAATGCCGCTCCATGCCTGACAGGAAGCCCTGCTACTTCAAATGCGGTAACCATGGTTGTCGGGCCACCGCTTGAGGTGAGCGTAAGTATTGCTGCTGATCCGGGTTCTAACGTTTGTTCCGGCACCAGTGTTACATTCTCTGCAACCCCTGTAAACGGAGGAATTCCCACCTATCAATGGAAAAAAAATGGTGCGAATATTCCCGGTGAAACGAATGCAACCTATACGACGTCCACCCTGGTCACTGGTGATGTCATTACCTGTACAATCACCAGCAGCCTGACATGTGCCACAGGTTCTCCTGCAACATCCGGTGCTATTATGATGACAGTGAATACAAGTATGGATCCGACGTTCACACAAGCCGGGCCCTATTGCTCTGGAGCCGTCCCAGGGATGATACCGTCCATCTCAAACAACGGCATTACCGGGACATGGAGCCCGGATGTAATAAATACTTCAGCAGCGGGTACCTCTGTTTATACATTCACCCCGAATTCCGGACAGTGTGCTACCGGCACCACCATGAGTATTGTCGTGAATCCGTCGCCCAGCGCGGTCACTGCCTCTGCTTCTGTTAACGATGTTTGTTCCGGCGAATCCGTTAACCTGTTCTCTTCTGCAAATTCCGGCATTTACACGAACACTTCATTGATCTCTCCCTCCGGTGTTGGCGGTTTTGAAAACGGAAATACATTCCCTCTTAATGGCTGGACCCCGGTGAACGGGTCGTTCAACACCTGGGTGGTCGGGACCGCCGCTGGAATTCAGAGCGGGACCTATGCCGCGTATATTGGAACTGCCAGCAATTATACAGGCACCAGTAACATCAGTGCAAATCATTTTTACCGAGATATATCCATACCTGCAGGGTCATCAAATATAATCCTGAATTTCTATTGTAAAATGCCGCTGACAGATCCAACAACGGACTATCTAAAGGTATATTTAACAACTCCTTCCTATACACCTGTTGCAGGCACCACTCCGGGAACCGGGTACAATGAAGTATATTCGAATTCTGCAGCAATCAGTTCATATACTTTACAAACGATCAACCTGTCGGATGCACTTGCCGGATCAACATTAAGGCTTGTCATTACTTATATTTGTGATAACACCAACCCACGTGCAGTACCCGCGGTTGACAATATTTCACTTTCTGCCGATGTGCCTGATGCTCCGGCTTTTTCCTGGACGTCCATACCTGGCGGTTTTTCATCTGCTGAACAAAATCCGGCCGGTGTGACTCCTGCTACATCTACACAGTATCATGTCACCGCGTCAAATGTTTATGGTTGTTCATCAACGGCAAATACAACAGTGACGGTTACAACACCGGCAACCCCGGCGTTTTCGCAACAGGGTCCTTATTGCATTGGTGATACGCCTGAAATTTTGTCATTAACATCACTGAACGGGATAACAGGAACATGGAGCCCCGATGTTATCAGCACTTCTGTGGCAGGGACAACCACGTACACTTTTACACCAACTGCCGGGCTTTGTGCAACCAATACCATCATGGATGTGACGGTAAACCAGATTCCTGTTGCTGAAGCCGGCATTGATGCCACGTTTCTGAGTACACCCGTTCTGATAGGCGATCCTGCCAACGGTCCCGGCATGATTACCTGGTCACCGGCAACAGGCTTGAATAATCCTGATATTGCCCAACCATTAGCATCACCGGCTGTAACAACAATATATACATTAACTATTGACAACAATGGTTGCATTAGTACCGATGCTGTTACCATCACCCCGGGAGATCCCGGGCATACCATAAGCGGAAAAACACGTTACGCAGCCAGGGCATATGCCGGGATTCCTGCTCCAAATCTGCCAACCTATAATTCAGTGAATTACAGCATTGATAATGTAATCGTTATCTTGAAAAATTATCCGGCAGGAACAGAAGTGGCAAGAGATACAAGTGATGCCTTGGGGCAGTATCAGTTTAGCAATATCATGAATGGGGAATATTTGCTGTCTTATGTTAAATATGCAGCAGATACCATGCAATGGTGTAACGATGTAAATGCCGCTGATGTGGCCATACTTCTGTATTTTATAGCAAGCGATACCCTTGCCGATCCGTCACGATGTTTCGCTGCAAAATACAAAAAAGCGGCCGATGTTGATAATAACAGTATTATCAATGCCGTCGATGTCGCCAGATTAAAATCCAAGATTGGGTCACCATACAATGTCAGCAAAAACTTCCCACACGGGAACTGGGATGAATTGAACACACTTGTTACGGTTGCAGGTTCGGATGTAAACATAAACCTGGAAACCATCTGCAACGGCGACTATAATGCATCCAGCACAAAGTACCGTGATTCGCTGACAACGTGGTCGGGGGCAAAAACACTACCGGGAGATATTACAGATATTATTGCTACTTCAGAAGAATATGTTTCCATAACAGATCCTGCTTATTTTGAAATCCATTTGCGGATCAATTCAAAGATGAATGAGTTTTCTGCGTTGGGATTAGAGTTGCATTATCCTGAGGGATATAAACTTACCAATGCTTATTTGCCAAAGGCCACCAATAAAAACTTTGGCGTAAAGATAAACCCGGCTTTGGAGGAGGTAATGGCTGAAAACAACGACCTGCTTGTCACTGATGAAGAAGGCGTGATCAGAATAGTGTATGCGACAACAAATCATTTTGATATAGCCGCAAATGATGAAGTCATCGTTCTTGGCTTCCGGGCGTTAAATAAACTGCCTCATGGAGAGGTTGCATTTAAATTATCCGGTACAGGTGTTATTGCGAATCAGTTTGGGGAAGAAAACACAGCTGCACATTTGCTAATGCCCAAAATCTTTATATCTGGAAATTATAATGATGCTGAATTTGAGTTAACCGGTTATCCGAACCCATTCAAAGAGGAATCCATGATAACATACAACCTGCCGGAAAATGGAACAGTAAAACTGAAAGTCTATAATGCTATTGGAGAAATGGTCACAGAACTGGTGAATGAAACTCAGGATAGCGGCAAACATTCCGTGGTGTTTTCGTCAAAGAACCTGCCCGCGGGTATGTATACTTTTACATTGGATTTTACCGGAATCAGCCATTCAAAATTTACGGTTCTGAGGTTGTTACACTGATTATGTTAGGTAATTCAAAAGTCCCTGATCAAATTTATTTCCATCGTATTTTGATAAGGTCGCAACAACCTTTTCGATTGAAGCAACACACTTACTGGATCAGCGTAATGATCCCTTTATAATGGTATTTTTTTCCTTTCAGGTCACTGACCTGGATGAGATAGACGTAAACACCCTGCACCCCTTTTGAATAATCATACTTATTACAGTAAGTTCCATCCCAGCCTTCGTTGACGTCTTTGGTGTAAAATAATTCGCGGCCCCACCGGTCATAAATAGCCATGAAATAATTTTTTGTATCCCAGCCTACACCAATAGGCTTGAAAAACTCATTCCGGGCATCGTCGTTGGGAGTAAAGGTGTTGGGAATCCAGACTGTAAAGAGCGGATTCACATAAATATTTCCCTGAGCCGTATCAACGCACCCATCAGCATCTGTAACAATTAATGTTATCAGGTAGGTACCCGTATCAGCATATTGATGGTTGGTCGGATTTCCGGTTGCTGTGGTGCTGTCACCAAAGGTCCAGTCCCAGTCTGTGATATTTCCTATTGACTCGTCAAAGAACAATACCGGCCCTTCGTCCAGAAAAATGGTTTCAGGTAGTGTATAAAAGGCGGCTTCCGGCCCTGATTCTTTGAATACCGTAACCGTTGCTTCCCCCGAACACCCATTATACCCGACAGTTACAGTATAAGTGCCGGCGGCAAGGCCTGTTGCGGTTTGCGTATATTGTGGAGGAACCGTGTTCCAGACAAAGGTATATCCGGGGCCGGTAACATCGGCTGTTGCAGTTCCGTCGTTGTGGGCACAGCCCGCATCGGTGGAGGTGGCTGATACGCTGAGAGAAGCATCGATAGTCACCGTTACGGAGGCTGTAGCCGAACAGCCGTTGTAAGTGGCTGTTACCACATAGGTCGTGGTTGTTGTCGGATGAACCACAAAAACAGAATCATAGCTTGGCGGCGTAGTATTCCATAAGTAACTCTGACCTCCCGTTGCGGTGAGCGTTACAGGGTTGCCCGGGCATATGGTTTGGGGGTTTGCACTGGCAGTTACCGGTGGCGTTGATAGTACAGTTACGGTTGCAGAAGTAGTTCCTGTGCAATTATTGGCATCGGAAACCGTAACGGAATAGACCCCTCCGGCAGTTACCGTAATGGTTTGTGATGATCCACCGTTTGACCAAAGGTAAGAAGCATATCCTGCTCCGGCATCCAGAACCGTGGTAGCACCTGGGCAGATGGTGGTTTGCCCTGTAATGGAAGGCGTAATACTGCTTGCCTGAGTGACGGTAATGGAAGCGCTTCCCGAACAACTTCCGTTAGAAACAGTCACAGAATAGGTGCCGCTTGCAGCCACTGAAATCGTTTGCGTTGTCGCGTTTGTTGACCATAAATATGAAATGTACCCGCTCCCGGCATCCAGTATTGCTGAACTGCCTGCGCAGATAGTGGTGGGGCCGGAGATCACAGGTGTGAGGTTAGCAACAGAAATGATAGTTACGGTTATGGTTCCGGGGCAATTGTTGGCGTCGAGCACATTTACCGTATATGTTGCTGCACCCAGGCCTGTGAAGTTCTGTGCACCGGCTACATCGGTGAAGGTTGCAACAGTGTTACTTCCGAGTAATAAGGTATAATCATAAGGCCCGGTACCGCCGCTGGTAGAAACTGAGAAGCTTCCGTTGGTGGCGCTGCCGCAAACATTTACTATGTTTGAAGATGTGACCGTAAGTGTTGGGCACGCGCTGCAAGCAGGTAAGGAAGCCAGGCTTGTAATGATGGCTGAATCACCGTTTGCGTCAATAACTCTTATGGGCCAGGTCCCGGGAGGTGTTGCTGTAGTACCGGTTGAAAAAGTTGACCATCCGGCTGGCATCGTACAATCCGTTACCGGCATCATGCCGTTCAGGCACATGCCCATAAGCGCGTTCCAGGTATAACCACAGGACTGGCATTCTGCCTGGTTCGTTATCGGGAACGTGGAACCTGAGGTATATTGCTGCCAGTTGTAAGGCCCTGTACCGCCTGAGACGGTCATCGTGCCATTTAACTCCTGACAAACAGTGAGCGGGACACATGCATTAACGGTGATAGTTATGGAACTGGAACCACAGGGAAGCGTATACGTAATCGTATGAGTTCCGGGCCCGGCGGTAGCAGGATTGAAAACACCGGTCGACGGGTTCACACCCGGACCGCTCCAGGTACCTCCCGGTGTTTCACAAATGAGTTGGAATGCCGGGTCGGTAGGGCAGAAGGGGCCGGCCGGACAAATAGTAGTGTTGCAGCAGATCAGGGCAAAAGGAGCACATGCCGACATATTAATGGATTGCAGATAACCGGTCCGGTTGGTGCTCGAAGAATTTCCGGTCGCACCGCAAACAACCACATTACCACCCGGAGCGACAACCACATCGAACACTGCAAACGGGAGGTTGGTCTGCGACAAAAGTGTAAGGTTGGCGTCGTATTTAATAACCCTGTCACCGGAGCCTACATAAACGTTACCGCAGTCATCAACGGCAATTCCCGAATTACCGGGTTGAAAAAAACTGGTCATGGACACACTCGTGGAAATTCCTCCGGGAATAGTGGCTGAGGTAATGACGGATCCGTCGTTCAATGAACGTTTTTGAATGGTACTCCCATTCTGGGTATACACAAAATTGTTATTGGCCCTGATGGAACGAATCCCGGCGTTACCGTTGTTAGGACGGTAATTCTCGCATTTGTATGAGAAGTTGTAATCTGTAATATGCTTAAAAACGGGGCCATTGGTTGAACACAAAGTCATATTCTGGTTAATAGCGCCAACAGAATCCAGTGTAAGGAAATAATATTTTGCATCCCGTGAAGAAGACAACGCCCTTACTTCGTTAGGTTCTGTTACAGGAAGGCCTATCATTGTATAGGTTCTGGATTTTGCAACATTAACCAAAGACATTACGCTGCCATTATTGGTATTGATATCGAAAATAACGCCATGGCTATTTGACATGTTAAGAGGGTCAAGGCGGGTACCACCGACAATAAGTTTAGTCTGATCGCAGTTAAAAGCAATCATCCAGTATTCGTCCATGGCGCCACCGTTGGCGCTCCATACCATAGCACCTGCCGAATTTATTTTTTGAATAGCAGCCGAAGAACCCGAGGTGATGTATGAGTTTCCGTTTTGATCGGTAGTCAGCGTGCCGAGCCAGTTGTTGGCTGTATCCCACGGCGTGGTATAGGTCCACTGCAGGGTGCCGGATGAATTGTACTTTTGTAATTTCATGGGCATGTCTCCGCCAATCATATAAATGTTGCCGGCAGCATCCTTATCCAATTCCCAGACACCTTTGGAATTGGCAAGGTTTGGGGTCTGTACCCAGGGATCAACAATCACTTTTTGGGTATTGTCATAATTATTCAGCAAAAACCCAACTTCATTATTTTGTATTTGAAATTTTGATGGAATTGGATTTTTGTTTTCGGCGTAAAAGCTGACAGGCGCATGTTCAATTATATCGCCGTAAATGGTGGCAATTTTTAAATCACCGTTATTGTCTATAAAAATGGATGAGTCCGAAGTGAATTTCATCCTGACTTTCGTAATGTCTGCGCCGGGGTGCAACACAAGCGCATATTTTATGCCCGATTCGGGATGAAATGTGTATTCCACATCAATCGAAGGATACAAATCTTTATAAATAATTTTTTTAAAACCTTTAATATCCCTGATATCGTAATAACTTTTCCGGTCCTTGCTCAACATGGAATACGTTTGATAATCGGGACTTAATTGTTCAGCAATGATTTCCGGGTTAGGATTAGCGCCTTCCCAGGCCATATGCACAAAATCACTGATGACGAGGCGTTTGGGTTTTGTGATATCTCCTTTTTTCCGGTCTTTGTTTTTTATTTTGGTGTCGAGGCGGTAGGTAAGGCCCTGTTTGGTGAAAAATACCTGCACCGAAGTCTGGTCAACGGCAAACAAAATCTTAGAATCAGGCAATTTGTCCCGGCCATCAAACTGCCCTTTGTTTTCAGTGAACACTTTCGGATAATCCCAGTTTACCGTCCAATTGTTTGATTGGCTGAAGCCCGTCATATTCAACACAAAAAGAATAGTAAGCATAAAAGCCAGACTCAAAAAACGGGCAGGCAGTCTTTTATGTTTTTTCGACGATAACACAAAAAACTTATTTAAAAAGTAATGCATAATTGAATGGTATTTTTTAATCACAGAAAAAACGATGGTCGCCATATTTTAATTTGGTATTGGATGTTCATTATCTTATGAGGGTAACCGTTCCGGTCAAATCATATTCAACATCATCGTTGCCTACCGCATTAATTATGAAATAGTAAACGCCATCAGCAGCGAGGTTGCCGCCTTTGGTTTTGCCATCCCAGCCTGCGTTGACATCGGTCCATTCAAAAATTTTCTTTCCCCACCTGTTGAAAATGGTGCACGAAAACGTCCTGATCTCCTTTGATTCCATGGCAAAGTAATCGTTCACCAAATCTCCGTTTGGCGTAAACACATTTGGAACAACCAGCAACGATGGTTTTTCTACGTCGATGATCAGCGTGGCAGTATCCAGGCAAAAGTCGGGTGCGCCTGATGAAACGATCAGCATCACCGTGTACGTCCCTATCGAATCGTAAACATGAAATGGATTGGCGTCAGTGGAAGCAGCCCCGTCACCAAAATCCCAGAACCAGCTGACTGCGCCAGTACCGGTATAGGTAAAGGAGACATTTAACGGAATATTCCCGGATTGTGGATTGGCCATAAAGTCGGCACTGAGTGGTACCGCAGAATTTACCATGGTAATTGCCGTTTTGGTGCAGGAATTAGCATCACTGACCGTCACCGAATATGTACCCGTGCAAAGCCCGCTGATATTGGCAGTAGTATAGGCAGGATTGTTCCAAACATACGAATAGGGGCCATCTCCGCCGGCAACAAGCACACTTATGGAACCATCGCAACTGTTCGGGCATTGTTCATCCTGGGGCGTCATTACAATACTCATTTCCGTGGGTTGGGTGATAATCACCTGTGTGGAATCGCTGCAAGTATCATTATCTGTGGCGACAAGATTGTAAGTTCCGGCAGATAATCCCGTAAAGGCCTGTGCGCCGCTTACGTTATTAAAAGTAGCTAAAACGGTTCCGCCCGGATTTTTTAAGACATAATCATAAGGCGAAGCGCCTCCGCTGGCTGTAACGGTAAAACCTCCGTTAGTCTGCCCCGGGCATACGTTCACCACATTGGTGATATCGAATGTAAAATGCGGACAGGTGCTGCATGCCGGCAGGGAGGCCAGATCATTAATGATGGCCGAATCGCCGTTGGCATCGATCACTCTGATCGGCCATGTTCCGGAAGGCGTAACCGTAAGGCCTGTGGCGTAAGTTTGCCATCCGGCAGGAACGACGCAGTCTGTCACAGGCATCATTCCATTCAGGCACATGCCCATAAGCGCGTTCCACGTATAACCACACGACTGGCATTCTGTCTGGTTCGTTATCGGGTACGTGGACCCAGCGCTCCAGTTTTGCCAGTTGTATGGCCCGGTGCCGCCATAAACGGTCATATCACCATTTAATTCCTGGCAGACTGTTAATGGGACACAAGGATTTACAACAAGGGTAATAGAACTTGATCCGCAGGGAAGCGTATAGGTAATGGTATGCAGCCCGGAACCGGCTGCTGACGGAGTGAAGATACCTGTCGAAGGATTTACTCCGGGGCCGCTCCAGGTGCCGCCGGGAGTTTCTGAAACAAGTGCAACAGCAGGATCATTCTGGCAGAAAGGCCCTGCAGGGCAAATAGTAGTGTTGCAGCAAATCAAAGCAAAAGGAGCACATGCCGACATGTTTATGGATTGTACATAGCCCGTTCTTGATGTGCTGGAAGAGGTGCCGGTAGCTCCGCAAACCACCACATTGCCGCCCGGGGATACCACTACATCAAATACAGCGAAGGGCAGCAGCGTTTCTGATATCTGATTAAGATTGGCGTCGTATTTTATGACCCTGTCTCCCGAGCCTACATAAACATTGCCACAGGAGTCAACGGCTATACCACTATTGCCCGGTTGGTAAAAACTGGTCATGGAAACATTCGTGGAAATCCCTCCCGGAATAGCCACACTGGTGATGGTCGAACCATCTGCCAATGAACGTTTTTGAATGGTATTCCCGTTCTGGGTGTATACAAAATTATTATTGGCCCTGATGGAACGAATCCCGGCGTTACCGTTGTTTGGACGGTAATTCTCGCATTTGTATGAGAAGTTGTAATCTGTAATATGCTTAAAAACAGGGCCGTTTGATGAACACAAATTCATATTCTGATTGATGGCGCCCACAGAATCAAGGGTTAGAAAATAATATTTGGCATCCCGCGAAGAAGATAAAGCCCTTACTTCGTTGGGGTCGGTCACCGGGATACCCAGCAACGTAGATGTTCTGGTTGTGGAAACATTAACAAGAGACATAACGCTTCCGTTAGTGATGTTAATATCGAAAATAACACCGTGGCTGTTTGGGATATTAATAGGATCGAGGCGGGTGCCACCGACAATAAGTTTGCTTTGATCGCAGTTGAAGGCAATCATCCAGTATTCGTCCATAGCGCCTCCGTTAGCGCTCCAAACCATACCGCCCGAAGCATCTACTTTTTGAATGGCAGCCGAAGAACCTGAGGTAATGTAAGAGTTTCCGCTCAGATCGGTGGCCAGTGTGCCGAGCCAGTTGTTGGCTGTATCCCATGGCGTGCTGTAGGTCCATTGCAAAGCGCCGCTCGCATTGTATTTCTGCAGTTTCATGGGCATATCCCCACCGATAATGTATATGTTGCCGGCGGCATCCTTATCCAGTTCCCACACGCCGTTTGAGTTCGCCAGGGTGGGCGTTTGTACCCATGGGTCAACAATCACCTTTTGGGTATTGTCATAATTATTCAGCAAAAACCCAACTTCATTATTTTGTAATTGAAATTTTGATGGGATTGGATTTTTGTTTTCGGCGTAAAAGCTGACAGGCGCATGTTCGGTAATATCTCCATAAATCGTGGCAATTTTTAAATCACCGTTGCCGGATAATGTAATTGATGTATCAGAAATGTATTTCATCCTGACTTTTGTGATGTCGGCGCCGGGGTGCAACACAAGCGCGTATTTTATCCCCGATTCGGGATGAAAGGTATATTCCACATCAATCGAGGGATACAAATTTTTATACGTGATTTTTTTAAATCCCTTAATGTTTCTGATATCATAATAACTCTGCCTGTCCTGACTCAACATAGAATAAGTCTGATAGGCCGGGCTTAATTGTTCTGCAATAATTTCCGGGTTGGGATTTGCGCCTTCCCAGGCCATATGCACAAAATCGCTGATGACAAGGCGTTTCGGTTTGGTGACATCGCCTTTTTTCCGGTCTTTGTTTTTTACTTTGGTATCCAGGCGGTAGGTAAGGCCCTGTTTGGTGAAAAATACCTGAACCGAAGTCTGGTCAACAGCATACAAAATCTTAGAACCGGGAATTTTGTCCCTGCCATCGAATTGTCCTTTGTTTTCAATAAAAACTTCCGGATAGTTCCATTTTATGGACCAGTCGTTAACTGTTTGAGATGTTACAGTGAATGAAAAAAGATATAGCGCTGAAAAAATAAAGGAATGTTTTAAAAAACGCAGGTAAATTTTATTCATGATATTCGTATTAAATTATATATTTTAAAGACAAAAAAAATATATTCCAGTATAAAAAGCTAAATTTATTAAAAAGTAAGAGGCATACAAATATAAAAAAAATTAAAAATTAAAAAGAGTATTAGTAAAAAATTGGATTTTATTTTAGACATTATTTTTTTTGATTTGGTTGTTTTGGATAAAATTTCCCTTCATTGTTTTATTATCGGAAGATTAAACAAGGGTTGGGGAAGTAAAATTTAAATGTATTCCCCACTAAGAAATTATGATTTTATATCAGACATAAAGTGAAAAGTTTTTATTTTTACTTTTTCATAAAAAATTTTGGCTTTTTCGTAAATCCCGGATATTTCATGTTTTTATACAATTGGAGGATAAAACAATAAACAAGTGATACTTAAATGAAGGAGTCAAAAAATACGTTACCGGCAGATCCGATCACAATAAGGAAAATTAAAACCACACTGGGCATAATTATTATTGCTTTTGCTTTATTATTATATGTACAAAGTGTATTTTTTGATTATGCCTGTGACGACATTTCCGTAATTCCGGAAAATAATCTGGTACAGCAGGGATTTTCAGCCATACCAACGCTTCTAACCACAGACAGGCTTTTTGGCGCTAACGATGGTAGCGAAAGAATGCCCGAATACCGCCCGGTTCCGATGATACTATTTGCCATGGAATGGCAATTTTTCCCCGACAACCCACACATTTATCATCTTATGAATGTGCTGCTTTACGCGTTGACCTGCTGGCTGCTGTTCCTGGTATTGTGCAAATTATTCAAATCGCGCAACCTCATTTTACCTTTTGCGTGTACCCTGCTTTTTGCAGCTCATCCGGTTCATACCGAGGTGGTGGCCAATATTAAAAGTTTGGACGAAATACTGTGTTTCCTTTTTGCCCTGCTTTCGGCCTGGTTGTTTATCGCGGTTCTTGAAAAAAGGTCCGTTTTAAAATTTGTGACCGCCTCCGTGTGTTTTTTCTTTTCGTTGCTGTCAAAGGAAACGGGAATTGCCTTCCTGATAATTATACCGCTTATCCTGTTTATGTCCGCTGAAAAAACAGATCGTAAAAAGTTGTTGTTCAATACAGCGGCGCTGACGGTTGTTAGCGTGGCTTTCCTGATCATTCGGTTTCAGGTGTTAGCCGCATTTCCCAAAGATAAAATGGAGGTGTTAAATTCTTCATACTATAATTCGCTTCTGGCAGCTCCTGATTTTCTGAGTCAGAAAGCGACCGCGTTTTATATGTTGCTACGGTATGTATTCCTCCTGATCTTCCCGTATAATCTCTCCTATGATTATTCTTTTGCTGTGATTCAAAACCAGCAAATACTAAGTCCCGGTGCAATTGCAGGCATTGTATTGTATTTATTCATAGGAATTTACGCCATAATAAAAATTAGAAAAAAAGACCCGATTGCTTTTGCAATATTGTTTTTTTTACTCACTTTAGCGCCGGTATCAAATATCTTTTTCCTGATCCATTGGACCATGGCGGAACGCTTCCTTTTTATGCCATCACTCGGATTTTGTTTGGTATTGGCGCTTTTGCTGATAAAGATCACCAAAACGGAAATCTATAAAAGTAAATTCAAAACCATTGGACAACTGATAAAAACCAATGCAGGATTGTTTATACTTTTATGTATTATTACCGGGCTGTATTCCTTCAGGACCACCACACGGAACCCCGACTGGAAAGACAGTACGGCTTTGTTCAGCCATGATGTGAAGGTGGTTCCCAACAGTGCGCGGGCGCATTTTAATTACGGAAATGTGTTATTATTTACGCTTTACCCGCAGGAAAAAAATCCGGAAAGACAGCTTGGCCTGCTGAAAAGTGCGGTAAAAGAATATGCTGCGGCTGCCACTATTTTCCCTGATTTTTCTTACGCGTATTATTACCTTGGCGGCGCGTATTTTAAGTTGGGCGATGCCGGCAACGCGATCATTAATTACGAAAAGGCCGCCCGCTATTTTCATCCGGCAGCGCCGGCGCCATTGTATTGCGATTTAGGCTTGCTTTATTGCAATGAAAAACAATACGGCAAGGCCACCAGCATCCTCGATACGTGCGTGAAATATTATCCCGGCCATACGGATGCTTATGCGAAGAAAAGTTTTGTATATCTAAGCGAGGGAAAAAATGAGGAGGCCATCGCTGAATGTGATAAACTTTTAAAGATCGATCCTGAGAATATTTTTGCTTATATGAATAAGGGCTGCGGCTATATTAATATGAAGCAATACGCCCAAGGCATAGAAGCCCTGAACCAAGGGCTAAAAATTGATTCAACCAATGCCGAGTGTTTGCGGTTTCTGGGCATTGCCTATATGAATTTGGGAGATTCATTAACTGCCAGCCGATATTTTGAAAAAGAATACAGGGTTCTTAATAAGTAAATGTTTTTAAGGCCTTTTTTGTGATGCCATTAAAAAAAATAAATGATTTTCGTCACAGCATACAGGCAGAGCCTGCAGCTATAGTTTTGACGAAGGTAGAACCTTCGCCGAACGGGGGTGATCCAGATGTTGGATGGTGGAAAAAATTGCATTAATAATGATATTAATATGTAATATGCGAGCAATATGATTATGCTATACAAATATATGTTTTAGAGGGTTTATGGTTTTTATCCCCCGTTCGGCTTAGGCCTGATTTTTACAAACTGGTTTCCACAAAAAAAAACACCAAAAAATTCCTTTAGGGTTCTTTTTGCCTTTGATTTTTTGAAAAATTACCCATTATTGCCTTTGATATTTCAAAAATTTGTTGTAATATTGCCTTTGATTTTTTAAAAGCATATTATGTCAGAAAATTATATAAGCAGATTTATTGATGAGGATTTACAGGAATGGGCAGGCGATAAAAACCGAAAACCATTATTGCTCAGAGGTGCCAGGCAGGTTGGAAAAACATCTGCAGTGAGAAAACTTGCGGAAAGTTTCGAGAATTACATGGAAGTTAATTTTGAGGAACATCCCGAAGTTCACAAATTCTTCGAAAACAACCTGTCTCCGGATGAAATCATCGAAAATCTTTCGGTGTATTTCAATATTCAGGTAAAAGAAAATAAAACTTTAGTTTTTTTTGATGAGATACAGTCATGCAGGAAAGCACTATTGTCGCTGAGGTATTTTTATGAAAAGAAACCGGTGCTGCATTTAATAGCAGCAGGATCTTTGCTTGAGTTTGCCATACAGTCAATGCCATCATACGGGATAGGGCGAATCCGATCGATGTTTATGTTTCCCTTTACATTTGATGAATTTTTAATGGCCATAGGTGAAGAATCCTTATTAAAGAAAAGAAAAACGTATGGCGTAAACATGCCCTTAAATGAAGTATTCCACAATAAATTGGTTCGCTTACTGAAAAAATTTATTATCCTCGGGGGTATGCCCGAGGTGGTAAAAAAATATGCTGAAGGGGAAAATATAATAGCATGTCAGAGAGTACTTGGCGACCTTGTAATCTCTTATCTGGATGATTTTGCCAAATATAAAACAAACGTGCCTGCGTCAAGAATATCAGAAGTGTTCCGGTCCGTGGTTCACCAAATGGGAAATAAATTTGTTTATTCAAGGGTTTCGGCAGATACAAAACATCACCAAATTAAAGATGCGCTTGAATTACTTATCAAAGCTGGTCTTGTAATCACTGCTACACATAGTTCCGGCAACGGCATCCCTCTCGGCGCTGAAATAAAACCTACATTAAGGAAAATGTTGCCCTTTGATACAGGTATTGCATTGTATATTGCAGGAGCAGATATAAAAGAATTGCTTGTTCAAGATGATGTTGATTTTATTCACAAAGGAGCTGTTGCGGAATTGTTCGCCGGACTTGAAATATTGAAAGCGTCTTCGCCCTATAAGAGAAATGAATTATTCTACTGGCAGCGGGAAGCTCTGAACAGCAGTGCCGAAGTGGATTACCTGATTCAGAAAGGCAATAAAATTGTTCCTGTGGAAGTAAAAGCAGGTACTAAGGGCAGTATGCAAAGTTTGTTTTTGTTTTTGAACGAAAAAAATATTACAAAAGGTATTCGACTTTCACTTGAAAACTTTGGAAAATATGATCGGGTAGAAGTTATCCCACTATATGCCGTCAGAGATTTCTTTCACGAATGAACCCCTATTCGGCCTGTTCGGCATAGGTTCAGCCCAGGCCGTTGTTATTTTTTCAGGCTTTATTAACTGCTTTCCCGGTTGACATTTTCTTTTTTCTGCAAAAACTAAGTTATTACTTTTTACAGGCAGAGCTTGCACCAATAGTTTTGACGAAGGTGGAACCTTCGTCAAACGGGAAAAATGACAACGGCCGGCCGAGCTTTATAATGACATAGCTGATCATGTAAGGTGGGATAGAATTCCTCTTTTCTTTTCAGACTCAAAGTTTGTCTCCTGAGTTCTCAGGGTCTTTTTTGTTTGATCAAGCATGTAAATATTTTGCAAAACACCCTAAATCAATACAATAAGACTTGATTTCTAAACTGAGTTTTAATAACTTTGTTATTAAGGAAGTATAAAAACCTTTAAAAGTCAAACACCGTGAAAAAGTTTATTTTAATTTGTACCATGATCTTATTTTCTGCACCAGTATTGGTATCCGCCCAGGAAATTCAATCAAAACCACTGGTGCCGCAAGATCAGCAAAAAAGGCTGGATTTGATGAAATCCAAGGGCGTTGAAGCTTCACTGACAATCCTTCCCGTCCGGCTCCTCGGGAATCCCTTTGACCGTGTGTCTGAGGTATTGGGTCTTTTTCTGGAAGAACAGGGACTTAAGAATATTGAACTGGATAATACGCTGTTTAATCCTTCTGCAAAATTCGACCTGACAAATCTGGCTGATTCGGTTTGTAAATTCGTAAAAGGCCACCCCATAAATACGGATTATCTTCTGTACGCAGAGATGAATGGTTCCAGAGAGGTTGGGCTGAATGAACTTCGGGCAGTTGTGGTCAATAAATCCGGTGAAATTGTTTGGACCGACATTCAGACATCAAATGACGAAGCATTTAAAAAGCTGGAACCGAATGAACCAATGGAACTCTGCATGCTTTTGAGTCAGCGGTTGGGACCGCAATTTGGCCTCAACGAGGAAACTGCCAGGGCAGCCAAACCTGGTAAGTTAGCAGCCATTATGGACGAACGGAGCGGGCTTCCGCCGGCAAGCGAACGAGAGGCAATGCATGAGCAGGAAAAATTTTTTAAGGGATCATTACCCAAAGGAACTTTGATGATTTTTCCTGTTCGTGATTGCGGGGAAATGAACAGTGCTGATGCCGCTGAACTGACGAAAATGATCAATAAGGCGGGAATATGCAAGGCGGTAGCTTCAAAAGATTCACTGCTGCTTAAAGCATCCCGGGAGGATCCCAATGAACTGAAAACACTGTGGAATCTGGCGCGCGAATTCAGGGAATATGTAAAAAAGAATCATTTCGATGCAGATTATTTACTCTATGCAGATTATGCCTTTAATCCAAAAAACTGGGAGCAGGGGTATGTCCATTTTGTGGTGTGCAACCGTGGAGGGGATTGGGTGATTGCAGATTTTCAGAACTCTCATCATCCCGATTACCAAAGCGTTAAACCATTATCAGGTAACGATTGCAGCAAATTGTTGGTCAAACGCCTTGAGGCCTATTCAAAATGGTCCCTTGCAGACGAGTTGAGAAAGATTATTTACACATCGGGCATTGATACTGCCATCTCAAAATTCAGGGATCTCAGCAAACAAACCGATAAATATATTTTATCAGAGGATGAAATGAACATGCTTGGTTATGAATTATTAAAAGAGAATAAATTGCAGGAAGCAATCGGGATTTTTACCTTGAATGTGGAAGCATTCCCCAATTCGTATAATGTTTATGACAGCCTGGGCGAAGCTTACGCTGCAGCCGGTAATAAAGAGATGGCGATAAAAAATTATGAGAAGTCGCTTCAATTGAATCCCGAAAGCCAAAGCGGAATCGAAGCACTAAAGAGGTTGAAGTCACAATAGCCCGCCTTTTTTATCGATTCCTTATGTAGTTATTTTCTGAAAATTAGTTGAACAAATTTGATAATCGATTATTAACAGTATTAACAAGCGTTCGGGCAGAAAAAAAGGACAATCCAGTAAAAAAACCAAATTGTCCTGTCAGCAGCCCCGATGAGAATCGAACTCATGTTTTTAGACTGAGAATCTATTTTCCTAACCACTAGAAGACGGGGCCTTATAGTTTCAGCGAAATATCATGTAGAAACACATGGACAAAATTATAACATTTTTGACAACATATTTTAAAACCCGGAAAATTTAAGTGTCAGCAGGAAGGTTTTTATATAACTCTCCCTAAAAGGCATTTTATTCAATATCTGTCATCATTGGTTCTCGTAAATTTTGGCGGGCGGGTTTGTCCTGACAGCGGCGTGGGGAGGTTGAGAATGAAAAAAATTAGAAAATCAAAAAAGGCGCCGCAGGCGTTTCCCGACGCGTACCGTCGGGATTACTTTTTTAGATTTTCTTGATTTTTTCAGTGCGCGCTGAAGCATTTGTCAGGACTGCCCTTTCCTGCCTGCCGAAGTGTTCGCCACACAGGCAGGTTTGAATACTTTTTTGGGCGCGCAAAAAAGTATTAGTTGAAATTGGTAAATAATTGATTTAAGTTTTGAAAAAGTTGGAATTTTATTTCTAAATTTTAAACAATTGGCAATCGGTATAAACTTATAAATTTTGAAATATCTGTAAAATATCTGGCCGGCTTTGTCGTTTAGAGAGATAAATTTCAAATCGATATTTATATTAATTGCTATCTTTGTAAAAAATAATCATACATGAAAAAAATAATGTTCGTTGCACTGTGCCTGGTTCTTTCATACAGCCTGAGCGCACAGGATAAAGAAGACAAGAAAAAAACAACCTATGGAAAGTTAACCCAGGCCGACCGGGTTGTTGCCGATATTTTTACCGACATGTGGATGAGGGACGGAGCTGCCTCTGATTCCATCACCCCCAAACAAATTAACCTGGGCGGCAATGTCTATATCATGAAAGAGTTTCCTTTCGGAACCAGTAATTTCAGCTTTGCCGTAGGATTGGGTGTGAGCTGCCATAATTTATACAGCGATGCACGGCCGATAAATTACACCTTTGACTCCACCGGAAACAAGGTCTACGGCGGCGCTACCATGTTTACAAAAATTCCCTCAAAATCTACCGATGGTTCACAGGATATCCATTACAAGACCAACAAATTTACGGTGGTGTATGCCGACATCCCGCTGGAATTCCGCTTCCGTCTGAAGAATAATGCGTTTAAATTTTACCTGGGAGGTAAATTTGGCGTGATGCTGGGCAACCATACCAAATACAAGGGCGATAACTATGACGAAGATTATCCTACGCCAACCATGAAAGTTAAGGAATATAACATTGCCAATATGAACCGTGTCCGTTATGGGATCACGCTCCGCACCGGATGGAAATGGGTACAGGTTTACGCATATTATTCATTATCGCACCTGTTTAAAAAAGACATGGGCCCCGAAATGTATCCTATTTCAGTCGGTTTGACGATTTCTCCCTATTGATATTTTTATAGCAGCAACGCAAAACCCAAAAATACGGAAACTCCCGCAAGAAATCCCAGGTACACCTCGGAGGGCTTGTGGGAGTTTAATTTCAAACGGGCATAACCTACCAGCCCCGCGCAGGCGATAGCTGCAATTATTTGAAAAGTCAGGTCAAGGTTCAGGCGAAAAGCCAGGCCGATCAGCAGTCCGCAAACACCGCCGATACCGGCCATATGTGCGCTGATCTTAAATCTGAAATTTATGATGAGCAACAGCAATGATAAAGTGGTGGCGCATAGCAGGAAAAAGCTGTAAATGGCTGGAACCGCGGTTTGCAAAATCAGCATATACATCAGAAAATAGATGATGGCCGTCACAACGTAAGGATAGTTCCTCTCTTCTTTGGTTTCCATATGATAGGAGCGGATGAGGCCTTTTCTTTTGAAAACCGTGAAGATGATCACAGGGATAAGAACGGTTGATGAAAAAATCATGATCAGCAGCAACAACTTGGCAAAAAATGGAAGTATGGCTGAAAAATACATATTGATGTTAAAGACCAGCAACAAGGTGTAGGTTGGCATGAACAGCGGCTGGAAAATGACCGAAATAATTTTGGCGAAGTTGTTTCCCATATAAAACTAAAGCTCTTTGCGGAGCCGTGCAACAGGTATGTCTAACTGTTCGCGGTATTTGGCTACGGTGCGGCGCGCAATATTATAGCCTTTGTCTTTAAGGATTTTAGTAAGCTGTTCGTCGGTTAGCGGTTTTTTCTTGCTTTCACCCTCGATACAGTCGGTAAGGATTTTCTTTACCTCACGGGTGGAAACTTCTTCACCGGATTCGGTCTGTAACGATTCGGAGAAAAAGCTTTTCAGCAGAAAAGTTCCGAAATGTGTCTGGACATATTTGCTGTTCACCACGCGCGAAATCGTTGAAATATCCAGGTTGACCCGCTCGGCAATATCTTTTAAAATCATGGGTTTCAGGCTGGTCTCATCGCCTTCGAGGAAATATTCTTTTTGAAAATCCATAATGGCCTTCATGGTCTTATATAAGGTATCATGGCGTTGTTTGATCATGTCGATGAACCACTTGGCCGAGTCGAGTTTTTGTTTTACAAATATGGCAAGTTCTTTTTGCTGGGCGGTTTTATTTTTCTTGTTGGCCGTCATCGTCTCGATCATGTCGAGGTAAGCTTTATTGATCCGAAGCTCCGGGGCGTTTTTTGAATTTAAAGTAAGTTCCAACTGCCCGTCGTTGTTGGTGATGATAAAATCAGTCGTGATGTATTGGCTGGGCTTGGCATTGTCAACCATGGAGTTTCCCGGCTTGGGGTTAAGCTGCAGGATCTCATTCATGGCCAGTTTGAGCTGTTCGCTTGTGATATTCAGCCTCTTCTCAATTTTATCGTAGTGTTTTTTGGTAAACTCAACAAAAAACTTTGATAATATGGTTTGTGCCAGCTCTACAGCCCCGGAGGTTACTTCTTTTTTGCCGAGTTGGATGAGCAGGCATTCCTGCAGGTTTCGGGCGCCCACACCATAGGGCTCAAATTCCTGGATGACGGACAACAGCCCTTCGAGTTCTTTAACGTCCGTGGTAATGTTTTGTGTAAAGGCAATATCATCGACCATGGCCATGAGGTCGCGCTGCAAATATCCGGAATCATCAAGGTTGCCGATAATGAAAACCGCAATTTGTTTTTGACGTTCGTCCAGGTTTCGCAATCCTAATTGGGTGATCAGGTTTTCGTGAAAAGTCTGCCCCACCGAAAAAGGTATTTCTTTACGGTCCTCTTCGTCGGGATTGTATTCGTAAGTGCTCAGCTTGTATGCAGGAGTATCGTCTTCATCAATATAATCTTCAAAAGAAATTTCTTCCGGGTCTTTCTCAACTTCTTCTATCTCTTTTTCTATTTCTTCATCGCCTTCTTCTTCCTCTTCGGTTGTTTCAGCATCAGGATTGTTTTCATCCTGAGCCTGTGCTTCGTCTTTTTCATCAGATTCATTGGCATCTTCAAGGGCCGGGTTTTCTTCCAGCTCTTCCTTAATGCGTTGTTCAATAGCAATGGTAGGCAATTGCAACAGTTTCATCAGTTGTATCTGCTGTGGCGAAAGCTTTTGTTGTAATTTCTGCTGAAGTTTCTGGTTGAGCATAAAAAACAATCTTTTAATTTACTACGAATATAATATTTTTAGTTGATGCAGGCAATAATTTTGCGTATAAAATTCAAAATTTTAATACAAACCGAACGAAACAGTCTGATGGATTAAAATTCTGCATTTTGCGGTGTACGCGGGAACGGTATCACATCCCTGATGTTGGCCATGCCGGTGATAAAAAGTATCAGCCGTTCGAACCCGAGGCCAAAGCCGCTGTGAGGCGCTGTTCCAAACTTCCGGGTGTCGAGGTACCACTGGCTGTCTTTTTCGGGGATGCCGAGTTCTCTCATACGGCCAAGCAACAGGTCGTAATTTTCTTCACGCTGCGAACCGCCTATGATCTCACCAATTTTCGGGAACAAAACATCCATGGCCCGCACGGTTTTTCCGTCAGGATTCTGCTTCATATAAAAGGCCTTGATTTCTTTTGGGTAATCGGTCAGGATCACCGGGCGTTTGAAATGATTTTCCACCAGGTATCGTTCGTGTTCCGACTGCAGGTCCGTTCCCCAGCCGACCGGGTATTCAAATTTTTTCCCTGATGCCATCAATATTTCAACAGCTTCGGTATAGGTCAGGCGTTCAAAAGGATTTTCCAGTATAAAGTTCAGCCGGGTGAGCAGTTCGTTGTCGTACATTTTACACAGGAATTCGAGATCGTCCAGGCAGGTGTCCAACGCATACCGGATGAGGTATTTCAGCATATCTTCGGCAAGGTCCATGTTGTCATGGATATCGTAAAAAGCCATTTCGGGTTCTATCATCCAGAATTCGGCCAGGTGGCGGGGCGTATTCGAGTTTTCAGCCCTGAAGGTCGGGCCGAAGGTGTATACCAACCCCAGCGCCATGGCGCCCAGTTCGCCTTCCAGCTGCCCTGAGACCGTAAGGTTTGTGCGTTTCCCGAAAAAGTCTTCTGCATAGTTGATGCTGCCGTCTTCGTTGCGCGGCGGGTTATCCATATTCAGCGTAGTTACCTGGAACAGGGCGCCGGCGCCTTCGGCATCCGAGCCTGTGATGAGCGGCGTATGAAGATAATAAAATCCGTGGTCGTTGAAATACTTGTGTATGGCGAAAGACATCGCGTGGCGGATGCGAAATACCGCGCTGAACGTATTTGTCCTGGGGCGCAGGTGGGCGATCTCCCGCAAAAATTCAAGCGTGTGCCCTTTCTTTTGTAAGGGGTATGTTGCGGCATCTGCAGTTCCGTAAACTTCAATAGAAACGGCCTGTATTTCCACATGCTGGCCCTGTCCGGGAGATTCTACCAGGGTTCCGTTTACGGAAAGGCAGGATCCTGTTGTGATCAGTTTCATGGTTTCTTCATCAAACTTCTCAACCTCAGCAACCACCTGGATATTGTGAATGATAGAACCATCGTTTATGGCAATAAAGGCCAGCTGTTTGTTCCCTCTTTTCGACCGGACCCAGCCTTTCAGGTTCACTATTTTTCCATAATCTGTCAGTTTTAACAGGTCTTTTATTTTATATGAAGTATATTGCTCTTCCATGGCTCATTTTTTATGCAAAAAACGGAAATTTCGGGCTTATTTCCAACTTTATTGTTTCTGAAAAATGCTAATATACTATAAATCAATAAGTAGTAAAGAGGCGTGTTGATAAAATAAATTGGTACCTTTATTTTTTTATAATTTTGCACACGATTTTCAATAAATGTGAGTTTGCTATCTCATGACTGTAAAACAGGGCGCCATATTATCAAAAATTAACTCGGTCGCAGATCTTAGAGAATTAAAAGTGGAGGAATTACCTGCTTTGTGTGAGGAGCTCAGGCAGTTTATCATCGATTCAACCTCTTTTAATCCGGGCCATCTCGGCGCCAATCTTGGTTCCATCGAAATTACGGTAGCCTTACATTATGTTTTCAATACGCCTTATGATAAACTGGTGTGGGATGTCGGCCATCAGGCATACGCGCATAAGATCCTTACGGGCCGTAAAGATGTTTTTTACACCAACCGTAAATACAAAGGCATAAGCGGTTACCCACGCATGGCCGAAAGTGAATTTGACGCTTTTGGGGTGGGGCATTCTTCCACCTCCATTTCAGCCACGCTGGGTATGGCCATTGCATCGGAACTGAACGGCGAACACGACCGTCATCACATTGCCTTTATCGGCGACGGTTCCATGACGGCAGGCCTGGCATTTGAAGCCATGAACCACACCGGAGTGGCGAAAACAAATTTACTGGTTGTCCTCAATGATAACGGAATTGCCATCGACAAGAACGTGGGCGCATTAAAGGAATACCTGACAAAAATCACCACCTCGCGTTTTTATAACCGGATCAAAGGAAATATCTGGAATGCCCTTAAAGGCCAGGCAACCAGGAAGATGATCAACAAGCTGCTGCTTTCGTTGAAGTATGCTATTGCCAAACAAAGTAATCTGTTTGAATCCCTCGGCTTTCGTTATTTCGGCCCGGTTGACGGACATGACGTTATCAGGCTGGTAAAGATTTTCAATGATATAAAAGATATTAAAGGGCCAAAAATCGTTCACTGCATCACCGTGAAAGGTAAGGGATTTTCATACGCGGAAAAGGAACAGACACGATTTCATGCCCCCGGGACATTTGACCCTGAAACAGGTGCTAATATTGAAAAGCCCGGCCTGAAAAAATTTGTAAAGTACCAGATGGTATTTGGAAAAACGTTGGTGGAACTGGCTGAACAAAATCCGAAAATTGTTGGCGTGACACCGGCAATGCTTACCGGTTGTTCCATGAATATTTTTGCGGCACGCTTCCCTGACAGGGCCTTTGATGTGGGTATTGCCGAACAGCATGCCGTTACATTTTCGGCAGGTATGGCGGCCAGGGGTTTTATTCCATACTGCAATATCTATTCGAGCTTTCTACAGCGTTCTTACGACCAGATCATTCATGATGTCGCCCTTCAAAAGCTTCATGTGGTTTTTTGTATCGACCGCGGAGGGCTGGTTGGCGAAGACGGGGCCACACATCACGGGGCTTTCGATCTGGCGTACCTCAGGTGCATTCCTGAAATAATTATCGCTGCCCCAATGAACGAAGTAGAACTGCGCAACCTTTTGTATACGGCCCAGTTTGTGGAACTGCCCTTTGCCATACGTTATCCGAGAAGTTTTGGTGTTAAAGAAAACTGGAAAGAAGAATTTAAAAGGCTGCTTGTCGGAAAAGGGCAGAGAATTATTGACGGAACTCAACTGGCAATTATTACACTGGGACATCCCGGTAACTTTGCAATAGAAGCGATACAGAAGCTAAATGCAGAAGGATATAGTGTGGCATTGTATGATTTACGTTACTTCAAGCCGATGGATGAAGAATTGCTGCATGAGGTTTTCAGACAACATAAAAAAGTCATTACGGTTGAAGACGGTACTGTTGTTGGTGGTATGGGAACCGCGGTAATTGAGTTTATGAACCAGCACGGATATCATGCAGAAGTGGTAAAACTCGGGGTTCCCGACCGCTTTGTGGAGCAGGGTACGCTGGCCGAGCTTTATGCAGAATGCGGTTACGACGAAAAAAGTATTTTTGAAACAGCAATTAAACTATTAAGCAACTAATAAGTTTTGCGCATCAATAGTCTTTTCAGAAAAAAATCAATTGCCGACATCCTTCGCCATGCGGATGACATGTCGCATGATGCGCACCGGCTAAAGAAAAACCTTACTCTTGTTGATTTAACAGCGCTGGGTATTGCAGCCATCATAGGGGCCGGGATATTCAGCACCATTGGAAATGCTGCGGCAAACGGCGGGCCGGCGGTATCCCTGTTGTTTGTTTTTACTGCCCTTGCCTGTGGATTTTCAGGTTTGTGTTACGCACGATTTGCTTCCGCCATCCCGATCAGCGGCAGCGCCTATACATACGCTTATGCAAGTTTTGGCGAACTCATTGCCTGGATCATTGGCTGGGACCTGATCATGGAATACGCCGTGGGAAATATCGCGGTGGCCATTTCATGGTCCGATTATTTTGTAGGAATGTGTAACGGAATGCACATACACATCCCTGCATATCTTTCAACAGACTACCTGAGCGCTTCGAGAGGATTTAACAGCGTGGTGGAACAGCTTTCGTCGGGAGTTTCATTCGACTCCATGACATCCGGTATGAAAGAAGCATTTACAGCCTGGACGACAGCTCCCGAGGTTTTTGGATTTAAAATAATAGCCGATATTCCCGCCTTTTGTATCGTGGTTTTTATTTCAACCCTTGTCTATGTTGGGATCCGTGAATCGAAGATTGCCAGCAATCTGATGGTGGGTTTGAAAATCATCATTTTGCTGCTCATTATTGCCGTAGGTGCTTTTTATGTAAATACCGACAATTGGAGCCCTTTTGCCCCGCACGGTGTATCCGGAGTGCTGAAAGGCGTTGCGGCTGTGTTTTTTGCCTATATAGGGTTTGATGCCATTTCCACCACGGCGGAAGAATGTAAGCGGCCGCAAAAAGACCTGCCCCGCGCCATATTGTTGTCATTGTTAATTTCGACATTATTGTACGTTATTATCAGCCTGGTGCTTACCGGTATGGCGCCATACAACGAGCTGGCGGTTGGCGACCCGCTGGCGTATGTGTTTGCGCGCCTGAACCTGACGGGCTTTTCAGGTATCATCGCCGTGAGTGCTGTAATATCTATGGCCAGCGTGCTGTTGGTCTTCCAGTTGGGGCAGCCCCGCATATGGATGAGCATGAGCCGCGACGGGCTGCTTCCCAAACGGTTTTCAAAGTTGCATCCCAAATATAAAACGCCCGCCTTTTCTTCGTTGATAGCCGGGTTTCTGGTGGCGATCCCAACATTGTTCATGAATCTGACAGAGGTAACCGACCTGACCAGCATAGGCACCCTCTTTGCTTTTGTGCTTGTTTCCGGCGGTGTTCTGGTGCTGGATGACCCTAAAAAAAACAAACATCTTTCAAATAATAGTACCTTTAAAATTCCCTATTTCAATTCGCGGTATTTCCTTCCGCTTATTTGGCTGGGTGTTGTTGTGGTGATATACCTCATGAACAAATCCTTTTTACAAAACTTTTTCAGTCAGGATTTGTTTACCGAATGGCAGTTGGTAATTCAGAAAATTCCTTTGATGATTTTTATTGTTGCAGCCCTTACCCTTACTGTTTTTGCCATTATTAAACAATTTTCCCTGATCCCGGTTCTCGGGCTGCTGACCAATTTTTACCTGATGACCGAGCTGGGTATCACCAACTGGATGCGTTTTCTGATATGGCTGGTGGTGGGGCTTTCGTTGTATTTTGTGTATGGTTACAAGCACAGCAGGCTCGGAAATACCAGGTGAAAATAAAAAATTTGGTTAGTTAAAAAATTAGTTATATCTTTGTCCTGCAACATGATATGAATGTTTGCATTTTGAGGCTGCAATTCTTAGTCTCATAAGGCTTGAAGGATTTATCCCGAAGGAAACAACAAAAGATGCATAGAAAAATAAAAATAGAGTACATACTGAATTTATTGTTTATTGTTTTCATGGCAGTACTCATTCCGAACATTCAAAGCCAGCCAATGAATGGTTATCATGTGAACGATTCCATTTTGGCTGTGAAAGAAACCCCCGTTCCGACAGATTCCATTAAAATAACGGATTATAATGAAGCCGTAATTGACAGCGTGATCCAATTTGGGAAAAAATTTCTGGGCTTGCACTACAAATACAGTGGCCATACACCGCAGGGCTTCGATTGCTCCGGGTATGTTTCGTATATTTTCGGTAAGTACGGTTATTCCTTCCCACGGTCATCATCCGGGATGGCAACTGTGGGCGAAAAAGTTGGTATCAAAGAAGCCCGCAAAGGCGATTTTATTTATTTCAAAGGAAGAAGCACCAAATCGAGCCATGTAGGGCACGTAGCTTTAATAATTGCAGCCGACTCGGGGCAGATCACCATGATGCACTCCTGTCAGCGTGGGGTGTTAATTGAAAAATACAACAGCAGCGATTATTATAAACGCCGTTTCCTGATGTGCCGGAGGTATAAGTTTTAACACCTGCCAAAATTTTATTTCACGGAGATTTTTTTATCCCGCCTGTTTCGTCAATCAATAAACGCGTTTCCGGAAAATCCGACCGGGTAAGTTCTATTAATTGTTTCAATGCATTATTGTCGGGATCCATGATGGGCCCGCCTTCGCCCGTCTGTTTTATGGAAAATACTTCTGCCTTTAGAAATTCGCCGCTGTTGCTTAAAAATACTTCTATCACTGGCGCCACACCGTTGGGCCCGTTCAGGTTGAAACGGCCATACGTGCAAAAATTTCCGAGGCTGTATGCAATAAAGCGGTCTTTGTATAACTCCACGGCACGCGTTATGTGAGGCCCGTGGCCAACGACAAGGTCGGCGCCGTTGTCGATGACCAGATGTGCAAATTCGTAAACATTGCCCCGGTCCTCATCATAGAAAATTTCGGTTTGCTTTGTAACATGGGCATATTTGGCGCCTTCGGCTCCGGCATGCATGGAAACAATCACAATGTCACAAAGCGAATCCAGGGTTTTTACGATTTTTTTTATGGTATCGGTTTTTAAAATATCCACCGTTCCTGTGAAAGGAGAAAAGCTACAACATCCTATTTTAAGCCCGTTTTTTTCTAAAATAACGGTGGGTGCAGAATTTAATCCGGTATAATAAATTCCGGCACTGTCAAGAGAGGCTTTGGTGGATTCCCGCCCGGCCTCCCCGAAATCACCGCAATGGTTGTTGGCAAGGTTTAGCAGATCAAATCCGGCTTCTTTCATAATTTTTGAAAAACAGGTCGGAATCCTGAATGCGTAACATTTGGTTGAATCCTGGCATTTTTTTACGGTCCCGCCTGTATTGAGCAGGCAGCCTTCTAAATTGCCAATGGCCAGGTCGGCATTTTCAAGGATGTGTGTTACCGGCTTGAAAATATTTTTGCCGCTGTCGGCAGGCAAATACTTGTCCGAAGGGAAATTTGTTCCGGGCATAATATCGCCCACGGCTACGACGGAGATCGTATCCTGCTGTGCAAAAGTAAGCCTCCCCGGAAAAACAATGAATGACAGCAGAAAAAAACATTTGAAAAATAATTTCATGATGCTTCTGGAAGTTTTGGGCTTTTAGTACCTGAAGGCTTACGGTATAACATGAAAAGCAAATAGAACAACACGAAAAGTAAAGAAGTAAAAGAGATATAGCGTGCGATCGTTACCGGCACCGGTTTATATGAAAATATAATTTGGTTTGTCCCGGGAGGAAGCATAATGGCGTTCAGGGTCAGGTTGGCTTTGTGAATTTTTACTTCTTTGTTGTTGACGGTAGCTTTCCAGCCTTTATTGTAATTCTGCATAAACACCAACAGCGCTTCATCATTACATTCGGCCGTAACTTCAATTTTTTCCGGAGAAAAACTGGTGATGGTAATAGCTTTATTTTTTAACGGGGTAATATGGATGCCTGAAAAATCATCCTCGATGAACACCATGCCCGGCCTGCCATACTTCAAAGCCGTTAAACTGTCAAATTTAAAAATGGCCGTATCCGCAAAATAAAAAAGCTTGTTCTTTTTGATCTCCTTGAAAAAACGGGAATGATTTTCACTGAGCGTTTCATACTCTTTGACATGGAAAGAGTTATACCCGTCGAAAGCAGGCCTTTTATACATACTGCTCAGGTTTCGCCAGAAACATTTATAATAACCTGTGGTGTCGGAATATTCCCTAATGGGCCTGTCAGGAACAGGAAATCCGCTGACAAAATTTTGTTTTTCAAAAGCCCGGATGTCTTTACTGTTATATTCTTCATAATATACGGTAGCGGGAGCATTGAGCCGGGTGGCCATAAACATATCGAGCAAAACAAAGCACAGCAGTAAATAATGGAATTTGATTTTTGAAAAACGATAAAAAAGCAAAAACAACAACAACAAACCCGACTGAATGATAAGCTGGAACGCTATTCTTTGAGCTATGGTTGATCCGTTCGGAAATTTCCATGCAAGATCCGTGGCCATGTTTTTCAAATTCAGGTAATCCATGGATCGCGCAATAAGAATAATAATTACAAATGCACAAACCAGGGCAAGAATCATAAAAAAAAGTTTTTTGTTTTTATGCTCCATAAAATGTTGAATGGAAAAACCTGAAACCAAAAGAAAGGCAACAATAGTAAAATACCTGAAAACAGAGGGGAACCTGAATAAATCCATGAACGGGACATAGTGGTACAAAAACTCCCGGAACGGCAGATAACCGCCAAAAGCGGCCAGAAGGTTTAAAATTCCGGCTATCAGGATGAGGATCGAAAGTTTGGATTTTTTCTGAAAAAAATACAGCAGGAAAAATGCACAGGAAAAAATTCCGAAATAAGCGTTTGACATGGAAAGATCCGTATTGAAATAGTCCGCATTACCGGCAACGGCATAGGGCGTAATAAATGAAACCATGCATTTGGGAGAGAAAGGGGAGAATAAAATATCTTCGAGGTTAATGGTGCTGAATCTGCCAATCTGGCCTTTATTATACAAAACGGAAACAAAAAAAGACAGCGCTAACAAGCCATACACAAAAACAGTGATCAGGTTCATCTTAAAGAACCTCAGTAACTCTTTCCGTTCTTTCCTGATAAGCAGATAAATGGAATATCCGATAAAAATAGCCAGCAAGTGATAAAACAATATGATCCCGAACGCAGGATAACCACCGGTTGTCATAAGGAACAGGAAAAAAGAAACCGCGACAGCGTTGATGCCTTTTTTATTTTTTATCAGTGCAATAAAACTATTTAAAACAAAGGGCGTCCATGTGGCAGAGATCACATAAGTAATATGTTGTGCATTGCCGACAAAAAAACCGGAGAAGGAATAAGCTACGGACAGGATCAGGGCGATCCATTTTGAAAGCCCCAGGTTTTTACTCAGCAGGTAAAAGCCTACAGAGGCAAGAAATATATGCAGCATAAATTCAAAAGAAAGTGCATACACATTATAGCCAGAAAAAAAGCCTATGATCCAGGTGATGGGGTACCATACGCCGCTTGAAGGATCAGCATAAAAGGGTATTCCTAACAATTGGTAGGGTTGCCAGTAAGGGAAAAAATTATTTTTTAAACATTCGCCGGTCAAATACCGGTAAGGATAATACTGGTCGATCATGTCCCATTTCAACGGGTGGATGAACAGTGAAACCGCATAATAACCGGCGATGGTAATAATAAAAAGAAAAAAATATATTTTAAGGTCGAACGACCTTTCTGACCTGAAGTATTCCCCGATATATCCAAAACGGTTTTTGTTCATGGCGGGGAATATTGATATAGGTTACGATAATGACTGGTTCAGTTTCGAAGCCTGTTCAATCACTTTTTCGTATTCCTGCGGGGTAAGGTCGTTGTAAAAATAATTGACCGGATTGATTTTATTTCCGTTTTTAATTATTTCATAATGACAGTGCGGAGCCACCGACAATCCTGTACTTCCCACAAAACCGATCACTTGTCCGCGCTTTACTTTATCACCGGGTTTTACGATCATCTTACTCATGTGCCCGTATAACGACTGGAATCCGAACCCGTGATTGATCACACAAACGATCCCGTAACCGCTCTGATTTCCTTTGGGATCAACAACGGTCCCATCACCGGTGGCATAAATTGGCGTGCCAGTTTTGGCCGCAAAATCAATTCCGGTATGCATACGTGCTGTTTTGTAAATAGGATGGATGCGGTACCCGAAACCCGAAACAATGCTGCACCTGGTTTTTGAAACAGGCTGAATGGCCGGAATACAGGAAAGCATTTTCTCCTTATTTTTTGCCATCAAAATGATCTCATCAAATGATTTGGATTGCACATAAAGTTGGCGCGAAATCATATCCAGCCTCATGGCGGTATTTTTCATCAGATCAGAATTATCATAGCCTTTAAGGTCTTTATAACGGTCTTCACCACCGTAACCGGCCTTACGTACGTTGTCCGGAATAGGTTCGGCTTCAAAAATGGTCCGGTAAATATTATCGTCCCGGTTCTGCATGTTGGCCAGCACCGCTGATATCTGATCCATACGGTTATCAAGTAAGGAATATTGAAGTTTCAGTTTTTCATTTTCACGTTTTAAAACGCGTTCTTTCGGGGAATCAATGAAACTGTATAAAACGAGCATGAATACTGCAGAAATCACCATTCCGGATGTCAGAATAGAAAAAAACCTGAAAAATTTTTGCTTTACAGAGACCTTGAATTCTTCGAATGAAAGCGTCTTGGTATTAAAATGATACTTTGTTTTTTTCATCTACCAAAAAAATTAGTTTAAAAACAAGATTTAAACGTAATTTATTCCTTAATGATACACACTTAAGATGCAAAGCTAACAAAAAAAATTAAATTTGCAGTGCCTTTAGAGTTGTAAAAAACTGTTAAATGTGGACGTTTGCAACCTAACTAATTTAAATACAGTAGTTTAAATACAAAAAGTTAATCCTTAAGCCTCATGAAATCATCTGAAGTAAGAAAAACATTTCTGGAATTTTTTAAATCGAAACAACATACGATTGTCCCTTCCGCACCCATGGTTATAAAAAATGACCCTACACTGATGTTTACAAATGCCGGTATGAATCAGTTCAAGGATTTTTTTCTGGGAAATGCAGTTTCACCCAATAAGCGTGTGGCAGATACACAAAAATGCCTGAGGGTTTCCGGCAAACATAACGATCTTGAAGAAGTGGGCCATGATACGTACCACCATACCATGTTTGAAATGTTGGGCAACTGGTCGTTTGGCGACTATTTTAAAAAAGAAGCCATTGAATGGGCCTGGGAATTATTGACAAAAGTGTATAAGATCAGTCCCGATGCCATGTATGTTACCGTATTTGAAGGAGATAAAAAAGACGGGTTATCCATGGATAAGGAAGCTTATGATTGCTGGAAAAACATCATCCCGGAAGAACGGATACTCCAGGGTTCAAAAAAGGATAATTTCTGGGAAATGGGCGATACCGGGCCATGCGGGCCATGTTCCGAAATCCATATTGATTTGCGCAGCGAAGAAGAAAAACAAAAAATCAGCGGGAGGGAAATGGTCAATACAGGCAATCCCCTGGTTATTGAAATCTGGAACCTGGTTTTTATTGAATTCAACCGCAAAGCTGACGGATCGCTCGTGAGCCTCCCCGCCAAACATGTGGATACGGGCATGGGCTTTGAACGTTTATGCATGGCATTGCAGGATGTAAAGTCAAACTACGATACAGATGTTTTCCAGCCGTTGATCCAGCAGATTGCCGTATTGGCCGGATGCCGTTATGGAGACGACGCTAAAAAAGATGTAGCGATGCGGGTGATAGCGGATCATTTGCGGGCCATAACATTTGCCATTGCTGACGGCCAGCTTCCTTCCAATAACAAAGCAGGTTATGTGATCAGGCGGATTTTGCGCAGGGCTGTGAGGTACGGATATACATTCCTCGGATTCAAAGAACCCTTTATCAACAGTCTGGTTCCTTTATTGGTTTCGCAAATGGGCGATGTTTTCCCTGAGATCAAAGCTCAGACGGACCTGATCTGCAAAGTGATCGCTGAGGAAGAATCCGCCTTTTTAAGAACACTGGATGTCGGCATTCATAAATTTGATACTTATAAAGTGCCCGAAAATAAGGTCATAGACGGACAATTTGCATTTGAACTGTTCGACACTTACGGTTTTCCTATAGATTTAACACAGCTGATGGCCAAAGAAAAAGGCTGGACCGTTGACATGGCTGAATTCGGGAAAAGCATGGAAGCCCAAAAAAACCGGTCGCGTCAGGCGGCCGTTGTGGATAAAGAAGACTGGGTTGTCATATCCGAAACAACAGAGTCAACAAACTTTGTGGGCTACTCCGTTACCGAATGTGATGCTACCATTCTCAGATACCGGAAAATAAAAATAAAAGACAAAGAGCAATTCCAGGTGGTGCTGGATAAAACACCGTTTTATGCCGAATCGGGCGGACAAACAGGTGACAAAGGGATTCTGGAGTTTGGGGATGAAAAAATTCCTGTTCTGGATACCAAAAAAGAAAACAACCTGATAGTTCATGTCACCACGCTCTTGCCAAAAAACATTACCTCCGTATGTAAGGCAAAAATCGATCTTCAAAAGCGCAGGCTCACAGAAAATAATCATACCGCCACGCATTTACTGCATAAAGCGCTCAAACAAATTGTTGGTAATCATGTGGAACAAAAAGGTTCCTATGTGAGCGATGAACGCCTGCGGTTTGATTTTTCACACTTTACGGGTGTTACCCATGAAGAACAAAAGAAAATTGAGAAGCTGATCTTTGAAAAAATATCAGAAAACCTGGCGGTTGAAACGGCGATAGAGACAATGGAAAGCGCACAAAAGAAAGGCGCCATAGCCTTGTTTGGTGAAAAATACGGAGATGAAGTCCGTGTGGTAACCGTCGGAGATAATTATTCCAAAGAATTATGCGGCGGCACACATGTAACATCCACCGGCCAGATCGGTTTGTTTATCATTGTGGAGGAAACAGCGGTGGCTGCCGGTGTGCGGCGTATCGAAGCCATCACAGGAGAAACCGCTTTTAATTATATTTTTCAACAGTACCTGGAACCTTTGGACGAGATAAAAGCGTTACTGAAAAAACCTTACACTGAACTTCCCGCGATTGTCAACGGATTGATGGAAAACAATGCCGTATTAAAAAAACAGATCGAACAGTATCAGAAAGAAAAATCTGCAGATTTGAAAAATGTCCTGAAAACAAAAGTTCAGCGTGTAAACAACATAAATTTCATTGCCGAAAAAGTTGATGTGGATGCGGCCAACATTAAAGATATTGCATTTGCCCTGAAAAATGAGGTGGAAAACCTGTTTATGATCCTTGGCACCATAAGTGAAGGCAAGGTATCTATAACGCTGATGATTTCAGATAACCTGGTAGCATCCAACCAATGGAATGCATCGAAGATCATCCGTGAATTTTCTAAGGAAATCCAGGGCGGTGGCGGAGGCCAGGACTATTATGCTACGGCTGGAGGTAAAAACCCTGATGGCCTTGTAAGGGTGTTTGAGCTTGCAAAAGAATTTGTTACACCGGCCATTGAAAAGCAATAAATTTTAAATAAATCAGTTTTTTTTGTAATTTCATTCCAATTTTCTTTCCATGAAAAAAAACCTGTTTATTTTATTTTTCTTCTTCATCTATGTTTTTTCAGCAACAGCTCAGGATATTGGAATTGCTGAATGGCAGATACACTTACCTTACAAAAAATGCATAGCCGTAGATATTGCCGTGGACAGGATTTACTGTGCAACACCATACAGTATTTTTTATTTTGATAAAAACGACAACAGTGTGAACACCATCACCAAGAATAACGGCCTTTCTGATGTCAACATCAGCACCATCAGATACAGCCAGCAGTTCGGCTATCTGGTTGTGGCATACACCAACGCCAATATTGACCTGATTTCAACGGATGGAGTAATAAATATTTCTGATGTGAAGCGCAAACCAATTTTGGGAAACAAAAACATAAACAACATTACCCTTATTGGTAATTATGCCTATCTGTCCTGTGGGTTTGGTATTGTGGTTCTGGACCTTGTCAATAAAGAAATAAAAGATACCTATTATATCGGCCCGAATGGTACCTCGGTCAATGTGCTGGACCTTGCCTGCGACGGCGCAAAGTTTTATGCAGCTACAAGTACAGGTGTCTTTGAAGCAGATTATAACAATGCCAATCTTGCCAATTATGCCAACTGGTCCAAAGATACTTTGCTGCCCGATCCAAATGGGACCTACAACTCCATTGTTGCCTTTCAAAATAAAATTTACGCCTCCCATACTACACCGGAATACAGGCATGACACAATATTTGTGTTTGACGGCAATGGATGGTCTGTATTTGATACAACAATTTTTTATGACGTTTACACCATGCGGGTACTTAATAATTTTTTGTTGATATCCTACGAGCAATTGCTGGTGACTTATAATTCTGATGTGCAGCAGGTAGATATTGTCTATGATTATTTCCCTGGATATGCCAATCCATATTGCGCGGTGTATGACATAGATGGCACTATCTGGATCGCTGATCTATACAGCGGCCTGGTCCGGTTTAAAAACTGGCATGGGGAAAAAATAGCTCCCAGCGGCCCTGGAAATAACAATGTGTTCGCCATGGACATTGCCGGAAGCGACTTGTATGTGGCTCCCGGTAGCGTAACCTCTTCGTGGGGAAATGCCTGGAATACCAGCGGTGTATTTTCATACATCGGCAATAACTGGTATACGCTGAAAGACCAAAACCCTGCTTTTGATACCTTGTTCGACATTATTGATGTGAAAATTGACCCGCGCGACAACACGCATGTTTGGGCCGCATCCCGCGCCCGGGGCCTTATTGAGTTAAAGAATGGCATGATCACCAATATTTACGGGGAAGATAATTCCGGACTTGAGCAACCATACTCTTTTTATAATTGGCTCGGCATTGGCGGATTAGCCTATGATAAGGATTATAATCTTTGGGTGGTCAATGTAAACTGTAATAATTTGCTCAAAGTTTTAAAAGCCGACGGAACATGGGCTTCATTCAGCACCGTTCCCTACCTTTACGAAGCAGTGGGAGGAAAAATTCTTATCGACCAAAATGGACAGAAATGGGTTTTGATCATGAATGGTTCGGGCTTACTTGTTTTTAATGAAAACGGAACCTGGTCGGATAACTCCGATAATGTTACCAGATTATTGACTACTGCTGTGGGAAAAGGAAATTTACCCAGCAACTCCGTATATAGCATTGCCGAGGACCTTGACGGACAAATATGGATTGGAACCGATAAAGGGGTTGCCGTTTTTTATAATCCTGAAAATGTTACCAACGGAGGAAATTACGATGCACAGATGATCACCATCATGCAGGATGGTACCGCACAACACCTGCTGGCTTTTGAAAGGGTTTCCGCTATTGCCGTTGACGGTGCAAACAAAAAATGGTTTGGAACAGAGAAGGCCGGCGTTTTTCTGATGAGTGAAGACGGACAGGAAGAGATATTTCATTTTACCGAAGAAAACAGCCCGTTGTTGTCGAACACAATTACAAGTATAGCCATTGATGATAAAACAGGTGTTGTTTATTTCGGTACATCAAACGGGATCGTGTCATTCAGGGCATACGCAACCAAAGGCGGAGAAACATTTTCCAATGTTTATGCCTATCCCAACCCGGTTCGTGAAAACTTTACAGGGATGATCGGGATAAAAGGGCTGGTAAAAGATGCCACCGTGAAAATTACCGATATCAGCGGTACGCTGGTTTATGAGACAAAATCCGAAGGCGGACAGGCCGTATGGAACGGAAAAAATTTCAACGGCGAGAGCGCAAAAAGCGGCGTCTACTTTGTGTTTTGCAGCAGCGAAGACGGAACAGAAAAACTGGTTACCAAGATCATGGTCATCAATTAAGCCGCTTTTGCTGCGATGATTTCAACCACCAAAGCCATAGTCCTTAAATCGGTAAAATATTCTGAAAGCAGTGTCATTGTTAAAATGTATACCGAGCTTTTCGGGCTGAAATCATTTATCATTCGCGGAGTCAGGAAAAAACACGCGAAAATCAGCGCCAACCTGCTTCAACCGCTCAGCCTGGTCGAGGTGGTGTTTGTCAACAAAGAAAAAGACCAGCTCTTTATTCCCAGAGAACTTTCATCATGGTATCAGTTTACCAGCATACCGTTTGATGTAGTAAAAAGTTCGCAGGCAATTTTCATCAACGAGCTGATTTATCGCTCCGTACGCGAAGAAGAAACCAACCGGGATTTTTTTAATTTTCTGGCCCAAAGTATCATTTCGATCGATCAGGAAAAAACGGCTCACGGAAATACCCATATTGCCTTTGCCTTGCAACTGACCCGATATCTGGGCTTTTATCCGCTGGGAAGCTTTTCGCCACAAACACCTTACTTCCTACTGAAAGATGGTGTATTCGGCAAATTCAAACCGGCAGATGATTTTTTTCTGGATCAGCAGCAATCCGAACTTTTTTACCAACTCCTTACTACGACCCTTGAAGATACAGGCATGATCAGGCTTTCGTCTGAATTGAGGAAAAAGCTGCTGGAGAAAATCATCATATATTATCAGTTGCATCATATCGGATTCGGAGAGATCAAATCCCTCGAAGTATTATCACAACTCTTTCACACCTGATATTTAAAAAAAATTCAACCCATGGAAACATACAAGCTTTACCTGGCAGGCAGTTTTGTTGAGACAAAAGACAAAATAACTATTGTGAATTCATTTTCGGGCCAACGTATTGCAGAGGTCTCGCTGGCCTCTGAAACGGAGCTGGAACAAGCAATTACAGCTGCACAAAAAGTCGAAAAAGCAATGGCAGCCCTGCCGTCATATAAGCGGTACGAAATCCTGGTATCTATTGCAGGGCTTATGAAATCAGAAAAAGACAGGTTGGCCTTTGTTTTAAGCAATGAAGCGTGCAAACCGCTAAAGCTGGCGTTGGCCGAAGTGGACCGGGCGATCCAGGCGTTTATTGTTGCCGCTGAGGAAGCAAAACGTTTACCAAAAGAATATTTAAGCATCGACTGGACCGCGGCCGGAGAAGGCAAGGAAGGATTCGTAAAATATTTTCCCGTTGGTTTAGTAGCCGGAATTTCTCCTTTTAATTTCCCTTTGAACCTTGCGGTTCACAAGATTGCCCCGGCAATTGCAGCCGGGTGTCCGATCATCCTGAAGCCTTCTTCTTCCACGCCGCTTTCTACACTGGAACTGGCTAAACTGATCGATAAAACTGACTTGCCGAAGGGCGCCTTGTCCGTATTGCCGATGGGCCGAAAAACAGGTAACCTTTTAGTCACTGATGAACGTTTTAAACTGCTTACGTTTACCGGCTCTCCGGAAGTTGGCTGGAAAATGAAAAGCGATGCCGGTAAAAAAAAGATCGTGCTTGAATTAGGCGGCAATGCCGGTGTAATCATTACGGATACGGCCAATATTGAAAAAGCCGTTGCCAAATGTGTAGCAGGCGGCTTTGCTTATGCCGGCCAGGTGTGCATTCATACGCAGCGGATTTTTGTAAATAAAAATATTTTCGAAACGTTTTCCGGGCAGTTTATTGAGAAAGTTAAAATGTTGAAATCCGGCCCATCGGAAGATCCCGATACGGATATTTCAGCCCTGATCAACGAACCCAACGCCATCCGTGTGGAATCCTGGGTGAATGACGCTATTGCCGGCGGCGCAAAGTTGTTGTGCGGAGGTAAACGAAAAGGAAGTTTTTTTGAGCCGACAGTTTTAACTTCCACTAGAAATGAAATGAATGTTTGCTGCTGTGAGATTTTCGGGCCTGTGGTGGTGCTTGAGCCGTACGAAGATTTTGAAAACGTAGTGGAAGAGGTGAACAACAGCCGCTATGGCTTGCAGGCAGGTGTGTTTACCGACCGTATTTCAGAAATGGATTATGCTTTTAACCATATTGAGGTTGGCGGGCTGATCATCAATGATGTCCCTACGTTCAGGATGGATCATATGCCTTATGGCGGTGTGAAAGATTCGGGATTGGGCCGTGAAGGAATTAAATATGCCATACTGGATATGATGGAACCGCGGCTGCTGGTGAAAGGATAAAAATGTCATCCGGCAAAATTCCTTTCTAAAAAAAACTAGAAGTCTGAAATTTTTGTTTTAATTAAATAACTAGTTTGTAAGAGAGATAAAGCTTCAGTATTAAAATTATTTATGGTAAATGTTTTCCAATCGGTGACGGCATCGATGTAAGTCGTTTCTGAATTAATATTATAAAAAACCGGCATCATAAAATTCTGATTACAGTTGGTCCACCGAATTTGAAAATTGGTCGAATTATTTTTATTGATTTTAATTTCCAGCACAGGAATTTCATTGGAATAAATGTATTGATGGAAAAAGTAAGAAAAATCTGTATTGAAATATTCATTTATATAATTTAATAATTCAGGAGTTGATATGCTTTTGAACTGATATTTCGTAGTGATGGATTTTAAAAAACCGAACCATAATGAATCCTGATGTAGCACACTTCTAAAGGTATTCCAAACAGCGCTCCCCTTCATGTAAATGTCGTGATTGTAAGTGGTTTTGTTGCTATCATATATTGGAACCGTATTTGAAATCAAATGTTCTAAATCTTTATTTATGTAAGCAACAGCTTTTTCTTTACCAAACAAATACTCTATAAACAAGGACTCGCTGTATGTCGCCAGGCTCTCATTAATCCATAAATCCGGCATTGATTTTATTGAAATGCTGTTTCCCCACCATTCATGCGCTGTTTCATGCACCAGAATGTATCCGATATTTGTTTTATATCCTAAAAGTCTGAAAATGCTCTTTCCTTGTTTTCCTATGGCAATTGCGGTTTGATGTTCCATTCCGGCATAAGGCGCTTCTACCAATTTATATCCAATTTTTGAAAAAGGATAAGCTCCAAAATAATGTTCAAAAATTCGTAGTAATGTGTCAACCTGTGTAAAGTACATTTCAGCCTCAGGCAAATTATTGTTCAAGGAGTACCAGGTCATGGTATTATTAGAAGTACTGGACTTTAAGGCTTTTGAAAAACAATGATAGTTCCCGATATATAATGTGAGGGCATAATTAATAATTGGATTTGGATTAAACCAGTTAAAACAAACCCTGTTTTTCAAGGTATCTGTTGATCGTAAAATCCCGTTCGATACAGCATAAAGCCCTTTTGGCAGGGTAATGGAAAATAAAAGGCTGTCAGGTTTGTGAGAAATGTTTTTGCAGGCGGGCCACCATATTCCGGCGCCCTCAAGTTCGCATACTACGCCTGCGAAAGGATTTCCGGAAGCATCTTTTGACCACACAAAACCACCATCCCAGGGCGGATTTTTAGAAATTTTCGGAAAACCTTCGTAATATACCGTAATGGTCTTCATTAATGATTTGTCATTTAATCCATTCAGGTATATCAGAATATCATTGTTTTTTCGGAAATAATTTAAAGGTTCATCACCTCCCAAAACCTTAGTTACATTATAGTTTGAGTTTAATCCCAATGTAATTGTGTCTGAATAATTAGCTAACATGCAATTCATCACACACTTGCCGGAAATATGTTTTTTATATGGGTCTGCTTCAATATTAAGATGGTAAAAATCGGCATGGTTTTTTTTTATACTGAGTGCTTCCGTTCCATTAATTTGCGATTTTAATGAGACGGAATAAAGCACCGCCAATATTGAAAAAAATATTTTCATACTTGAAAAGATGACGCTTCTCATTTCTGTAAAAATTTTTTATCCTGCAATAAAGGTATGTGTTTTAATAAATTTTGTCAATTTAAATATTAGGTACAAATATAATTTTTGACAGTAAATATTATCCGATTTTCAGCGAAGTCATTGACAAAGAACCAAGGACCATTTTTTCATTGAAGTAAGTGATCGTTTCGTCCGGTTGTTTTAATGCTATGGCATAAAGCAGCGGCAGGTAATGTTCGGGTGTAGGAACCGCAAGCTGCACCTCTTTTCCAAGGCTTTTATAATCTATCAGTTTCTGGTGTTCATCATGATTGATGAGATCTTTTAATAGATTATTTGCGGATACAGCCCATTCAGTGCCCCCTCCTTCCATATCCCAGTCGATCAGCCTAAGGTTATGCACCATATTGCCGCTACCGATGATCAGTATTCTTTTTTGCCTCAGAAAAAACAATTCTTTGGCAAGTTTATAATGTGTAGCAGCCTCGGCAGCGTAGTTCAGGCTTAGTTGTATCACAGGAATTTCAGCCCTGGGATACATACAACGGAGTACGCTCCAGCAGCCGTGATCCAGCCCCCGGTTTTTATCGGCGGTGATATTAAATTTTGAGACGGAACGTATGATTTCCTTTGCCAGTTCGGGGCTTCCGGGGGCAGGGTATTCCACATCGAAAAGTTCTTCCGGGAAGCCTCCGAAATCATGGATGGTATCAGGTTTAGCCACCGCGCTGACTTGAGTTCCGCTGGTTTCCCAATGTGCCGAAATACATAAAACCGCATCGGGTTTGGGTAATGATTGAGCCATGCCGGCCCAGGATTCTGAAAATTCGTTCTTTTCGATGGCGTTCATCGGGCTGCCGTGGCCGACAAATAAGACAGGCATCAATTTTTCCGAATGGTCTGACATGTGATGTGTTTTAAAGAAAAATAATTTTCTTTACAGCAATAATTTTGCTTTCGTTTTTCACTACGAGAAATTTTATTCCACTTTCATGAGTTCCGCGTTCAATGGTAAAAGTATTGTTTTTTATTTTCGGGAATTCTGCTGTTTTTTGTCCGAAAATATTGTATAATTCGGCTGTGTAAGTTTCATTGTTATTAATTTTTATTTCAACTACAGCCGATTCCAAAACAGGATTAGGTGAAACAGAAATTGGATTTTCGGACGGGTTTTCTTCTATACTGCTTCCGGGGTCATACTCTGTAATTTCCAAACTGTCTATCATCCATCCTTCTTTATTCATTTCAATTCCATCACTAATAAAATGGAATCGCAATTGAAGCGTATCGGGGTAATACTCTGATTTTACGGGTACCATCCATATCCATTGTAATTGCGTCCGCACCCAATTTGTTGTTCCTGAAAATCCAGGGGTGCCATTAAAAAGTGTATCGTTAATTCCGTATAGGTTTTCACAGTTGAAAAACATAGGGAAATTCATGTTGGAATAATGAAGTGTATCGTAGGCGATATTGTTCCAGGCAGAATCTTTGTGATACTTAATTTCAATGTATCCGCCATCCATCATGGTGTCCGTATTGATTTTATGTTTAAAGGAAATACACATATTCATAGAAAAAATAGGAATTCCATTATTTGTTATTGGGAATATAAAGTCAAAATAAGAATGATTATTAACAGGATAATTATTTACAGTATCGGTAATTATTACGTTAGTTCCCGTTAATGCTGCATTCAAAATTGGTTTCTGAGGTTTGCCTATTTGCCAAATATTTGAAGGATTAGAAGTGTCAATAACTATGAAGGAGCTTGTTGTATCAAACCAGCAATATTCTTTGGCAATAACTCCGCCACCAGCGCCATAAGAAATATAGCCACAGTTGTGTGTCATTTTTTCTTGTGCCGTAATCTGCAAGGCAATAAGTAAAAATCCTAATGTTAAAAATTTTTTCATATTACATTGATATTTGTATCAAAGATAAGAAATAATTTTATATCCAGCTCCACCGTGTCAGATTTGAACATTGGTTGTTTTGATATTGTATGGATTTAGTTAATTGTTTTGGCTCTATTCTAAGATAAGTATGAAATATGTTATCTTTGCCAGAAATAATAGGATATGCAGATACAGGAAAAGATAAGGACATTATTTGCAACGCTAGATAACAAAGCACAGAAGAAAG
>Ga0116171_10000283_pt1 | contig 54307 bp, 46 predicted proteins | sample AD_JPNHW2_MetaG_FD_89798 | JGI IMG/M metagenome (GOLD analysis project Ga0116171, IMG submission 89798) | Active sludge microbial communities of municipal wastewater-treating anaerobic digesters from Japan - AD_JPNHW2_MetaG | ecosystem: Engineered > Bioreactor > Anaerobic > Digestate | place... | reverse complement strand
GACCGTGGCATTCACTGATGAGTCGACCGGGACTGCACCTCTGACGTATGCCTGGGATTTCGAAGACAACGGGACCGTTGATGAGACCACCAAGAATGCGACCCATACCTACCTCGCGGCTGGGAACTACACGGTCAACCTGACCGTGACCGGACCCGGTGGGATCGACAGCGAGGTCAGGACGGACTACATCACGGTCACCGAAGCCCCGGTAGCCCCGGTAGCCGCCTTCTCGGCCAACACGACAACCGGTGTTGCCCCGCTGACCGTGGCATTCACTGATGAGTCGACCGGGACTGCACCTCTGACGTATGCCTGGGATTTCGAAGACAACGGGACCGTTGATGCGACCACCAAGAATGCGACCTATACCTACCTCGCGGCTGGGGACTACACGGTCAACCTGACCGTGACCGGACCCGGTGGGATCGACAGCGAGGTCAGGACGGATTACATCACGGTCACCGAAGCCCCGGCAGCCCCGGTAGCCGCCTTCTCGGCCAACACGACAACCGGTGTTGCCCCGCTGACTGTGGCATTCACTGATGAGTCGACCGGCGCCGGTACCAAAACATACGAGTGGGATTTCACGAATGACGGGACGGTTGATGCAACCACACCGGATGCAGTCTATACCTACCCCTCCGCCGGCACCTATACGGTCAACCTGACCGTCACCAATGCAGGTGGCAGCAACTCGGAGGTCAAGACCGACTACATCACGGTGACTACTGCTCCTGTCTCCCCAATCGCGGCATTTTCAGCCAACACGACCTCGGGGACTGCTCCGCTGACCGTGGCATTTACCGATGCATCGACGGGGACTGCCCCCTTGACATATGCCTGGGACTTCACCAATGATGGGACCGTTGATGCGACCACAAAGAACGCGACTTATACCTACCTCACAGCTGGAACCTATACTGTTAACCTGACCGTTACCGGTCCGGGAGGAACGGACAGCGAGGTTAAGAGCAGTTACATAACCGTGACCAGTGTAACTCCTAAGATCTCTGCGCAGTTTACTGCAGCTCCTGTTTCGGGACGTTCCCCGCTCGCGGTCCGGTTCACTGACCAGTCCACCGGAACGATCACGTCATACGAGTGGGATTTCAACAACGATGGCATGGTAGACAGCAGAATAAAAAATCCCCTCAAATTCTTCACCTCCGCAGGGGAGTACACCGTACAGCTGACCGTCCGGGGACCTGATGGCACTGACCAGGAGGTAAAGAACCAGTATATTGATGTAACAGCCAAACCGCTGAGGCCGATCGCCTTCTTCTCAGCAAACACCCTTTCCGGTGCAGCCCCCCTGAACGTCACGTTCACCGATAAAAGCTACAATAATCCTGATTCCTATCTCTGGAAATTCGGTGACGGAACCACATCGACCCTGAAGAATCCATCCCACACCTACCCTGTTCCCGGATACTACAAGGTCAGTCTTACTGCATCCAATGTGGCCGGAAGCAGCAGCATGGCAATGAACATCTACGTCACAAGCAGTTGAAGAAAGCGAACAGACCATAAGAGAGAATCCGGATTATTACCCGGATTATCACCCCTCTTTTTAAGCAGAACGGGGCAAAAGTGGTCATCACCGACATCGAGACCAAGAACGGGGTCATCCATGTTATCGATGCAGTGATGATTCCGGCGGCTTAGATCAGGAAATCATTCCACTTTTTTAGAAATTAACATCCTATAAAAAGGGGTATCCCTGCTATGATGGTGAATAGTGGGGTTTTTCCCGGTCTCTAAAAAAAAAGGAAGGTCAGATCAATGCTGTCTCAAAGAGATACTCGGTCGGGTTCCATGCATTAAACTGGGTCCCGGTCAGGTCTTTTGAGGGGACAAGCCAGATCTTTCCGGTGAATCCGGCAGCTTTCCCTTTTATATTGACACATCCCTCATCGTTGGCAACCCCCGTACCGAGAATGGCACATTGCGGGACAGATCCCCATGGATCGAAGTAATTGATGAGGGAATAATCCTGGCCGGGGAGGAGCCCCTTCCCGTTGAAGACAAACATCGGCTTTGGTACCTCTTTGAACATCATCCTCCCCCAGGCACCTCCTTCTATCGGCTCCCAGGTTACCGGATCTTTTGCGACCAGCGTAACGAAGTTCGCATTGCCTGCTGCAGAGACTGCCCCGACCATGAGGGCGAGGCACATCACTACCATAATGGTTGTAATCCATCCTTTCATTTAGTTCCACCTTCGGGTTTTCCTTGAACGCGACATATCTTTCCGCGTCATAAGGGAGAGCGACATGGGGCGTATTCAACATTGTTACCGAGAATGTTCACCAGATCGAGGAAGGTGCTCTGGTGGAGTGAATCTGATCGGACAGGAGAATCCTGTTCTGCTGCAGAAGCTCCAGGGAGCAAGCAGATTTCTTTAAGGGAGAATGGCTTCCTTGGGATACATTGGCCCATTATACCATATCAGAAAAAAGCCAATCTGTTCTTTGCCACGCAAACAGTATGGGGGTTATGACACGCTTCCCTTTTGTGCCCTCATACAGAAATCCCAAAAATCGAGCCTTTTTGAAGAACAGAAGCCTGCACTGGATCGAAGTGCCAGATCTTGGAATAAAGGAAGAATCGGGATGCTTATCCTCCTGTCCCATTGGATCGGAGTTGCGTTTGTTCAAAAAAAGAGAGAAAAGCGGACTTCACCACGTGGCAGTTCCCTCTTGAACCGGTTCTATGAGCTTCGGGAAGGCCTTATTCCGACACAGGGATGATCTTTCCCTTCAGCTGCCCCTCGGGATCGAGCCGCATCAGCTCCACTACGTTGTTCACGACGCCTCTCGCATAGGTCTTCACCAGCTCGTCATTCCTGAAGAACTCCCGGTCTGCATTGCTGTTGAACTCAGCCCCGTGGGTCCTGTATGCGATGCCGAACGGGGCGAGGATATATCCCATCTGCTGGAGGTTGAGGAAGATGTCCATTGCGGTCTTGATCCCGCCGTCCTCGTGGCCGCAGACGAGGATCCCTGCGACTTTCCCCTCGGTGAGGCCGGGTTTCTTCAGGTGATACAGGTTCTGCAGGCAGGTCGTCCGGTCTAAAAAGATCTTCAGGCGGGCTGACATGGTATTCCAGTTGATGGGGGAGGCGATGATGACGGCTTTTGCAGCGGCCAGCATCTGGTGGAATGCCGGCATATCATCCTTCGGATTGTTGCAGGGGTAATTGCAGGACTGGGCCCGGACAGCGTAGCAGCACCAGCAGTTGTCTATTTGGTATTCACTCAGGTTGTATCGCCGAAAGGATACCCCCTTTTCCCTGAGTACCTCTTCTGCAATCTCTGCCATGACGCTGGTGTTCCCGTTCCGGTGGGTGCTGCCGTTGATGATCAGCACATCGAAGGGTATGCCATCGTAGGTGAGCGGGACCAATTCCCGCTCGTGGATAAATTCCCCGGACGGGCTATGGCAATTGGGGCATCCTTTGGGCGGTTTCTCCCCGGTGAACATAAATCCGCAGACCGTGCATTTCCATCGGATCGGGCCATCATGGGTGGTTGATTCTGACATGTTCCTCTCCTTCCACATTGCCAAGAGGTATCAGTTCCACGATTTATGAACATGACGAAAGGAGAAGCCCCTGATTAGTGGGGGAAGGAAGAAAGAGCCTTGCGTTCATTAGATCAGGTCACCGAGAGCTGGTATTCTAGAGGATATGAGTGCGGCGAGGTAAAGGGTCATGAGAAAGGGGGTGTTTTCCCTCCCTTTTGCGGAAAAGAAGGGCAGATCGTGGACTCGACAGGGTTCACGCTGGAGCAGTGCTGGTATGCCAATTTACCCCGGTTCAAGTTCTCCAGCGCCGGTATTCGGGGGAAGCCTCCTGCATGTCATGCCAGAGCCAGACCATACGGTCAACGAACCATACCTTTCCCAGGCAGACCACAATAATGCCGACAAGGGTCGGCCACACCTCGAAGGTGACGGCACCAAAGAGGGCGAGGAGCATCCCTGCTCCGGAAACAACCGAGAGAAGATGAGGGACCATCCGGTGGTGGGAAGGCACAGGAATCACATCACGGTTCAGCCAGACCCGCTCCCCCAGCACCCCCTTTGAGGTCCAGTTATCGAGCGATCGAGGGGGAGGAACGATCCGGGGGTTGAGCCATGCCCAGATCACGGCAAGGCAAACGGGGATGACTGCCAACCATCCGAGCCAGAGCCGGCTCCAGAGGGCAAGGACAAGAAGGGGGAGCACCGTCAGGCGAAGCATCACGCTCCAGGGGTTTGCGTGGCGCATCCAGGTGCGATCGTCCATCAGGAACAGGCGGGCAATCATTCGCTCCAGGGTCATACGTATATATCTGGTAGAGGCTCTCATCCCAAAAAAAATGGTGCATTCCCTGCAGGGAATGCTGGTGATCAGCGAATCCTTCACAGAATGGCACACTTTACACCTGTATTCCCTGGAATACCACATGCAGTTCCCGTTCCCCACGTGTGTTCTTTTGCCGAAGGTTATGACAGAAATGGTCACGGACGAAATGATTTTAAATGATCATTTCAATGTATGATTGGCTGTCCCTCAGCAATGGAAATACATAACAAGATGAAAACGTGCTCTATACTCATCTGAATTCAGGTTCCAGATACATGTAGGTTTATAAGGAAGAATGCGGGGCAGCCAGGATTTCTCCTGGTATTATTCTGGTATTCCTGATATATCCTTGATGTTTCTTGTGTTGTTCTGGTATTCCTGATATATCCTTGATGTTTCTTGTGTTGTTCTGGTATTCCTGATGTATCCTTGATGTTACTTGTGTTGTTCTGGTATTCCTGATATATCCTTGATGTTTCTTGTGTTGTTCTGGTATTCCTGATCTATCCTTGAGTTCCTTGTATTGATCTGGCTTTCAAGGTTTTATTCTAGTTCTCCTGGTATAACTCTGATTCTCACGATACTCTTCTTGATATCCTCGTGCTGTTCCATGCCGGTAAAGACCCTCCAAAGGATCTCCAGGGAACCGGTTGTCCGATCCCATGTGATCTGCCTTTCCCTGGCCGCTATTCGTAGGGAAAACCACTTCACCCTGGTGCCATGGTCTGTGGCACGGGGAATTTCCTCTCTGGGTCCAATTTCATTAATGATCCAGTTGGCACCACAGTGCTTATCAGTCGTGTTCTTTTAACCCTGGAATCCCGTGAGAATAAACCAACACCATTTTTTATCCAGTGCCCGATTCTGTACTACCTGGGATCGCACAAGGGATCCCATACCATGGATGGTGACCCCCCGTTTTGGAACGCCCGAACCCTTCCCCTGCAACAACCGGAGAGGTGCCGGCCATCTGCCGTACTCCTGCACCTCCGCTTTCGAGCACCGATAAAGGGATCGTCCTCTTCATTGCCGCTCTTGCCGGGTTCCTGACCCCCTTTGACGGTTCGGCCGTCAATATCGCGCTGCCCGTGATGGCGGCCGAGTTCCACCTCGACGCTATCATGCTCTCCTGGATCACGACCGCGTACCTGCTCACCTCTGCCGTGTTCCTGGTGCCATTTGGCAGGATTGCCGATATCTACGGGAGAAAACGGATCTTTTTGTATGGGATCGCCATCTTTACGGCTGCCTCACTCCTCATGACGATGGTCTCCTACCCCGAGATGCTGATCGCGATCAGGCTCATCCAGGGATTTGGCGGGGCCATGATCTTCGGGACCGCCCTTGCCATCCTCTCTTCCGTATTCCCCCCTGGGGAACGGGGCAGGGCTCTTGGGATATACATCATGGCGGTCTACCTCGGGCTCACCATGGGCCCGTTTCTGGGCGGCATCCTGACCGGGTACCTCGGGTGGCGGAGCATCTTTCTGGTCAATGTCCCGCTCGGGATACTCGCCTGCATCCTGATCCTCTGGAGACTTCGGGGAGAATGGGCGGAATGTCAGGGCGAGCGGTTCGATCTGAAGGGATCGGTCCTCTATGCCTGCAGCCTTGTTGCGGTGATGCTCGGGCTCTCGACCGTCCCTGACCTGGACGGTGTGTTGATCCTTTCTGTCGGAATCGTGATCGGGGTGATCTTTGTCCTCTATGAACTACGGGTGCCGCTCCCGGTACTTGATCTCAGTCTGTTCACGAAAAACAGGGTCTTTGCCTTCTCGAACCTTGCTGCCCTGATCAGCTATTGTGCCACCTATGCGGTGACCTTTCTCCTGAGCCTTTACCTCCAGCTCACGAGGGGATTTTCCCCTGAGCAGGCGGGGGGGATCCTGATCGTGCTCCCTGCAGTGCAGGCACTCCTCTCACCGGTTGCCGGGCGACTCTCCGACCGGATCGACTCCCAGGTACTCGCCTCGATCGGGATTGCACTGACCGCCGTAGGAATGTTCCCGCTGGTCTTCATCTCGGAAGCAACCCCGGTCTGGTACCTGGTCGCCTGCCTGGTCGTCCTTGGAGCCGGGTTTGGGATCTTCTCGTCCCCGAACATCAACGCGATTATGAGCTCGGTCGAGAAGAGGTATCTGGGGGTGGCGTCCGGGATGAACGGGACGGTGCGACTCGTCGGGCAGATGCTCTCGATGGGGATCGTGATGATGCTCTTTTCCCTGTTCATCGGGCCGGTCATGATCACCCCTGAGTATTTCCCGGAGTTCCTCCAGAGCCTGCATTACGCGTTTCTTATCTTCTCCCTGCTCTCCCTGGTGGGGGTCGTGGCATCCCTGATGCGGGGGAAGGGGCTGCCGGGTGGTCGGGCAGGTTCTGACGGGAAGTGAATATGGGGGGATCACTTCCCCTCTGCCCGCATGGCATGGTAATCCCTATCATTGGGATGCTCAGCGTGGGATCCAAGGGGGATTTCAACCCGGGTATTTCCCCTGGGTGATGAGAGGGATTCACTCCGGTGAGTGGGGTGAAATTTCGTCAGAGGCAAAGGATATCCCTGAAGATCACCTCATATACAGAGAGGATATCACAGCTCGGGGAGAGAGGAATGTTCCCGGGTGCTTCCATCCGGAAGATACCGGAGCGGAAGAATGGATGAGGTGATCTGAAGTGACTGACGATACCACGAATGCGGGTCCTGGTGGCGGTGGACCGGGCAGAAAGAAGCTCCCGCGTTTGTTCAGGAAGGTGCCCTGTACCCGGATTACCGATGAGCAGGTCGAGGAGATCCTCCACGAGGTCATCGAGGAGACTCCCTATGCCCTCTTCGTGAACGGGCGACACATGATGACGGCGATGATGACCCCGGCAGACCTGGAGGACTTCGTCACCGGTTTCCTCTTCACCGAACAGGTGATCAAGGATCCCGAAGAGATCGAGTCGATCAGGGTAGAAAAGAACCGGATCAGCGTGATCACCACGAACCTGTTCCGCGTGGTCGGACCAAAGAAGACGATCCTATCGGGGTGTGGCGGGAGCACCTCTTACATCGACTCAGAAAAGCTCCCGAACATCCGGTCCGATTTTTCCGTTGGGTCAGGGTGTATCGCAGACCTGATCAAGCAGACCCTCACTTCTGAACTCCACCAGCTGACCGGGGGTATCCATGTCGTCGCCCTGGCCGGTGCGGAAGGGATCATCACGGTCTCCGAGGATATCGGGAGGCATAACGCCCTTGACCGGGTCATCGGGTATGGATTGCGAAACGGGATTGATTTTTCCCGGACCTTCATCATCGTCTCCGGGCGGGTCTCGTCAGAGATGGCACGAAAATGCCTCATTGCAAACATCCCGATCATCGCCTCTCGGGGTGCAACCACCACCCTCGCACTGGAGGTTGCCGTGAAGAACGGGCTGACCATCGTTGGATTTGTGCGGGGATCGAAGATGAACGTCTATACCCACACGAAACGGATCAAAATAACCGGGCGGCAGGGCTCGTAAGGCTCCACCTGATTCAGGATATGGTACAAGAGGGTTCGGGATCATTCGATCCCGAGTGATTCCAGGATCCTGCACGCCTGGCATATCTCGCTGTTGCAGAGCGCCCCGCACCGGGTGCAGCGGGTGAGCTCTCCGGCAATGGATCGGGGAGTAACCCGTTCCCTGACCCTCTCCTGCCACTTCATCAGCCTCTGACGTGTCCCGGGGTGCCGGAACTCAAGGTCGCCGAGCATCGTCCGGATCTCGGACCGGAGGGCTGTACCGGCGTATGGGCATTCGGGGAGTTCGGTAAAATACCCCTGGACAAACAGGAAGGTGACAACCTCTTTTTCGGGGATCGCTGCAAGCGGCTTGATCCTCGGCAGGAAACAGGCCGGTTCTCCGGACGAGCTGTCCTGTATCAGCCTGACCAGGTCGCCCCGGAGGAGATTCATCAGGACCGACTGGGCCTCGTCATCGAGGTTATGCCCGGTGGCGATCGTTGTCCCTCCAACCCGCCGGGCTCCTTCTGCGAGGGCTTTTCGCCGAAGGACTCCACAGACCGTGCAGGCCCGCTCAGCACGCCCCTTCTTCTGCAGGAGGGTGTCAAGATCCGCTCCGAAGAGATCATGGAATGAGATGATATGGTGCCTGACACCCAGGTGCCTCGTGAGGCGGACCGCCGAGTCTACCGTCTCGTCGCGGTATCCTGCGATGCCTTCGTCGATGGTAAGAGCCGTGAGCGAGACATCCGGCAATTCCGGGAGGATTGTTGCAAGGACGAGGAGGAGTGCGGTACTATCCTTCCCGCCGCTGAGCGCGACGGCGATATGGTCCCCCGGGGAGATGAGGGAGTGATCCCTGATATACTCCCTGACACGCCCCTCGATGGAGGAGATCAGGTGACCGGCACAGAGCCGTTCCCTGCGGTCTCTTCCAAGGATGACCGCAGGTTCCTCGCAGAAAGAACACCGATCAGCGGCACCAGTCCTTTCCCCAGAGGTAGTCAGGATCTATCCCCCATGGGCAATGCGGATGATACGGACCTGATCGTCTCCGGAGGCCGTGACATCTTCGGGTACCAGTTTTCCGTTCTTCAGGACAATGACACTTGCAGGGAGGATGCAAAGGTCCGCGAGGATGGCCGCGATAGCCACGGGATCACCCGGTAGTGTGACGTGTGTTTTGTCCGGGAGGATAACCTGCATGCTCTGCTCTTCTGTTTTGCTCCCTGATATCATATATCCCATGGAGCAGGTCTGCATCCGTCACCTCTCCCCTTCAGCACCGGGTAGAACCGCGGTTTGTTTGCCAACGATACCATCACCTGTAGCTGCCGGAATGAGATTCCTTTTAAGAAGCGCCTTCGCATAGTGTAATAAAATGAAACGGCCGGTATACTGGATAGTCATTACCCTCCTCCTCTGCGTGCTCCTTGGGTGTGCCTCAGCAGAAGGGGGACATGGCGGGGCATCAGCGCCTGGTCCCCAGGAGTATTCCAGCGGCCAATCAGCGGAAAGCCCGGCACCCGGACCCGATAGCCCGGTGCAGGAAGCGGAATCTTTCGGAGTGTCCGGCACCGGAACAACATACCCTGATGATCCGGGAGATCTCACCGGGACCAGCATGGCTGATCCGGGGTTGGAAGAGGCAGGCAGCTCGACCATCGCAATGGGTGCAGATTCGACCGGTATTGCACCTGGGCAGCAGGGAGATTTTTCAGCAGGACCTGGTGATGCTCCCAGTGCCCTGACTGGACGCGGACCTGGCGATGCGGGTAGCGGATCGGACGATCATGGCTTCTTCTCTTCTTCGGAGGATCACGGGCCCTTCTCTTATTCCGGGGATTCCCCCGGGGAGGGATACCAGGCGGGTTCCGAAGGGGCATCCCCCCCCGGTCCCGGCTTAATGGGTGGAGAGGATCCCGTACTCCCTGATACCGGTGACCTGGAGGAGACCTCGTCTCCTGGAAGAGGGAATGGCGGCCTCATTCAGAACAGAGCTTCCGGCCCCCAGCCAGAGACCGGTATCCTCGAGGGGCATGGAGGAGAGAGCGGACCAACACTCCCCCCAAACGGCCTGGCGAGGTCTGGTCCGGGTGACGGAGGCAGCATGGTTCCCGGGCAGCTGCATGGATCGCTTGGTATTCTTGCTGCCTCTGCGGGAGGTGCGGGAGTGGCATGGGCAGGACCCGAAGGTCACGGGGGGCATTCAGCATCAGGGCCCACCCCAGGGGCCCATGGAACGCACCGGCAGCAGCAGGGGATCCCAGTCCAGTACCCCTGCGGCCCTGCCCAGGCCACCCCGGTTATCCCCGACCAGGGGTCGAAGGCGACCGATACCAGGGAGGATACAAGCCAAAGAGCCCGATCGAAACGGGCACGGGGATACTTCCCGGAAGAGGGTCCCGTTCAATCCCCTGACAGCGCTCCTCCCTCCTCCCCCCTGCCGCTCTTTCCCTTCACCCTGCTGCTCTTCGGAGGATATCGAAGGATCTCGAAGAAGAACGTGCTCGAGCATGACACTCGTCAGAGTGTCTTTTCAGCGATCTCCGCATACCCGGGCATTGATGTGCCCCTGCTGGCAGGAACTACCGGGATCAATGAAAACACGCTCCGGTACCATCTCGTAAAACTGGTCGAGAGCGGGAGGATCACCTACCTGGTCAAACCCGGAGTGATCCGGTACTTCCTCAACCAGGGATCGTATTTACCCGCCGAGCAGGTCCTGATTCATTACCTCTGGAGCGAGACGCCGCGGAACATCCTTCTTCTGCTCCGCTCCAAACCGGGACTGAGCCGACAACAGATCTCCGATACATTGGGAATATCCGGTCCCTCAGTGACCCGTCACATGGAGCACCTGATCGATGACGGGATCATCGAGAACCGGTTTTTCGGGAGATCGAACCATTATTATCTGACGGAGGGGACTACGGCGATCTTCGAACCGATGCTCTCCCGTATTCGTACTGCAACAGAAGATGGCGAATCCCCCCCTGTGCTTTCCCCCCCGGGAGAAGGACCCTTGATCGAGCCTCCTCCCATGTCTTAATTCTGGCAGCCCTTCCCTGGAAGCAGTGGGGGTGCTGGCAGGTATGCCCTCTTGTGTAGCTTCCCCTTTGAGAAAAGGTTTGATAGCCCCTGCCGATTGACTGATGGAGACGGGTCATGGGGAATATGGTTGTCCCGGACCCGGCTAACCAGGAGAAGACAGATATGATAAAGAAGATAGTGCTCTGTGTGGTCCTGGTCATGGTCCTTGTACCGGCGTTTGCTATGGCAGCCGGGCCGCAGGGCCAGGGATCAGGAACTGCCCAGGGCAATTGCCAGCAGTTCCAGCAGCAGACTGCTACCCAGGAGCAGGTCGCAAACCAGGTGGAGAATGTATACCAGGAACAGGTCGCACATCAGGAGCAGACCTCCAGCCAGCTACAGAATAACGGGGAGGAACAGATGCTCCAGAACCGCATCTGCACCCAGGAATGCGAAATGTCTCAGGTGATGAAGCAAAACCAGAGCCCGGTGCGGAAAGGATCTGCACTTGGTCAGGGGACCGGTGCAGGAGTGTGTGACCAGCTGCAGAACCAGACCCGGAACATGTTTGGGGAGATGATCCAGAACCGGACCAGGCTCCAGGATGGATCCTGCGGGAATTGCCCCACCCTGAGTACAGGACTTTCTGCATCTGCTGATCAGCTGCAGGACCAGACCCGGGATATGACCTGGGACAGGACCCGGGGCCGGCTCCATCTCCAGGATGGATCCTGCGGGAACTGCCTGAATAGTTGAAGATCGGTCCGGATGCATCAATCGGTGCATTCCCGGATTGTCTCATTTTTTTATAGCGTGAAGATCTCTTCCTGGGTTCTCTTGTTGACGTTCCCTCGGTTTTCACTCCCTTCGTTGCCTGACATACCTCCATTCTCACCAGCATGTCAGGGGTCCCGGGAAAATAATGATACAGGTTGGGATCTTCTCAATTGCTGGCCTCCTCAGAGAGCATTCCAGCCTCCCTCACAGGTCAGGGAGCCGTATTGGAACGGGGTAAGGGTGCTCGTGTGATGTAAAAAATACCATGATTCCTTTGAGGGCTACAAGCATAACCGATGAACATGCCGGAGGCATATTCATATAAAAAAGCAGGGTGAGTGGTTCAGTAGCTCGCCAGGTTCGATTGAAAAGCATTCAGATGGTTCATGGATCCCTGCAGAAGGTTGTTGTACACGGTCCTGATATCATTCTTCTCTGTCGTGGCAAGAGCCTTGTTCAGGTCGGCAATATCGGTCTCCTCGACAATGACTCCCGCCTTGAGTGCCTCGACCGGAGAGGCACTTCCCTGAGCGATCAGGTCATCGTAGAGGTCCTGGAGAGCAGGATCCGTGAACGCTCCCTGTGCCTTGCCTGCCGCCGGATCCGGTATACCATACCGGTCGAGAAGGGTTTTCACCGAGTCCATATGCACCTGCTCGCTCTGGGCAATGTTCGTGAATAGTGGAAGGTTCCACCTGGCCCCAAGCGAGAGATAGACATCCCGGGCAAGTTTCTCCTCTTCCCGCATGTAGGTCATCCAGTATTTCTCATCGTCGGTCAGAGGGGTAGCCTGCCCGGTTCCGGCCACCACCGTCGAACCCCCAAACAACCAGCTAAACAATCCCCTGTCAGCCTGTTCCTGCTGTCCAAGGGTGAGGAGCCGGTTCTGTTCCTGCGAGAGGGTCTGCACCTGTTCTTCCAGCTTCACCCGGACCTGCGGATCGCAGTCTGAGCAGGTGGCAAGCAGCTGCTCCATCGCCTGGATTCGCTGCTGGTTCTGGTCGGCAGACTGGATCAGCAGCCCGGCCGCTTCCCTGTCGCCGCCAATGAGCATCCGCATGAACGAACTCCGGGTGCTCATCTGCTGCTCTGCCTGGTAGGCAGCGGCAAGCGACTGGTTTATCTCTCCGGCCAGACGGGAAAGTTCAGGCCCGGCACCCCCGGTCACGCTGCCGGCAATGGCGAATGTGGAGAGGGCAAGATCTACGTGCGCCTGGTCCCGGTCCTGGTCACGGGAGAGGTTCTGCTCCAGCTGGCTGACCTGCTGGAGGAACGTATCCCGGTCTTTCTGGCGGATGGTATCCGGACTGGTGGTTTCTCCGGTCGTATCGACCCCGGTCCTGCCCTGCGTCTGGTCCTGATCCTGCCGAATGATCTGGATCCCGGGCTGGTCAACCGTCTCCTGCTGGTTTCGTTCCTGTTCTTCCTGGAGTGTTTGTGCCTGGGGACCTGCCTGGCCGGTGGAGGACGTTGCACCGGTACCGGCATTCCCCGATGCATCACTGCCAGCGTTGTCGTTTCCACCAGATTCCGCTGCATCTGCTCCGTCTGCTCCACCTGATCCTCCGTTCCCACCGGCAGCCATGACCGGGATGCTCAGTGCGGCAAGAATGAGGAGGACCACTACAACTACGGATACGTTCCGAATCATTTTCCATCACATTCTCATTGCTAGCAACTCCCTTATGAGGATGGGAAGAGAAAAATATGATCCCTCCTTTCAAAAAATAACTCTTCCCAGTCACGGTTTTCATAGGTTCAGGCTGGACGTACTGCTGCACTATCATCCAGGCGACGGTCCTCACTTGTTCCTCCCCTCATCCCTTCGGTGAAACATTTCCACAGAAGCCCATTCCAGCATCGATTGTCTTGAGGATGAATCCGGCATTTCTGAGGAATCAGCATTCCTCGTCCTCCGAGGATCCTGCCGGGGCCCTCCCGCCGTGGCTATTTCGATCATCCTTGGACGATCAATTCCAGCGATCTGGCGGAGAAGATGGGGATGCACAAGACCCCGCTACTGGAACATATTCCTGAGCAGAGAAGCGGTTGATCGGGCATTTCCTTGCCTATCTGGCATGAGTGGTCTGGTTCCCTACTCCCGTCATCTCAGGGAGACAGTGGAACAGAGGAATATTTATCTGATTTTTCTGAAAAATATTAATATGTTGAACATTCAATGATGATCAGGAATGAACGTATGGTGAAACAGAAGCTTCCCAAGACCACGGCGCCGTCCGCTGAATCCTCCCCTGATTGCGGACCCTGTACCTGCTGTACCGTTGAAGCAGTCCTGAGTGTTGACGAGCGGGGTCAGATGGTGCTCCCCAAGGAAGTGCGGCAGAAGGCCGGGATTGTCACGGGTGACAAACTGGCACTGATCAGCTGGGAACGAAACGGCGAGGTCTGCTGCCTCGCATTGCTGAAAGCCGGGAATCTTTCGGGGATGGTCCAGGGAATCCTCAATCCCCTCGTGCAGGATCTGAAAAAGGAGTGAAAACAGAGTGAACCGGTCTTCTTCTGATACTGCCTCATGCTCCTGTTGTTCCGGAGTTCAGCAGCAGGACGCTCTCCCCTGCAAGGGTGAGACGTCCCCGAACCAAATCCCGGCTCTCATGACCACGACAAGCACTCTCACGTTCGCTGACAGGCGTGACCATCTCCTCGCCCGGTGGGGTGTGAACCGGATGGGTCACGTGGTCAAGCCCGGGCTCTACCGGCTCGGCACTCCAACACCAGACTCACCAGTCTTCGTCTCAGCAAACTATACCCTCAGCTTCGATTCACTCCGTTCAGCCCTCTCCGGGATCGATGCCTATCTTCTTGTCCTGGATACCCGGGGGATCAATGTCTGGTGTGCGGCAGGGAAGGGGACGTTTGGCACCGATGAGCTCGTCAAAAGGATCACAAATACCGGGCTTTCGTCAGTCGTCCGGCACCGGACCGTTATCGTACCGCAGCTGGGAGCCCCGGGTATCTCCGCCCACCAGGTCAGAGAGCGGTCAGGATTCCGGGTGGAGTATGGACCGGTCCGTGCCCGGGACCTCCCGGAGTACCTGAAGACGAGGAAGGCGACTCCTGCAATGCGCCGGGTGGAGTTCCCCTTCAAAGAGAGGATTGTTCTCTCTCCCGTAGAACTGGTGCATGCAGCATTCCCAACCATCGTTGCCGCTCTACTCCTGTATTTCCTCGCTGGTCCGGTCGCCTCCCTTGCTGTGGTCATGGCAGTTCTGGCGGGAACCGTCCTGTTCCCGGCCCTGCTCCCGTTCCTCCCGACAAAAGACTTCAGCACGAAGGGACTGATCCTCGGGATACTGGTTGCTCTGCCCTTTGCAGCATACGGGTGGACCCAATTCTCCCTGCCCTCTTGGGCTCGTCTGCTGGCCGGGATTATTCCATTGTTCCTCATCCCTCCGGTCGTGTCGTACCTGGCCCTCAACTTTACGGGCTGCACACCCCATACATCGCGCTCCGGGGTCAAAGCAGAGATATTCACCTATATCAGGGTGATGGTTGCCATGGCGGGATGCGGGATCGTCCTTGCCGTCCTCTTCGGAGCTCTCTGGTTCCTCGGGGTGGTCTGATGTTCGACTCGTATCGCGAGAATACCCTTGTGTATTACCCGGAGCGGTGTATCAACTGCCGGCGGTGCAGCCAGGTCTGCCCCCACGGGGTCTTTGCTGAAGGCGAAGAGACGGCAGTGCTGGTCCACAAGACACGGTGCATGGAATGCGGAGCCTGTGCCCTCAACTGCCCGGTCCAGGCGATTGAAGTGCAGAGCGGCGTCGGGTGTGCCTGGGCGATGATCAGTGCAGCCATCAGGGGAAGAGACATGGATGACTGTACCTGTGGTGGAGACACAGGATCCTGTTGTGCTGAGAATGCGGAGACGTCCTCCTATTGTTCTGAGAATCATGAGGCCTCTTCCTGTTGTTCCGGGAATACCGACAGCTCCTCCTGCAGTGGTGATGGTGCCAAGGTATCCTCAGGCTGTTCCGGAACTGGTGATACCGTATCATGCTGCGGAAAAAAGTGAAACCCACATAGGAGGTATCTTCTCTCCACGACCTGGGAGCCCTTGCATCATGCCTCGCTCCGAAAGCGTCTCACTGGTGAAGAAGATGCCCCTCATGTTGCTCTCTCGACCGGCATAAGAACAGAAGGTTGATGGGGATCGGTACCTTTCGGTGCCTGCATCCCTTTCAGAGGTTTTTTACCGGGTACGACCAAGTGATGTCCATGAAGGTTCTCGTCATCATGGGCAGTCCCCGGAGGGGGAATACGTATCATGCCACCGAACGGATCCGCGAGATCATCCAGGAGAAGGTCCCGGTTGAATGGGAGTATGTGATGCTCAAAGAGGCACATCTCGAGGACTGCCGCGGATGCTATCAGTGTTTTGAACGGGGTGAGGAGTATTGTACGCTCAAGGACGAAGCCTCCCTCATCGAGCAGAAGATGAAGGAGGCGGAGGGGGTGATTTTTGCAACCCCGGTCTACGGGTTCCAGGTCTCCTATTTGATGAAGCTGTTCATCGACCGGCATGGCTATATCTTTCACCGTCCCCGGTTCTTCCGGCAAAAAGCCTTACTCCTCACCACGGCTGGTGCGGTGGGAAGTAAGGATGTACTGAAGTATCTCAGTCTCGTGGCCAGTATCTGGGGATTTGATGTGGCGGCTAAGGTGGGGATACGATCCCATGCAACGTTTGGTCCTCTCCCCCCGTATGTTCTCCGGGAGAACGAGAAGAAACTACAGAGGGCGGCTGATGCCTTCCTTGCCGCTCTCATCAGAGGAACACGTTCCCGACCGAATCTGTTCGATGTACTCGCATTTCATGTAGGGAGGGCTCCGAGTGATGAACTGGGTGAACGGGCCCCTGCCGATCACCAGTACTGGACGGAGCAGGGGTGGCTTGAGAAGGGGAGGTGCTATTATGTCGATGTCCCGGTCAATCCCCTGTACCATGCCCTGGGGGTGCTAGTCGAATTGATTATGAGACGTCGGATACGCCGGGACCTGAAAGCGGTAAGCTGAGATCTGAATCTGGCCCGACATTCCAGTAGCTGAAGGCTCGAGCCCCGATATCATATCCCACTTGCAATGGCTTCCTCCCGATTCTCCCGGGGTAGGAGGATGCCCCTCAATCGGTACAGGTGGCAGAGCCCCCTTCAACGGACCATGGCCTGCGAACCGGTCATTCCCCGTTTCACTTGTCTTTTCCCAGTGTCGTTTTTGCCACGGTGATAGTGGGGGTGAGAAAGAACACGATCGATACGATAATGTACCCGAATACGGCGACGACCGGGAGTAAGAACCCGAAGATCAGCGTCCCGATGATGACATAGACCCCTTTCTGCTGCCTCCGCTGCAGGGCATCCAGTTCAGGGATCGCCGATTCGGTGATGAGCATGCCCGGAGTCTTGATCGCGGATTTCATGATAGCATTCATCGTCACCGATGCTGCCAGCAGGTCCAGGCCATAGAGGGTCACCGGAGCGCTCAGCATCGATCTCGTCAGTGCGTTCACTGACATCCACCATGAGAACAGATCAGAGCCTATGAACTCCGGGAGTCCAGGTGGATGTGAGAGATAGAACGCCATGAGCTTTGTCGTGAAGGGGATGAGCGAGACAAAGAAGAGCATCAGGAGCGAGAGCCGGTACGAATGGGGGGTCTCCTGTTTCATCAGGGCGGTGATCGAAGAATGGGTAATCCAGAGGCTGCCGACAAAGGAGAAACTGATGATGTAGGCAAGGAATGCTGGCCACTGATCAAGTATAGCCGGCATGATCCCTTCCACCACTTCAGGAATGGCTAGATCGAGCACGAGAAGGGTGATGACGATCGCAAATACTCCGTCGGCGAACGCATCCAGCCGGCCTTTCGGCAGGAACTCCATCGATTCATCTTTCTTTCTATTGTTCTATTTATATCATTGCCCTTTCATCCGGGTGATTCACTGGTGCTCCTGCTGCTCAGTTATTATCTCCACGAGTGCCTCAATTCCTTATGAGGGAAGGTCTGGTAACGGCAATTACCCCCGCTATCTCAAATCGAACGCGAAGTCGATTTGTCCAGGTACACCTTTCACACAACAAGAACGGTGATCCTCCTCAACTCTCAACGATCTGTTTGACCTTGCCCAGGCTCTTTTGTATCTCCTTTCGCATCGCGTTCACAATGAACGGTGACAGTATTCTCATGCACCCGCGAAATTTCATGTCATAGGTGATGGTAAACTTCGTCCCAGCCGGGATGGGGGTGTAGCTGTTATGCTGTTCGATGAAGACCGGCCCTGAATCGATCTTCTTTACAAACTTCCGGTCCGGCTCGTACTCGGTCGCGGTAGCGGTCCAGGGCATGGATCGGCCCATCAGCCGGGTGACACCCTTAAACGTCGTCCCGACCCCGACCGGTCCTTTCGAGGTCTGTTCGGCTTCCGGTATCGCGGTATGCCAGCTGCTCCATCGTGTGGCATCGGTCGTGAGGGCAAAGACCTTCCCGGCCGGTGCCTTGATCTCGATACTCTCGTCGATGACTGTCATCAGGATCCCCTCCACGTCACGTTGTACTGATCGGGATAAGAGGTGACAAATGCCAGTGGCCTTCAAGAGAAAAAAGGGGTGAAGGGGAACTCGCTGGTATTCATAATCCCCTTGCAGGAGTGACGGATTATTCCATCACCTGATCCTGCATAAGAGGGAATGTTCTATTTTAACCTATCGGGAAGAGTGTTTGGAGCGGTCACGAGCCGCTCCCGGGGCCCGGGATTCCTGGAATATCGTGATTCAGACTACCCCGCCCCGATCTCGTTACCGCTCCGATGCCACTACGATCCGCCATTCGGTCCCGTGGAGCCCCACGGTCCCCCATATCGCATCCTTCACGACAGCAGGACCACCTTTCGTGGGGGTGAAGGTGTACGTGCCATTCCCGGCAGGCTCGGCCACGATCTTCTGCACGAACGCCACCAGTTCAGGATAATCGGCAAATGCCGGGTCGGTGAGCATGTCCCGCCCGACAAGACCGGCGGGATCCCGGTCATAGATCAGGTGGCTGCTCATATCGATTGCCCATGCGGTGTAATTGGTGCCCTCCAGGGCTTTATCCGCCTGATCCGCTATCAGTTCCTGCGGATTGAAAAGGACGGTGGCAAGGCCGAGGAACGTTCCGGAACTATCATTCACGGGTCTCCGGAGGGAGACGGCGTCGAATCCTTCCGCTGCCGGAAAGACAGGGGTCATCAGGGGACGGCGTTCCTGCAGTGCCTGCTGGTTGTGGCTTTCGTTGCCGACATAGGTCCCGACCGCAGCCCAGTACTGCTCCGGCATGACGGCCGCGATCCGTCCATCCGCGGAGATGGAGACGGCATCAATCGCATACGGGGTGGTAGCAGCGACCATTGCCAGGGTTGCGTTTGCCCCCGGCCCGGTGATCCCTGTTGTACCCATCGCTGTGGTTGCCGTAGCAAGGATGGCATCCATCTCCTGCAGCGTCGCATTCGCCCCGGTGGTGAGCCGGGCGAGTGCTGCGGACGTGCTGGTTGCCGCAAGGGGAGTTCCACACGTCGGTTCCAGCCCGGTGGTCGTGGTATCGGGAGCTGAAGTGCAGCCCGCCGCAAGGACGATGACAATGACGAGGAGAGAGACATATTTCAGGGAGTTCATACACCACATTCTGGCAGGGGGATATTAAACTGATGGTGGTTGATCAACCTCCCTGACAGGAGCCACCGGCCATTGGATAATCCTACGAGATTACGGCAAGATACCTGCTTATGGGAAGGAGGAACCGTGCTCTCTGCCCAATAAAAAGGAGTGATCTCGCAGTTTCAGCCCTTCGTGCCATTCACCGGTTTCATCCAGAAACAGGTGACAGGTAGGGCACCACCATGCGATCGGGACCGAATGCTGCTTCCGGTTCTCATCCAGGATCCTGATGTACGCCCGGTACATCTGCTGTGACCTCTTCTGCTTCCCGCCGGTGGTGGTCCTGGAGTGGTGGGGACATTGTAGACTCGTGCATACGATGCTTCACCTTGCCGATGCAACCGATGAATGTTCGGGCAGAAGGGTTTCACCAGGGGATTCACCGGGTTTCCCACTGAAGCAATAAAGGATGCTTTTTGCTCAAAAAAGGGTGCACCTGGAATCCCACAAGAGTTGTGAATAACGGCAGGATTCCACATCATCCTCCAAAAAAAGGCGTTTTTCAGAAATTCCGACCCATACTGCCTTCTGCCAATCATTCCTTGGTGTACGACAGGGTTTCATGATACCGGGGTATCCCCAGAAGGGGTTACCTTAAAATAGGGGTGCACTGATGAGATATGCATCCAGAATGGCTGGGGATACCAGTGAGAAGGTAGTACCTGATGTTTACGCTTCCTCTGACAAAGGTAGAGGTCTCGATCCTGAAGGACGTGCTCGATGAGTATCTCTCCGATCTCCGGATGGAGGTTGCCGATACCGACAAGCAGGACTTCTGTAACCCTCCCAAGAAGGAAGAGGAGACGATCAAGGAGATCCTGGGGAACCTTTCCCGGATGCAGCCTTGGAGTAGGGAGGGAGTCTCTGGATGATAGGTCTGCATGGACGGCAACAAAGGAGGGAAGGGAATTGATCAGGGAGGGTGTCATATTTGCGTTCGGGTATTTTACGGTGAAAGCAGGGAGAGAAGAACAGTTTCTGGAAAAATGGCAAGAATTTGCCCAGTGGACGCTGAACCATGCGAAAGGTGCACGGTGGATGTATATCGTGCGTGATAATGATGATCCACAGCTGTTTGTCGCGTACGGACCCTGGGAATCCCTTGAGAGCATTGCCGAATGGCGGCAGTCTTCGAAGTTTAAGGCTGCCGTTGCCGAACTTGCGGCACTCTGTGACCAGATCGATGAGGGGACTATGACCGAAGTGAATCATGTGAAGCGATAGCGGTCGGAATGCGGGCAGGGCACGATCAACAGGAACAGGACAGAAAATACCCGTGAGAGTGGAGGAGAGACTGGTGTGTTGGGATCTCCGGAAACATATTATAATCTGAAATCGATAAAACAATGGCGGTATTCTATCCTCCATATGCCACCTTGATCAGGAGTGCCGCTAGTGGTGGGATCACCATAAGGTAAAATGTAGGTACTTCTCAAAAACCCCCAATCCCCACCACTTTTGACAGGATGTGGTCGTATCTCCAATCGCTCATGATTCATAACGTCATTTTCCGGGATTCTCCTCCCCTCATCCGGGAAAGGGCGATCACGAAGAATCGCGATAATTCAGGGTTTGCCCGATCCGGATCTTATGGTACCGACACTTTATCCAGTTCCGGGAAGATGGGCATCTGATCGACCTCTTCTCCAACCCTACCAATCAAGCCCATTCCGATGCTCATTTGAAGAACTGTTCGAGGGGGGGACTTGTCCTCCCGCTCGGTTCGAGTCTCCACCGGGCGCATTCTCCGGGCGACGGTCCTGATCAGGGGGTGATGCATGGTGAGAGGTTGGCGTTGAGATGCAGTGAATGGTGCAAAATGGGGAGAATGAACCGTGTTCCTCTGGCACTGAACAATAACCAACAGTACCCTGGGTGTCTTGAGGGACAGCAGCATCCAGGATGAAAATGGCAGAGGCCTGTTCACAGGGACGGTCAGTAACTGCTGTTCGGTCGATCGCGACAGGGAGAAATGTCGGGGTATTCTGATCGGAAAAAAAGGTTGAAAAGAACCGGGAATTACTACATCTTTATTGCGAGAAGGACATCCTCTTCCTTGATGGTCTTTCTTCCTGCATGCATTGCGAGCCTGTTTGCCTCACGGGTCAGGGTTGCAATGTATTCTTCTGCGCCCTTTACCAGAGCAATAGCACCGTCGTGACCGACACGCTCTGCTCCATTCTTCTTTGCAATTCTGATAACTGCTGCGATAGGTAAATCTGCCACCTTGCTTACCTCACGAAAAAGGAGGATTTGGTTGTATATATAAGTAACCTCCCATTTTCACACCCATGGAAGAGGAGTGGGCATGGGGGGAGAGGTTTTCGTATTCATCATGTATACCGTCCCGTGCACCAAAGCGATGCTTCCTTTTCCTTTCTGGTTTTATCAGGATCCGAATCGGTTGCCTGTCCCGGCCTACTCCTTGTCCTCTAATCCGATGAAATCCGACCAGGCAAGAGAACCGGGAATGGCCGGCTCCAAAGGGATCAGCACTGTCAGGGTGCCGGGACTACGAAGTACATGGCATACCCGCTGCCGGTATTCCGTGTTACGTGGCCTCTGCCCGTGGTATCTTCCAGGAGGACGAGGTCTCCTGGTGCGAAGTGTCTCACCTCGCCATCGGTCGTCTCCATCTCAACGGTTCCCGACATCAGGGCGAGGAACTGCCGTGTGGGGGCCTGGTGCCAGTCGCCGATCCACCCTGGCTCGAAGGTATAGAACCGGTATTTTGTTGCAGGATGATCACCTGAAACGTAAAACGGGGCGGCAGGAGGGGCTGCCTTGACACTGCTCTGCTCGATACTATCGGTCGCAAAGTGAGAGTTTCCCTGGGCATCTGCATAGATCCGGTGATACCTGATCGGACTGATCCTGGACGAAGAGGAGGGGGTCATGGCACGTATCTCCAGGGGATGCAGGGTGGAGCCCTGCTTCCCGATGAGAAGAGAAACAGAACGGTGAATGATAAATGTTACGGCACGAGTGTGCGGAAATATCCTGGTACAGGGCTCATCAAGCCTTGCAGGGAGGGATGGATCAGTGCGGTTGACAAATTCGTCACCTTGCCGGGTAAAACCAGGAGGGCGTTGTGTCGGATTCGCTTCATCGTCATCGACAACGATGCGATTGTAATATCCGGGGAGCAGATGGTTCCGGATCGGGTATCATCATGGAACCGGTGAACAACCGGGTGCTCAATGAACGATTGTCGTCCGAGTATTACGGTATTGATGCCCCCTGTCCTGAACAGAGAGGATTCCTGGAATGATGTTATAAAAAGGGAAAGGGGTATGGTTTGGACATGTCGGGAGGGAGGATGGAATATCAGGACAGGATATCCCATTCAATGGTAGTGCAAAGACGGCCGGGGAAGATCCCCGGCCAAGGAAGGTTCACCTGCGACCCTGGTTGTCCGGACGAATGCTGGAGTGTATTGTTGCCACCTTGAACGCCTATGCCACCAGATTCACGATGAATTTCCAAATCATTGCCAGATAGGGGGTTCTTCTCAGGGTATTTAAATTATTTGAACCTCGGGGTTCAGGGATCGAAATAACCGTTCTTTGTGTTGGTGTATTCCGGCAAGGGATGAAATCCGAGAATGGGTTCATGGGTTCATCTCTCTCATCGAAGACTGGCAAGACAGGTACTGTGGGAACTCCTCTATGAGTAGTGTGGGATATAATCCAATACCTTATCTCCTGCACTTCGAAATCAACTGGTATGAAACGATCACTCCTTCTCATCGCTTTCATGCTATTTGCCTTTGCTCTTGGAGCAGGTTGCATGACGACACAGCCTCCGGCCACCACCCCGACGCTCCCCGCAACACCATCCCCGACTGCAACACCAACACTGACTGCCGCGCCAACCCCTATGGCAAACCTCACCGCGGATGAGCAGCGGGTGCAGGCATTTGTCAACGAGGCGATCGCGTATGCAAAAGCCAACGGCCGCGAGAAGGCGCTTGCCGAGTTCAACAGCCTGAACGGATCCTTCACCCGTGGCGATCTGTACATCTTTGCCGTGGACTACAACGGGACCTGCCTCGCAACACCGGTGGTGCCTGCCTGGGTCGGAACCTACCGGTTGGACGAGGTCGACGTCAATGGTACGCCCTTCATACAACAGGAGATTGCACTTGCACAGCACGGTGGCGGGTTCATAATGGTCCACTTCGCAAATCCGGCCCGCGAGCTGGCCATTGAGCCGAAGCTTTGTTATGTCGCTGATGTCGATGGGACCTACTGGATCGGCTCCGGGATCTACAATCCGGGAAATAGAACGGCTACCGGCTGAATCCTCTTTTTTCCTGAAATTTTCTCTCAGCCTCTTCCGACAACGGCAGTGTCTACCGCTCCTCACCGGCAGACCTGCTCCTGGTATCCCCTAGCTCGTACAGGGGTACTACGTAACGGTCATCCTCTCCCCCCTTGCTGCCCTCATCCCCTAGCTCGTACAGGGGTACTACCCTCTCCGAAGGGCAATGTCTATGGGGTGTGTTTAGCCAACGAGACTCTTACCTCCCGTCTCGTGGCGCTCAGGCCTCTGGTACCAGAGATAGATCAACGCGAGAGCGGCATTGACCGCAATTATTGCCTCGGTGACCGCGATCCCGGAGGTAACTCCGAGGAACACGGCAAGGGCATCGACTTCGGTATGCCAGAGGATTGCCAGGCCGAGCAGGAGCGGTCTGCCCAGCGCAACAGAGAGGAGCACCATCAGGGTGAAGGCGATCTGGAGGGGGAAGACCATCAGCCGCTCGAGGAGGGAGACCAGGGGATCGAGAGGAGTGAGGCTCGCGAGCACCGGGGATGCGGAGAAGAGATACGCGACGAATGTCAGGGCGAGGAGCCCTGCGATCAGCATGCTCTCCACCCCTCCCCAGCCAGCCCCGAAAAGAAGGCCATTCTCACGGGAGATTGCGATGTTCCGGGACGGGAAGAACCGGGAGAAGACGAGGTAGCGGCCGATCTCTTCAAAGAGACCGGCGAGGAGACCGAGGATGACCGCAAATACCGCAAGAGCGAATGTCCGGTTGGGGATCGCTGCATTGAGCGCCGCAGAGAGCGGAGCCTGGGTGAAGAGGACGAGTGGGGTATGTATCATCTGGACCAGGATGAAGAAGAGTGCTCCATACAAAAAGAGGGTCCAGGAGAGGTGATATCGCCGGACGAGAAACCAGGCGACCAGGAGGGGGAATCCCAGCTCGAGGAGAAGAGTGATAAAAAACGAAACGACCACAGCGGGATCCATGGGTGTTCATCGATGGCGATCGATTAATAGCTTTCCGCAACGGGAGGGAGAGCACTCGGGAGGAAGATCCGGACGGTGCATCCACCCTCATGCCCCTTGATCGGCTCTCATGGAGAGACTGATTCCCGTTCCTGTTGCATCTGCATGGTCATGCATCGGATGCCGTGCGAAAGGACCTGAAGAATGCTGTAGTCTGATCAGGATTCCACCACCGCAGAGTACCTGGATTGCGGAGATCGTTCATCCTGAGGCAGAACAATGCACAATGTTTATCCGCATGCCCGAACGATTCACCCCTATGCCAGTTCCTCACCGTCTCCTGGTTCTCTCCATCCTCGCCTTGCTCCTCGGAACACTGCTCGTTGCCGGCTGCCTGACTGAGCAACCGGCTGCAGAGACGCCCGCTGCCGTTCGCATGAGCGATCTGACCATTTATACCGAGCAGGTTCCTCCCTACAACTACCTGGAGAATGGAACAACCCAGGGGATCTCGGTCGATCTTTTCGAGCTGATCACCGAGAAGATGGGAGAGCGAGTGTTGCGCGACGAGGTGAAGGTGGTGCCCTGGTCGGAAGGGTACACGGCTGCCCTTACCGGGAACAGGACCCTGATCTTTGCCATTGCCCGGATCCCCGAGCGGGAGCATTCGTTCAAATGGGCCGGACCTATCATACCCATCACCCCCGTGCTCTTTGCCCTGCCGGAGCGGGGGATTGTCATCGGGAGCCCCGAGGATCTGGAGGGATACCGGATCGGTGCAGTTTCCGAAAACGCCGAGATCCAGCAGCTGCTGTCGCTCGGGGTGAACCGGAGTCAGCTTGTGCTGGCACCGAACGCCTCCGTCCTCATCACGATGCTTCAGGATGGCGAGATCGACCTGATGGCGTACTCGCAGGCAGCCGGCAGGTTCTTTGCCCGACAGGTGACGGGAAGCTATGACACCTTCCGGGTCGTGTACGTTTTCCAGGATGTGCCGCTTTACTACGCGTTCAGCAGGGACGTCCCGGATGAAACGGTGCAGTCGTTCCAGGATGCCCTGGACACGCTCAAAACAGCAAAGGAAGAGCACGGTTACAGCGAATACGAACGGATCCTGTACCAGCACGTCGGGGTGAGCTGTCAGCCACCGTCTCTCGCTCCTTCAGATGTGACAAACCTGGTCAACGTGACGGCGGCTGCAATCGAGAGAGATGCTCCTGACACGATCCGGAGGATCAATGCAGGGGAGGCCCCCTACCGGGATCCGGAACAGCCTGGCCTGTACGTCTTTGTCTTTGACCGGAACGTCACCCTTGTCGCACAGGCAGTCAACCCCGGTCAGGTGGGGGCACACCTTCACGGAAAGACGGATGTGACCGGAACCCCGTTCCGTGACAGGATCGTTTCCGGCGCATTGCAGAACGGTTCAGGATGGCAGGAGTATGTGTACATGAATCCCACTGATCCTGGCCTGTATCACAAGGCTTCCTATTACCGCCTTGTGAACGGAAGCGATGGAACGCTCTACATTGTCGGGAGCGGGATGCCCAAGGCCTGTGAGGGCTAAATGCAGGAATCGGGAGTCTTCCTGATGCTTCCCGGACATTCCTAGAGGGGATCCCTCGATGAGCAGGGGAGTCAGGATTGGTCATGGGTATGAAACGGGGTTGAGTACTATGCTGCTTCCCTCTTTTTTGTGATCGAGGTCCTCCCCCCCTCGCGGGAAACCTCTTTTGGGGACGGGTCAGGAACAATCGGTCACATCAACAGATGCCAGATGATTCAGGCTGACAGAAAAGGAATGAATCGGCGGTCCCTGCTGCTCTTTGTGGAAATACGATCGTATATCGTGATCAACGGGTCAATGTTCCTTTCCAGGTCAGACCCTCCGCCCTTCATCGACCGGATTATCACCGGTAAGTGATCATATGATTTCATTGCGATATCCCCCCCTTTCTTCTGTTCCCGGCATGGTTCCCCCACTGCCCGGGACCAACTGATACATCAGTTGTATCTATAATATTTTTTTGCCATGCACTTCCCTTTTCAGAATAGAATTGAGTCTCTTTTTAAAATCAGCGCGATTTTAAGGCTTTGCCATGCAATGAGTGATTCAGAACCGTCATTGGTGCCGAACCCTGATTCTCCCTTCGACACCATTGCCATGCAGTGGTGCAGAACGGATTAGATCAGGTACTGGTGGGGCATGATAGTGATGGTCTGAGATAAAATCGTTGCTTCAGGATACTAGTGGCAACCTGGATATCGGTGCATGATCCTGTGTCACCTCATCATCGGCACGATCTCCTTTGGGTATCATCCCTCCTGCTGGCAGAGAAAAAATGGGTGAAACAAAAAAGGGAGGTGATCGTTATAGGCCGTTTCTCGGCGGAAAGACAGGTGCGTCGGGTGGGGTCGGCTCGCCGGGAAATCCCGGGCTGTCTCCCACACCTTCACCAGGGCTTTCGTCAGCTCCCGGTGAGGGCTGTTCTCCGATGACTCCCCAGTGGTTATTGTCCCCCGATGCTGTCACCACTCCGGTGAACGCGGTCACTGCAAGCAGAGCAATGAACAGATAAATAATTCCGGTTTTCACAGGTTTCCACTCCTTTTTGAATTCATTGGTGCCGGAAAGTGCTGATCCAACGGTCCAGGCATTCCCAGCTTGCATCACCCGTCATCCCAGGGCCATTTATCTTTTTTGATGGGAGCAGCTACAGGTTCATGTCTTCTTCTCTCAGTCATCTCATCGGTGGTAGACAGGGAGGGAATGGGTGTTTTCGCCTTCTGACCTTCCTCCCTGTTCCGGGTTCACGGAAGGGGAGGGATGCAGGACCTGGCCGGCAGGAGGGAATACTATTTAATAAGGGGTGCTACTATCAGTCTTTCAGGGCAATCGACATGGGCGAAGACACCATATTCTCAATCGGTGAATGGACGGTCACCCCGGGAAAGGAAAAGGTGTTCCTTGAAAAATGGCGGGATTTTTCCCAATGGTCGCTGAACCACATCAACGGGGGACGGTGGGTATACGTGGTTCAGGACCGGGAGCGTCCCAATAAGTTTATATCGTTTGGTATCTGGGAATCAGCCGAAGATTACGCTGCATGGCGACATTCGACGAAGTTTAAGTCAGCCTTCGCCGAATTTGGTAATCTGTGTGACAAGGTGGAATACAGCACCTCGACCGAGGTATTGCATCGCTACCGGTAAGAGGCCTCTCTTTTTCCAATGAAAATCACTTCGTGATTTTTCATTTTTTTATGCCCGACTGCACATCGTTCATCGGTGGTTCCAGTGAAAATCACTTCGTGATTTTTAGTTTTGATGCCCGACCTCATGGCAGTCAGGGGAGGTTACCAGGGAAATGCACCCGGCATTGTGGGATGTAAAACCGCTTCCGCGGTTTCACCAGGGGGCCTGCAAACCGACACCCTCCCGTGCGTTTCATTCTCTCTCCTTCTCACGCCAGGAACCTTGTCATTGGTTTCCTTATGCCACATCTCCTCGTAAAAGAGGAATGCAGGGGTATCCGGAGAGCAGCGTCATTGATGCAGGATTAAGGCCTGGTGGGACCCTCAAAGTCTTCCTCAATGGCAGAGTCTGGGATGCCTGACCCGGGTGCCAATGACTGAGCGTGGAGGATGCCATAAAATACTTCGTGGTGGTTCTCCCAAAAATCGAGAGAGCCATCCCATAATTATTAAGAACCCCCTGGTGAAGTACCCCCTAGGTACTCATGTTGTTCAAGGATAGTTACCTTCGATATCTGAACCAGAAAGGGTATAATTCCATTGCGGTACCAAGAGAGAGTATCAGACCTCTCTCGGTATTGATCAATATTGAAGAGGACAAGGTCAGGAAAGTCGGGAGTCTCAGGGATTACCTTGAGGGAAGTTTCGCCCCTCCCGAGATGGATGCCACCGATGAGGTTGTCTCCTGGGCTTCAGGCAAAAGTACCGACAGAATTGCGGCCTCGGTCGCCATCCCGTTCATCAGCCGATTCCTCGATACGATTTCGAATGCCGAATCCTCGATTGGGGCAAGCATGGACCGGTCGAGCGGTGTTGAAATCACGTTTACAACGGTGCTAAGGGATGGAGTGGACCTCAACAGCCTCCGCCTCCTCCTCGAGCGCTCACGCCCGACCACCTCACCGACCCTGAGCAGGGATATCGATGCACCTGGAACCGCGTATATTGTAACAGATATCCTGAAATCATCAGAATTTCTTGTCAAGACCTATAAAAAATCTGAGGCTGGCGTCGCCATCGACGTTCCACAAGCGGGCAGTGGCACGATCACTCATGCACGTGAAAACGTGGAGGAACACAAGGTCAAAAGGGAACGGCCTCTTCCCTTCGCCTTCCGAGCTGTCGGATTCTTCGTCTATGAGGGCCAGTTCAGGGTAGATCTCGGGGATCCTGACCTCGTGCTCATGGGACCCAACCGTACTGTCCACGTGAAATATCCCGTATTTTCCCGGGATTCCCTGTTGGAATTGCCTGATTGACAAGGGGATCATGCTCTTCTCTTCAGGCAATCCGTATCAAAGACTGGCCCGGGAGCCGATCCTCCTTGGCCCACAGGACTTCTCATGCACGATCTCGGAGAGAAACCTGGATGCTGTTGATACCATGACCGACTGGGCGGTCATCCATTTCATGGCGGCAGACAACAATCTCGCTGCTGCCCTCTTTGATGTCGTTCTCGAATTAAAAAAAACGGGTTCAAATGAACAGGTCCATCTCTGTGTCTTCTTTGACGGCCCGCTGCTGACCGATTCGTTCCTTGCCCGGCTCAATCCAGGCGCTTCGCTCGAGGAGGATATCTTTGTCAGGTTTGGGGAACTGCCGACGAACCGTGCCGCAATCATGAAAGAGATTATAAAGAATTTTATCGTCATCTTTCCAGCAAACCGCCGCCTGCTGATCTTTGCCGGCCACGGATACGGATGGAGGGGGCTTCTCCCCGATGAAAATATGTGCAAGACCTACCTCAGGACAGGACAATTACAGGTTACCAATGACATTACATCGTTGTTTCGTTCCAATGATTCACAGGTGAGGGGGGTTCTTCAGCAAATCCGGGACCAGATTGATCCCGACGCTCGCATTGAAAAGAGTTCCATCGACATCGTCCTGATGAACGCCTGTTTTATGGGAAACCTTGAAGCCTTGGCCAGCCTCATGGGGATAGCAACCATCATCATCGCATCAGAAGACGCTGATATTGCAGAGACATATGATTATAACGGGATGGTCCGCTATCTGACAGAGCATCCTGGTACCAGTCCGGAGCAGATGGCGGGGCTTCTCATGAACGAACGCCGCACCACTGCTCCTTCTGGTGTACTGGTCCCCTCACATAGCGCATATGCCGTATCAGAAATCCCGGACACGCTTATGATGAGTGCCACCCTGGCACAGGCACTGGCTGCGTTTCTTGCAGAGGGGGGGCTTTCGTCAATCAATACTGCCTTTGCAAGCACCTTCCATGTCAGCTGCAGGGAATTCAAGGATCTCAAAGGAATCGCGTTAAACCTGCTTCGCGAGTCCTCGTTACCTTCGTCACTTCGCAACGCTTGTGAAGACATCGTCGTCCAATGCGATAAGGACCGACTGATCCTTGCTACTGATGCCGAGGGAGGAAGGATGAGCCCGAACGGTATCTCCATTTATTGCCCGCCGCCCCAGAGGTACCAGGCCGGGTATCGGTCGTATCTTGAGCAGAACTGTCCGGTCCTCCTCCCCTGGCAGGAATTCCTGATGCAATGGTATGCTATGCTCCAGCGGTCCTGCCCGGAATCGCAGATTGCTGCGATCTGGGGATGATAGGAATGACGATCGGGACCATGGAGGAGATCACCCTCTCATGTCCCGGAATGACCCCCCTGCCACGATTCGGACTACAACCCGGGATTGCCTGGTCGCTGGCATCATGCTCTCTTATGAAGCGTATTCCCGGAAGATTGAGGGGACAAAGAGGGTGGGGAGACCCGCCCTCAAAAAAATATTAACGGGATGCCCCGTTACACCGGTTTTCCAACGCCGGATCCCTTCATCAGGCCATACTCGATCTCGTAGTACCCGCCTCCCCGGTCCGGGAAGGTCAGGTAGTAGCGGGGGAGCTGTTTCCCTTCGGCGGCTTCGATCTGCCGGAGGAGGTCCCCCTGGGTGGCCGGATCGTGGCCGGTGATCACCCAGCGGCGGGTCTCGGCGTTCATCTTCCAGGACCGGGACGGGACGGTTGCCGGAGGGGTGGTGACGGTGTCATCCTTCGGGTCGAAGAATGCGATAACCTCGCCGGTATTGTTATCAGCAATGGTCTTTTTGTGATGCTGCCAATAAGCGATGATGGCTGCCACGATGGCGGCCAACAACTCCAGTATCTGGATCAGGTCTTCTTCCATGATGTGCTCCTAGGAGGGTATCGTATGGGAAGGAATGGTGGGGGCTAAGGCCTCCACCGTTCCGGTCCCTCGTGCAGCCGGATGATGATCCTGAGCATGACGACGAGCATGGTCAGGCTCCCCAGGCAGACGCCGAGGACGAACATGATCCCTTCATCCATGATCCTCCCCCGGACACGCCAGAACGGCTTTTAGGCCAGTTTCGTCTTCGTGTCGGCCCAGGTCTCGATGGTCGCAAGGATTGCGTCATCGCTGTACGAGGTGACACGGACCTGTTCGCGGCTGAAGGTGACGTAGTAGATCTCGCCGGTCGCCGAATGGCACTTGAGGGTGGCGGTAAAGCCGTCCTCCCCGGCGACGTGGATGGCGTCGCCTCCCATGGCGGTTGCAAGGGCGGTATCGGCCATGATCGCAGTCACGGCGGAGTTGAAGGCCGCAACGGTCGGGGCCCTCGTGGAGGTGTACCCGACCACCTTGGCCTCGTTGTTCTCGTACTCGATCCGGGCGGTGTAGCCCTGGCGGCTGATCGCGACCGGGTCCTGCGGGACCCCGCCGACATCGTAGGCGGTGCACCCCCAGGGGTTCCCTGAAATGACCCCGGAGACCAGGGTGTTGAAGGTGGCAATGTCAGCGATAGGTGCGGAGAGCTCCCGCACTGCGGTCTTGGTAACGCTCTGTTGAATGAAATCTCCCATATTTGGTTCTCCTGCCCTCATTGCGGAGGGCGAAGAACAGATACCATGGATCCTGTAATATATTTTTACCGGGGGTGTCAATCGGAGCTCACCATGAGGCGTAAATCCGAATCGGGTCGAATTGATGCGCACCAGAATTTTTACGGTGGAAAAATGGGGGGTCTCCTCCGTCAAAATAATGTGTCATCCCGGATGGAGGGAGACACGTCCTCACTAGGCGTATTGATGGTGAAGGAGTACCCTGAACCTGGAAATCTCCGCATGTCCTCCGATCCAAAAAGAGGTCTCCCAACCCGAACCGGTGCCATACCCTCTCTCTTTCCACCACGGCGGATCGAACGGTATCGAACGATCGTACACAATCTCCGAACAGGAGGCCCAGGTTTTTCTGGCCTATTCCAGGAAGCTCTTCCAGAAAAGATCGGCTGATTCAGAGGTATGCCGTAGTTTCCTCGTCCTCACCGGTAGCAGGATATGAGGAACGGGTGTCTTACGAGGAATGGGATGGTCCCCCGCCATTCCCTACGTTATCCGTGTTAACGTATCGATTGCTATTTTTGACGGATCGGTCGTATCCCTGTAGATCATTTCGATCTCGTCCGCAGAGATGATTATTCCATCACTGAAGCCACTGGGATACTCAATCGTCTTAAAGCTCCTTCCGTCCAGACTCAACGCTCCGGCAACGTCCTTGGTAACCATCGTCCCGTTCAATGGGTAGGTGACTCGTCCTTTAAAGAGGCGATCACTCTGTTCAACGATAGTCAGGGTCATGGGTTCCTGAAAGACCTGGTATCCTGCAGTATCTATGTAGCCGGTAAAAGTTCCCATCCAGTTCCCGACGAGATTCGGCTCGACCTGGGTAACCGGGGTTGTCACCAGAGGGCTTGATGGCGAATTGGACGAGGTGCACCCTGCACATATCGTGATACCAAGGAGGAGAAGACCAATAACAATCCATTTCATAGAAAAGCATCTTCTTTTACCGTTCTAGTTAAAGATATCGGTGGTTCCCGATACATTGCGAGGGTACTGGTCCGGGTCTTTTCCCCAGAAATTAAAAGGTAGATAGGGTAATCGAGGTGAACGCTAATTCTGGCCCGGTGTCAGGACATTGAAATGTTTCCTGCATTTTCCACAGGTCCCATCCCTGCTCTCTTTATAATACGACTTTGGCATGTTGATAACAATTGCATTCTCATGATGACACTCCGGGCAGGTAAAACGGATCACATACCCGGACCGCGTTCCTGTTACCGATGGTTTTATGGAATTTTTCATCATTGTCTTTCGTTCCGGTGGTTTTTAGGAGGCCACAATCCCATTTTTTCATATCCCCGCAAACGGAGAATATATCGAAGCATGTTCCGGGATGAGTCGTTCCCGGATGTCAAAAAAAGGCATTGAAGGTGCCCCGATTGTTTCTGACACTACTAACGTTGGTCTTGTAAGGGGATAATAGTGAATGCATGATCGGCCTTCTCTCCAGACGTATGCATCGGCACGTATACCAGAGGCGCATCCGGGGGATAAGGATATCGTCCATTTCGTCCCCGCTCCAGGAGGGGGACTCTCTTCTCATGAAAGGCGAGAGGAGCACTTCTTCCCGGAGAAAAACCGAACAAATGAAGAAGGGATGCTCGTCAGCAGCAGATCCCTTTACAATGGGGGTAGGGGGGGCAGGGCAGTCCCACGGTATTCAGTGCCCAGTGGCCATCATATCCCCAGAACTGGAACTCGAAATAGCCATTGTAACCGGGAGGTTCCCAGAATGCCGCGTTTACCGGCCAGTCGCTCCTCCAGCACCAGTCAGTGGGATCCCCTGAGTAACAACCGTATTTTTCGGTCGGTCCCCATGCATCATTGTTCCACCGGTACAGACCCTTGAAAATGACGTCCGAATCGTCAGCCTCGCGCCAGAACAGGTGGAATTCATCATGGAAATAGCCCGTGTCATAGATGAAAGGCCGGCCATTCACGGTGCCGAATGACAGCCGCGTGGCGATTACTGCACCATCCCTGACATCATAGACATACCCCTGGTTCGTCGCATTTCCTATCGCCAGAAGCGTCACGTAGTCAGTCGCGTTCCTCTGGTAGAACGCCGCGCTTGGTGGCGTCGTGAGAGATCCTACTCCGGTCACCTCACCTCCTTTGACCCAGGTGACCCCATAATCGTCGCTGTACACCCTGTCGAGTTTCTTGTCATGCTCATAGTAGACCTCAATCCGGTGGGTAATGGTATTGTATGCCGGAGCGATCTCCCAATCGTGATTCGTGGTGACGTCCGAGATACGGATCCATTTGCTGTCATGAGCGGTCTCGTTCCATCGCCAGTAGTACAGATTGCCGTTCTGCCCTGTAGAGAATACCCACAACTTGTCCCCGATCACCAATGGCACAACGGCTGCATCGGTGGTGCCGTCCGGGATCGAGCTGTACTTTCCGGAGACGCTGATCTCGGAACCATACCCATCATAGGTTATTTTCTTCATGATGATCCGATTGGAATTGGTACAGAACACACAATCGGGTATCGAGTAGAAGACATAGAAGGACCCGTTGAATTGAGCGCCAGCGGCACATTTGTGGCTCTTGTCACCGATATATGCATGGTCCTGCATATCGCCTGGCATGCCACTATCGATGTAGACAAGCCGCAACGCATCCCCGACCCCATTCTCGACCTTGAGAACATGGGTGCCGTTCCCACCGGCAAGATCTCCGGGGATCTCGAAGAGAATAGAGGTCATGGTCCACTCCACTACCGTGGCGGTGATGGCCTCCCCACCAGGGGCAATAAGAGATACCTCTCCCTTTTCATCGCCAAAGAAATCCCCGGGGATTGTGACAAGATCACCATCAAAGAGGAGGCCTGAGGGAGTATCTGCCGGAATGATAAGCGGTTCCCGCAGGGAAAACCCGGCACGGGTGATCGGCTGATCCCTGACAACCACCGTCACGTTGTACTCACCCCTCTGCAATGGCTCGACTATCCTGCACTCGATCAGAGTGTTATCCCATGCCAACACGTCGCAGGGAACGGGTCCCAGCAGGACCTCCCCCTGCAGGTGACCGAACCCTGTCCCTGATATGGTGAACTCGGTGCCGACGGTGCCTTCATTCGGGGTGACTCCCGTTATCGTGTGAACGGGATACGGTGAAGGACCGGAATATGTCGGCCTGGTGAAGTTCCCCTTTTCCGCCTCCGGGCGGGTACCGTTCCATACTGCTACATCCGGCCTGGTGAAGTTCCCCTTTTCCACCTCCGGGCGGGTACCGTTCCATACTGCTACATCCGGCCTGGTGAAGTTCCCCTTTTCCGCCTCCGGGCGGGTACCATTCCATACTGCGACATCAGGCCTGGTGACATTCCACTTTTCAATCTCCGGCCGGGTATAATTCGGAAGGGGGATGGTCGGCCGGGGATCGCCCGGGATGGGTGCTGGCACGATACGCGTTCCTCCGGCATACTTCAGGTCGCAATTTGTTACGGGTGGTATCGATTGCATGTACCGGTAGCTGATATGGACGTTGTCGCTTTCGTCGAGTGCCAATGATATGTCAAGCCCGGTGTTGCCTGCGATGTCGAGGGTCTGAAGATTCCACGCTGTGCCAGTATATTCCGCGTACTTCAGGGAGGAGTCAGAAGGACCGGTATACGCGATGCAGGGATGCCCCTTACTGTCCAGGGCAAGGGAGGTGGATAGTCCGGCATATCCGCTATCAAGGGTGGAACTATGCCACGCCGTGCCATCATATTCCGCATACTTCAAGGTACCTCCTATCAGGTCACCATAGGCAATATGGGGAGTATCGGCGCTGTCGAGCACAAGGGAGGTCCCCGCCCCTGCCTTGGAATCGACCATCTGGATGTTCCAGGCCGATCCGGTCCAGGAAGCATACTGCAGATGACCCGACCCGTCATTGAAGCTGATGTGGGGTTTGCCGGTATGATCCAGCGCAAGGGAGATGTCATAGGCATACATCCCCACCGACTGGATCTGCCATGCTGAGCCGTTATACGACGCGTATTTCAGGACGGAACCTGCATAATCGAAGTAGGCAATCCGCGGGTTTCCGGTCGCTGGATCCAATACCATGGATGCATCCCCGCCATAATTCCCGTCAGGAGCTACCACCGAGGTCTGCCATGATGTACCATCATACGAGGTATACTTCAGCGCCCCGGCTGCCCGGTCCTGGTACGCGATCCGTGGGTTTCCGGCACTATCCAGTGCCAGTGATGTACCCTCCCAGACTCCCCCGGGTCTCTCCACGGTGGTGATCTCCCAGCCTGAACCGTTATATTCTGCATACTTCAGGGCAGGATTGGACCAGTCGAGGTAGCTGATCCGGGGTCTGCCGTACTGGTCCAGTGCTAGTGAGGTGCTCCAGCCAACATCTCCCGCGGAATCTACTGTCTCGACTGCCCAGTTCAGGCCGCCCGTGCTCTGTCTGAGAATGGCAAAGCCATCCGGCACGGTCCCTGACTGGCCATCGGCATTGGTAACGACGACGTTCCGGTAGTCAACCGGTTCTGTTGCCTTGATGACGAAAGTACAGGTGATCGTGGTCGGTGAGGTGACCACGACCCCTGATCCCCAGATGTCCGGATACCCCGTGTTGGAAAGCCTGACCGATGCACCGGGGTGGAAATTGGCGCCGGTGATGGTTGCGGCGAACGTATACCCGAGGACGCCATTCGGGGGATTCATGGCAGTGACGGTGGGTGCCGGCAGCGGCGGATGGGCAATCTTGAGGGCGCCCGCGGTACCATTATAGTAGCTGATCTGGGGATTTCCGGCACCATCCGGCACAAGGGACGTATACTGCCCGACAACACCAGAAGTATCGATGGTGTCGACCTGCCAGGACAATCCGTTCAGGGCGGCGTATTTCAGGTCCTGGTTTGTCTCGTCGTAATAGCTGATGTGCGGCATTCCGGAGCCGTCAAGCCGGAGCGAGCTGTACTTGCCGACCGCCCCGGTGGCATCCGGGGTCTGGATCTGCCAGGCTGAGCTGTTATAAGCCGCGTAGAGCAGGTTCGCATTGGTCATGTCGTAGCAGCTGATCCGGGGCCTGCCGTAGATATCCATTGCGAGGGAGGTATACATCCCGGCAAAACCGGCCGCGTCCACGGTCTGGATCTGCCAGACGGCACCGTTGAATACCGCATATTTCAGGCGATAATTCGTGGCATCGAAGTAACTGATGCAGGGTTCATCTGCGTAGTCCCGGGCGAGGGAGATGTATTGTCCCACATCCCCTGCCGAATCCACGGTCTGGATGGTCCAGCCTGACGGAGCATGCACCGCATACTTCAGGTCTCCATTGGTCTGATCGTAATAACTGATGCAGGGTTCCCCGTAGTCGTTGAGCGTGAGCGAGGTGTACAGCCCCACGTCACCCGCTGAATCCACGGTCTGGATTGTCCAGGCAGAGCCGCTGTATGCTGCATACTTCAGGTTACCATTGGTATAGTCATAGTAACTGATGCAGGGAGTTCCGGCACTGGTCAGGGCAAGGGAGCTGTACAGCCCCACATCCCCTGCGGAATCCACCGTCTCTATCCTCCATCCCCCGCCATCATAGTTGTTCTTCGCAAACCGGAGATCTCCGTGTGCCCGGTCGTAGTAGCTCACGCGGGGTTCGCCGGCAACGTTGAGTGCGATCGATGAATACTCACCATATCCTCCCGAATCAACAGTTTCATTCTGCCAGGTCAGGGCAGCCGCGGTTCCTACCCCCAGAAGTATGAACAGCAGTGCTATCGTCACGAGAAAAGTAATCTTGCGATGCATATGCGTGATGTGTACGGGTACTATTATAAAGATTAGGTCATTCGTTAGTCCTCACTGAACGGATCGCAGGAAGCCTCTGGTGGGGGGGTCCCTCCTTAACGGCTTCCTGCTCCATGACTGGAAGGCCGAAAAAAAGGATTTTCTGGCGTATAACAGGGGATTAGTCCTGGGCTTTCCGGCCTTTCCTCTCCCGGTTAACGTTTTTCCGGAGATTCAGCTGTTCGTTGTAGATGAACAGGTATTCCTTTCCCCGTTTTTGCTTGAGGAGGTACCCCAGTTCGGTAAGATGTAACAGATCAGTTCGTGCTGTCTGGTAGACCGTGTTATAGTCCTGCATAATCTCCCGTATCGTGTAATATTCATTCGGATGCTCCCTCATTTCACGGAGGATAAGGGCCTGGCGTGGATTGATCTCTTGTATCTCCCGGATGAGAGCGGTTGCCTCGCTCTGGACTGCCTGTTGCTGCTCAAGATAGGTGAGCAGATCGGTCAGGGCTGCATTGATGCACGACAGGGTATACTGGAGAAAATACGTGATGTCCGATCCGTCATATTCGGTGTGGAGGTATGCGAGAGCATACTTCTTTTTTGAGCGAAGGATGATCCGCGAGATCGGCATGTATTCAAAGAGCCAGTACCCCCGTGAGAGCACATACCAGTAGAAGATACTCCGTGCTGTCCGACCATTCCCGTCATGGAAGGGGTGAAGGTACCCGACCAGGTAATGGAGTATGATCCCTTTGATGACCGGGTGGATGAACGGAACACCACTCTCTTTCGATCCTGCACTGTCGCTGTTGGCAAAGGCACAGAGGTCGTGTACGAATCCCTCAATCTCTGAAAAGTCCGGAGGGGTATGGTACACCACGCCGGATTCCGAATCAGCCACGACGACGTCATTGGTCGTTCGGAACCCTCCCCCATATTCCTCATTGATGGTCCCTTTCGTCACCATCTGGTGTATGGCAAGGATGAATTCAGGTGAGAGGGCTTCGTCCTTCTTTTCCCGAATGAACCGCATCGCCTCGTAGTTGTTCAGGATCATCCGCTCGGCAGCATTCTTCGGTTTCTTTCCCTTCCGCAGCATCTCCTTTGCTGCTTTACGGGTGGTTGCCGCTCCCTCGAGTAAGCTCGAAGCAATGGCTTCTTCCATGAGTGCATTAATGATATACGACTCTTCGAGGGGGATGGTCTTGTTATGGATGCGTAAGGTCCCTGAAAGGTACCGGTCGATGGTATGGAGGCTTTTGACAATATCAGGGGTGAATGAATAGGTGAGGGGAAGACGAGGAAAAGGAACCTGTTCGTATCGTAATACCCGGAGTAATTTCATGATCGCCCAGGTGTCTTTTCTTCGATCAGGGTCGGGTATCCGGTATTTCAGTTCATCCCAGGCAAGATAGCGGCGATTGTATTCGGCGACTTCTTCCTGGAATTTTGGGTCTGTTGCGAACGCAGTGTTCCGTGCGGTGATTGCCTGCTTCCAGTCAGAAGGGGGTCGTTCGGGTAGTGTTGGCATAAGGCTCTTTGCACTATCTACTAATTTAGTATATTTTAGTAGTTATTAGTTGTGTTGAATGAACCCGGGTTCAGAATCGGTCAATTACGACCGGTCAATCGTGGAATTGCCTGGGAGTGCCAAATGGTGGATCGTCGCGGAAGGTGTCTGGAAAGAAGGTCCCTATGGACTGAGATGAGGTGGTTGTGATTCTAGTTCTGTCATCGTTCCTCAAGATGACCATCCGGATCCCCATCCATAATCATTTTGTCTCTCAACCGTCCACCGTAATCCAATGGATATTTTCACCCACGTGGTCGCCATATCACTCCTCCTCTTTACAACAGGCAACAGCTCGCTCATCCCGTTCGGCATCCTTGGGGCAGTGATCATCGATATCGATGTGGCATACTTTTTCATAGCCCGCAGGAAACCCTCTCTCTATCTTCTGTATCACGGGGGAATCAACCACAGCTTTTTCGGAGCTGCCATCCTGTCGGTGCTTGGATTCGGTATGCTGCTCGCCCTCTCATCCGTTGGTCTCCTTCCAGGTTCCCTGCAGGAAGTGGGGGTCCTGGCAGCATTCGCTGCGGTGCTGGCCGGGGCTTTTCTCCACCTGTTCCTGGACTGGCTTCCGGCTCCCGGCCTGCCGCTCCTGTATCCCCTGACCGAGAAAAGGTATGGGGTGAGCCTCTACCCGATGTCCTTCTATCTCGGGATCACGGCACTCTCCCTCATCTCGCTCGGGATTATCCTGTCATGGGGATTCACCTCAGCACTGGTATCGGTGTACTGGGCATTCTTTACCGGCATCACCGTTGTCAGCCTTGGATTGAAATGGTATGTGTATCAGCAGACACACGGAACGTCCTATCCCACGTTCCATCCTCTCCGATGGATTGTCATCAGGGAAGAGAGTTCCTCCTACCCGGTCATGGTATATGAGATATTCAGGGGTGTGATCCGGGACTTTTCATATGAAAAATACACGAACATCACGCCTTCAGAAGCCCGAATGTACGATACCCTCGTGGAGGTGAAGCGGCACACCTACTTCTCCTATATTCCTGCCGTCAAAAAGAACGGAGATGAGATCATCTTCCATGATCCGATCCGCGAGGAAGGGCTTATCTCCTACCCCCCCTGGTACCCGTCAGTAACGGTATATGCTGGTAAGGAAGCGCCCTGATATCTCTTGAACTCTCTCTCGGACATCTCGCTCCTCACCATTGAATCGGGTGAAGGGACCAGAATCCGGTGAGTGCTTCGGCCATCCCAGGGGGGTTCTGCAGCTGCAGCCCGTGAGCAGCGCCGAGGAGGAGGAAGCCCTCGATGTTGGGGAACCACTTCAGAATCAGCTGCTGGGTCTCCCCGAAGCGTGCCCAGAGTGCGACGCTCTCGCTGCCATAGACGACAAGCACCGGCTGCCGTATACGCGAGGCTTCGGCTTCCCCGAACCTCCATGCCAGCAGTGCAGGGGCGTCCTGTTCGAACACCGTCGAGGCATCGGCAACGGCCTGTTCGAATGCCCCTGGTAGTACCTGGTCGAGCGCCGTCCGGTACCCCTTCCCATACCGTGCCTCCAGAAATTCATCTACCAATTTTTCCGGGTCCTCGTTCCGGAACCGTTGCCAGCCCTGCTCCAGGGATTCCCGGGAGGCAGGCCCCGAGGATCCCACGATGAGCGCCGGTTCGAGGAGTGCAAGCGTGTGGACGACGTCCGTATCCTCCAGGGCAAGCTGCAGTGCAATACAGGCACCCAGGGAATGTCCGAGGATATGGGCATGGGGGATGTCCAGGTGATCGAGGAGGTTCGTGCAGTCTGCTGCCTGCTCTGCGATGCTCGTGAGGGTTTTCGGGTGGCTGCTCTTCCCATAGCCCCGGCGATGATAGAGGATGAGTCGGTATTTTTCATCCACTGTGGGTTCGCGTACCAGTGGCATCAGGGCGTCGGCGATGAACGCACCATGGATGAGGAGAAGTGGGTTCTCCCGAACCGTATACGTCGTATGCAAGGGTGGCCCCCTCAACGTCCACCTTTCGCATGCATCTTCACCCCATGTACTGGCAGCTATACCGAAGATGCACCAAGAGGTTAAGCATTTCGCCAACCCCTCATCCGGTCGCCAGGAAGTATCCTAAGGGCGATGAGGCGTGTGGATAGGCTGGGGGGAAATCGGAACGCGTTTTGCGTGATATTCTCCCTTTTTCCTCGCATAACCACCCTTCCTCCTGGTCCCACCAGCAGTGCCTGCGCGACCTCACGCTAAGAAGTGTTTCAGAGATGTAAATTGTGCAACGCTTTTTATATCTTATTTCGGAGAGGGCATGTTACTTCGTAACATGGCACAATAAAATTACCTGAGTTACGTGGATCACCAATGCATAAGTTCATGTGTTCACGCTTTAATTATCGAGTTAATTCATCTGGTAGATGAAGGTTAATCGGCTCAATGAATGGAGATGATTCCTGGTTTGAGCTGGAGGGGGTGTTGACATGAAATTAGCTTATGGACTTGGGCTTTTGGTAGCCCTGTGTTTGATTGCCGGTCCTGTCCTCGCAGAGGATCCGGTTACTACTGCATATGGTAACTATGAGGGATCTGCAAACTGGTTCTCCACGCACTTTGCCGGGTACTTCGGGGGAGAAGCGAATGTACCGGTATGGGACCTTACGAAGGGCGATCTGGTACTGCGGTATACGCTCGACATGAGTAAGATCACGCAGCCGCATGGTCTTCCCAGCAACCCGACCGAATGGGAGACATATGTCGGGCCTACAGCCAAGGATCCCGGCAATTACCCTGATTCCTACACACCCTACATCGAGGTAGGGCTTCGCGGTGAAGGTGCGGGAGATTTCAACCCCGGGCCCTTCGGTGTGTACCAGGGTAAATGTGGCGGCTGGATGGTCTCCGAGTGTGACGACTGGGTCGGCTACTGGGACGGTGAAACGTTCTTAGGCGACGGTATAGAGATCCAGGATCTGGATGACAAGCACGGTCTCCAGGCCTCTGGCGGCCGGAGTGAGCTTGACTATGATGTTCTCCTCAGTACTCCGGATACCGTCGACTCCATACCGAGCCCGTACCCGTGGTATCCGAGTCCAAAAGGTGCATACGGAAGCTGGAACAACCACGGCCTCTGGTTTGACCGCGACGGTGTTGATAAATGGCAGGCGACCTCCTGGGGCAACAGCGGTGAGAATGCCGGACGCATCAATACCGGCGGTATCTACACCATAGAGATCCTGTATCACGCCATCGACGCGAACGGCAACGGCGACAAGACCGATGACGGCCTCGGCGTCATGTTTGCCAAGGTCAACGGCGTCCAGCAGGGATTCTACACATCGTGGGTCAGTGGTCCGCCCCAGTACTATCCGGTCGGCCTCAGCTTCAACGGCGATATGGAGCACCTGCAGGTCTTTGCCGGGTCATGGGCTGGTGATCCCTCGGGATGGAACTATGGGATGGTCTACCTGAGCGACATCAGCGTGACCGGGTATGCCGGCACATCAGACCCGCTGGTCGCGGACTTCACCTACAGTCCTGATCCGGTATTCACCGGCGAACTTGTTCAGTTTACCGATGCAAGCCATGGCGGGATGGACCCGTACAGCTACGCCTGGGACTTCCAGAACGATGGTGTGACGGACAGCACCGAGCAGAATCCGACCCACACCTTCACGGTTCCTGGCACCTATACTGTGAAACTCAAAGTGACGCCGTTCCGCTGCGTGCCGAAAACCGTCACCAAGACCCTGACTGTCTCCTGCCCTGCCTACCTTGACGTCATCAAATTCTACGACGCCAATGCAAACGGCGAGAACGACGACGGGATGGAAATTACCGGATGGCCGGTTGACATCGAGGGCACGATCTACTACACTCCTGTCACTCTGAAGCTTGCCCCTGGAACCTATACGGTCAGTGAATCTTTAAGCGGGACGTGGATGAGTACGACCCCGAAGAGTGTTGAAGTCGTGCTCGTATGCGATGACGAGGAGACCGTCTCCTTCGGCAACCTGTGCCTCGGGGCTGGCGGCGGAATGACGCCCGGCTACTGGTCGAACAAGAATGGCGAGAAGACCTTTACTACCGTGATTGGAACAGGAGATGCGCTTTCAGCACTCGTGGATCTCAACCTCTGGAAGTACAACAAGAAGACCGGTGTTGCTACCGAGTTCAATCCAACCAGCTATAAGCAGGTCAAGGACTGGCTGCTGGCCCGTGATGCGGTCGATATGCGGTACCAGCTCTCGGCCTCGCTTGCGGCCATGCAGCTGAACGTCCTGGCGGATTTTGTCGATGGAAACGCGATTGTCTATGCCGGGCCTGCACTCGGGTTCGTGAGCATCGATGACCTGATGACCGCTGCAGACACAGCACTGTGGGATTCAACCTCCACACGGGACACTCTTGAACAATTCCACGATGCCCTGGATGATGCCAACAACAATTACAACTTCGTCCAGCCGGAACCGTGTGAGTTCTGATCCATTACCACCCTTTTTTCAATCGAATGAAGGCAGGACAAGTTTCGTATTCAGAGAATACAGAGGGGTTCCCTGGCGTAAGAGGGGAGGAAATGGGATACCCTGAACGAAGCATCAGGTGAATACTCCTCTAATTGGTTGCAAGCTCTTTGAACCATCGCTATCTTCATAGTGCACCCCCCTTCTACCTGCTCCCTCCCGACAAACAGCGGCGCCTTCTGCTGCTCCCCGGCAAGCATCCGTGCGACCTGCATCAGTGACATCAATAGCGATGTTCACCTTTTTCCCCACTCTGAGATTTGGACTTCTCTACCCCTCGAACACAAATCAAAGAAATAGAAGAAATGAATGGAGATAGGTTGAAAAAAGGTGGTGGGAAAATTATTTGGTGTGGATCACGATCGATCCACCGCTGATTACTGTTGTGGGGTCATCAGTATCCAGGGCATTCAGCTGGTTATCATAGACGAGTTGATCAGTTGCCTTGTCCCAGATCTTGATCCGGAACAGGTCGGTACCATCACCCTTGATCGCCCCATCAACTGCTGTTAACATGAACCCATAGTTACCTGCACCGTTGATGGTCCCGACTCCTTTGTACTGGGCTTTTGCACCGGCAACCACGAGCCATTCGTAGCTGGTGGACCTGAAGTTCAGGTTCCCCGTCTTGAACTGAAACTCGGTCTGCCCGGTCTAACGTGCTCCGATAAACAGCGGTTATTGAAGGTGTCCAGATTCGTTTCTATTCGTGTATGATTGATTCAATCATATACAGGATAGCTTCTGCCTTTTTTACCGCATTCTCAGCCTCCTGGTCTGAAACTGATCCAGTGCTGTCATACACAGCCTGGTGCCGCTTCCTTCTCATCCGTTCGAACCAGCGGGCATCATCAGGACGGAGAAATTCTTCACAGAACCGTACTACCGAGATATGCTGATTTGAGCCTGCTGGTCGATACCCCTTCGAGAACATCAATGCTCTTCCTGCCTGGAGGATGGCGTTGTACGCTACCGAAAAAGCCCAGTCGTTGCTTGAATGGAGGAGTTTTTTCGCAACGTCAAGATCGCGGTGAGCGAGTGCGAGGGTGTCTTTTACCCTCTCGTTTCCACCAGAAAGAGGTCTGATAAGTCCTTCCCGTTCGAGATCTTCAATCATGGCATCCCGCCAGGATTATTCTTGGTTCCCGCATGACGTTGGTGACGAACGGTTCTTTCTTGTGTTGCCGTGAAATAAACTCCTGCTTTCTCATGAGCGTATAATTGATCTCTCTCCCCAGTTTCTCCTCTGCGTCTGTTATCGCGGTGAGAATGGTATCTTCATCGATATCCCCGACAATGAATACATCGATATCGCTCGTTAATCCTGGCCGCCCGGCAGCAAACGAGCCATAGATGAATATGCAGGATACTCCCTGCATGGTTCCAAGTTGTTCGCGAAGGACTCTTCCCACCCCCTCAGTTTTAAGGATAATCTGCTGGAGCTCATGGTAGAGGAAAAAATCCTGGTTCACCGAAAAGAAGACCTGATTCCCTTTCCTCATTTTTGAGAGCAGGCCCAATGATTCCAGATTTGCGAGTTCGCTGTATATGGCAGCATAATTTTCACCCGTTGTTCGTTCAATTTCCCGGATGTAATACTCTCTCCCCGGGTTCATGAGGAAGAGGGTAAGGAGCTTAATCCGGGTCTGGGAGGGGATGAGCAGCTCAAGCATGATTAGAAAATATAATCAATTGATTAAAAAAGTTTATCATTCAGAGACGAATCGAGCTATTGGCTCCACCACCTCCCTCCCGATAAACAGTGGTGCCTTTCGCTGCTCAATCCTTCCACGAGTAGTCTCGCAGCCTACCGTAACCAGGTCATATGCCTCTCACAAAGGTATCGACATCAGCATGCATCGGGGTGGTGGGGAGGATCAAGAGGGCAGGATTATGAAGGAAGATCATCTATAAATAATCCTGGCCTGGAGAGAACTCCATCAAAGTTATCGTGGTCCCTTTCGCGAGAATATCTTATGCGCCCAGGTGGATAGAGGCTGCAGCGTGGCTATGTACACGATGGTGAGGGGATATACTGGGTGGGCCCGGAATGTTCGACCATTCGTACCGAGCCGGTGTGAAAATAACAGAGGATCCTGGTCCGGGCCCTCTCTGCAATCACGGTGAGGGGAAGGATGCTCATCACTCTCTCTCTTGACCACTCCGGTCCTTTGCGAGGTTTGTTGATATCGTGGAGCCGGATCATGTTCCGGTCAGTCGAATCCAGAGGAATTAATACCCAATCGGTCCCAATCACCGTTCTATGAGAAAAGTAACCATTAATGCTATCGTGGACATAATCATGTTCATCGCATTCATCCCTACCCTTCTCTCGGGCGTGGTGCTCTACGGGTTCCTTCCGGAAGGGGGGAGATTCAGCGGCCAGGCGGTCTTTATGGGCCTCTCCCGGCAGGTATGGATGACCATGCACGATCGGTGGGGAATTATCTTCTCAATCCTCGTCATCCTGCATCTCCTCCTTCACTACAAATTTCTCCGGGTCCTTCCCGCATGTTTCCGGAAGAGTGGGAAGGCAGAGCGTGAGGACTAGATTTTCCTTTTTTTTATGAATTGTCCCCTGATTCCGCGTACGGTCGAACCACAGCTCAGTTAAGTCTGCCTTTCTGATGGCATGGGACCGTGATTCAAGGAATGGTGCTTGTATTGTTTTCACAGGCTCAGATTTGCAGGCATCTACGGTTCATTGATCGCTCAGATGGGATTGATGGGCAGTAGGATAACGATAACGATAACGACGAATCTAGGTGAGATGCGGCTCTCACGAATGGAAAAGAGGGATGTTCGACAAATTTAGTGGAAAAAAAAGTTATTTCGTGTGGATTACGATCGATCCGCCGCTGATAACCGTTGTCGGGTCGTCAGTATCCAAGGCATTTAGCTGGTTATCATACACGAGAGCATCGGTCGCCTTTTCCCAGATCTTGATCCGGAACTTGTCCATGCTGTCTCTCCCTTTTATCTGCCCATCGATTGCAGTGAGCATGAACCCGTATTCTTCCTCGCCATTGATCGTTCCCGTCCCCTTGTACATTGCTTTTGCGCCGGCAACCACGAGCCAGTCATAGCTGGTGGACCTGAAGTTCAGGTTTCCTGCCTTGAACTGGAACTCGGTCTCCCCGGTCGGGACCGTTGCTCCCTTCTTGTACTTCGAGACGAAACCGAAGGTTGCCTTGCCGGTCATTGTGGGATCGGGAGCGTATGCTCCTTCCGGTGACATGATCCAGCCGCCGCCAGTGACGAAGCCGGCGGAGGGGTCATAGATAACGATGTACTGGTCTGCAACTACGGACGAAGCGCTTCCCCAGCTATCAGTAACGGTTAAGGTCATGATGTATATTCCGGGGCTTGAGTAGGTGTGCGATCCGGTTACTGTTTTTGTTCCATCTGCGATGACCCCTCCCGATTCTGTTCCATCACCCCACTGCCAGAGTGCTGTGTGTGTTTCCTCATCAGAGGAATCCGTAAACATGGCACTCACCGAAACGGGAGATCCTACGGGGATTGGATCGATGGGGAACACCATGATCCCCATCACTGGTGCCTGGGAGTGTACCCCCACAAGCCCGAATACGGAGAGCCCCTGGGGGGATATCGCGGTAAAGGTATAGATCCCATCCTCAACTGTCCACATCGGTATCAGGATCTCTGTCGTACCATCATACTCTGAGTATCGGAATATCCGGACATGGTCCGGTCCTCCCTGGCCCTCGACCCAGCTGGCCGGAGCGGTCATCGTAACAGTTGCGCTGGTGACATCAACCCCGTTCTCTGGTGTTGCACCGAGAATGTTGAAGACATAGGCAGTGTCTGTGATCTGGAGGCCATCTTCGGATGCGGCAAGGGTGTAATAGGACTGGACTTCGGTGCTTGGATTTTCATTGATATTCACGATAATTCCTGCAAAGTCAGAGCCTTCAAACCCGAAATCCGATTCTGGCCCTGCATTGGCAGAGAAGCCGGCCTCGACTATCCCAAGATCAGGGATGTCTGCCTCTAAGGGGATATTCTCGATCGTCCCTGAAACGATGGTGCCTGAGATCTGGCCATCGGTTTCAGTCAGGCCCTCGGTATGGATGGTCGTGGTCAGACCGTTCATGGCGATGATCACATCATCGCCGGAGATGGTGACGATATCCTCTGCCAGGTATTGGGTGGTGATCTCAGGGTTGATGGTAAATACATGGTCTTCGATCGTCAGACCGGGTACCAGCATGAAGTATGAGGTCATATCAGCATCATTTACGATGACTGGCCAGGCAGTTGAACTGGTCGTCCCGAGGTCATCGGTCGCAGTGAATATCGCCAGGTAGAGCCCGGTTTCATCGAACGTATAGGAGAACTCAGCTTCAGTGTACGTCTCTGAAATGGTCGAGCTCTGGAGAAGCCATTCGATGGCCTCAACGCTTCCGTCAGGATCGGTGGCAGTACCTGTGAATGTGATGGTCTCGCCGACTTCGATCGGCGGTTCCGGCATCATCGTGAAACTCACTTCCGGATGATATGTGATGGTAATCTCTTTTGTCTGGAACGAAGATGCTCCGGATGGATCGGTCACGGTCAGGGTAACAATGTATATTCCGGTATTGAAGTAATGGGCCGGGGTCTGCTCGCTTGATGTCGTTCCATCACCAAAGTCCCACTGCCAGGTGAGGGTGTCCCCGTCCTCGTCCCAGGAGCCGTCAGAGAACGAGACGGTCTCGCCAGGTATTGGGTATTCCCTAGTACCCGAACCGGGGTAGTCGTACCAGAAGGACGCAACCGGGTCATGATTTTCCGAAGCAGAAAATGCTGTGCCTTTGAGGACCATGGTTTGAAGTGTGGAATCCCATTCTTCCCAGATCACGGTTGACGGCCCGATTGCAGGATACATCTGCGATTCAGAATCCGTGGTAAGGGGCAGAGTGGTGTCATCCACCAGGTTGTGCACGTATACATCCCCTCCGCCGCTCTGGGCATCGATCCATACGACATAGTCACCGTAAATTGCCGGGTTATATTCATCCCCGCTGTCCAGTAAGAGTTTGGAAACGATGCCGGTCGTACTGTCATACAGGTACACGTCATTTTCCGATTGGATCCTCTTTTCTTCCACCTGCTCCCAGACCACCCTGGTCCCAGAAATGCGGGGATTATACTTCTCGGTAGCAGTCTCGCCAATCTGGATTGATTCGTGGGTCAGGATATTTACAAGGTGAAGGATGGAGTAGGGAGTATATGGTATGGATTCCAGGTATACCCCATAGTCTCCATCGATGTCAAACGGTCGGACTCCTGTAGAGGACAATTGTTCGGAAATCCTGGTCGTTTCGAGAGTATTGAGGTTATAGCTCCAGAGTTCAGCATGGTCAGAGCGATATTCCCCATAGACGAGATAATCTCCCGATAGTTTGGGGAAGTGTTGTTCGTATGGATTGGATACCAGCACCGACTCAATCCCGGTAGCAACATCGTATTTGTATATATCATAGTCGCCACCTGCAACCGCACCTGCCCAGACAATCGTATCATCGGAAATGGAGGGATTTATGGCATAAACGGTGGAGGGTTCGATAACGGTGGTCTGCCCCGAATCAAGTTCATAGAGATAGATCGTGTTCTCCGCACTCCAGACTACCCGGTTGCTATCGATGGCAGCAGTGATGGCAGCAGTCTGCCCTGTGTCTATATCAAATGAGGCCGGTGTTACTTCAGTGATAATGATATGGTGAGAGCAGGTGTCGGTAAGGCCATTTGTTACGGTGAGCGTGACATTGTATATTCCCTCCTCTCCGTACTGGTGTTCAGGATTCTGTTCAGTCGATGTGGAGCCATCGCCAAAGTCCCAGTCCCATTCGTAGGGCTCAGCAGCCCCATAGCAGGTCACAGATGTATCAGTAAAGGTTGTGTGATCCGATGTTGTACCCAGCACGAACTCAAAGTGCGCCTCGGGGAAGGGATAAGGTTCTACATAGACCGCTTCTTCGTAGCGGGAGGTCAGCCCGGTATCATCTATAACATCGAGAGTGATGGTATAGGTCTGATCCGATGAAAAGACATGGACCGGATTCTGCTCGGTTGAAGTGGCACCGTCACCAAACTCCCAATACCATGCGGTGATAAAACCAGTTTCATCGGTGGATTTATCAGTGAACTGGATTTCCTGTCCAGCATAGGGGTTTCCCTGACCCTCGTAGGGGTCAATCGGAGACCAGGAGAACAGGGCATCGGGCTCAGTGTCCCCCGGGTTCTCGGGATTCACGATGATGCTTACCGTTGCCGTCAGGAATTCCTGGTTACTGTCCGTGACTTTGACGGTCAGATCATACGTACTCTCCCCAGAACCAGTAGGTGGAGTCCAGGTGAATTCTCCTGTTTCTGAGTTAATCGACGCATCTTCAAAGATTGGATTCGAGTGTGAGTAATCGATCTCCCATGTGAATGGACCTCCTTCGCCTACAGAATTGAAAAAGAAGGTTGTCGTGACGCCTTCGTCAATAACGCCAGGTACTTCAGAAGTATCGATGAAGAAGCCTGCTACCCCTAGGGCTATATAATCATATTCAACTCTCTGATAATTGACCCCTTTCACTGTTTTTGTGAGGGTTACCGTATAGGATCCAGGTTCCGTGTATATGTGGAGCGGATTTTCTTCTTCAGTAATAGTCCCATCACCAAAGTCCCATTCGAGGTTTTCGGTATTTTCAGAAATATCTGTGAACTGGACCGCAAGTGGTGCGTAGCCTTCAGTAACGTCTGCCGTGAACCCGATTAATGCAGGAGGATCGAAAGAATCATCTACCACAATGTTTTTCGAGAGATATACAGTACCGGGTCCATATTGTTGACAATAATCATCACATACCGTAAAATCTACCGTATAGACCCCTGGATTTTCATATACGCGAGTTACTTCCGGTGGATTGTATGACCATACATATACATCCTCCTCATCAAATCGCCAGCTCCAATCATAGATGGGAGTTCTAGAATTCGATGAAGCATAAAATGTAACTTCATAGGGATTCTCAGGATTATTTTTCCTGCATGTAAAATCGGCGGTTAAATCAGGCTCACCAGATGATACAAAAACTCTAAAATCATCAATTGTTTCTTCTGCTCCCTGGTCATCAATCACTATTAGTTGAACATCCCACCACCCGGGATATTCGAAAGTAACGACTGGATATTGTTCATTCGTCGTAAAAGAATCAGCAGGATTCGTGAATTCCCAGGTACGTGTTATTTCCCCATCTACATCAATAGAAGTGTCGTAAAAATTTACAGGTTGATTCAGCCTTGGATATCCATAAAAAGCAAGTTCGTTATCGAAATCATAATCCAAACCTAATATTGGTGGATGATTTGAGAGGAGATTTATGGTTTTTTCTGCGTGAGTTACTCCACCATCTGAATCTGTTACTGTCACGGTGATTGTGTGTTCCCCGGGAGATGGGTAATTAATTGTCATAGTGACATAGGGGGGTGTGGTATCAGTACTATCAAAGGTTCTTCCATCGCCAAAATCCCAATGAACAGTCCATGAGTCAAAATCTGAAATATAGAGAGAAAGCGTGAGATCATCATTGATGTAATAATTGCCAGTCCAGGCAAACATCTGATCCCAATCATAATCAGCTATGTCGAATGATTCGATTTTTGGGGGAATACTATCCGCACTCGCACTCCCAACCATTCCCATCGTCAGAAATGTAATTATTGCTATCAATACAATAGTCCGAAAATGCCTACGGCGTATCTCACTATTTTCAGGTATGATACTCATGATCTCTCCTTATACTGGTTTCATCCGATCAAATGTGAAAGAAGGGAATAGGGGGATTTCATTAAGCATCTGCTAAACAAAATACTTCTGACCATTACCCGATTGACGAATTAGCTGCTCTCTTATCAGTCAAATACACAGCACGAGGTCTCCCGAATTCCCCCAATGATTTAAAATATTTCAAATTAGCAAATAAAGGTTCTGAAATCATTTTCATACGCAATACGAGAGTAATATGCCAGTATACTTCTCTGCTGGTCACTAGTTCCCACTTAATGATGCACGTCATTTCTTTATTCGATGATTTTTTTACCATGGTTTCATTTTAAAAATGGAATGATGGTTACCATATCGAGTGAACCTTGATTCTCTCAATATCGTATGAAAAAGTATTGGTTGATCCTTCTATCCCCCCTCCACCTGCTCCCTCCCGACAAAGAGCGGAGCTTTCCGCTGTTCCCCGGCAAGCATCCTTTGTATTGACTGCAACGGGGTGGTGTAATAGAACGGCTCGATAGCGAAGTTCATCGCCCTTCCCGAAGTGGAGAGCCGGACGGTCCCGACCTCTGTTTTACCGTCCAGCAGGAAGATCAGCTCGGTGTCGCCATCCAGGACTGCCGGAATATCCGAAAGGGGGATACGGAATCCCCGGTGGTCCAGGTCGGACCGGATCACGAGGTTCTCTCCCTCGATATAGAGCCTACCGACTTTCTCAAACGGGGATTCGGTGTGCTCCGTGACGGTCCAGGTCATCCGCTCACCTGGCCATGCTCCGGGGATCCCGTGATACGATGGTAGCAGGTCTCGCAGAGTTTTGTCCCGGTATTGCGGTCGATGTAGACGGCAGGATCAATCTCGCAGATGGTGCACTTACTGAACGGTGAGGTGAGCCGTTCCATCCGGGCGGGATCACAGGTCCCCGGGAGAATCGTGGCTGCCTTCTGGGCTTGTTCCTTTGCCCTGGCATAACAGTACTTACAGATCTGGTACGGCTTCCACTGGTCTTTGGGTCGGCGTTTCCGTTCTTCGGTCAGCATCTCGACATAATGGGTCCAGGGATTGCCAAACAAGCGGCAGTATGTGTGGTCCGGGACTTCCAGCGGCTTGTAGTCCTTTGCCATGAGGGGAGGATAGGGTATTGCAGAAGGGGGTGTGTTTGTTTCCCTGCAGCACTGCAGAACTCCTGCGGCTCTGCTCCTTCTTTCCAGAGAGGAGATCTGGTTGTGATATGATGCTGAATTCTGATTTGGATGATTATCTGCATCTTTTTTGATTTCATCCTTCAGCACTATGGAGGTTCCAGGTTCACGGGCAGGGGGAGTCATATGAGATCCTGCATTCCCGGGATCCTGTGTGTGTTTCCTTCCTCCAGAGTATTGATCTGTACATGTACGTGTACTATTATTATAGGGGATATTTTCAGGATTGGAGTCTGCTGGATCCTTTTCGATTCTATCAGCTGGATCCATGGTTTTGCTGAAGGTCTGCCGAAGGATTGAAGGATTGTCCGAATCATCCTGATCATCGAACCAGGCCGCTCCGCCATGGGACCATGACTGGTAGAGATCCTGGTCGAAGGCGTAGGCATTGGTCCGTCTCCGCGTTGAACTTCCCCCATACTCGCTGTCACTCTGCACGGTACGGTCACAGAAGGAGAGGGCCGGGCATTTCTCCAGGAGGCCGGTATACCGGCTGCCCCGGCTGTCGTACCCATGGATGAGCCGGTGCAGGGTGCCATTGGATAATCCGGTCGCTTTCTGGAGCTGGGGGATCGTGAACTCCTCCCACTTGTTCCTGGCGATCGTCCCGATCAGTTCTGCCTCCTTCCGGGTGAGCTTGGTCTCCTGGCCTCCGGCCGTCCCATTCAGCTGCCCGTAGAGGCGGAGAGCTTCGTAAAAATCTTCCATGGTCGCCGTGAGGCAGAAGTACCGGCCACGGATACTCTGCTCCCGCTGCATGAACCGGAGCACGGTATGTGCCTTGATCAGGTTCTCGAACATCTCAATATTTCTCCGGTTCGCATAGGAACGGAAATGGATCCGGGATGCGAAGGGGATGATGACCCAGAAGAGTTGCCGTCCGAGCAGCTCCCAGATCGCCCTGCAGATCAGGACTTCCGGCCGGTCCTCCTCGAGGTTATCGGGCGGGAGTTCGTCCTGGTGGAGGATCCAGGAGGCCACCTTCCGGTCCTGTTCGGAGGATTCATCGATCCAGCAGGTGAGCATCCGGTTGAAGGCCTGGTCGTCCCCGGCTCCTTCGACTTTTGCGACCCACCAGACGCACCGTTCGGGGATGGTGCAGATCACGCCTTTCCGGTCGGTGCTGACCGACCGGTAGATGTAGGGCTCCATGAAGGAGGTGGTGACTCCTTTCAGGATCCCGATCATTTCTTCACTGAGATCTTTGTCGTCAAGGAGGATTACTGAGCCGGGCTGCAGGTTGTTGGTATAGAGGAGGGCTTTGTTGCTCATCCCTCCTTTCAGCCGGAACCGGTCGGGGAGCTGGGGGAGGAGGGCGTTGACGGCGGTGCTCTTTCCTTTCCCGCTCTCGCCGGAGATGGAGAGGTGCAGGCCGCTGGTGTTTGCAACCACCCGGGCGGCGAGGGTGAGGATCAGGCATTCGGCCGGGATCTCGTCCCCTTCATGGTCGAGGAAGAAGGTGGTGAGCATGAACTGTTTGGGGTCACCGTGCTGCAACACTTCAAGCGCTTCGTCCCGAAGGGGGATCTCCTCAAGGGGGATGACGGGCAGGGGGCTGACAGAGCCGGGGGTATTCCGGGTATCCGGCAACCAGGGAGGGATCGCAGGGTCGCTCCTTGAGGGAGGGGAGGTGTCGCTTCTCTTTTTGGCATGCTCGTGCTTCCCGGATTGTTCCTTCAGGTCCTTCCACCGCTGGGCGCCTCCGCCGCAGGAGGTGTGCTGGCAGCCGGCATGGATGGCGCCGTTTGAAAACTGGATGGCGAACGCTCCATCCCGGTGGGCG
>Ga0116171_10000280_pt1 | contig 54469 bp, 59 predicted proteins | sample AD_JPNHW2_MetaG_FD_89798 | JGI IMG/M metagenome (GOLD analysis project Ga0116171, IMG submission 89798) | Active sludge microbial communities of municipal wastewater-treating anaerobic digesters from Japan - AD_JPNHW2_MetaG | ecosystem: Engineered > Bioreactor > Anaerobic > Digestate | place... | reverse complement strand
GTAATTTGAGTGTGGTAGGCCGAGCGGGAATAGAAAAGGAAATGGACTGTGATCTTTTGGGAAGTGACGGTTATCGCTTGGTTGAGGTTGATGCGGTGGGTAACAGCAATCGGGATCTTGGGCAACTTGATCCAGTGCCAGGAAAAGAAGTTGCTCTAAGTATCGATGCTTTTTGGCAGGACAAAATTTATAAAATGCTCGAGAATAAAAAGGCAGTGGTAATTATGAGTGAACCGAAAACGGGAAAAATTATTACTCTAGTTTCTTCACCAAACTATGATGCCAATAATTTTAATTATAGTTATGACAAGGAGACTGTCAGAACTTATCTTGAAGATACGGTAAATTTACCGATGCTGAATCGGACGATTGCAGCTAAATATCATCCTGGGAGTGTGTTTAAACCAGTTGAGGCTCTAGGGGCTCTCGAAGAGGGGGTGATAAGTAGAGAAACACTGATTCAAGATACGGGAGTAATTAAGATTGGCGATTATGCTTATAATAACTGGCTTTGGACAAAAAGAGGAACCACAGATGGGATGGTGAATGTGGTCAAAGCTCTAAAGAGATCAAATGATATTTTCTTTTATAAACTGGGGGAGGCAATGGGGGTGGATAGAATAAAAAATTGGGCTGAGAGATTTGGTTTTGGACAAGTAACAGGAATAGAGTTACCGGGGGAAGTGGCTGGTTTGATACCTGACGATGGGTGGAAAAGGAAAAATTTGGGAGAGAGATGGTATCTAGGAGATACTTACCATTTGTCAATTGGTCAGGGATATTTAACGGTAACCCCGCTACAAATTAATCAAATGACTAATATTATTGCTAGTAAAGGGCAAAAATGTCAAATGTCCTTACTTAAAAATAAGCCAGTAAAATGTACTGAAATACAGGCAAAAGAAGAAAATTGGATGGCGGTGATTGAGGGAATGAGAGAGGCCTGTGACAGCGGGGGGACGGCCTGGCCATTGTTTAATTTTAAAACAGAAATTGCCTGTAAAACTGGCACGGCGGAGCTTGGAGATGGCACCAATGATACTCATGCTTGGTTAACCGCCTTTGCCCCGGCCGATAATCCGGAAATTTCAATTACAGTGCTGGTTGAAAGAGGGGGAGAAGGGAGCGATGTGGCGGCACCAATAGTCGGTGATATTTTAAAAGAGTGGTTTGAAGAGCCAGAGACGGTAGTCCCGAGACTTAAAGAATAAATAAAGTCTAAAATCTAAAACCTAAAATTTAAAAAAACTCTAAAACTTAAAAATTATTAATTAGTAATAAAATGCGAATAGCCATTGTTGGGAGTAGGTACATGAGTGATTATGGAAAAGAAGTAATTGGAATATTAATGGAAAAATTAAGAGATGAGGAAGTAGTGACAATAAAAGTAAGTGGTTGTAATAATGAGGTGATAAGAGTTTGTCAAAAACAAAAAATAAAGGTCAAGATTTTTAAGGGGGAGAATTTCGAAAAATTAAATGAGCAGGTAGCAGATTATGCCGATATTTTGGTAATAATAGAAGGAGGAGAAAAGAGTGGAACAATACTTCTCGCGTCTAAATTTGTGGAAAAAAATAAAAATGTTTATTGCATACCGGGGAGAATAACTGATGAAAATAGTGAAGCGACCAACTGGTTAATAAAGCAAGGGGCAATGCCAATAATTAGTTTGGACGACTTGACACAGGTATTAGAATAGATAACAATGGCAGTTATGAAAAACGAGAAAAAACTATTAATAGTGGAGTCGCCGACAAAAGCGAGGACAATTTCAAAATATTTAGGTAGTGACTATGAGGTAATGGCGACGGTAGGGCATTTTAGGGATTTACCGACCAATAAAATGGGAGTTGATTTAAATGATTTTACGGTTGATTATGTGATTGATCCCAAGAAAAAAGAAATAGTCTCGCAGCTCGGAAAATTATCAAAAGAGGCGGGAAATATTTTTCTGGCCTCTGACCCTGATCGGGAAGGGGAGGCAATTGCCTGGCATGTTAAATGGCTGTTGACTGAAGGTCAAAAAGGAAAGATTGACGCGGCTAAAATTTCCCGGGTATCTTTTCACGAAATTACCAAAGAGGCGGTCGAGGAGGCTTTGAACAAAGCTAGGGAGATTGATATGAATCTCGTCAATGCCCAGCAGGGGAGAAGGGTGCTTGATCGGGTGGTGGGTTATTCATTATCGCCGGTTTTATGGAAAAAAGTGAGGCGGGGTTTGTCAGCGGGACGGGTCCAATCGGTGGCAGTTCGACTCATTTGTGAGAGAGAAAGAGAAATTGAAGCCTTTAAAAAAGAGAAATATTTTAAAATCGGGGCTCTATTTAATAAAGGAGTAAATTTTGAAGCAGAACTCATTAAAATAGGAGACAAAAGTTTTATTGAAAAGAAAAAGCTAAATTTGTTTGATGGAGATTTTACCTATACTAAATCTCTATTTACAGACGAAAAAGAGGCTAGAGGTTTTGTTGAATCTCTTGATAAAGAATTTGTGGTTAGTCAAATACTTGGGAGAAAACTGAGAAAGGAGCCAGTACCAGCGTTTACAACTTCAAAGTTACAACAGGCTGGTGCTCGGCGTTTTGGCTGGTCGGGAAAACAAACAATGACTTTGGCCCAGCGTCTCTATGAAAGAGGACTAATAACCTATCACCGCAGTGATTCACTTTATCTATCAGATAAGGCAATTAAAGAATTTCGGGATTATATTGAAAAAAAATATGGGAGTGAGTATTTATCACCAAAGGTTAGGGTTTATAAAAATAATTCGAAAAATGCTCAGGAGGCTCACGAGGCGATTCGGCCGACACAAATTGGAGTAATTAGTCCCGAGGGACTTGATAGTAAAGAAGAAAAACTCTATCAAATGATTTGGAAAAGGGCTTTAGCGACTCAGGCGGCTGCAGCTAGATTGGAAATTAATAGTATCGATCTTCTTAATAAAGAAGCTTTGTTTAGAGCCAGAGGACTCCGAGTTGTTTTTGATGGATTTTATAAAATTTATGGTGAAAAACATGAAGATCAGCTCCTGCCAGAAATAAAAATAGGAGAAAAAATGATAGCCAAAAAAATTGATTTAATAGAAACGGAAACTATGCCTATGCCTCGGTATAGTGATGCTTCACTGGTAGCATCTCTCGAAAAACAGGGAATCGGGAGGCCGTCAACCTATGCCCCGATTATTAGTACGATTATTGCGAGGCAGTATGTGGAAAGAGACGAAGGCCACTTTCGGCCGACGAGCCTGGGGATGGCAGCCAATGAATTTTTGACAAAAAATTTTCCCAAGATTATGTCACTACCATTTACGGTAGAGATGGAAGAGGATTTAGATAAGGTGGCTTTGGGTAAGGTAGATTGGCGGAAAATGATGAAGGATTTTTGGAAAAATTTTGAAATAGAACTTAAAAAAGTGGAAGCGACAGCGGAAAGAGTAAAAGTTGAAGTGGAAAACACGGGTGAAAAATGTCCCAGTTGCAAAGAGGGAAACCTGGTAATTAGAATGGGAAAATTTGGAAAATTCGTGTCCTGTTCGCGTTTTCCAGAGTGTAAATATACGGCGCCGCTCAAAGAAAAAGCGGGTTTTATGTGTCCACTGTGTGGTAAAGAGGGAGTAGTCAGAAAAACAAAGAGTGGCAAGAAGTTTTATGGCTGCAGTGATTACCCCAATTGCAAGTGGGCGAGTTGGAAAAAGCCGTAGGTACAAAAGAATAAGAAAAGGTCTAAATTCTAAAAATTAGATTTTATTATCGGTATTTCTAGTTTTTGGGAGGTCGGGGGTGAAAGCTAGATTGAATTCATCACCGAGATTATTTATTCGGCCATTATTTTCAATTTTGTAAAAGAAAGTAGGTTGTTTTTCGGTCATATTTTTTAATAAATAAATTTATAATTTATAAGTTGCTATCAATATCTAAAGCAGATATATTTTTAGTCGCCATTTTAACGGCTATGGCATCAAAAAGATCTTCTGGCATAGCTAATAGACGTTGATCGATGGAATTTAAGTTAACAAAAGTTATTTCTGTTTTTTCCCTAGATTTGGGTTTTCTTGTTTTTGGCATTTCAGCTGAAACAGCCGGTATGGTAACTGTTTCAGGATTATATCCTATAGTTTCGTTGGACATGTGTCTTTTAAATTAATGTATAACTAATATAAATATAGGATAGTCTTATAATAGTTGTCAAGGGGCAAATTAAAGCTATTAGTTAAATAAAAATATTTGTTATGATATAGCTATGAGCACAAAGGTAGAAAAATATAGAAATAGAGAGCCGGTAAATGACAGGGATGGTTTTTTACGCTTGAATCCTAATAAATCAGAAATAATGAGTTTGATTGAAGAAACAAAAAGAATGGGTGGTAAGGTGTTGATGGAAATTGGGCCGGGAAAGATAGGGGGAGTATCTTTGGAAAAAGATGATTTATATATTGGAGTTGAGCCTTATTTTGAAGGGGAGTTGAGTTTTGCTGTCAACAAGGCAGAACTTGGAGCAAGAGTAGCGGTGGTGAATGATGTTTATCAGTTACCCAAATTTAAACCAGACTTATTTTTGAGTATAGCTCCAAATCCAAACGATATTGAGAATGGAATGCTTTTTGATTACGAGCCTTATATTGTAGGAGCTGGGGTAGTGGTTTTAGCTTTAGATACGAGAACTCGGGAGGCAAATTCAGGATCTGGGATTAGAGGATTTGTAAGAAAAGTTGAATGCGATTTAAAAGAGATGGGTCGAAGGGAAATGGGTATGGAAGTGGTTTCGGGAAGTATTTCGGAATTACTTGAAGATTTGGGGTTGGAGAGAAATTGCAATTTAAATTCTTCAGCAGATCTGGGAGGAAGGGCGGTCGTTGTGTTTTCAGAAAGGTAATTTATTTACGAGAAAGGATTTCAATAGTCACGAGGGCTTCGGTGATATCTAAATCGGGAGACTTAGATTTTCAGAAAAACTGTTGGGGTAGCAAATGAAATCGACTCGACAATAACGAAGGGTTGAAAAGGCATATCACTTCTATGGTGGGTACTTTTAATTTGATCTTTCGAGAGAGTATTTTCAAAATTGATTACAGTCCAGCAACCGTCCGGATTACCTGGATTTATTTGATTATTTTTAACTCTTTCAGATGTTGAAGAAAGACTTGGATCTGAACAATAGTGTTCTAATCTCAGTGATATCGCTAAAACATTCTGGTTCACGACGACTTGGAGGGAAATTTTCTCTGCTTAAACTCATAGTTTTGGGTTATATCATAATGATATGGGTTATACAATAGAGGTATCTGTCGGTTATTTTTTCTTGCCCCAGCGCTGTTGGGAAGTACGAATGAGCTTGTCACGGCCTTGATTCTTGCAGGAGAGTGGCGGGAGGGTGGTGGCATAGAAGGGATTTTGAGTTTCAGAATCAATACTGAGCTTACAAATTATTTGATATTTTCCAATTTTTACGAGATCTTCGGCAGGAAACTTTGGGCCAAATTCCTTTTGGAGAATAAAAGCATCCTGATTGCCAACGACAAAGGAGATAAGTGAGCCGACGTTACCGAAAATGGCATCCTGAATGGTCCGGTCGAGCTGGGCCATATACTGGTTGGCCACAATTAGATTTAGTTTGAACTTGCGAGCTTCGGAGAGAATTTTGATAAAGGCTTCAGTGGCAAAATTTTGGAATTCGTCAACATAAAGATAAAAATCAGAACGCTCAGATTCACCCTGAAAGACTCGGTTCATGGCTGAGAGTTGGATTTGAGTGATGAGCATGGCACCCAGGAGAGCGGAATTATCCTCACCAAGCTTGCCGGTGCTGAGGTCAGCAATGAGAATTTTTTTCTGGTTCATAATCTCTTCGATACGAATTTTTGATTTGGGGTGGGCGATGGTATTTCTAATATTGGTAGAAGAAATAAATTGACCAACCTTGTTGAGAATAGGGGCGACAGCTTCGTTTTGGAATTTATCGTCCATGCGATCAAATTCGTTTTTCCAGAAGTTGACAAGAGTTTGATTTTTGAGACCGGAAACGACTTTATCCCGATAGTTTCGATTGGTTAAAATCTCGACAACATGGGTTAAATCTGAACCGGGAGTATTGACAAGGGTGAGAACGGCGTTTCTAAGGATATGTTCGAGACGTGGTCCCCAGGAAACATTGCCATAGAGCTTTTTAAAGATGGAAATGACCCCAGAAGCGACAAGTTCCTTTTGAGAGTCATTCTCGGCCTCAAGAACGTTTAGAGGGTAAACAAAATCAGGATCGGCAGGATTAAAATAACAGCAGTCGTTGATACGTGAGGCGGGAATATAGTCAAGGATGGTGTTGCATAAATCACCATGAGGGTCGATAACGGCCACGCCCCGGCCTTTTCGGATGTCATCGATGGCCATATTAGCGATGAGGGTGGTTTTACCGGTACCAGATTTTCCGATGATATAGGTATGACGGCGACGGTCTTCACCTTCCTTGATCCCAAAAATAGCGTCTTGATTGTGAAATTCGGTTCTGGCAAAGAAGGTAATTTTTTCCTTGTCTTCATCACTTAAATTAGTAGCAACAGGGAGGTTTTCGGGGGGGTCGGCAAAGAGATTTTTACCCCAGGCAATATTTGGCAGTTTAGTGAGGGCGGTGGGGAAGTGCCACATGGCGGCCAGTTCCTCAACATTGAGAATTTGAGTCTTAAGACCGGGTGAAAATGACCGTTTAAAAATTGATTTTTTGAGCCTATTTTTCAATAAAAAGCTAGGGATGGAGGGCTTAATAAAATTGCCTCGAGGGCTGGTAAAGATACCAAAAGAGGAGGAAAGAGAATTTAATAAATCAGGATTATTGCTGAGTAAATTAATTTGGGTAATAAGACCGGGGTAGGCGATTTTGGTTTCAAAAACTTGTTTGTCGGGGTGAGGTTGGTGGTAACCTTTTTCTTTGTCGATAACAATACCATTTTGGATGACAGAAATAATGCTGGATTGCCAATTTTTGGGTGGGGCAGCTAAAAGTATTTGGTACATGATAAAGTCGATATCTGAGTTACTGCGGGCGAGGGGAGAGAGAACCGAAGAAAGGGGGTCGGTATCGCGGAAATCACGGTTGGTTTTTAAGGGATAGGAATAGGGTCGGGACAATGTAAGTTGACTAAAAAATAATTTGCTCGTATCGGGTTTTCCGGTGCTCACGCCTTCGGTATTAACCTCAGATGATTGCGCTCCGTAGAATCCCGATACTTCGCTATTTTTTGTTAAACTTAAATAGTCTTTTGATTCTTTGGTGACAGCGGTGGGGTATTGAGCGAGAATTTGAGCCCGAAAAAATTCGAAGTTGGTGGTGGGAATGGCGACGTAAAAATGAATTTGACCTTTTTGCAAAACGATTTCTAAAGAAGTTATCGTTGATTTCTTACCTAATATACGGTTAAAGAATGAGTTATGGCTCATTTGGATAAAATTACTGAGAAGTGAAGACATGGATTCGGGGGTAAACTCATTTTCCTGGGGTAGGCGGATTTCTAGTATTTTCCAGACAGGCTGAGATTCGGGCATATGGATATTATATAGCAAAACTTAAACTATCTTAAGGCGATAAATATCTTGACATTATAGGATATTATGTTACAATCTTCCTAATCTACAACTAAAGTAGAGTTAAAGCAATTCTAATTTTGGAAGTAGAAGTTCTTTAACAACCCGCAAAATACAGAGGATAGAAACCCGATTAGGGCTGAACCAGTCGGTTAAACTTTGATCGGGTTTCTATCTAGAAATTTTAGATAAATTCAAAAACCCAAAACGGAGTTTTAATGGAAAAAAATCATTGTTGTGCAAATTGTTTAAGCGCATGTTCGGAGAAGATATCTTTTCAACTAAAATTAAGGAAAATCTATTTTTGTTGTTACAAATGTAAACAATTGTGGCAAAAAAGTAGAGATGCATTTTTAAAAGAGAAAGGATTGTAATGTTACTTCATCAACAAGCTCCAACTCCCGAAGAGTGTCAACAACCTGAGGGCTACTGCTCTCAGTGTAAGTTCTTTCAGCGCTGTCGCGAGATAGTACTGAAACGTTTTCAGGGGGGTAAATCAATTAAGGAAATTGAGGAAGAGGCGAGAAGAAATTCCCTTGGAAATTTACAATGGGAGGGATATAGCCCCGACGAGTAAATATTTTTTGCAAGGAAGGTGGTGGCTTTGGATGTCGCGACAGGTCACCACCTTTTGGTTTTTTTGTTTTGTGTTTGAGTTTTAGTTTTTTTGTATTTTGTGGGTTGTTTTGTTTTTTTTAATTTAAAATATAAATTTAAGGTAAAATAAGCTATGACTGAAAAAGAAGGAAAGATACAACCTGGTTTGTTTGAGTTACCAGAAGTACCTAAAGATCTAACTGATTTTTTGACACCGAAGGGAAAAGTAAAAAAAACAAAGAGAAAGAGTGATAACTCTGTTGTTGGTAGACAGATGACAAAAAAAAGGGAAACGCCAGGTGTAAGGGTGGATAGGGATAAGGGGGAAATAACAAAATATACGCAATGGATAAATGATCACTAAATCTATTGATATTTAATCTAGCCTTTGAAGAAAAAATATCATATAATTCTGGAGCTCTTTTAAAAATTTAAGTATTTTTTTAACCACATTCCCCCTTAGCTCAGTGGTAGAGCGCTCGCCTGTTAAGCGATTGGTCCTAAGTTCGAATCTTAGAGGGGGAGCACTAAGTGGCTGGAATAGAAAAAAAGTTGCTTTGTAGACTAGAATTTAGGTATGTTTTAACCCACTTTTCTATCCGAGTAGTATCCCAGTAGGGGAGCATCGTAGACCAGAACTTATTTTGAACCTAAAATAGGTCCTAACTTTTTATATTCGTCTCGGATTGTGGAACTTTTGTATAAAATTTATATATGCCACTTTCATTAATAGACCTAAAAGAAGATAACTATGAAAATAAAGTTCAGGAATATGTTAATTTTTATTCAAATTTTTTTGGTGTCTCTATAGATAAGAAACCGTGTTTAATTTTGGTCAATAAACATAGTCAGTTTAACGAACTCAATTCTACTGAAACACCTGACTGGCTAACGGGTTACACTAATTTCAATCTTATTTTTGTTCTAAATCCAAAAAAATGGGAGACAGAATCCAGTCATAAATATTCCGAAGAAAAATTCCTTGCCACTCTAAAACACGAAGTCTGTCATATTTTTTATAGAAAAATGACTGGCGGGAGCAACCCTACTTGGTTAAATGAGGGATTAGCCCTTTTTTTAGCTGACCAATTGAGATTTAGAAAAGAAGTAAATAAATTTAAAAACTTTCTAAAATTTGAAAGACATAATTCCATTGAAGGGGAAACTGTTTATGAGGAATCTGGGTTTGCGATTCAAAAACTTTACAATAAATTTGGTAAAGAAAAGCTCTTAAAATTTCTAACTGAAATCAAAAATATTTCCAAACTTGAAGAATTACCGACAAAATTTGAAAATATCTACAAAATGCCACTATCTTACGAATCTTTCAACCACCTATAAACCACACACAGAGATCCTGGTTGAGCCCAAGTAGGGAAGCATTAAGTAATTTTTATCTATAAATCTTTTAAAGTGTATTCTTCTTGATACTCACTGGTTTGAACAAAAGTATTAACATTAAAATCAAACTTATATACTCTTACAATTCCTTTTTCCCCAATAGTTGTTGCTCCTCCTCCTGATAATTTTGATTTAACATAGATATTTTTCCCGATTACTTTTACACTTGGATCTATTAATTTTTCAAGAATTAAGATTTTATCTTCATTGTAAATATATAAATTTTGTGCGTGGCAGGAAACACAGCCTGCACCTCCAGTAAAAACAGCTTCTATTGTTTTATCTTCTAAAATTAATTTTTGTTTTCTTAATATCCATTGGTTACTTTCATAATCATTTTTTTTGTTTTCAGGATACACTTGTTGATTATTATCATTTTGGTGGCTGGTTACATTATCTACAGGCTTATTTTGATTGCTTCCAACGAAAAAACCAATCAAAAAAAACAGAATAATTACTATCAAAGATTTTTTATTTATAACTAATTATACATTTTACGAACAATGTTATGAAAATCCGTTTAATTAGCATTAATTGTATTTAAAGTAGGAAGCATTATATAACTTTTTACCCATTTTTCTATCTGAGTAGTATCCCAGTAGGGGAGCAAATCAAATATATCCTAAAGATACGCAAGATATACTTTTATATTATGGTTAAATAGAGGTGGTGTATGTTAAAATCAATTGTGCCAGATATTAAATTCAAAAGTGATAAATATAAAAAATCTCGTGGTGGATATTCTAGACTTTTAGATATTTTTTGTGCCAAGTGTGGTCAACATTTATGTTTTTATCAAAAAGATGGTCCAGGTATTTTAAAAAGAATGTATTTAGATAGAATTTTTGAATCAACTTCATATTCTAATTTAGAAAAATTAACCATAAAAAAGATTCCTCAATTTATCTGTCACAACTGCAAACAATTATTAGGGATTCCTTATGTTTACGAAAAAGAAAACAGATTAGCTTTTAGGCTTTTTGTCGGTGGAGTTTCAAAGAAAATAACTAAGTCAAAATAAACGGTTTAGATGAAACAAGTCCTGATTGAGTCTATGACGGGGAGCAAACGATTTTTGAACCTAAATTTGACATACCCCGCCATGGACTGCGGAACTTTTGTATAATAAACCATGAATACTCCACAAGATTTTAATCAACTTATTAACTATCAGGAAGGTTCAGTCGTTAGTAAAGAGATAATTAGTAAACCATCTGGTACTATTACTCTTTTTGCATTTGACAAAGGTCAAGGATTAAGTGAACATGTTACCCCATATGATGCTTTGGTTTTAGTCGTGGATGGTACTGCTGAAATTACTATTTCTGGAAAAGTTAATCAAGTTAAATCTGGTCAAGTTATATTGATGCCTGCCAATAATCCACACGCGGTAAAAGCAATTGAACGATTCAAAATGTTATTAACAATGATTAAGTCCTGACACTGCAGTCCTGATTGAGTCTATGACGGGAGCAAACATCAAGATAACACGTAAAGATACGTCAAATAAGTTTTAGTGATATAGTAAAATAGGTGGGTTATAATATAAATAAATTATGAGGATTATTGTTGGTATTTCTTTTGTTGTAGTTGCATTAATTGCTTGGTTTTTTCTTATCAGTTCATATTTTCTCCCTAAAAGTTATTCCGACTGTCTGAAGACCCATACCTATACCAATAACTACACTAGAGATGATTTATTCTGTACTTTCTCACCCGGTACGCCTGCTCAACAAAGATTGTGCGAAAAGAAAGACGGAATTATAAATCAATTTAAGCAGTGTATAATTGCTTACTATAATCCTGATTTTATATTCCCAAAGAATTTAGCAGAATGTGGTAGTAAAGTTGGATTTATTGACACCAACAAAACAGTTTGTGATATTCAGATAGACAATAAAGGTGCGTATGACAGTGTCATAGTTAACAACTTACTGGAAAAATGTATCCAGAATGGCGGACAAAAGATATTTGAAAATTCCTGTTGGATTAGATTTACCTCACAAGGTATTAAGTTCTAAACCTGAAATCCTCTACCGGCCTGAACACAATAGTTTCGGATAATGTCCGTCTCGTGAGTTTAAGTTCCGCACACAGCAGTCCTGATTGAGTCCCCTCCAGAGACCCTCCAAAGGCGGGTAAACGGACAAGTAAGGCAGAGAGCCAGTGGAAATATGGTTTTTATTTATCCGAAGAATGGGTAATAAATAGTCCGAAAATATGGAAATTTGATAAAATAACTTATGAAATCAATTAAATTGCCTGGTTATTTGAAACTTTTATTAAAGAGAATTTGGGATGATTCAAATCCTGTTTCAATATTTCTTTATGGCTCAATGTCTAGAAATGATTTTGTTGAGGGTAGCGATTATGAAATCGGAGTAATTTATGAAGAGGATAAACGATGGACGAGACAACGACTAAGAGATTTACACAGTTTTGAAAATGTCAAAATCTATCCATTTGTAAAAGAAGAACTTTTACGTGGGGAAATTGACACTCCATTTCCAAAATTAATCTATTTGCATGGTTTACTCCATGACAGTTTGATTTTGTATGGTCAAAAACTAGAAGATATTATTAAAGTTACGAAAATATCTAAGGACGACTTACTAGAAGCTGTCGGTTTTTGTTTGGGAAGGGCTTACTCAGCGGTTGTGTCTTCCCGACAAAAAGATTGGATTGCTGTTAGGGATAATTTTACTAAATCATCACTTTATGGTTTTCAAATACTGATATTTTTGAAGACCGGAAAATTGGTTTTTTCATATAAAGAAATTGAAGAGAAAGCTGGAAATTTAATAGAAGTAGAGTATAGAGATTTGTTCAATCATGTGATGCAGGTCAGAAAAAATGACGCTGCTATTGAAACATCGTTGCTTTACAAAAACATTAGTTTTTTAAATAAATCTATTCTGAAAGCTATTAGAAAATTTTAAAATCGTTACAGTCAGTGAGTAAACGATTTTTGAATCTAAATTAAACATACCCCGTATTGGACTGGAGAACTTGTTGGTATAATTAAGTATGTCACCAGAAGATACAAAAAGATTTGATCATTTATCTGCAGTCACCGAATCACTTCGTCCTTTAACTTCCTCAGACATTGATATTCCATCAATGAGATTACAATTAGCCGAAGCTGGTTTGAATCTAGGTATTTCTGAAACAGAAAGATACCCATTTGCCGAGTCCCAATTTAGAAATCTTGAATCAGGTCGTGGAGTAGGTATGGTGGCAGTTTTGGGTAAAGAAAAAGCGGAGGCTTTAATGGGCTGGTGTCAACAAAGGGCAGAAGGGGGACCAAGGTTAAAAAGTAAAGGAAAAATCTCAGAGGAGAGTGAGGGAAGAGGTTTGAGACAATTGTCGGCTGATTTAGTTCAGATCGTAACTAACCCAGAACCTAGCCAGGCTGATATTGATAAATTTTGTCTTCGTACTAATCAGAGAGTGATGAAAGGTCTACTGTGGGAAAATAGAGGTAATGAGGAAGCTAAAAGAAAAGTTCACCAAGCTTTTGTCAATATTCCAAAAGCAGAATCAACTTTTTCTTCTGTCCCGTCTGGTTCGGTGACTGAATTATGGAACTTTTTGATTTCACATAATTAGTTTTCTGTTTTAATATCCACACATTGCAGCCCTAATTGAGTCCCCTCCAGAGGCGGGCAAGCAAGGCGGGGAGCAAAACATACATTATGCGGAAAGATTGGTAATATGTATTTTTATAACATGATTAAATAGAGTTACCTTATTTCTTAAAAATATTTTTTCACCAAAAAGTTATTGTGTTAAAATATTTCAATTATTAATTTCTGCCCAGAAAATAATAATGTATGATAAATTCAAATGAAAATAAAGGAAATGGAAATATTCCAAATCTTGATGTAACGGGGAAAATAATACCAAGACAAGAACCTGAACCAATAATAGATTTAGATCCAACAAATATTGTTTTAGCCAGAGAAGTGGTTGAGAATGTTTCTCTTCTAACAGGTATCCCTGGTGATGATTATATTAATGCTTTGAAATTAATATTTCCAAATATTAGGATCGAGGAATCATCTATAAAGCCATCTGATGGTGTATCTGAAGATAGTAAAGTTGAAAAAACTTTAATTGTCCATGGAGTAGCCATGCTTGATCAAGTCAAAAAGGCTTTAGATAGTGACCAAGAAAAAGCAGCTGAACTAGTATGGGATTTGCTTTCTCTGGAAGAGGTTAACAAAGCAGCTACGGCTGAGGAAGCTAGAGAGGCTTTTGGTAATACTAACTTTGGTAAAGTCAGGTATATTGCTATAAAAAAATGGCACGAATTATCTGAAAAAGAGGCTAAAGATGCAACTACGGCTCGGGATGCTATGTGGGCAATGTATAATGCACCGAAAGATAGTAAACCCAGAGAACTTGCTTTAAGAAGATGGTATGAATTATCTTCAATAGAGATTCAAACTGCGAATACCTATGATAAAGGGATGAGTGCATATTCAAATGCACCGCCTGAACTTGACCTGGTTGCTTTCATGAAATTGATTTCACTTTGTGATACCTCTCATCAAGTCATGGAGGCATATAGTTCTGTAGCTCAAATGGGAACAATTTTTGAAGGAATTGCTTTACAAAGAATCTCCGAGTTGGACAAAAAAAAGAAAAGTAAAAGATCATAGTTTTAAAACCGTAGAGTATATAAATAAATTCGGATAAAACATCGACGGTGTTTAAACCTTTATTGCAGTATTTTAAATTGCCATTTGTCAACTTGCCGGAGGCGTTGGCATATATGAGAGTGGAGTAAATAAAGCCGAAAGTACTTACTATTAAAAATAATAAAGGCACTCTGACAGAAGTGGGAAAAGAATTATAGTTACTAATCAATGGTCTGGTGAAAAAAACAGTAAGTCTAGAAAAAGGCTCTCCAAGGGCGGGTAAACGGGCAAGCAAGGCGGGGAGCATTGAGACTTTGATGTATTAAATTAGTAATCTAGGTTGTTTTGAGTTTTAGGATATAATTCTTTAAATGGATTCAAGTATCTTTCAAGAAAGAATAGGTTATAAAGGTGATTTGGGACAATTTTTTGGTAAGGCTACCGGTGATTATGGATTAGGATCTTTAATTTCGTACGATCCTATTTTACAAGGTTATGAAGATTTTAATGTGAAAGTTAAAACGGATTTGGGAAAATATTTATTTAAGGTCATGGGAGATTTCAGAACAGATGAAGAGGTTTCACAATACGCTGATATTATTGAAACAGTGGTAAATAATGGAATTGCTCATCCTAAAATATATAAAAGCGTACAGGGAAATTTATTATATAGAACCGATCTGAATGGGGTGGATATACGTTTGGTGGTTATGGATTATGTAGATGGTAAGGATTTTTTTCAACTTAAAGAAAAACCAACCAAAGAGGAAGCAATTTTTCTTGTAGGTCAAGCTGCGAAAATAAGCAAAATAAATCTAAAACCAAAATATGTGTACGATAGTTGGGCAATTCCAAATTTTTTAAAAGAATATAACGATATAAAAGATAAAATAGATTCTGATGACTTAAATTATCTCGAACCTTTGGCTTCTAATTTTTCCGAGTTAGGAATTGAAAAATTACCCCATTGTTTTGTACATGGTGATTTAATTGCCACTAATGTTATCAGAAGCAATGATAATGGGCTTTTTATTATTGATTTTGCGGTGGCCAATTATTATCCAAGAATTCAGGAATTGGCTGTTTTATTATGCGATCTTCTTTTTGTTGAGGATAAAGAAAAATATCTTGAAAATTATAAATTAGTTTTGGAAACCTATCAGAAAGAGGTGAAATTAGAACAAAAAGAAATTGATTTATTACCAACTTTTATAAAGTTGGCACACGCTATGCATATAGTTCCGGCCACAAGAGAAAAAATAAAAGGTAATTTACTTCCAGAAAATGATTTTTGGTTAAATTCCGGACAAAAAGGGATTCGTTTGGCTACTGAGATTTGGGGTTGAAGTTCCATAATTATTCCAATCAGTAAATATTAGATAATCTCTTACCCACTTTTCTATCCGAGGACTATCCCAACAGGGGAGCTGACGTCCTATAATGTTGACAAGTCTAATTTCTTTGTTATAATTTCCCCATGATACGAATTTAAACATCAGTTCAAAACACTGGTTTGTCGCCAGTGCTGGTGTTTAAGGTATCTTCATTTTCTAAAATTTATTAAATAAATCTACGCCAGTTGAAAGACTGGCTTTTTTTGGTTTAAAAAATTATGGCTTACAAAATAAAAAACAACATTAAACTTTTATCCTGGTTTAATGTTTTCTACAATTTTAGGTTCTATTCCGTTTTAGCAGTAATCTACTTTGCTCAGATTACTTGCTCATATGCTTTGGCGGTGAGTATTTTTTCAATTGCTCAAATAGCTCAAGCCGTTTTTGAGATACCTTCTGGTATTTATTCTGATAAATATGGTCGAACGAAATGTTTACAAGTTGGGGCTATAGCTAGCTTCTTGTCAATTATTTTTTATGCTTTTGCTCATAATTATATATTTTTGGTTATGGGAGCAATTTTTGAAGGTTTAAACCGGGCTTCATTTAGTGGTAACAATGATGCTTTAATTTATGAAACGCTATCTGAAACTAAAAATGAAAAAAAATATCATTATGAATTTGGAAAAATAAATTCATGGTTAGAATTATCAGGATTTGTTAGTGGAATTATTGGTGGACTCATCGCTATTAAATCCATTCCGCTATTATTTAGATTGTCTATTGTGCCTCAATTAATTGTGATGATGTTAAGTTTTAGATTTATTGAGCCAAAGATACATCGGGAAAAATTAATTAATTTAAGTTTTCATATTAAGGACGCAATTAAGACATATAAAAGTAATCAAAAAGTCAGGCTAGTTAGTTTGGCGGGAGTAATTGGTTTTGCGATAGGGGAGTCAACCTGGTCATTTCAGTCTGTATTTTATAATCTATTTTTGCCTACTTGGGCGGTCAGCTTGGTTATGTCGATAAATTTTCTGACCAGCGCTATTAGTTTTCGTCTCAGCGGAAAGTTGTTAAATAGGTTTAAAACAACTGCAGTTTTGTTATATCAAGAAATATACGGAAGGGCTCTATATTTAATTGCTCTTATTTTTCCATCAGTTATTTCTCCTTTCTTAATGGCTACCGCTTCGGTAACTTATGGACCAAGTACTGTAGCTAAAAGCAGTCTTCTCCAAACAGAATTTACTAACAGGCAAAGAGCCACTATGACATCAATCAATTCTTTTATCGGTAATTGTTTCTATGCAATTGTTTCTATTTTAATTGGATATTTTGCTGATAAATATGGAGCCGTCAAATCATTATTGTTTGGACAGATAGCACTGCTATCAGTAACTTTTATCTATTACAAATTATTTTCTATACAGAAAAATAGTGAGAAGTAGTTTCAAAATCGTTACGGTCAGTGAGCTAACGATTTTTGAATCTAAATTTAACATACCCCGCCGTGGGCGCTGGAAATTCTTAATCTAAATTATGTCATTGCAAAATAATTTTAATGGACTTACCATATGAACATGCGTTCATATAAGTGTTGTTCCACGGGTAGTCCTAAGTCAAAAATAGTAGGGGAGTTATCAGCTTTACTTAAATTAGTTTCTGATAACAGTCGTCTTCAAATTTTATGTATTCTTCAAAGAGAAGAGCACTGTGTTTGTGAGTTAATGGAAGAAACCAACTTATCCCAAAGTCTAATTTCTCACCATCTTAAAGATTTGAAAGATGCTGACTTGGTAGTAGACCGTAAAGATAGTAAATGGGTCTATTATTCTTTGACTCCTAAAGGTAAAGAAATTACTAATTTAATTTTTAAAATCAAAATATGAAGAATCCGACAGATATAAAAAGGATCGTTAAAGAAGAATATGGACAAATAGCCAAGACCTCGGCTCAATGCGGTTGTGGTAGTTGTGGTTGCAGTTCTAATATAACTATTCAAAAACAATCGGGCGAAATGGGTTATTCGGAAGACGAAATGATGGCAGTTCCTGGCGGTGCCAATTTAGGTCTTGGTTGCGGCAACCCGACTGCCATTGCATCATTGAAAGAGGGTGATATCGTTTTGGATTTGGGTTCTGGGGCTGGGTTTGATGTCTTCCTCGCCGCCAAAAAAGTTGGCAAGACGGGCAAAGTCATCGGGATTGATATGACCGATGAAATGCTAGAAAAAGCTAATGAAAACGCTAAAAAAGGCAGTTATACCAATGTTGAGTTTAGAAAAGGTGATATTGAAAACTTACCTGTAGATAACAATTCGGTTGATGTGGTTATCTCTAATTGTGTTATCAATTTGGCGCCAGATAAAGCCAAAGTTTTTAAAGAAACTTACCGGGTCTTAAAAACGGGTGGCAGGTTAATGGTTTCCGATGTGGTCTTAGTCAAAGCGTTACCTGAAGATCTAAAAAATGACAAAGATCTTTTAATTGGTTGTGTTAGCGGGGCAATCCTTAAAGAGGATTATTTAAATCTCTTAAAACAAACCGGATTTACTGATATAAAAATTCACAAAGAGATACCAGCATTTTTACCGGACTATGGATTAAGTATCACTTTCTCGGCAACTAAATAATTCTGCAAATAGCAGTCCTGGTTGACTCCCCTCCAGAGGCCCTCCAAAGGCGGGTAAACGGGCAAGTAAGGCGGGGAGTACTGAGCGCTTCAGTTTACATTATTTTGGGTGTTACCGTTATGAACTTTGTGACAGAGCCCTTAATAAATAAACCGGATACTTTTTTTGCGCCGGTGGTCTTTTTGTCACTTCTAACCTTGTCTGTAGCAGTGATGGCATTTCTGTTTTTTTATCAACCCCTTTTGCTTTTTATTGAAGGAAAGAAAAAGGAGGCGGTAAATCTATTCCTTAAAACTGTGGGTATTTTTGCGGTTATGACAGCTATTTCATTGATTCTGCTATTTTCGGGATTTATTTAACTAAATAATAGGCTAATAATAATCATAAAGATAGAAAGTATGCCAATATCATAACTTAAAATGAGGAATTAATTTATAATCTCTTTATGTTATGTGGCTGAAAAAAATATGGCTTAATAAAATTTGGCTAGGCCTCGCAATAATATTTCTACTGGCAGTGGTTATTTTTGGAAAAGTGCTTGATGGCTATCTTGATCAAGATGGCCTGATGATGATTGACCGGCCCATAAACCAGATAGTACTTGGCCTGAGAAAGCCATTTCTTGATAAATTAATGCTGCTCATTACCCTGACCGGAAACTGGCAAATGATAGTGTGGGGAAGCCTGCTTGGGGCGATACTGCTGATAATTGCCCAAAAAAGACGTTACCTGATGGCTATGATTTTGAGTAATGTGTCGGCAATGTTGATAGTTAGTGTGGCCAAAAATTTAATCAGTCGGGCTCGACCGCCAGTAGAAAATGCTCTGATACTGGAACATGGTTTTGCTTTTCCTAGCGGTCACAGTTATTTTGCGGTGGCTTTTTATGGTCTTTTGACTTATTTTTGGGTGCGTCATTTTTATCAAAAATGGGCGAGAATAGGGGTATTTATATTGGGTTCGGTTTATATATTGCTGCTGGGACTGTCAAGAATATATTTGGGAGTTCACTGGACAACGGATGTTCTGGGAGCTTTATCTTTGGGAGCAGCGGTGCTAGCAGTAATTGTGGCTTATATTGAATACAAGAGAAAATTTTTTAAAGAAGAATATCAACAGGTTGACAGAAAACTTTTGTGGCGAAATTTTGCTATTTTTGGCGGGTTCTGGCTTTTGGGCTTATTTTGGCTTTATCAAAACAGAGTTAAAAGTTTGGGAATAAAAATAAGTAGCCCAACTAGAGCTGCAATCGAAGCGACAATCAAAACAGCACCAGCAGCCAGGTCACGAGGGAAAGTAGTATCTACATACTGAAGTTTTAAACTAGCCGTAATAGTATCACAGACTTCTTCAATGGCCGTATTAAAAAGTTCAGCGGAAATAACGAGGGCAATCAGAATTAAAATAATAATAAATTCAATGGTCGATATTTTTAGTAATAAGGAAGCAGATAAGACGAAAATAGCAGCGACTAAATGAATTTTGAGGTTTCTTTCTTTTAGACCCCTTTTCCAACCGTTAAGGGCGTGACCAAAGGCTTTGATGAGATTTCGGAGTTTAGATGACATGTCTAATGATACAAAAAATTTGGTCAAAACTGTATATAATAGTTTTATGCACTATTCTGGTTTGTCAAAAAAAGAAATCGAGAAACTCGAGAAAAAATATGGAAAAAATGTCCTGCCTATAAAAGACAGTTTTTCTAAAGTGGAAATATTTTTTTCTCAGTTTAAAAGTCCTCTTATTTATATCTTGTTGTCGGTGATTGTGATATCGATTTTGTTTGGGGAGTATCTTGACGCCATTCTGGTAATGGCAGTGGTGTTGACCAATGTCCTTATGGGTTATTTTCAGGAGCTGAGTAGCCAACAAACTTTGCTTTCACTAAGAAATATTTTAAAACCAATGGCCCTGGTTATCCGAAACGGGATACGTTTTGAAATTAATATTGAAGAGCTAGTGCCAGGGGATATTGTGGTCTTAAATTCAGGTGATAAAATTCCGGGTGATGGAGTGTTGCTCGAAGGAAATGGCCTACTGGTTGATGAATCAATGCTTACTGGTGAGAGTCGAGCGGTAGAAAAATCGATAGATCCAAAGGGTCAAAATAGTTTATTTATGGGGACGACGGTACTGCTTGGCAAGGGGATAATGAAAGTGGAAAAAATTGGAATTGAAACAGAAATGGGGCAAATTGGAAAATCACTGTCTGAAATTGAAGAAGAAAAGACACCACTTCAGAATAAACTGGAAATATTTACAAGGCAACTGGCCAAAATTATTTTGATTATCTGTTTTCTTCTCTTTGTGATTGAGCTACTGTATGGGACGAATCTTTTTGACTCTCTCAGACTGTCGATCATTTTATCAGTGGCGGCAATTCCAGAGGGTTTACCAATCGCGGTAACGGTTATTTTGGCCATTGGGATGAGAAAAATACTTAAAAAACAAGGCCTTGTTAAAAAACTGCTCTCAATTGAAACTCTCGGGTCAACAACGGTTATTTGTAGCGATAAAACGGGGACTTTGACGGAAGGACGAATGAAGGTGGTTGATTATAGTTTTGAAGATGAAATTAAGGCCCAGTTATCAATGATTTTAGCTAATGAACAGCGGGATTCTTTGGAGATAGCTCTTTAGGATTTTGTCAAAAATAAAGGCCAAATAAATCCTCAACAAATAATTGATTCCATGGAAAAAAGTTATGAAGAGGTTTTTGATAGTGTCAAAAAACATTCTTTGACCGTTGTAAAATCAGGTAAGAAAGAAAGTTCTTTTGTAATTGGAGCGCCGGAGGTAATTTTGTCTTTCTGTCGGATGGGTACTGCAAAGAAAAAAATGATACTGGCAGAAATTGAGAGACTAGCGGGAAAGGGACTCAAAGTACTCGGGTGTGCTAGTAAAGAAAGTGGTGATTTGAAAAAAAAGACGGATTTTAGATGGAATGGTCTTTGTGGAATAGAAGATCCTTTGAGAGCTGATGCCCGAGAAACAATACAAAAGGCTTTAGAATCGGGGATAAAAATTAAAATAGTAACTGGAGATTATCAAAGAACGGCCGAGAAAATAGGTGAACAGTTGGGTTTTGAAATCTCAGAGACGAGTTCGATCGAGGGATCAGAGCTGGAAAAATTATCTGAAGAAGAATTGTTGGCGAGAGTTGAGGAGATAATTATTTTCTCGAGAATTACGCCTAGTCAAAAACTCCGGATTGTAAATGCTTTACAAAAAAATGGGGAAATTGTGGCCATGACTGGCGACGGAGTTAACGATGCGCCGGCTTTGAAAAAGGCTGATATTGGAGTGGTGATGGGCAGTGGTACGGAGGTGGCTAAAGAGGCGGCAGATTTAATCCTTCTTAATGGAAATTTTAAAACGATAGTTTCGGCGGTTGAAGAGGGGAGGAGAATTTTTACCAATTTAAAGAAAGTGGTAGCCTATGTTCTGTCAAATTCTTTTGTTGAAATCTTTTTAATACTCGGGGCAACGATGCTGAGAATTCCAATGCCACTAACCATTGTTCAAATTTTATGGGTTCACTTAATTTGTGATGGACCTCCAGATATTGCTCTTGGATTTGAGCCCAAGGAGTTTGATTTAATGAAACAGAGACCGGAGGCAATTAAAAAAGAGGATATTTTACCAAAAAAAATGAGAATTATTATTTTAGTGATTAGTTTGCTGGTTGGCGGTTTATCCCTTTTTATTTTCTATTATTATTCGATTATTCTTCATGATTTAGTTTTGGGGAGAAGTATGGTTTTTGCGACGGTGGCCACTGTCGATTTAATTTATGTGTTTGCATATAAAAACCTAAAAAGGCCAATCGTAAAAACAGAAAAATTTTTTAGAAATAAGGTTTTATTTTTATCGGTAATTTATGGTTTTGGGCTGGTTTTTATGGGGATTTATATTCCGTTTTTAAATAAGATTTTGGGGACAGTTCCGCTTAATTTTTATCAGTGGTTAATTGTGGGAGGAGTGGGAATTTTGGCAACCTTAATAGTAGATTTGAGTAAATTTTTGTAAAAATTTATTGGTTTAGATCTTGATATATTTTATTTTTGCACCGAGGGAGGAGAGTCTTTCGGCTAGTTTTTCGTAGCCTCGCTCGATGTATTCAACTCCATCAATAGTGGACTGGCCCTCAGCGGTTAGAGCGGCCAGGGTGCTGGTCGCCCCGGCGCGGAGATCGGCAACGGTTAAATTGGTGGCGTGAAGTTTTGAAGGACCGTAGATTTTGACTCCGTGAAAGTATTCAGGTTTGTCACTTTCGGGATTGAAGTGATAATAAGTGGCTGGGTCACTAACTTTTGGCTGGAAAAATTTGGTTTTGGCCCCCATTTCATTTAAGAATTTAATGTGTTGAAAGCGACTGGGAAAAACTCTCTCGATAATGCTGCTAACACCTATAGATTGGGTTAAGACTAATGAAAAAACAGCCTGCCAGTCAGTCATAAAGCCTGGTTCTGGCTCGGTTTCGATGGAAATAGCAGTCAAAGGTTTTTCCCAAGAAACAAAAACCTCGTCTTTACCCCAATTTGTTTTGGCTCCCATTTTTTCAATCGTTTTTAAAAAAGTATAGATAGTTTTGGGATTGATTCTTAAAATACTGACAGAGCCTTTGGTGCTCAGAGCTCCGCAGGCAAAGGTAACGGCTTCGTTGCGGTCAGAAATTATTTGATGAGAAGCGGAATGGAGATTTTTTACTCCATTAATATAAATAAGAGCGGGATTGTTTTCATCCCGTTTAATTTTAGCTCCCATTTTATTTAATAGTTCAATAAGATCATCAATTTCAGGCTCGCAGGCGGCATTTCGAATAATAGTCTCACCTTTGGCAGTGACTGCAGTCATTAAAATAACTTCGGTGGAGGTATGAGATGGCTTGGGAAAAGTGTAATCAGTGCCGATAAGACCACTGGTTTTGAGAGTATAGGAATTTTCATCTGATGAAATCTCGACATTCATTTGTTTTAAACAAGCAAAAAGACGATCGAGAGGTCTTTCACCAATCTTGTCGCCACCGGGAGAGGGAAAGGTGATTTGGCCACAGCGAGCTAAAAGAGGACCTGAAAAGATGAAGGAGGTTCTTGATTTTTCTCCGGTACCACTTGGAATAACCGTATCAATAATATTTTTTGTTTGAATCGAAAGAGAGTGTTCTCCAAGTTCTTCAATTTTTGCCCCTAGATGGGTAGCAATACTTTTGGTAATCTTGACATCGGAAATTTGAGGGACATTGATTAGTTCAACTGGATCAGAAGTGAGCATGGAGGCAATTATTTGTTTGTAGCTAGCGTTTTTGGCACCTCTGATAAAAACTTCACCAGTTAAAGGATTTCCACCGTCAATGATATATTTCGACATATTTGTTTAAAAAATTAATGGCGAGTATGTATATATAAGATACTATAAATAGTAGCAGATGACAATTTATTGTTTGATGACAGAAGTAATTTCACTGAGATTGTTAATTATGATTGTCTGGGGAGGGACCGACTGCTCGTGGATAGACCAAGAATTTGAATTCTTAATTAAAAAGCAACGATTGATGCCAAGGCTACTGGCGGGATTGATATCAGAGCGGGGAGAGTCGCCAACCACGGCGCATTCGCTGGCTTTTGTTTTGAAATAATCTAAGGCTGATTGCCAGGAATCGGCTGTCTTATGTCCATTTTCATCAACAATAAAAATGTTATCCCAGCTTAAATATTGATTTAGCCCTAGCCAGTTATATTTGCGCCAGGTCCAGTCTTTGTTGGCGTGGGTGACAATGGCTAAGGGGGTGTCAGTGGCTTTGAAGAAATCGAGACTATTTTTGGCTCCCGCTTTAAATTCAAGTGGAGTGGTATAAATATTTTGAAAAATTTCTTTGATGTGACTGTCAACTTCGGAGGATAAAAGATATTCAGAACTAAGGTTATCAACAACTAAATTCCATTTGTTTGGGTTGACACCGAATGTTTCAAAAAACTGATCATTAATATTTCTAATTTGTTTTTCCCAGTCGCTTTTTTGGAAAAGGGGAGAGTGAGTGGCTAAATAATCACAAGCTTTCGAGATTTGATTAGAAAAAACTGATTGAGTATCGCAAAGAGTATCGTCCAAATCTAAGAGAAATAATTTGATGTTATTATTTTTCCGCCAATCATTAAACCTAAGTTCTTTTTCAATGGGACTTAAATGAAGGGATTCCACCTGCATAGCGTGAATTATATCTTATTCGGGGGAAATTTATTTAAATAAAAAAACCAAAAAATGAGTAAGAAAAATTACAAAATAGTAACAAAAACTGGTGGCTATTTCATGATAGCAAAAGAAAGAAAATAAAGATAGGGCTTGAAAAGAAAAATTTAAATTATAAGATAAAATTGATGTCAGGAATTGAATTTGAAGGAGTAAAAAAGGATCCGTATAAACCAAGTGAAATAAGAAAGACAAGACAAATGGTGGAATCGTATATGGAAGGTGGTCAAACGCTCAAGAGTAGATTAAGACCAGATCAAGAGGAAGCGATGGTGACAATAAAAACTCCAAATGAAGTAGCTCGAATTATGTTAATATCAGATTTGCATTTTGGTTCCGAAGCCTCAGATCTGAAAGCGATTAAAGAAATTATGGCAGAATTGGAGAAGCCCGATACTTATGCGGTATTAGCTGGTGACTTGCTTGAGGGAGTTAAACAGGAATATCTCTCAACGACAACTGGATCTTTGTTAAATTTTCAAGAACAAATAGATATTTTTAGAGGAATTTTTTTAAGAAAAATAATTGAAGAAAAAAAAGTTTTGGCAGTGGTTTCAAGATATGGGAGTCATGATGACTGGCCAAGTGGTAAAGAATCACTAAACGGACCGGCAATAATGCTCGATTCTCTGACTTTACCTGATGGTTCGAGAATTCCTTTGATAATGAACGATGGAAGACTTTTTGTCAAAATTGGTGATTCTCCCAATGTAGCTATTCAGTTGTTTCATAAAGTTGGTGGTTCAGGTTCAACTATTAATCCGGTTAAACCTCTCAGGGGGGTGTTTGTAGCTAACAAAATTGAACGAAGCCAAAATAGACCATTGGTGGCCATGGCAGGACACAATCATAGTCGAGCGGGAGTCTCAAGTGAAAGAGTGATGGCAGGAAATAATGAAGTTCAATTGGTTTTGTTGCAAGGTGGTACGGTAAAAGGTTTGGATAAAAATAATCCAGATTTTTTTATGGTGGAAAAAGGGGGAGTTCTAATTCAACCTCCGGGAGCAGCAATGGTATTAAGACATAAAAAGGAAGACGGACAGATACAGGTGGTACCAACTTATGGTAATGAAAGATCGAGAAGGCTACTCGAGGCTTTTGAGGTTTTAAATCGAAGTGTGTCACTGGGAGTGACCGAAGAAATGATACAAGAATTTGAAAAGGAAGACGGAGAATTTCAATTCACTCTTGATGAGGATAACTCTTTAGTCGCCGAAAGAAGTGGGGGCAAAAAAATAAAATCAAAGCTGTATCGTCAATTAAACTGGAGAGTAGATGTAGGAAAATTAGGATTACCCACTTGTGTTCATTTTATTTCTCATGTTGATTTTGGGTCAGGTCAGGCTGATTTAAATCAGGTTGAAAAAATTATTAACGAAACTAATAAATCTAAACGTTCGGGGTTGTTAGTTTTAAATGGGATGTTGGCAAATGACGTTCCTAGGAGACCGGATCGAGAAGATGTTCTTGATGAATTTAGTGAAAAGATAGGTCAGGTACCTTTATCTAAGCGAATGGGAATAATGCTGGATTCAATACTTCGAGATGATGCTTGGAATAAAAGAATTGGGAAAATCCCAAATAAGAAAGGAGGGGGTTGGATGAGTTGGCCGATAGTGACGGGTGATTATTTATATTATGATAGCGTTTTACGAGGGACACCTTTATTTGAAGGTGGGGCAACAGTAGTATTTGATATTGGTCACAATCGTTTTAATTTATATGCAGTTGATGGAGTTGGGAATTTTGGGTCAAGACAAGACCCATATTTAGCTTTAATCCAAATGGATAAGTTATCAATGGTTAGAAATGAAGTGGTAACTGGGGGTAACAGTACTATTCCCGGGGCTTTGACGACTCCAGACACCATTTTTGTGGCTAATGGTTGGAATGCTCCGGTCAAGGATAGACGTTATGGAAAATCTTCAATGATTCGAGTACCGAAAGGAGGGCAAGGAATAATTATGTTTTCCAATGGCGATGGTAAGGGTTTGATTTATGGTGGCGGTAGCTTGAGGGAGCTAAATGATTCTTATACCGCTCTTACCTTGCATCAGGGACTGCTTGCCAAAGGAGGGACCGCGGAATACCAGAAATTTATAAGAAAAAGAAGAAGATAGAGACGGGGGATAATGTTAAACTTAAAGAGTGAAAATTTTGAAACAAAAAATTAGTCTTTGGATGCTGGTGGCAGGACTACTTTTGGGAATCTCGATTTGGATTTACGTTTTATACAAAAGAGAAACGAGCAGTTTGGAATTTCAATTTGGTAATCAGATAAATGATATTTCCTCAGAGCTAAATCTTAAAAAACAAGAGATCGAATCTTTAAAAAATGACGACCAGTATAAAAAAAATTTGGCTTTAGAGGAGGAGATAAAAAATATTCAAAAAACTTATGATGAGGCGGTGAAGAGTTATGAAGATTTAATTGATTTAAGAGTTGATATTAGTAAAAATCAAAAAATATATAGTAAATTTAGTCAAATTTTAGCATTTTTATCAAAAGGTAATTATGCCAGTGCTAGTGCTAATTTATTAATACTTGAAAAAGAAATTAATTCACTTCGGGCGACTCTTGCTTCTAAATCGGCGGTGGCAGTTTTGGAGGTAAAAAAATCTAATGAAACTCCTGTCAGCGGTTATTCAAGGCAAGGAGTAGAGGTGGATGGAGAGACCTTTGTAATTGATATTTTGGCGGCCAGTCTTGATTCAACAAAAGTGATTGTGGAGACAGCCTCGGAGAGTGACTGTGTCAATAATTGCCCAGTGTCTACTTTAGCTGATTTTGTCAGTAGGGGTGGTGGCTTTGCTGGGATTAATGGACCCTATTTTTGTCCGGCCGAATATCCGAGCTGTAGTGGAAAAACAAATTCTTTTGATACACTCCTCATGAATAAAAATAAATATTATTTTAATTCCTCAAATAATGTTTACAGTAGTGTACCAGCTTTGATTTTTAGTGGAAATAGTGTCAGGCTGGTGGGGAAAAGCTCAGATTGGGGTAGGGATACTGGAGTTGACAGTGTAATTGCTAGTCAACCACTGTTGTTATCTGGCGGAGAAATCAGATATGGGGACGATAATGATGCGAAAAGAACTCAAAAAGGGAGCCGATCTTTTATTGCTTATAAGGGAAATCTGGTCTATATCGGGGTGGTGCGAAATGCGACAGTGGCAGAGGTAGCTAAAGTGTTAAAGACTTTAGGAATAGAAGGGGCTTTGAATTTAGACAGTGGGGGCTCGACGGCATTTTGGGTAAACGGAAAATATGTAGCTGGACCAGGACGACAAACTCCTTTTGGAATCGTGCTGGTAAAAAAATAACTAGTTTTCTTCTGGGGGAAGAAATTCTTCTCCATTTTGGCTATTTTTTTCTCCAGCCTTGAGCCAGAGAACATAGTCACAGCCGGTAGCTTTTTTAGCTTCTTTATCCCAACCGGAAGTGGAACATTTTTTCATTCTTTTACCGCTGGCAGTAGTGTACAAAACTAAATTAGCTCCACATTTAGGGCATTTTTCATCTAGATTTTCGCTAGTTCCGTTAATCCATTCAACATAATTACAGCCAATAGCAACTTTCTTTTCTTTGTCCCAGGAGCCACTGGAACATTTTTTCATTTTTTTGCCAAAGCGGGTGACTTGAAGGATAAGAGGAGAACCACATTTAGGGCATTTTTCATCGAGTTTAATCGGTTTAACTTCGAGCCATTTAACATAATCACAGCCTTCATTTTTATGAGTTTGAGGATTCCAAGATCCTTTAGAACAACGCTGGAGCTCACGGCCAGTGGCTGTTTTGGTAATTTCGGCGAGGGGAGCACCACATTTGGGACAAGAGTCAGTTGTTTGAGTCATATTTTATATACTAGCACGGAAACAGAGAAGGGGAAAAGGAGGGATAATATTGTATAATTTGAAACATGATTCGATTAGGTATTTTGGAAAATAGTAATGATAAAAATAAATTATAAGGGCATAGTACTGGAGAAAAGATGGGGGATAGATTTTGAAGCCAATGGAGTTTTAAATCCAGGTTGTATTTTAGTTGATGGGGTGACATATATGTTTTACCGGGCAGTGAATAAAGAAAATGTGTCAAGTATCGGTTGCTGCCACTTAAAAAAAGGAAAAGTAATTTTCCAGAGTATTGGACCAGTTATATTTCCCGAATTTGAATATGAAAAAAGAGGAGTGGAAGATCCTCGGATAACTTTTTTGGATGACAAATATTATTTGCTATATACGGCTTATGATGGTAAAAATGCGACCGTGGCGATGGCCACTTCAACCGATCTGGTTCATTTTAGAAAGGAAGGAGTAATAATTCCTAAAATTAGCTATGATGAGGCTGAAGATATTTTTAGACTTAAAACGAAACTTAATCCAAGATATAATTTTTTTGAAAAAGTTTATCGAAGTATTAATGGCGACAATGTATTACTTTGGGAAAAAGATGTGGTGCTTTTCCCTCAAAGAATTAATGGTCAAATAGCAATGTTACATCGAATTTTACCAGGAATACAGTTAATTACATTCGATCAGTGGGAAAACCTAAATATTGATTACTGGAAAAAATATTTAGCTGAGCTTGATAAACATATCGTATTAGATCCGGTGGGAGGTTTTGAAAGTGCTTATGTGGGGGCGGGCTGTGTTCCGATTGAAACTGAATTGGGCTGGCTATTAATTTATCATTCAGTAGAAATCAAAAATAATAATAAAATTTACCGGGCAAGTATAGCCCTGCTTGACAAAAAAGATCCCCGAAAAGTATTAAAAAGATTACCATATCCCTTATTTGAACCAAAAAAGAGCTGGGAAAAAGAAGGAATGGTGGATAATGTGGTCTTTCCAACGGGGGCGGTAGTTGAAAATGATATACTTTATATATATTACGGTGCAGCTGACCTAAGAATAGGGTTAGTAACCATGTCTTTGTCGGAGTTACTGAAATTATTAATAAATGAGGGATAAGATCTTAAATTTAACAAAAAAAAGAAAGGCAATGCGGGTAATTTATGTATCGACTTATATCCCGCAAAAATGTGGCATTGCCACTTTCACTAAAGATGTAACTACGGCCATTAATATGCTTAATCCTTATGCTCTGGCCGAGATTATGGCAATAGTTAAAGAGGGCGAGGAGAACTTAGAATTTCCCCGGGAAGTTAAATATAAAATTCAACGGAATAATTTAGAAAGTTATAAACAGGCGGCAAATTATATAAATAATTCCGACTGCGATGTGGTTTTAATTGAACATGAGTTTGGAATATTTGGCGGTAATTTTGGTGCTTTCGCCGTTGATTTTGCCAAAATGATAAAAAAGCCTTTAATAATGACTTGTCACACTATTCCTAAAGAAGCGGAGACGGGTTATGGTAAAGTTTTAAAAGAACTAGGGAAAATAGTTTGCGGGATTACGGTAATGACCAAGGATAGTCAGAAAAAATTAATAAAAAGCTATGGCGTTGACAAAAAGAAAATAGCTTTTATTCCCCATGGAACCCCCGACATCCCTTTAAGTTCAACAGAGAATTATAAAAAACAAAAAGGGCTTACCGGTAAAATAGTCCTTGGAAGTATCAATTTAATTTCCGAGAATAAAGGTTTGGAATACACTATCGAGGCAGTAGCTAAAATTGTTAAAGTCTACCCCGAGATAATGGGAGTAATTATTGGTCAGACTCATCCAGGAGTGATTGAGTCTGAAGGAGAAAAGTATCGTAATTTCTTAAAAGAAAAGGTTAAGGAACTGGGAATAGAAAAAAATATAAAATTTATTGATAAATATTTATCACTCGATGATTTAATTTTGTGGCTTAAGACACTTGATTTTTATGTAACTCCCTATCTTGATCCCGAGCAGTCGTCTTCGGGGGCTTTAGCCTACGCTATCGGGGCCGGAAAGATATGTATTTCAACTCCCTATAAATATGCCAAGGAAAATTTAGCCAAAGGAAAGGGGGTAATTGTGCCGTTTAGAGATTCAGAAGCAATTGCAACGTCGGTTTTAAAAATATGGAAGGACAAAGAAAAAATGAAAATAATACAAAAAAAGGCTTATGAATATGGCCGCTTTATGACCTGGACAAATGTAGCTCTACAACATTTAGATATGTTTGAGCTAATGGCCAAAAAGAAATAAAGAAATATGTCAAAAAACATAAAAAATGAATGGCTGGGACGTTTGTATCAGATGACAACGAAATGGGGAATATATCAACATGGCCTATATGACAAGGTGGATCCAAAGTTTGGTTATGCTCTGGATGATCAGGCTAGAGCCTACTTAGTGGCAAATTGCTTTGAGGAAAAAAAACTAGCTAATATTTATCTTAATTTTATAAAAAGGGCGGTGAGTCGAGAAGGTATTTGGCAGTTTTATTATGACAATAACGATGAAATTGTTCCGGATAAAAAGATTAAGGGTAGTGAAGATGCCCTCGGAATGGTGGTTTGGGTGCTGATGGAGACAAAAACAGAAAAAAAAATTGTGGATTTAATCTTAGAGGAGGTTGATGATTGGCTCTCGCCGCGGGCGATGGCCTATTTACTGCTCGGTTTAGTTAGTGAAGAAAGGGAGTCTGAACTGGAAAAAAAATTGACGAAAAAATTAACTAATGTTTTTAAAAAAGAAAAAGGCTGGTCTTGGTTTGAGGATTTTTTAACCTATGCTAACGCTCTTTTGCCATGGGCTTTGTGGCGAAAGGGAAGGATCAGAGGGGATGGCGAGTCAATTCAAGTGGCCAAAGAGGCGACTGATTTTTTACTCGAGACTTGTCAGGAAGGAAAAATACCAATGCCGATTGGCTGTAAGGGGTGGTATTACAAAGGAGGAGCAAAAAATAAATATGATCAGCAAAGTGTTGATGTCGCTTATATGGTTTGCTGCTTAAAAGAGGCTTATTTAGCGACAAATAATATTTATTATTTACAAGAAGCGGGACGCTGGTGGAGCTGGTACTGGGGGAACAATACTCAGGGAGTGGTCATGGTTGACAAAAACGGGGCTTGTTTTGATAGTGTTAGTGATATTAATAAAGTAAATCTGAATCAAGGAGCCGAATCGACGATTTCTTTTTTAATGGCTTACTGTGCTTTTCTTTGTATCTAAATTGAAAGAAAAAAGAATAATAGGGGGGTGTAAAATAAATTATGTCTTTGATTTTGTTGATTTTGGCAATGTTTTTGGGAGTAAATAAAGCTCAGGCTAAATCATATACCATAGCACCGGTAAATATCAGAGCCGAGGTGCGACGGGACGGGTCAATGCTAGTTGAAGAAAGAAGAACTTTTAATTTTAGCGGCGACTTCACCTTTGCTTATCAATATATTAATAAAAAAGGGGAGAGAAACGAGCCCTATATATTAAAAGAGATAAAAATTTGTGAAGCTACCGGGTGTTATGAGCAAATTGCTCCAGATGATGTGGCAAAAGTACCAAGGACTTTTTATGTTAAAGATGAAGGGAGCCGCTACTATGTGAAATGGTTTTATAAAGCTAACAACGAGAGTAAAGATTTTATTTTAAGTTATTTAGTTAACAACGTGGTTACTTTAGAGCGGGATGTGGCGCAGATTTACTGGCAGGCAATTGGTGGTGACTGGGAGATCATGCAGGAGCAGATAAAAATTGATTTTATTTTGCCGGATGGGACTGAGGGAAGTCAGATTCAAGCCTGGGCTCATGGACCGACTGGAGGAACGGTTTCAATTCCATCAAGTAATAAGGTCAGTCTTGAGGTGTCTAAATTACCGATAAAAACTTTTTTTGAAGCAAGAATTTTACTGCCAAAAGAGAGTTTTAGTGGCGGAGTAATGGGAACTAAAACTAAGACAGAGATTGTCGCGGAGGAGGAAAAGTTTATTGCCGAGACAGAGAAAGAGATTAAGTTTGACCTTTTTAAAAATGCGTGGCTAGGAGTGCTATTTTTGCTGCTAGCGGGGTGGCAAGTGGCAAAATTAGTGGGAAAAATTAAGCTATTTAAAAAATATAGTCAGGATAAAAAGTTGCCAGAGGCATCACTATCTGGTAGATGGTGGGAGCCACCAAGTGAAATTGACCCAGCTCAAGTGGAGCAGCTCATAAGTGCCCGGGAGGCTTTGACGCCAAAATCGCTGACCGCCACTATTTTATCCTTAATTAAGGATAGATTTTATAAAATTAGCCGAAGCAATCAAAAAGAAGGGTTTATTTTTAAGAAGTATAAATACTATTTAGAGCCAATTAAAGATAATCAAAAAAAGGCCTCTTCGATTCAACAATTGGTAATAGATTTGCTTGATGAGATTCGGGGGAGTGAAGGAAAAATAGCTTTGGATGAAATTAGTAGCTGGTTTCGGATTAACCAAAGTCAGGCTCGAAGATTTTTTACAGAGGTCTTTCCTCAAAAAACCTTAGCAGAGAATATTTCAGAAAAGTATTTTTATAAGAAGGCGGCGGAGATGAATGGGAAATATATGCCTTGGATGTCGATTTTAATTTTTATGCTCGGATTATTTTTAATTTGGCCACTGTCACCGCTTGGGATTATTACTATCTTTGGGGTTATTTTAAACATATTTTTGGCTTTGGTGATTTTGGTTTTGGGAATTATAATGGAATCTTCGATTCAAAAGAGAACGGAAAAAGGGGCGGAGGAGGCGGCAAAATGGCTGGGATTTAAAAAACATTTGGAGGAATATGGGCAAACAGTTAAAGAGCCGATAGATTCGGTCATTATTTGGGAAAAGTATTTAGTTTATGGGACAGTGCTTGGAGTCTCAATAGAAGCTTTATCAGAACTGCCGATTAATTTAAATTCTCAGGATCAAGCTATAATTGGAGCCTATTGGGGAGGACTGGGGAGTGATTTTGGAAGTAGTTTGATATCAATAGGAGAAGCCATGAATAGCGTCAATAGGGCGGTATCCTCGAGTTACGGGGCATCGGGAGTGGGAAGTAGCGGTGGAGCTTCAGGTGGTGGTGGAGGTGGTGGTGGCGGGGGTGGTGGAGGAGCTGGATGAAGTAAAAAATAAAAACCCGCCTGTTTGGCGGGTTTAAATTTACTCGGAAATTAATAATTAGTATTGATTTCGAGAATAGTTGTCGCGTCGTGGGGGACGATCTTCCATAGGTCTCGCCTCGTTGACTTTGACAGTGCGACCATCAAGCTCTTTACCATCCCAGAGGGTGATAGCAGCTTGAGCTTCCTGCTCAGTGGACATTTCCACGAAACCAAAGCCTTTTGACTGGCCGGAGAATTTATCTTTGATAATAACAGCAGAGACAACAGTCCCAGCCTGGGCGAAAGATGCGCCTAAAGTGTCATCAGTGGTTTGAAAGGACAAGCCACCGACATAGAGTTTCTTATTCATTTTTGACTGACAAAATACTAAAAGGACTCACCAGTATACGTTATTTTTAAAAAAATTGATATAAGGGGCTTTAAATGAGTTTTGGCTTTATTTTTGTTTGCTGAAGATAAAAAGTTTATCAATCTTGGTCTTTAATTTTTTAGCGACATCATGGGCTAATTTTAGTGAGGGCATATATTTTCCCTGCTCAAGATAGATAATCGTTTCCCGGCGAACACCAACCGCCTCCGCCAGCTCAGCTTGGGTTATGTTGTGAATCGAGCGGTATTCTTTAATTTTATTTTTCACTGTTATATATTTCTAACTAGATAATGTTATAAGTTTATAACATTATTGTCAAGGAGAATGGATATGCTATAATCTCTAGATTAAAAATTTAATTTATTAAAAATAGTTTTCCCTTAAATTTAGGGCAAATGAGATAATAAAGACTATTATGAAAACAAAAATAGTAAACAGAACGGGAAAGAGTTTGGTTAAAAAAGCACTAGTAGTGGGGGCTAAAAAAGCCAAAGCAGTTGATAAAAGTAGCTTAAAAGAAGCTAACGAAAAAGTCAGAATTGAAAAGGAGGCTAGACTAGAAAAAGAAGTGGTTAAGACCGCCGACGCTAAAGCTGTGGCGGTTAAAGAAGATAAGAAATATTCTTTAACAATCGATGTTAAAGATCTTTTAATGGCTGGATGTCATTTGGGTCATAAAATTTCAAAAACCAATCCCAAAATTAAAGAGTATTTATATGAAGCTCGAGAAGGGATTCAACTTTTTGATCTGAATAAAACTTTTGAAGGTCTAGAAAAGGCTTGCAATTTTATCTATAATGCCAAAAGAAACGGAAAACAAATTGTGATGCTCGGAACTAAAAGACAGGCTCGAGAAGTAGTGCGAAGGGTGGCTTTGGATGCCGGAGTGCCTTACATTACGGACAGATGGCTAGGTGGAACAGTATCAAACTGGAGCGAGATTAAGAAAAATATTAAAAAATTCAATGAGATTAACAATGGTCTTGAAAGTGGAAAATATACTGAAACAAGCAAAAAAGATTTATCAGAACTTAATAAAGAAAAGATTCGTTTGGAACGAATGATTGGAGGTTTAACGAAGCTTGATAAACTTTTCGACATTCTCTTTGTGGTTGATGCCGGTTTTGAAAAAACAGCGATTAAAGAATCCCGGGAAAAAGGGATAAAAGTAGTTTCGATTGTCGATACTGATAGTAACCCGGAAAAAGTTGATTTTGCCATTACGGCTAACGATGACAATGTTAAAAGTATTAGTATTATTGTGGAGGAAATTGGTCGAGCGATTAAGGCGGCTGGAGTGAAATGAAAAAAAGTCTAAAATCTAAAGTCTAAAAAACAATAAAATAAAAATTAAAATAAAAATGGAAAATAAAAAAATTATAGAACTAGTAAAAAAAATTAGAAATGAAACTGGTCTAGGGGTAATGGAAATTAAAACCGCTTTAGAAGAAGCTAAAGGTGATGAGAAAAAGGCTAAAGAAATATTAAAAGCTAAGGGTTTTGAGAAGGCGGAAAAAAGAGCGGAAAGGGAAACACATCAGGGAATAGTAGCTACTTATACCCATAGTACGGGGAAAATTGGAGTAATGGTCGAGCTTTTGTGTGAAACAGATTTTGTGGCCAAAAATGAAGATTTTTTGAGTGTAGCCAAAGATCTATGTTTACAGGTGGCGGCGATGAATCCTAAAAATATTAAAGAATTGCTTGAGCAGGAATTTATTAAAGATCCGACTCTTAAAATAAAAGATTTGGTGACGGCCCTAAATTCGAAATTTGGGGAAAATATTAAAGTGGGGAGAATGGAAAGGTTTGAAATTTGAGAAAATGGGCAACATAATTTTTGTTTAGGGCGCCGGCGAGCGGCGCCCCTACATATGATATTGTAGGGGTTTCGCTAGCCGAAACCCACTTAAAATTTTGTTATAATTACCTATGATAAATTTTTCTGAGGTAAACACCCGAATGGGAAGAATTGTGGATATTTTCATAAATGATATTGCTTCAATTCGAACTGGTCGGGCAACTCCAGGTTTAATTGAAAACGTGGTAGTGACGGTTTACGGTGGACAAAAAATGAGACTTCAGGAATTGGGGTCAATTTCTGCTCCTGATGTTAGATCTTTAGTTTTTGAAGCCTGGGATCAGGCAATAGTTCGGGAAATCAGCAATGGAATTCAAGCGGCCAATATTGGGATGATGCCAGTCGTAGATGGATCCTTAATTCGACTAAATTTACCAATGTTGACTGTTGAGCAAAGGGAGGATTATATAAAGCTTCTCGGAAGAAAACTGGAAGGAGCCAGGGGGATGATTCGTGATGCCCGAGCTGATTTTCGAAAAAAACTAATGGATGCCAAAAATGAAAAGACTGTCTCTGAAGATGAATTCAAGAGAGATGAAATAGAACTGCAAAAGGTAAATGATTTATTTATAGGAAAACTGGAAGAAATAGCTAAAAAGAAAGAGGGAGAGATTAGAGCGTAAAACCCCTCAGGCCTACGGCCAGCTCCCCTTAACAGGGGAGCCGAGATTGTTTCTATGGTAGAATTTTAAATTCTATGGATATATTAATTTTTGTTTTGGCTTTATCGATACTTGTTTTAGTCCACGAACTCGGTCATTTTTTGGCGGCTAAAATTACCGGAGTAAGAGTTGAGGAATTTGGACTGGGACTGCCTCCACGAATTGTTGGGAAAAAGAAGTGGGGAACAGTGTGGAGTTTGAACTGGCTTCCAATAGGAGGTTTTTGTAAACTTTTTGGTGAAGATATCAATGAAAAGGGCGCAACAATAAAAAAAGATTCTTTCATTTCAAAAAATCCCTGGCAGAAAATGCTGATAGTTCTCGGAGGGGTAATGATGAACTTGGTGTTGGCGGTGATTATTTTTGCGGTAGTGTACACGATTTTAGGGGTACCTAAGGAAACAGACAGAGTAAAAATAATTGGGGTAGCTAAAGATAGTCCGGCCGAAGTGGCGGGATTAAAAGAAGGGGATTGGATTAAGAGTATTAATGGAGTCGAAGTTAAAAAAGGAGCGGAATTAACGGCGCAGGTGGAGAAAAATAAAGGAAATGAAATTGAATTAATAATAGATAGGGAAGGACAGGAAGGACAGGGCATTGCCCTGTCCGTACAGATTAGAGAAATAGCCCCAGAGGGTGAAGGGTTGATGGGGGTGGTGATTAGCAATACGGAAATGGAAAAAATAAAGTGGTATCAGTTTTATAGGGGGATTGGAGCAGGGTTTAAAGAAGCCTATTTTTGGGGAAAAATAATCGGGGGTGGGGTTTATAAAATGATTGCTGAGTTGATGGTAGGTCAGGTGCCAAAAGATGTCTCGGGGCCGCTTGGGATGTATGAAGCCACGAGTAGTATTCGAATGAATCAAGGGTTTATGGCGATGGTTCATTTTTTTGGGGTAGTGTCGGTGAATTTGGCAATTGTGAATGTTTTACCTTTTCCGGCTCTTGATGGAGGGAGAATAATATTTGTACTTTATGAACTTTTGTTTAAAAAGAAGGCCAATAAAAAATTTGAAGCCTTAGTTAATAATTTGGGAATGATGGTGCTGTTGGGATTAATACTGCTAGTGACGATAGGGGATGTGAGAAGAATATTTATAAAATAGAAAAAACAAAAAATTCTAAATTCTAAAGTCTAATTTATTATTTTTTAGAAAGTGGACTGAGTTCCAAAAGATAGGCGGTGTTTGGTTCTAGGTATAAATTTTCAGTGTAGCTTGAAGAAGTAATCGTGACTGTTTTTTGTCGGGATTGGCCTTGATAAGGCGAAATTTTTAATTGATACTGGTCTGGAATTAAACCCTGGTAGGTGATGGGGGTGCTTTCGTAGTGTTTTAAATCCGGATCATAATTGACAACCAGTGTCTGGATAGTTGAGGCTTTTTTGGTAGAAAAAGAGGTGACCCAGGAGCCGTCTCCAGTAGAGGGTAGGCGTGGTCCAGATATTTGATTTAGAAAAAGGAGAGCGTGATAACGGGGTTTGGTTTTTCCCTGGTGGGTTAAAATACCCCAGCCTGTGGATTTATCAGAGCGGGAAGAGGGGCCGTCGATAGCTTCAAAAGTAAAAAGACGGTGAATTTTTCCTGAAAGCTGGGTGCAAAGTGAAATCAGATGAATCCCGCTGAGCTGATTATCATACCAAGTGTCCGGTTCGGAGCTCGGGCCAATTTCCGTAATTAAACGTTCGATATCAAAATACTGTGGGTAATCAGAGAGAATCTTATTTAAGTCATCAAAATCTTTTAGATATTCACTGATATTTTTGGAATATTTATGCCAGGAAATAAAATCAAGAGGGACTTTGTTTTTGGAAGCAGTGGCAAAAAGAGATTTAATCCAGTTGGGGTAGTAGCCAGTGGTAGCGGGGCCGCCAACTTTATAAATAGAGCCTTTGGCACCATCGGCGACGGCCCGGGCACTATTGATATAGAGAGTTGGATAGTTGGGTGATTTGGCGTAGTGCCAGCCACCAAAAAGATCGGGCTCATTCCAAACTTCGTAGTAGATGCCAGAAATATTTTTTTCAATTGAATAGCGATGAGCTGTGGCTTTGACGAGACTGTTCCATTGATTCCAATCACTGGGCTCTTTAGCATCGGGAGTGTAAGAGAGGGAGAGAAGGGGACGGGCGCCAGTTTTAACGATACTGTCGACGACTTCATCGAGACGAGAAAAATCATATTGACCACTGCCTTTATCAACCTGATAATAATCAAAGAGGTGGTCAACTCTTATAAGCTGGGGTCTTAGTAATCTTAGTTGACTGATGACTGGTTTGATCATGTCAGTCGGCTCTTCGCCGCCTTGAGCGAGATTTTGCCAAAGAGCGGGGGATAAATTTGAACCAGGATTTTGAGTGTCGATGACAATGCTAGCTAGAGTACCAGAGGCAGATTTGCGTAAATCTAGGTAAATTTTAGGTAAGAAATAGATAAGAATAAAGAGAAAGGGGAGAAAAAGAAATGATAAATTTTTTTGGGAAAAAAGAGACATAAAAAATTATATCAAGGAGTAATAATTAATTGACGTCTTGACGGCGATTTGGGAATGTGTGAAACTGATAATTAGTAATATACTTTATATAAAGATAAAAAATGAATAAAAAAGGTTTGGCTCAAATTCCTTTAATGATTGGTCTTTTAGTTATGGCGGTGGCGGTGCCGGTAGCGACGAAGCTAGTTCAAGAAAGTCAGGATACGAGAAATAGAGCTGCTTCAGTGATTACAACTACTCCTCCTCCCTCTGGTTGTACTGAAGGTTATGTTAGATGCTTTAATAATGTTCAGCAGGGATGTCAAAATGGGTCATGGGTATTTCAAATAAATTGTCCCAATGGTTGTAGTGGTAATTATTGTAAAGTTGTTTCCACTAGTACTCCAAGACCATCAACCAGTACTCCCAAACCACCAACCTCAACTCCAAAGCCTTGTATTAATGCAACGTGTGCAAGTGATTGTTCTCGCTCACCAGGTTATACGGGTACGTGTGTAAATAATGTTTGTAAGTGCACCTTAAAACCAACATCAACCCCCCCTACTTGTTTGAATATTTCAGATCAGTTTTGTACTACTGGTTCTTGTAGTAGTAGTGGTGCTACCGCGGGGAGCGGTACTTGTTTAAGTGGTCAAACTTGTTGTAAACCAGGATATGTTTGGGATACTCCAACTCCGACGAGATATTTAAGTCCTACTCCAAAACAACCAACCTCAACTCCAAATCCCTGTAGTGTAACTTCCAATAAGCCTCTGAATTGTACTTGTAGTTATTCAAGTCAATGTGCTTCGGGATATTGTAGCGGAGTGTGTTTGACAAATCTAACCACATGTAATCAAGTTTTCGAGACAAGAAGATGTGAAAATTCTGCAGAATATACTTGTACCAATGATGTATGGGTAAAAACTAAAACTTGTACTGGTCCGTGTGTAAACAATGCCTGTCCAAAACCAACAGCGACTCCACGTTCATGTCAAGGTACTGCTGGATCTGGTGTTTGTAGAAGTAATGGTTGTTTAAGTGGTGAGACAGATGGTGGTCAAGGTAATTGTTCTGCCCCTGGGATAAGATGTTGTGCACCAAAATCTCCAACTCCAATTTCTTGTAAATATGGTAAATGTGAATCTGGTGATGAAGGAATGACTAAATGCGTGAATAATGCGCAATACTTTTGCGATGGTGATTGTTATGTCTGGGTAAAGAATTGTCCTAATGGTTGTAGTGGTAATTTTTGTAAAACAACACCAACCTCAACTCCCACTAAAAAACCTCCAACTAATACTCCAACGCCAACTGGTCCTTTAAAATGTTATTGTCAAGGAAATTGTGGTGACAGTGACAACTGCAATTGGCAATCAGCTGCTGGTGGAGGATACATTAGGTATTGTCCTGGTTATTGTAGTGGTGTGCCAACACCAAGACAGCCCACCAATACCCCAACGCCGACTCTTCAATGTAATAATAATACCCTTGGTAAATGTGGGGCTGCCGGGGGGTGTAAGCTTGGTGAAAAATGCAAGACATACGATAATGGTTTAAGTTATGTTTGTCGTATCGATGATGATTGTAAACAATTACCAACGTTAATCCCAACTTCAACTCCAACCAGTGTGCCCGGTGTTTGTAGTAGATATCCCATGCCAAATGGATGTAATTGTAGTAATGGATCTGGATGTAGCTCTGGTTATTGTTCAGAAGCGGGGAAATGTGAAAATCCTCCTAGCCCTAGCAATAAATGTCCTGGGGCGGAGGCATGTCCAAATCCAAATAATAAAAATTTACTTCAAAACTGTACTCCTCCAGATTCTGACGGGACCCCAAAAGACACTTTGTGTAATGAGGTTGGAATGATAAGACCTTGTGGAGGGAAAAATTATTGCTGTCCAACTGCTGGAGGTGCGTGGACAACCGACATGACTAAATGTCCAACGGGAAATTGTACTCAGTGTTCAGGAAAACCTGAGGCAAAATCAAAGGGTGACGCTGATTGTTCTGGAACAACCAATCTAAATGATTTTTCAATCTGGAGAGATGAATTTATATCTAGTGCTCTTGGACAAACAGTTAAAAATAGTTGGAAAGCGGATTTTGATTGCAATGGTAAAGTTAATCTTAATGATTTCTCTATTTGGAGGGATAATTTTATCAATAGTTTATAAAATAATATGAAAAAAACAACCATACCACTACTAATTTTATTGATAGTTACCCTTTTTGGAGGATTGATGCTCGTAAAACAAAATCAAGATACGAGAAAAGGAGCTAGTTTCGCAAATACGGCACTTAAATTAATTCCTAACACTACTATTGAGAGGAGGGTTAATGAAATGGTGCCGGTTAAGGTTTATTTTTATACTGAAAGCGGAGCTAAAGTTGATGGGGTGCAAACCGATGTTTGTTGGGGGAGTCATTTAAGCTTAGATGAGAGTGGGGTGGTAGTTAATACGGCAAATGGCTTTAATTCTAGCCCAATAGTAGTGATTAAAGATAACTGTGCGACTCTGGTAGCGACTTCACAACAAGCCGCGAGTAATCTTAAAACGACCGGTGAAGTTTTTGCTTTGAATTTTAAGGCACTTCGTGAGGGGCAAGGTCCGATTACAATTAAAAAAGAGTCTTCTATGGTAACTGGAGATAATCCAGCAAGTGCAACTGATAAAGAAATAGCTGTAACTACTGTTGAAAATACGACTTATAAAATTATTGGATCTACTCAAACATGTGAGACTGATGCAGATTGTCCTCCAGGGTATGAATGTTATCAGCCACCAATGCCATCTTGTGCACCGGGGGAAAATTGTCTACAGGTAATGCCTCCTAAATATTGTCGACCGATGCTAGAAAAAAATTGTGATCGATGTAGTATCTATTTTGACCATATGAGGTTAGCCTGGCAAGCTCAGCAGAATGAAGATTGTTCTAAAGATCCTTTAATAGATTTTTCAGAAAAATTTTTATCATCTAGTGCTGATACAAAGGTAACAATTATTTATGATGCAAAATGTATGCCCCCCCCAGAGACGAGGAAACCCAATCAGTGTTCGAGATGTAGTAAAGTAAATGATCAGCAATATACCTGGTGGTTAAGAGGGGCAGATGAAACTTGTGATGATGATCCAAGTAGTGCACAAACAATATATAGGGCTTACAAAGAAGATTGTCATTTAAGTTCAGGTCAGTGGCCAGTGTTGAATTACAAAGTTCAATATGCTTTTGTAAAAACTGAAGATAGTAGGTGTTTTGTACCACAGGATTGGCCGCTACAAGTAATTGTGTTAAGTGGAGGAGTAACAAAAGCTTATAACAACGTTGTTCCAAGTAAAGTTGATAAAAGTGGTGATTTTGTAACTGTTGAAGGTTCTTTAACTCTTGAAGGTTTTGATAGGACTGATAATGTAGCGGTGTTTATGAAGGGACCAAAACATTTACAAATGAAGTATGCAGTTGATAAGCAAGCAAGTCGTTATGAAAAGGCTGGAGGAGAATTAACTTTGACAAGATCAATTGAAACTAGTCCGGTGTACGATTTTACAGGATATCCAATGCTGTCGGGAGATGTTGTTGGAAAGAATTCTGATCAACCAGATGGAATAGTAAATGGTTTTGATTATGTATATATTAAAAATAAGGCTTTGATTCATGAAACTGTTGAAGATGGTGGCTATATAAAGTCTGATCTTGATGGTAGCTGTCAGACAAATTCAAATGATGTTCAACAGATTAGAGTAACTCTTCAAGAAAAACAAGGAGAGTTATATTAATAAAAAAATAAATATGAAGAATAATAAAATGAAGAATAAATATTTTTTACCTATAGTTTTCTTGAGTATGGTGGTAATCGCCGTAAGTTTATTTTCGATTACTAATCGGGAAAATGTTACTGATATTAGCGGAAGAATGGTTGCCACCCAACCGGAAGAAGGAATAGTTTCTTTTAGCTGGCAGAAAGGTGAAAAACCGGTTTTATTGATGACTGCGAGTGAAGAAGTATCAATTGGTGCTATTGACCTGTATATCGGATATAAAAATGTTGAAGTAATTAGAGCAAGTAATTTAAGTGAATTACCCGAACCAGCTTTTTTAAAGGTGAGTAGCGATAATTCTTTAGTAGTTTTAAACTATCTGATTTCTGAAGATGAGGGTTTTAAAATATATCCTGGCCAAAGTATACGAGTGGTTGAGTTAGATGTTTCGTCTGAAATGATGGATGGAGCTGAAGTATTCATTGATGAAGAAACTAATGTGGTTGACAATGACACCATGAAAGGATTACCTTATAAAAGTGAAAGTTTAATGTTTAATAGTTCTTTAGAATGAAAAAATTTTTTCCCGCATTAGTAGTTTTGTTTTTAGCTTTGGCGGTTGGGCCAGTTTTGGCAGTAGAGCCGATGTTTAAATTCACTCCTAGTAGAGGTACTTATACCAAAGGAAGCAGTTTTGAAATTATAATGGGTGCCGATTCAGGAACAGTTGAGACTCAAGCAATTGATGTTTGGTTTAGTTTTGATCCGGCGAAAGTTGAAATTGAATCGGTGAACGAGGTTGATAATTTATTTGAAAATTTGGGGTTTTTATCTGGTCCTGCTAATATCAATATAAACGATGGAACAGTTGATGTTATTATATATCCTTCATTAGAAACTCATCCGAGTCAGGTTGCGGTTGTAAACGGTGATTTACTTAAAATTAAATTAAAACCTAAAATTGCTGGGACTATAAATATAGATTTTATATGTACTTCTGGTTTAACTTCAGATTCAAATATTCTTGATATAGCAACAGTGGATAAAATCAATTGTCCATCTAATATTAATGGAGTTTATACGATTACTGACGGAGGGACCTCAGATCCTAATCCAACGGCGGTCCCGACGGCGATACCAACATCTGGTACTGAATTACCAAAAACAGGAACGGTGGAAACGACAATCGGTTTGATGATTTTTGGAATCGTGAGCGTGTTATCTTCGCTTGCTTTGAAATTTTTATGAAAGGTAAGTTTTCTCTTAAAACAGTAATAATTATAGTGATATTGCTTTTGGTGGGGGTACTGGGTGTGCTTGGTGTCGATACCGCCAGAACTTATCTAAGTGGTGCTTCAGCTGATTTAGCCCCTAAAAATGTTTTGGGAAAAGGTAACGTGGACGGTAAAAGTGCAACTATCACTTGGACGACTGATAAGGAAACCATGGGGGTAGTTGAATATGGAACGACTCCAGCTTCTTTGTTACTGCGAGCGCCTGAAAGTAGCCAGTCAACCAGTCATTCAGTGGTTTTAAGTCCACTAAAAGCGGGGACAAACTACTATTTTAGAATTAGGGTGGGGGAGGAAGTTTTTGATAATAATGGCATTCCTTATTCTTTTAAAACCATGACGGCGGCAATCGAGCCTACTCAAATGCCAACTATTACAGTTGTACCGACAGTAGCGGTTTTGCCGACGGTAAAAGTGGCCAGTGGAAGTGGGGTAACTTCGGAATGCAACAGAACGACAGATTATAATAAAGACAAAGTAGTAAATAGCTTAGATTATTTACATTGTTTAAAAAGTAAACCAACCGCAGTGAACACTAGAGCTACTCCCACAGTCAGTAAATGTGTTAGAACGGTTGATTATAATAAAGATGGAGTGGTGAATAGTCTCGACTATATTAAGTGTTTACAGGATAATAAATAACGGGTAAAATAGGGCTTGTATTAAGGAGGTGAGCTAATGGCAATGGTTGTCAAACGCAAAAAAGGAGAATCCAAAGACGATATCATTGGTAAATTCCGTAGACTTTGTCTAGAGGAAGATATTACCGAAGAAGTTCGAAAAAGAGTGGCTTATGCTAAGCCTTCAATTGGTCGTTATGCCAAAAAGAAAATTATTTTGTGGCGAGAAAAATGTCGCAAGAGATCTAAAAAATCGAGAAGATATGTGGCGTGATCAAATTAAACAGGAGGTAATTGTTGCTTTAAAGTCAGGTGATAAAAAAAGAGTAGAAGTTCTCAGATTTTTAGTATCACTTATCGATAAAAGAGAGCTGCAATTACCCCCTGAGGGTTTAACAGAGGCTGAGGAAATCAATGTCCTAAGAAAAGAGCTTCGAAATAAAGAGGAGGCTAGAGAAATGTTTTTAAAGGCGGGTAGAGAGGATCTAGTGAAAGAACAGGACTATGAAATTGAAATTGTAAAATCTTATTTACCTGAGGAAATGGGAGAAGATGAAATCAGGGAAAGGGTGAAAGTAGTGATTGTCGAAAAAGGTAAAAATTTTGGAGCAGTAATGGGAGAAACAATGAAACAAGTTGCCGGAAAAGCAAGCGGAGATCTGGTGTCGAAAATAGTGAAAGAAGAAATGGAAAAATGAAAAATATAATTTTGATTAAACATCCAAAGAATTGGGGACTTAAAGAAAAGATAATTAGTAAATTAGTTAATAGAGCTTTAGTAAATAAAGGATATAATAAAGATACCGAGTTAAGCATTTATTTTGTGGGTAGAGTTAAGGCGAAAAAGTTAAATATAAAATACCGAAAGATGGATTATATCCCCCAGGTATTGGGTTTTCCTATGTCAAAAGTGGCGGATAAAGATGGCTATACCCGACTGGGGGATATTGTAATTTGTACGCAGAAATTAAAATACGAAGCAAGATATTTTAAGAAAAATATAAACGAAATTTTAGATCAATGGTTACTCCATGGAGTCGAAAATCTGTTAAAGTGATGTAGTTTGTGGTGTTGTTAAATAAAGCTATTTTTGCTTAAATTAGCCAGATGTCAGTTTTTCATTTGAAATATCGGCCTCAAAAAATAGCGGATTTAGATTTACCTGAAGTATCCGATAAAATTAATAGTATTATTTCTAGTGAAACCGATTTTCAATCCCTGCTTTTTGCGGGGCCAAAAGGGAGCGGAAAAACCTCGGCGGCGAGGATTATTGCCAAAGCAGTAAATTGTCTGAAAATAAAAAAAGGTGAGGCTTGTGGGGAGTGTGAAAATTGTTTGGAAATTGAAAAAGGAAATAGTCTGGATATTATCGAAATTGATGCGGCTTCTAACCGGGGAATTGATGATGTCAGAGGATTAAAGGAGAATGCCTATTTGTCACCAATTCGGCTTAAAAAGAAAATTTTTATTATTGATGAGGTTCACATGCTTACCAAGGAGGCTTTTAATGCTTTATTAAAGATTATTGAAGAACCGCCTAAAAATACTTTGTTTATTTTATGTACGACTGATGCCCAGAAGATTCCGGAAACAGTTTTGTCTCGACTTTTAAGGGTGAATTTTAGAAAAGGAAAAGAAGAAGATTTGGAAAGATCCTTGGCAAAAGTAATTAAAGGAGAAAAAATTGAAATAAGCGATGAAGCTAAAAAGGAAATAATATTAAATTCTGATGGTAGTTTTCGAAATTTACAGAAAACTTTTAACGAAATAGTTCTTCAGTTTGGTAATAAGATAGATAAAGAACAAGTTGAAAAATATTTTACCGTGAATAGGGGAGAATATGGTGGAGAGGAGCTGGAAAAAGATTTAAAGGAAGGAAGGATAAAAAAAATTGTGGAAAAACTAGAAAAAATGGCGGAAAAGGGAGTTGATTTTGGAGAACTTAGGCTAAAATGGCTGGAGTATTTTCATCAAAAAATGCTTTTGAATTTAGATGATAGAAAGTTGGGGAAATGGATTGAAATTTTAATTAGAAGCGGAGAAATGGAAAAGATAGCCATTATTGAACAGTTACCCTTAGAACTAGCGGTAATTGAGATGATGGGAAGCCGGGTTATTATGTCGCCTAAAGTCGACACTAACCCAGTGGAAGTGGAGATAGCGGAGGTGGAGGAAAAGTGGGGGGAGATACTAGGAGCGGTTAAACCTTATAATCATTCGGTAGAAGCCTTTTTAAGAGCGGCTAGACCCAAAAAAATAAAAGACGGGAAATTATTAATTGAGGTTTTTTATAAATTTCATAAAGAAAAGTTAGAAGAAGAGAAGAATCGGAAGATTGTAGAAATTGGTTTAGAAAAAGTTTTTGGTGGGGTAGTCAGATTTGATTGTATTTTGGCACAGGCTGATTCAAAAAAAACCATGCCGATGGCGATTGTAAATAAGAGAGATGAGAAAGTTGTCTCAGAATCGGAAATTTATGATGTAGCTAAAAATATCTTTGGATGAATGATAAAATTAGAAGCGATTTACTTATTAATTAATAAAAAATATGTTTGATAAAGCAAAATTAATGACTAAGGCTTTTAAATTAAAAAAAGCGTTAGAATCGGAATTAACCGAATTAGAAGAAAATGGAGTTTTGATTAAAGTTAGTGGTGACCAAAAAGTAAAATTTTTATCGATAAATGGGGCTGAGAATAAGATTCTTGTCGAGGTCATTAATAAAGCTATGAAAAAATCCCAGGAAAGTGCCGCTAAAAAAATGCAGGATATGGGTGGTCTCGAAGGCCTTTTTTGAAAGTAAATGAAAAAATTGCCAAGAGCTTTAAATGAAGTGATTGAAAATTTGTCGAGACTCCCCGGGATTGGTCCGAAAAGTGCCTCCAGACTCGGGTTTTATTTACTGGCGGTGCCTGATAATTTCTCAGAAAAACTTGCTGATTCAATTACTGATTTGAAAAAGAAAATAAAGATTTGTCATCTTTGTTTTGGGGTCGGAGAGGAGGATCCGTGCGAAATTTGTCGAGATGATAGCAGAAATAGGAAACAGATTTGTGTCGTTGAAAGGGCGGATGAGGTGATGGCCATAGAAGCAATTGGTGGGTATCAGGGGCGGTATCATGTCCTCGGAGGGGTCATAAACCCTCTCGATCATGTTGGTCCTGATGATCTAAAAATTGATGAGTTACTATCTAGGGTGGAAAATGATGGAATTGAGGAAATTATTTTAGCCACCAATCCGACGATTGAGGGAGAAGGAACGGCTTTATATATTAAGAAAAAACTAGAGGGAATAAATTTTAAAGGCAAGGTAACCAGAATTGGGAGCGGGCTGCCGATGGGAGCAGAGCTCGGTTTTGCTGATCAGGTAACATTATCAAGAGCCTTTGAAGGGAGAAGAGAGATATAAAATAGATACTAGAAACTAGAGCTTAGAAACTAGATAATAGTAATGGTATGTCTGATGATTCAATAGCAAAAAAAGTATTACAGGGGGTAGCTGAGATTGGAGTTGAAACGGTTAAGGAAGAAGCAAAACAAGCAGTGGAAATAGTAAATACGATTATTACAGGGCAGGAGCTTGTGGGTAACGCTAGGCCAATGAGCGAAGCAGAAATGGCCAAAGCCAAAGCTGAAGATGAGAAGAAAAAACAAGAGGAATTAAAAAAAATACAAAATATACCGGCAAGAAACGTCGAAGCGGAAATTAAAGAGATAGTCGAAGAAAAGAAAAATAATGAAGAAGAAAAAGAGAGAGAATTTTTAGAAAAAATCAGATTACAAAGAGAAGCGGAGGAAGCGGAGAGAAACAATTTGTCTGAAGTGCCGGGGAATGCCAAAAGAGAAGCGGCGAAAACCCAGTTTGCTCCAGGTAAACGCAAAAAACAACAACCTGATGTCAGCCAAATGTCGCAAACGAGTGAATTTAAGGGTGGTAAAATTGACTAAAGATGGATCAGAAAATTTATTTATACAATACTTTAACTAGAAAAAAAGAGGAATTTAAACCGATTCAAGAAGGTAAGGTAAATTTTTTTGTGTGCGGGCCGACGGTTTATGATTATCCTCACCTTGGTCATGCTAAGACTTATACTCAATTTGATTTTATAGTGAAGTATCTTCGTTATCGGGGTTATGATGTAACTTATGTCCAAAATATAACGGATATTGACGATAAAATTATAAGTAGGTCCAAAGAAAAGGGGATAGTTTGGGACAAGCTTGCTCGGGAATTTGAGGCAATTTATATTGAAGATATGAAAGCTTTAAGCAATAATTCGGTTACAAAATATGCTAGAGCAACTGATTATATTAAAGAGATTATTAAGCAAGTTAAGGTGTTAATGGAGAAGGGTTTTGCTTATCAAATATCAGACGGGATTTATTATGAAGTGGCTAAATTTGCTAATTACGGAAAACTTTCGGGTAGAACTGAATCGCAAGCCGAGGATTCAGTTTCCAGAATAGATGAAAATAAAGAAAAAAGAGGATGGAATGATTTTTGTTTATGGAAAATGTCAAAGGAAGGGGAGCCGTTTTGGGAAACAGAATTGGGAAAGGGGAGGCCAGGCTGGCATATCGAAGATACGGCAATAACGGAAACGCTTTTTGGTCCTCAGTATGATATTCATGGTGGAGCAGTCGATTTAATATTTCCTCACCATGAAGCAGAAATATCCCAGATAGAAGCGGCTTCCGGAAAAAGTCCTATGGTTCGATATTGGTTGCATACAGGTTTTTTGAACATTGATTCTGAAAAAATGTCTAAAAGTAAGGGAAATTTTAAGACTATTCGAGAGGCTTTGAAGCAATATAATTTCCGAGTTTTAAGGTTTTTATTTTTGGGATCGCATTATCGTTCTGCTATGGACTTTACGGATACAATATTGGAACAGACAAAAAATTCATTGAAAAGGATCCAGGATTTTATCGATAAAATAGATGTAAGTATTGATAATTTGGAAGAAAAAAGAGTAGTGAATGAATTAAGGGAAAAGATAAATTTAGCTTTAGGTAATGATTTTGATACGCCAACTGCCTTTGCTGATCTTTTTGAATTTATTAGGTCACAAAATACAAAAGGGATATCTGGAAAATATGCTTATAACTATTTTGTGGAATTAAATCAATTTTTAGATGTTTTTGAATTTAAAAAAGAAGAGATTCCGCAGGAAATTAGGGATTTGGTGAAAAAAAGGGTGAAGGCGAAATTAAATAAGGACTGGGCGGAAGCTGATAGACTGAGGGAAGAGATTAAGAAAGAAGGATATTTAGTGGAAGATACAAAAGATGATTGTAAAATTAAAAGAATCATGTTAAGCTAAACTTCGATGAAAGACAGTAAATACAAGTACGAGGTGATTGTGGTCCTGAATCCCAAAGCCGAGTCAAAAGAAAAAGAAAAAACTATTAAAATGGTTGAAGATAAAATTTCAGGTTTGGATTTTGAAGTTGAAAAGCGCGAAGATATGGGGAGTAAAACTCTTAACTACCAAATAAAAGGTCAGGAAAAAGGTGATTTCTGGGTTTTTTACATTGGGGGAAATAAACCAATAAAATCCAAAGAATTTAAACTATTTTTAAATCGGGAAACGAATATTATTCGTTATTTAATATTAAAAATTTAAAGTAGAAGAGGAATAAAAATGCCTAGTCGATGTCTAAATAAGGTCATGTTAATTGGTAATCTAACTCGTGATCCAGAGCTGCGCTACACTCCGGCGGGAATGGCGGTGGTCTCTTTTGGTCTAGCCACCAATCGGGTTTGGATTACAAAACAGGGTGAAAAAAAAGAAGATGCTCAGTTTCACCGAATTGTAGCGTGGAATAAACTTGCGGAGCTTTGTTCTCAGCTCCTAGCCAAGGGCAGAAGAATTTATGTTGAAGGGAGGATTCAATATCGAGAAATTACTGATGCCGCTAACATGAGAAAACAAGTTTCTGAAATTGTAATTGAGGATATGATTATCCTCGACAATAAAGGAGCTGGGATGCAATCAACTTCTCATACTAACCCTGACGAAGCTAATGTTACTGAAGAATCCATGGATTTAAATAATGGAGCCATTGAAGATATCGTAATCCCTGATGATATTGGTGGTGGCGAAGAAGTACCCATTGAAGAAACAAAATGAAAAAATTACAAAGAAAAGATCGAAATCGATTAATTAGACTAAAGGGTAGGGGCAAGGATTGCTTTTTTTGTAAGAGTAAAAAAGATCCTAACTGGCGTGATTTTGAAAAATTGAGAGAGTTTTTAACTCCTCGATGTCGAATTATCTCAGCTCAAACAAGTGGAGTCTGTATGAAACATCAAAGGAAGTTGTCACGGGCGATAAAAGAAGCTAGAGAGCTAGCCTTATTGCCTTACACCGCCTCCGAAGAGTAAGATAGAGGCATGATAAAAGGAAAACTGTGGCGACAGAAAGTTGAAAAGCTATCTGATTTGACTTATGAAGCCAAGGATAAAGTGATTAAGGTTGTCAAGCTTGACGAAGGGATATTAACAAAAGCAGAAGTAATCGAGGTTAAGGGCATAATCTGCCTGGAAATTGATGATTATCTCGAAAGCGAAATTCCAATCAAAAAAATAAACAAAGACGAATGGGAAAAGTTAAGGTAAAATAGAATGATGCAAAAACAGATAAAAAATATATTTTTATTTTTAGCCTTATTTTCGGTAATATCTCTTGTTAGTTTTAAAGTGGGAAAAACTGTGGGACTTGAAGCGGCAGGCAGCAATCAAAAAACTGAAGCCTTGGATCTTTCGCTGATGTGGAAGGTAAAAGAAAAACTAGAGGATGAATTTTTAGAAAAGGATAAGCTTAAGGACGAGGAAATGACTTATGGAGCAATCTCGGGAATGGTCTCGGCTCTGGGTGATCCATATACAGTTTTTTTAGCTCCAAAACAAAATAAAAGTTCAAATGCTGATCTTGCCGGTGAATTTGGGGGAGTAGGAATCCAACTTGGATACAAAGAAAAAAGCTTAGCCGTGATGGCGCCACTAGCCAAGACCCCAGCAGATAGGGCGGGAATTAAGGCTGGAGATTTAATTTTAAAAATTATTGATAAAGAAAATAATGTTGATAGAGATACGGCCGGGATTACTCTTGAGGAGGCAGTAGAACTTATTAGAGGAAAAGTGGGGACTGAAGTCACTTTGAAATTGTATCGGGAGGGAGAAAAAGATACTTTTGAAGTAAAATTAATAAGAGATAATATTGTGGTTCCCAGTATGGAAACGGAATGGATAAAAAAAGAGGGGAAAAGTGTAATTTGGGTGAAGTTGTATAAATTTAGTGAACAGATATACAATGACTGGCCTAAGGCAGTGGAAAATATTATAAGTGAAAAAAAGAGGTTAGGGAACGATTATGGGGGTATAATTCTTGATTTAAGGAATAACCCGGGTGGTTATTTGCAGGCCAGTGTCTTGGTCGCTTCTGATTTTTTAAAAGATGGAGTAGTGGTAACCCAAAGGTCAGCCGACGGAAAAGAAGAGAAATATATGGTTGATACTAGCCGGGGAAATTTATTGAATGATAAGTTGGTTGTTTTAATAAATGAAGGCTCGGCCTCAGCGGCAGAAATATTAGCCGGGGCAATTAAGGGCTATGGTAGAGGGAAACTGGTTGGGATGAAAAGCTTCGGTAAGGGGACAGTTCAATCACCGGTTGATTTTGCCGATGGATCGGGTTTACATGTAACTATTGCCAAATGGTTATTGCCTGATGGAAAAAATATTCATGGTGAAGGGGTTCTTCCCGATGTTGAGGAAAAGTGGAATATCAACAATAAGGACCAAGAAGATAATCAACTTGATAAAGCTGTATTGGAAGTTTTGAAATAAAGTTATATAATTTTACGATGAAAAGTAACAGTTTTAGAACTTTACTAATTGGAGTCGGCATAGGGATTGTTTTGATGGGGTCATTTAGTATAGGAAGATGGTCAGTCAAAAAAGATGAAAGTGGAGGCCAAATTCAACAAAATCAAACGATTCTGGATGAAGAATCAGTAGTGACTAAGGTCGTTGAGGCGGCCACTCCGAGCGTCGTCACGGTATCGATTAGTAAAACCCAGGTAATAAATTCTTTTCCTTTTGGTTTTGATATTTTTGGCGATTTTTTTAATATTCCAAAACAAAATCCAGAGACTCAACTAATTGAGCAAGATATCGGAACAGGTTTTATTATCAGCCAAGACGGACTCATAGTAACCAATAAACACGTTGTGTTTGATACTGAGGCAAAATATAAGGTAATCATTGGTAAAGATGAAGAAGTTGAGGTACAAAATATTTACCGTGATCCGGTCAATGATTTGGCCATTCTTAAAATTAATAAAACTGGTTTAACTCCGGTAAAACTGGGAGATTCAGATAAATTAAAGGTAGGTCAAACCGTGATTGCCATTGGCACAGCTCTTGGAGAATTTCGTTCGACAGTGACCAAAGGAGTAATTTCAGGTCTGGGGAGAGGGATAGTCGCTTCGAGTGGACTACTGGGGTCGGAGAAGTTGGATAACGTGATTCAAACTGATGCGGCCATAAATCCGGGAAATTCCGGAGGTCCCTTATTTGATTCGGCTGGTCAGGTAATTGGAGTAAATGTGGCAGTATCACAGGCGGCTCAGAGTATTGGTTTTGCGCTGCCGATAAATATTGTTAAGGAATCGATCGAACTTTTTAATAGTACCGGACAATTCGAGAGACCTTATCTGGGCGTAACTTATGCCATGATTACTAAGGAATCGGCTCTTTTAAATGAAGTGCCAGCGGGAGTTTATGTTCAGGGAATAGTGGAGGGGAGCCCAGCCCAGAAAGCTGGAATTAAAGTGGGAGATATAATTTTTGAGATTGATGGAAAAAATATTGTTAAAGAGAATATAGTTCTGGCCACTTATATTAGTAAAAAGAAAATAGGGGAGAATGTAAATTTAAAGATTTGGAGAGACAAAAAAGAAATGGAAATTAAGGTTGTTTTGGAGAAGAAGGATTAGTCAGAGGTTGATCGAGGACTGTTAATTCGAGAAGGAGATCATAAAGATCGCCATTGAGGCATTTAGTTAAATTAAAATCTTTTTCGAGGCGGTGGTCCTTGATTTGGTGTCGGGCGTAATTGTAGGTTCGAATTTTATCCGCCCGCATAGCTAGCCCGACTTTTTCTCGAGTAGTGCCCAGTTTTTCAATTTTTTTATCTTCTTCGAGCTGCCATAATTTTGCTTTTAGTAAATCCATGGCAATGGCTCGGTTTTGCTCTTGAGAGCGTTCCTGGCGAACGGAAAAAGTTAAACCAGTCGGTTTATGGAGGATTCGAACAGCGGTAGAGACCTTGTTGACGTTTTGACCACCATTGCCACCGGCCCGGGAGGCGGTCATTTCGATATCATCTGGATTGATAACAATATCACTAGTAGTTATTTGAGGATAAACGGCGACGGCAGCAGTAGAGGTTTGGATTCGACCATGTTTTTCGGTGATGGGAATACGCTGAACCCGGTGAGTGCCAGTCTCCCATTTAAGCTGATTAAAAACGTCAAGACCGCTTATTTTTAAAATATCATTGTCGAGATAATTGACTTTCCAGCCGATTTTTTCACAGTAGCGAATATACATCCTCATTAGATCACCCATCCACAGAGCGGATTCTTGACCGCCAGGACCTGGCCTGAATTCGAGAATGGCAATATTAGGATTAATGGTAGGCATAATCTGAAAAAATTCTAAATTCTAAAATCTAATTAGATTTTTTTTCTTTAGCTTTTTTAGCGTTTTTGGCTTCTTTTTTGGCTTTGTAGGCAACCCCTTGGGCTTGTTTTTCTTTGAATTTATCAATTCTTCCCTTAATGTCGACAAATGTATGTTGGCCAGTGAAGAAGGGATGACATGTACTGCAAGCGTCAGCCTCGATTTGTTCGAGAGTCGAGCCGGTGGTAAATTTGTTGCCGGAGGCAGAAGTGACTTGGGAATCGGAGTGG
>Ga0116171_10000279_pt1 | contig 54630 bp, 45 predicted proteins | sample AD_JPNHW2_MetaG_FD_89798 | JGI IMG/M metagenome (GOLD analysis project Ga0116171, IMG submission 89798) | Active sludge microbial communities of municipal wastewater-treating anaerobic digesters from Japan - AD_JPNHW2_MetaG | ecosystem: Engineered > Bioreactor > Anaerobic > Digestate | place... | reverse complement strand
ATTCGGAAGAACGACGTCCTCGTCGTTCAAGCACAAGAAGGGGTTGACCAGGAGGTAAACATTGCGATGTCGCCCTTAGGGGCATACAAGCATTGAGTAAAAAGCGAAGAGTTTGTTTTCCCATTTTTTTCAAGTGTATCACTTTTCGTGTGCCAACTCGTACCATTTTTTATTGCCATCCACAATGTAGGCGTAAGCTCCTCGGAGGGTTATGAACGACAAGATGGGGTTCTTCCAGAATAAAAAGTGCGGAGCTTCAGCGAGCTCCGGCTACACAACATCGTAACCGGTGGAGGGTTATGAACGACAAGATGTCGTTCTTCCGGAAAGAAAAATACGGAGCTTCAGCGAGCTCCGGCTACATAACATCGTAACCGGCGGAAAGTTTAAACCTGAAAAAACCCGAAATGCTCTCAATAACTCTCCGATATGATTCCCATATCTTTCCCGTATCGCAATATGGGCACGATACGGGAATCTCATCCTCAGCATATCGCAAAAAATAGAGGGCTCTGAAGGGATGAAAATGATTTTCCTTGACAGATAACCTGCCTCCAAATTTTTAGCTTAAAAGATATGCACAAAAATGGTCCAGTAACTCAGCGGAAGAGTATCTGCCTTTTAAGCAGAGAGTCGTTGGTTCGAGTCCAACCTGGATCACCATTTTGCGACCCCTTCGTCTATTGGTTAGGACTCAAGATTTTCATTCTTGCAAGAGGGGTTCAATTCCCCTAGGGGTCGCCATTTTACAGGTTAAAATTAATGATCCAATTGCTGTCCCGTTCGTCTAGTGGCCTAGGACTCGTGATTCTCAGTCATGCAACAGGGGTTCGATTCCCCTACGGGATGCCAAATATCTACATATTGGTTCGTATTTTGCAATATAAATAATAAAACACAGAAGAGAACAGGATGCAAATGGATAACGAGTTTATCGGCAAAGGAAAAATGAAAATCAGCTATCAAGTTGGAATGGATGGAGTTAAACATAGCTTCACACTGCCGCGTTATGCCTTGATTTTGTTAATTGTTTTCCTGGCATTCTTGCTTATTTCCACTATCCTTATGTTTACTATCGCAAACAGTAACGCTCAGCGCAATGCCTCGCTGAAGCGTTTGGAAACGGAAAATAAGGAGTTACGCGCCAAGCTTGATTTTTATGCCGCTACCGTGGATTCCATTTATAAAAGATTAGATAATTTGCAAATAAAGGTGAATGAGGGAGCGGAAAATTACCCTGTTTTGAATTTTAAGCAGGGAGAAAAGAAGGTATATGTTTTTGAACCTGCTTTACGCAATCGGATGGAAGACCTGGAAACAAAAATGGCTGCAATTCTGGTGTTAATTTCAGAACCCGAAAATGCTGTTCCGGTTTTACCTGCAGGGGAAAATGTCGCCGATTATATCCCTTCCATTTATCCTGCTTTCGGCAGGATTTCTGACGGCTGGGGCTTACGAGTTCATCCTATTCGCAATGAAATTGAGTTCCACTATGGTTTGGATATCGCTAATGAACCGGGAACTCCTGTTTATGCTACTGCCGCCGGAACAGTTACAACTACGGATTATGAAACCAGTTATGGTAAAAGAATAATAATCAAGCACGGAAATGGTTATGAGACACTTTATGGCCATCTATACAGCTATCTGGTGCGTTCCGGCGATCAAGTTATCAAGGGTCAAATTATTGGTTTAATGGGTAGTTCGGGAATTTCTACAGGACCGCACTTGCACTATGAAGTGCATAACAACGATGTAAAAATGAATCCTGTTGCCTATTTAAATCGCATAGATGAGCCCCTCTATGCTTTGCGCTGAAAAAACACGCGCCTATATTTTTACTAATCACGCCCCTAAAGATATTGTTTCCCGCTATAAAAATATCCAAAAAACAGACCATTTAATCGCTGTGGACAAAGGAATTGACCAGATTGATGAATTGGGCTTAAATCCTTATATCCTGATTGGAGACCTGGATTCTATAGAGCCCGAAATGCTGGAAAAATATTGCCATATCCCTTTCCATCGGCATCCCACCGAAAAAAACGAAACCGATACGGAACTGGCACTGGAGTGGTGTTTACAGCAGGAATGTTATAGTGAAATAATCATTTGCAACGATATGCAAGGTCGTTTTGACCACGCTTTAGCAATTGCCATAAACTTGTTGAAAATAAAAAGCCCTGCAGGCGAAAAAATTCCCTACCCTGTTCCCTATCGGATTGAAAGTGAAAACCAGTCCATTTTTATTTTACCGGATAACATTGAATTTAACAATTGCCAAGGAAAGCTGCTATCCCTTATTCCGCTATCGGAAAGGATTGTCTTTTCCCGGTCTCAAAACCTGAAATATCCTTTGGATAGCTTGATAATAAGGGATTATCAATCCCGGGGAATAAGTAATATTATCACTGCGGCTAAAGCCGAAATCCTGAAAACAGAAGGAATTTGCCTGGCAGTTCTGGAGGGCTGACATCCCTGTCAGCAACCTTGGTTTTTCTGAGGGCTGACATCCTTGTCAGCAACCATTTTCTTCCGCTACTCAAACATCCAGTATTTGTTCTATTTCTGCTTCTTCCACAGGTAATTCCTGCACTTTATCCAAACGCTTTTCAATTTGCCTGCTGCGGAAACTTGCTTTTTCAATGTTATTTGATGCCTCCTGCAGTTTCTTCTGGGTTTGGTCTAAAATAATTCCAAATTTACCAAATTCATTTTTGATGGAGGCAAGGATTTTCCAGACCTCGGAGGTCTTTTTCTGAATTGCCAAAGTGCGAAAGCCAACCTGTAAACTGTTTATTACTGCTGCAGTAGTGGTGGGACCGCAAATAATTATATGATAATCCCGCATAATAGATTCAAAAAGTCCCACATTGCGTAAGACCTCTGCGTAAAGACCCTCAAAAGGTAAAAAGAGCATAGCAAAATCTGTAGTAACAGGTGGATTGATATATTTATCCCGGATGTCCTTAGCGCAACTCTTTATCCTTTGAATCATACTTTTACGGGAATTTTCCACTTCCGTTAAATTGCCTTCTTCATAAGCATTGATAATTCTATGATAATCTTCAATCGGAAACTTGGAGTCAATTGGCAGATATACATAACTTTGCTTTTCTGAACTCCCCGGCAGGCGAATGGCAAATTCCACCTTTTCGTCACGGTTTTTATTGGGACGGAAATTCCTTTCATACTGTTCTGGAGTAAGTATATCTTCCAATAAATTAGCTAATTGGATTTCTCCCAAAACTCCTCTCGGTTTAACACTGGAAAGCACCTTTTTCAGGTCACCTACTCCATTTGCCAAATTTTGCATTTCGCCCATACTTTTATGCACCAGTTCCAAACGCTCACTAACCTGCTTAAAACTTTCCCCCAAACGCTTTTCCAGGGTTTCGTGCAGTTTTTCGTCCACCGTTTGACGCATTTGCTCAAGTTTGGTTTCGTTATTTTGACGAATCTGTTCCATTTTTGTTTCCAGGTTTTTACGCGATGTTTCTGCTTCCTGTTGTTGTGTATTTATCAGGTCTGTCATTCTGCGGCTGAAGTTTTCAGAAAGGTCATTCAGGGCTTTTTTCAGTTCCTCTCTGTTTGTGGCAGAATCGTTATTAAGCTGTTGTTTTAAGGTATTAAAGGAATTATTCAGTTCTTCCCTGCTGGCAGTGCTTTGCTTTATTAAAACCTCATTTTGAGCTATAATAGAATCACTGAGCTCCTTTCGGTTTTCGGCACTAATTCTTAAAAGTTCAGTTCGTAAACTGCTCATTTCTTCACGGTTATAGCGTTCAAAGGTTTCAAAGGCACCTTTCAATTCTCTTAAACTGTCTTCCCCTGTTCTTTGATGACGCAAAGAAAGAAGAATAACGGTATTGAGCACGGAAAGTCCTATTGCCAAAGCAATTAAAAGATAAACTATGGTCATTTTCCCGCTTCCTCCCTAAGGCAAAAATCTAAGCAAAAAATACATTGAACCAATTAAAGTAACATCGGTGTGACTGTCAGGGTCAACTATAATCGGTTGGTAATTTTCATTTATCGGAATTAAAACCACCGTTCTTTTAGCATCATCCAAAAGCAATCTTTTAAGTGTTATACCTCCATCAATGCGCACTGCACAAATCTTACCTTCCAGTTCACGCCATTCATTAGAATAACGAATTAACACTACATCCTGATTTCTAATATCAGGTTCCATACTGCGTCCGTTCACTCTTAAAGCCACATAATTATTTAAAGAACCATTAATCAAAGAACGGCGCACCGTTACCACATCCAGAATGGCACCGTAATTTTCCATCGGCAAACCGGCTGCAATTTCTCCGCTGACAGGAATTTCTACTGTATCGGAATCCAACAGGTCTAAACGTGCCTGCAGAATCTCTTCCAAACGGTCATTTAAGAGTTTCTGAAAATTATCCCAGGAACCGACATCCTGAGAAATTGCTCCATTAGCAGTATTAAACATTTTCCCTGCCCCGGTTATTAACCAATGTAAATTCACATTATAATTCACACTCAATTCCTCCAGCGTTTCCAAAGAAGGATTGGTGCGTCCACTTTCCATTTGAGAAATAGCAGAAGGATTTAACTTTAAGACCTTTGCCAAATCTATCTGCTTAAGACCTAATGCCTGCCTTATTTGTTTAAGTCGTTCTCCAATCATAACTAACTCCTTCAGATATTAGCCACACTTAGAATAAAGTGTTTTTAACATCTGAAACCATAATTATTAGTGCCACTAAATCTGTCAAGTTAAATTGCGGGTTGGCGAAATAGCGAGATGGCGAAATAGCGAGATAGCGAGATGGAAGATGGAAACCGGTTCATCCTCAATTGCCTATTATCATTTTTAGAAGGTAAGTTCTTTTGTATATTCTGCGGAACGGGCATTCTGTTCTTTGCCCATCAAGCTCTACTCTAAGTAATAATAACTCTTCAAATAAATCTGCATAATCTGCGTAATCTGCGTGCTTCAATCTTTTCGGTGGTTTCGGTGTTTTCGGTGGCTAAAAATAAATCTGCGTAATCTGCGTAATCTGCGTGCTTCTATCTTTTCGGTGTTTTCGGTGGCTTCGGTGGCTAAAATAAATCTCCCTATAACAAAAAACGGGTATCCGTGGACACCCGTTTTTTCAAGGACTGCGCTATTGTTTTTAGCTGATTACTACTTGCCTGCAGGGGCAGGAGTAGTTGCAGGAGTTTGACCCTGTGCAGGGGTTGTAACAGTATCAGTTACCACAGGAGCAGTTTCTTCTACTGTATTTTCCTCTGTCTGGGGTTCTGCTTTCTTTTTGCAGCCAGTAACCAATGTGCTGATCAGCAACATAGCGAGCAAAGTGATTAAGAGAACTTTCTTCATTGTTTCCTCCATAAGCAAATTCCCTTTCGGGTACTTAGGTTTTTTTTTGTTTTTTTTAGTGTGTGTTTTGTTTTGGCAATACATAAAAAAATTTGCCGGTTCTATCGAAGGTTTTATAAAGCTTTAAAAGCTTTTCTATCCTTCGCACAGTCCTTAGTCACATCTATATACTTAGTTATTGGGGACATCATTTTAGGATACTAAAATCTTGGCAAGTAATTTTTTTAGAATGCAGCATCCAAGCCCAGGTGAATCATCCCTGAACCCAGATTAGCAAAGCGTTTATCTCTATAGCCCAGGGCATATTCCAAACCCAGAATTCCCAAGCGAGTATTAATTTTCATTCCGCAGCCCAAACCAAAGATATCAGATTTTAATTTATTTTTCTCTCTGCCTAACAAGCCCTGATCAAAAAGCAGGTAGATACGCGAATCGGGGCTTAGCCGATAACGCAATTCATAATTTATCCATGCCAAACGGTAGGAGCTTAATTCGTCTTCATAATAGCCACGCAAAGTTCCGTAGCCACCCATCTTATATTGTTGCCAAAGTTCCGCATTTCTGTTTTCCAGGTTTCTGATTTCCATTCCCAAAAAACCAACAAAGCGGTTGCTGAACGGAATATAACCTTTAAATCCTGCTTCGGTAGCTCCATATAAATGTTTTGTCAGATTGCTTCCGGTTAAGCGATAGAGTAATTGCATATCCATACCCTTATAGGGATTTACACCTCCCGCATAGTTACTGTAATTCCAGAAAGCGCCAACGCTTTGTGCTTTTTCTTTATTTATAATGGCAGGACGACGGGAACCGGGAGTTAAGGATTCAGTTGCCAGTTCAATGCCCAAACTGTGTTTCAGCATTTGATAGTAGATTTTCAATCCCCCGCGGGTTTGAATCCAGGTAGAATCCTGTTGAGCTCTATAAAGTTCAATATCTCCGGCAACAGGAATTCCGGAAATACCAGATTCGTGATAGGACAGGGAAAGTTCGCTATTGGAAGAGGGAATCTGTTTCCAGAAAAGCAGAATAGCCCTGTCTGTTCCCCATAAGTTTAAGAACTGCAAACGGATTTGCCCTGAAAATTTCAGTTCTTCATTCAGGCGATTCATTCCTAAAACACCTTCCAGATAAGTCATTTTGCTTTCTTCAATATTTATCAGCAAGGTATTTTCGTTAATTGGTTCTACATTGCAGGTGCGGATATAACTTTTGCGGCTGATGTTTTCTTCCGCCTGGGTTAAGACCTCGGGAGTGATTATTTCTATATTTTCCAAGCCAGAAAGTTGCAGCAGGGTTCTATCTTTGGTTACTTTATTACCCTTGAAGATATAGTTTTTTACCCGGAGGGGTTTACCTTCATCAATGCCAATATAAGCAGTTAGTGTCTCTTCCAAAACTAAAGAATCCAGCTGAATTTTGGCAAAGAGATAGCCCCTGTTGTTATATAGCGAAAGGGTTTGTTGCATAATTTTGGCAAGCTGATTCAGGCGGTATTTTTGTTCCGGAGAAAGAAGCAACAGCTGAAAAAGTTTAGCATTACTAAAATACCGCATTCCTTGAAAGTGTAAGTAAACTTCATCGGAAGGTGCTTTTTCCTGCATCTTAAAGAGCAGGGAAATAGTTCCGGTTTCATCTGGAATTAGTTCCGGCGAAGAAATAATAACAAAGTATCTGCCTTCATCCTGTAAAAACTTATATAAGTTAGCTGTAGCATTGGCAATAAGTTCCGCATTGAATTCCTGTCCTGTATGCAGACCGCTGGCTTTCAGCAATTCCGTTTCTTCAATTCCCGAAATACCTGTAAAGCTGATAGTGCCTATAGTTATAGCTAAAGCAGGCAGTAAGAATAACCATCCGGGAATAAGCAGAAGGAAACTTTTGTGATTTAAGCGAGCCACCTTATTCTCTATCTGCTTTCAGAACTGCCAGAAATGCCTCTTGGGGAACTGAGACCGAACCAATTTCCTTCATCTTTTTTTTGCCTTCTTTTTGTTTTTCCAGCAGCTTTCTTTTGCGGGAAACATCGCCTCCGTAGCATTTTGCCAAAACATCTTTCCGCACGGGATTAATAGTGCTGCGGGCAATTATTTTGCCTCCAATGGCTGCTTGTAAAGCAATCTTGAAAAGATGTTTCGGAATAACTTCAGCCAGGGTTTCGGTTACACTTTTTCCCCAGTTGTATGCTTTATCCTGATGGCAGATAAAGCTCATTGCATCAACCTTTTCTCCGTTAATCAGGATATCTACTTTCACTACATTTGCTTCTCTGTAATCCTTAAAAGTATAATCCAAAGAGGCATAACCCCGGCTAACCGTTTTCAGTTTATCATAAAAATCAAAGATAATTTCAATTAACGGCAATTCATAATGCAGGGCAACCCTTTTTTCATCTATATACTGAATATCTTTTTGAACTCCTCTGCGTTCCTGAACCAATTTCAGCACATTGCCAATATAATCTGTAGGCAAAATTATTTCCGCATCCATAAAGGGTTCCATAATGCTTTCAATTATGCTGGGATCGGGAAAATCAATAGGATTATTCACCTGCAGTTCCTCTCCGCTTTTCAGTTTTATTAAAAACCGCACACTGGGGGTGGTAGCCATAATGGGAAGATTATATTCACGCAGCAGACGCTCTTTCACAATTTCCAAATGCAGCATTCCCAAAAAACCGCAACGAAAACCATAACCCAAAGCGGCAGAACTTTCCTTTTCATAAATCAGCGAGGCATCGTTCAATTTCAGCTTGGCAATGGATTCCACCAAATTTTCATAGTCCTCTCCATTGATAGGAAAAATACTGCTATAGACCATTGGTTTGGGCTCTCGGAAACCAGGAAGCGGATTTTCACAACCGCCTTTGGCTAAAGTAATTGTATCTCCAACTCTGGCATCGGAGACCTCTTTGATATTGGCAATAATGTAACCGGCTTCGCCACAGGTAAGTTCATTTTGCGGAGAGAATTTTAAGCCCAAATAGCCGATTTCTTCAATTTCATATTCCCTTGCCGTGGAAAAGAGCTTTATTTTATCACCTTTTTGTAATTTCCCCTCAAAAATACGCACTAAGACCACCACTCCTCTATACATATCAAAATAGGAATCAAAAATCAGTGCTCGGGGAGCGGTTTCAGGATTACCCCGGGGTGCAGGTAAACGGATGACGACAGCATCTAAAAGGTCTTTTACTCCCTCACCGGTTTTGGCGCTAACTTTGATTATTTCTTCCGGCAGGCAACCTAAGATTTCGCATAAATCATTTTCCGTGCCTTCAATATCTGCTTTGGGTAAATCAATTTTATTAATTACGGGAAGAATTTCCAGGTTATTATCCAAAGCCAAATAAAGGTTGCTCATTGTTTGGGCTTCAATTCCTTGAGATGCATCCACTAATAGAACTGCTCCTTCACAGGATGCCAAAGCCCTTGAGACCTCATAAGAAAAATCCACATGGCCGGGAGTATCAATCAAGTTCAAAACATAATTCTGATCCTGATAGTTATGCACCATCCGGACGGCATGGCTTTTAATCGTGATGCCTTTTTCGCGTTCCAAATCCATACTATCCAAAACCTGAGAGACCTCGGTCCCTTTTCCGATAATATGTGTTTCTTCCAAAAATCTATCTGCCAAAGTGGATTTTCCATGATCAATATGTGCCACAATGCAGAAATTGCGGATAAACTCTTCTTTCATTCTATTTCCTTAATTTGTATCAAATTAAACAGCATCTCCGGGCAACGGAAAACTGGATTCCAAAAATACCTGCCTTGCCTTTTTGTCAATTATCCTTTTTTAGAACATTTTAGAACATCCTGTTTCCCAAGCCCGAAGCTGTAGATGCAAACATATCCTAAGAGTGAAGATTTATTTTGAACCATCTGGTTTTTTGCCAAATCAGTATATAGAAAAGACATATAAAGAAAATAAGGTTTAGCAGGTTGAGCAAGTTTTAAGGGTAGCCCCTTAGGGAACCGGAAACTTAGCAGAGAGCGGAGGGCGGAGAGCGGAGGGCGGAGAGCGGAGGGCGGAGAGCAAAGAGCCAAAAGGTTTATTTTTCTGCGTTTTTACGAGGGGCTTACGCCACCATCGCTATTTTTGTGTCGCCCTAAGGGGCTTTTAGCAGAGGGCGGAGAGCAATGAGCCAAAAGGTTCATTTTTCTGCGTTTTTACGAGGGGCTTACGCCTCCATCGCTATTTTTGTGTCGCCCTAAGGGGCTTTTAGCAGAGGGCGGAGAGCAAAGAGTTTGTTTTCCTTTTTTTTTTCAAGTGTATCACTTTTCGCTTGCCAACTCGTATCATTTTATATTGCCATCCACAATCTCTTTTTCTCTTTTTCTCTTTTCCTCTTTTCCTCTTTGTAAAAATCAAATCTCAGTGTCCTCAGTGTCCTCAGTGTCCTCAGTGTCCTCAGTGGTATCAATTTTTTCGGTGTCCTCGGTGGCTAAAAAACCTCTCTTTTCCTTTCCCCAAAACGAAATTAGCACTCATCTACTTTGACTGCTAATTTTTTTCTTGCTTTTTTTAAAACCCGGATTATAATATATAGTGAACGATAAAATGAACAGGAGGTTCAAAATGAAAGTCGTACCATATCGCAAAACAAACGAATTGAGACCGATGAGCAATATGCTCAGCTTATTCGACGAATTCTTCAATCGTTTTTACGAAGAAGAAGGAGAGGAAGATAATTTCCGGGCGATGGCAATTGATATTATGGAGCATGATAAAGATTACCAAATTCTGGCAAATCTGCCCGGATTTACGAAAGACGATGTCAAAATCAGTATGCATGACAATCAACTAATGATTGAAGCCAGTAAGGATGTAACCAAAGAAGAGACCAAGGGCACAGTTTACCGCTGTGAAAGATACAGTGGCAGCTATCGCCGTAACCTCTTGCTTCCTGAAAATGTTGAGGTCAGCAAAATCTCAGCTAAGATGGAAGATGGGGTGCTGAAACTTACGATTCCGAAAAAGGAACCCTCTCCCAAAAAAGAAATCACCATAGAATAAAGAACTATGGCAAAAAAACTACAGGATTGCGTCAATCGCGGCGCAATCCTTTTTTTATGAACAGGTTCTAAAGAACATCAATTTTCCTGCATCGCTTATGTTCTTCACCCCTTTTTCATTTATATTTACGCAATCTGTATGAAACAAACTTGATAAGTTCTCACTGCCAAAAATGTGCGTAGGTAGAGAACGGTTATTTTGGCAGTTACCCCTTCCCGCTTAGCACTTTAATCCGAAAGATGCAATTACTTGTTCCTTAATCATTTGTTTAACGCTGCTTTAACGCTGCTTTAACGATCCTTTAACGATGCCTTAACTTTGTTAAAGAAGCGTTAAGCAATTTTTAATGATACATAAAAGAGTGGTTCTCGAAAGGAACTTCGCAGTAACAAATACTAATAAGCAGTGGAATAATTAGCTGATGCGGTTTCCCCTTTGCTTATCCAGTAATCATTTCCCGATTGCCTGAATTTCGCTTGTGCAGGAAAGACCGGGGAAACATCAGCTCAGAAATGCTCTGCTAACTTTATAGAAAAAGCGGCGAGAGGGCTAACCTCCATTCGGATTCCCGCTTCAACAGGAAAGCTCAGCTGTTTTTCAATAGGGAAAAAGGGTTTAATAGCTATCCGAACAGGGAATTGCTTTTTGCCTCTACCTGGCGAACTCCAATTACTTTAAAAGTAAATTCATAATTGTAGGTGGTATTGTCAACGGTCACCGGCAGCAGGATTTTCAATTCTTTGCCGTTGAATCTAACTGCCTTTTTGTATTCAGTGGGCAAAAGAGGAGTGCGCACATAAACGCTTAAAAGAGTGGAAGGATTGGTATGGTCGGCAGAAAAGATGGTTTCCGTGAGATTATTTCTGGGAGCTATTGTGCTGGGTGACTGGGGCTTATCTTTTTCAGAATCAGAGGTGCTGGAAATCAACAGGCGATGACCAATGTTGTCGTAATCCATATACAGTCCCTTTTCCCAATCCAGAGTAATATTTTTATTAGAGGCATTGTAGAGGGTTAATTCAAAGCCATTTTCCGAGGCATACCAGATAGTATGCATAAATTCATCGTCGTAATGATAGCGCAATTTATCTGCCAAAGTGGTATCAGCCACGGGAGCTTTACTACGCGTAGTTTCATCTCCGCCTCTACTAACTTTCGTAAGGGCAATATCATATTTGGTAACCAGTTTGGTTGCCTGCTCTGAACCGGTTGTGGCACAAGAGGCAAGCAGCATCATAACAATGGCAAAGGGGATTAATAAATAAGCTCTTTTCATTTTAACTCCTTTTTTTAGCGATGATGATTTATTTCTTTCCAGCTATGACAGCATTCTGTCAAAACTTTTCGGTAATACTTCAAATTATGCAGCATTGGCGGTAAGCAAATCACTTTCCCTGCCCAAAAATTAACGGGAACTGCGTGTCCAGGTATCCGTTCTGCCTAAAGTCGGCACACCGATAAAATAACGGATAGTGATAGTATTATTGTTAACTAATTCTACATTAGCGGAATAGGTCTTTCCGCTATTGGGTTCATAGAATTTGCCGGATTTGTATTTGGTGCTGCCATCCTGAACAAGTCCGGTTAAAATAACCAAGTCCAGCAAAGGTCGCTCCCGCAGTTTTTCATCAGGATTTTTAATGTCCTTTGGGGGCTTGCCGTTTGTAGTATTGGGTTCTTTCAGCCAAATAATTTTGCCGGCGAATGTGCTGTCTCCGTTTTCATAAATCTCTATTTTCATTGATTTATCACCGGTTAGCCAATAGCCGATTAGGCGGTTGCTATCCTCTTTGCAAAAAAGCAAAGTTGGAAGGCATAAAGCCAGACCCACTCCGAGAATAACATATTTCTTCATTTTAAAGCTCCCTGGCTATAAAATTCCGCATCGCCGGTAAATAAAATCCACATTCCGAAGATAGCGTTCATAAGAAAATATATCCCGAATTTCGCTTTCCGCAAGGGCAGATGTTATTTCCTTATTTGCCAAAACATTATCCAAAAAACTACTATCCGTTTCCCGGGATTTCATTGCTTCCCGCTGCACCAGGGAATAAGCATTTTCCCGGGTTAAACCGCTTTGGACAAGATGCAAAAGCAACGCTTGAGAAAAAACAAGCCCTTTGGTTAGACCCAGGTTTTTTTGCATATTTTCAGGATAAACCACCAGATTTTCTATCAGGGAACAGGTTTTATCCAGCATATAGTGAATCAAAATGCAGGAATCAGGCAAAATAATCCGCTCCACACTGGAATGGGAAATATCGCGTTCATGCCATAAGGCATTATTTTCCATAGCGACTAAAGCATTGGAACGCAAAATTCTTGCTAAGCCGCAAAGCTGTTCACTAACGATAGGATTGCGCTTATGAGGCATCGCAGAAGAACCTTTTTGCCCTTTGGAAAAATTCTCTTCCACTTCCTGCACTTCGGTTCTTTGCAAATGTCTTATTTCCAAGGCAATTTTTTCTATGCCGGAAGCAATTAGAGCTAAAACGGAAAGAAAAAAAGCATAACTATCGCGCTGAACAACTTGCGTGGAGACCTTCGCCGGATGCAAATCCAGATACTTGCATGCCAGTTCTTCAATTTCCGGGCTTAAATGGGCAAAATTACCTACTGCACCGGAAAATTTGCCGACGCTAACTTCTTCTATTGCTTCGTTCAAGCGCTTTATGTTACGCTCAACTTCTGTAAACCAAAGAGCAAACTTTAAGCCGAAAGAAGTGGGTTCTGCATGAATTCCGTGCGAACGACCCATACAGATAGTATTTTTATACTGCCTGGCTTTCAGTTTCAGAATTTCCGCCAAGCGACTTAATTCCGTTAAAATAAGCTCCCCGCTGCTTTTTAATTGCATGCCGGTGGCGGTATCTAAAACATCGGAAGAAGTCATCCCAAAATGCAGCCAACGGGATGCAGAACCGATATTTTCCCCTACATTGGTTAAAAAAGCGATAACATCGTGTTTTGTTATTAGTTCCAGTTCGTCAATGCGGTTGCTGTCAAAATCGGCTTTAGCATTAATTGCTTCCCAATCCTCTTGAGGAATAATACCTTTTTCAAACATTGCTCTGGCAGCGGCAAGTTCTACTTCCAGCCAGCATTCATAGCGGTTTTCCAAAGTCCAGATTCTTTCCATTTCGGGTTTACTGTAGCGCGGAATCATTTTTGCCCCTCTTTTTTATATTGCAGAAAATCCTTCAGCAGCGATTCCAGATTTAAATTATTCAGTTCTTTTAAGGCATTTTCCGAGAAGGGCAGTTCCGCTTTCGGCAAAGGTCTTATTTGAGGTTGAATGTATTCAATTTTATCAAAGCTTAGGCGCAGAGAAATATTATCCTGGCTTTTAATAAGCAATTCTGAAAGGTCTCCCTTGCTGCTGTATAATGCTTTCAGTTCAGTTGCGGATAGGGAATCCGAAACATTATCCAAAAGGTAATCCTTATTGAAATTGATGGTAACTCCTTTCAGCTGCAGCTTCTTATCTTTAATAATTCTTTCTCCGTAAACAGAAACCAGAGAATCGGCATTGGCAGATAAACTTAAACTCTCTTCCGGTATGGCAGAAGAGAAATCCAAAAGCTCAAGCATCGGTAGAAACGGGGATTTTACGGCAACATAATTGCCAATGTAGATTGTTAGTAAGGGCTCTGCCGCCGAACCTAAAAGCCCGCCATCTATAAGATCAAAGCGGATTTCACTGCCCCTTTTGGCAGCGCTGAACATTTTACGGATAGCCAAACCTTTATAAGAGACCTCTGCTATCCCTTGGCTATCAAAATTTTCCCACTTTTTAAGCTGTTGCCGCAGTTTTTCTTCTTCGCTTTTACCCTTGGGTGCTGCACACGCAGAAATGATAATGGCAGTGATAATTAGAACAGCTATTAATGCTTTCTTCATTATAAACCTCAATAATATTATCGTTCAAAACCGGATGGAAAGCAAATTAAAGATGAGGATTGGGTGTCTTTTTGGGGTGAGTATTGAGTTTGTAAAAACCCCAGATAGCTGCAATAATCATAATTAAACTGAGGAACTGACCAATACTCATAAAACCGAAAATATAACCAAAATTGGTATAAAAATCAATATTATCGGGTTCGCGCACAAATTCTATTAAAAACCTGAAAACTCCATATAAACCAATAAAACTCCAGAATACCAGCCCTTCCTTTTTCAGCTTTTTTAGCAGATAAAAGGTAATAAAAAACATTACAATGCCTTCCAGAAACATTTCATAAAGCTGAGTAGGATGGCGAGGTAAATTATCTGCGCCGGGAAAAATCATTCCCCAGGGCAAATTTGTGTGCTTTCCCCATAATTCACCATTGATGAAATTACCTAATCTTCCCAATCCTAAACCTATGGCTACAATAGGAATAGAGACATCAGCAAAGGCATAGAAATTCAATTTGTGCTTATGACAATAGATTAAGGAGGCAATAATTACCCCTAAAGCGCCTCCATGAAAACTCATTCCCCCTTCCCAGACAGCAAAAATCATTAACGGATGAGCAATATAGTAACTCAGATTGTAAAAAAGCACATAGCCCAAACGCCCGCCTAAAACAACACCCAGCATTTCATAGAAAATGATGGATTCATACTCCTCTTTTTTCAGCTGGATGTTTCTCTTCTTTAAGAAGGGCTTATACAAAATGAAGGCAAGAATAAAACTAAGCACATAAAAAAAACCATACCAGCGAATATGCAGATTTAACCCTCCAATGCTAAAACTAACAATATCAGGGTTTATTTCAGGAAATTTAATCATCTGCGGGTTAATTCCGATAAACGCTGCACGATAAGTTCCACTGCCTCATCGCTGTTGCCTTCAAATTTCTCCACCTGCTTTTCGTGTTGAGGAGAAAATATATTCAAAACCTGCGTTGGCGAACCGTTCAGTCCAGTTTCTTTTTCGTTTAAACCCAAGTCGTCACAATTCCAAACCGTAAGCGGAACTATTTTGGCATTGCGTTTTCCGCGTAAAGAAGGTAACCGGGGAACATTTATTTCCTTTACTACGGAAATTAAAGCAGGAAGCTGCATTGAAACACGGTCAAAACCATCTTCCAGCAAGCGTTCTACTACTGCCTGTTGTTCAGTAAAGGATTCAATTTTACGCACAAAACAGGTCTGCGGAATATTTAAATGAGCTGCAATGCCTGGTCCTACTTGAGCTGTATCTCCATCAATTGCTTGCTGCCCGGTTAAAATCAAAGTATAATCCCCGATTTTTTTAATCGCTGCTGCCAAAGTTAAACTGGTAGCATAAGTATCGGCTCCGGCAAAACGCCTGTCCGATAACAGGATAATATTATCCACTCCTAAGGAAACGGTCTCGCGTAAGGTTGTTTCACACTGATTGGGACCCATACTGATGGCAGTAACGCTGCCTCCATATTTTTCTTTTAAGCGCACCGCTTCTTCCACGGCATAGGCGTCAAAGGGATTTAAAATGCTTTCCACGCCTTCCCGAATGAGAGTATTGGTTTTGGGGTCAATTTTAATTTCGGTGGTATTGGGAACCTGTTTAACACAAACTATAAAGTGCATTTTTCTTTCCTTTAATTGCCATAAAAATCGGTTATGGTTTTACCTATATATTCTTTCTGTTCCTCTGTAAGTTCCGGATAAATAGGCAGAGAAAGAACTTTTTCAGCCATTTCTTCCGCTACAGGCATATCACCTTTTTTGTAACCAAGCGAACTGAAACATTTCTGGAGATGCAAAGGCAGCGGATAATAGATAGCACAACCGATACCCTTTTCTTTTAAGTATGCCATCAGTTCCTCTCTTTTTTCACAAATGAGAGTATATTGATTATAAATGCTGACTGCTTTGGGGTCTATATAGGGAAGGCGCATTCCGGGAACATTTTGCAAGCGTTCATTGTAAAAAGCGGCATTTGCACGCCTGCCTTTACTCCAGGAATCAAGATAATCCAGTTTCACACTTAAAACAGCTGCCTGTAAAGTATCCAAACGACTGTTCAAACCAACCCATTGATGATAGTATTTGGGATTTTCGCCATGCACTCGCAATTGACGCAATTTAGCAGCATAATCATCATTATTGGTTAAACACATTCCGGCATCACCCATTGCCCCTAAATTCTTGGAAGGGAAAAAAGATAAAGTTCCAATATCTCCAAAAGAACAACTCATTTTTCCGTTCCAGGTGCAGCCAATTCCTTGAGCATTATCTTCAATAACATACAAATTATATTTACGAGCAATAGCCATAATGGAATCCATATCGGCACATTGACCGAAAAGATGAACCGGCAATATTGCCCTGGTTTTTTCCGTGATTGCCTTTTCCAGATTGGCAGGATCAAGATTGAAAGTGCGAGGGTTGATATCCACAAAAACAGGCGTGGCATTATTGCGCCAGATAGAAGAAGCAGTGGCAAAAAAACTGAAGGGAGTAGTTATTACTTCATCGCCTTCTCCAATCCCTAAAGCTTTAATGGCTAAAACCAGAGCATCGGTTCCGGAAGCACAACCGATGGCATTTTTTATACCGAGGTAATGTGCCATCTTCTCTTCAAATTCCTTCACTTGGGGACCCATAATATATTGGTGTTCAGCAAAAACCCTATCCAGCGCTTTTCTAATTTCCGGCATCAAAGGTTCGTATTGCGCCTGCAAATCCAGCATTGGAACTTTCATTCTTTCTCCTTTAATTTCTGGTAAAAGTTCTTACCCCGAGGATGATGGTAACAACGGAAGAGGTAAGGGTTACAATATCTTTCACATCTGTCCACATAGACCTGTCTGTTTGAGCAGGAACAAAAATAGTATCACCGGCTCGGATGGCTACATTTTTCCCGGGCTTAACCCAATTACCGCTGTTGGAACGAATTATTCTGCCTTTTCCCGCTTTCCGATTATTGGTATAACCCCCGGCTGCCTGAATATAATAATCCCAGTCCTTTCCTTCCACCCAGGAAATCATCCCGGGGTTTTTCACCTGACCGCTAACCCAAACCATATCAATTTGTTCCGGAACATAAATCCGGTCGCCGTCAAATAAATAAGGATTTGCCTCTTTGCCTTCGCTATTCATCATCTTCAGAGGGTCTATGCTGTATTTTCCTTTCAGTTGCATCAGGTTATTACGCAAATAGGAATATTCCAAGGGAGTCATCTCACTCATACTTCTTTGCATTAACAGTTCCAGATAGGGATCGGGATCGGCATTAACATTTTCGTTGTAATAGACCAATCTTTTAAGATCGCCTCTTTTGGTTAATCCGCCTGCTTGCTGTAATACTTCATACAAAGTAGTATTCGCATCTATAACATATTCTCCGGGGTATTTTATCTGCCCGTAAATCTTAATTCTTTGTCGGGTTCTAATTTCTGAATTGCAGGATATGAGAATGCGGTCATCTGCCTTTAAAAGTATATCAAAAAGAGCAGGATTTGCTTTCAGATCGTAATTCAAAACATCATAATCAATCCTGTTGGCTTGATAGCGATAGAGCTGAACCTTGGATATATCGGCATCAAAAGTAAAGCCAAGAGCCAGGTTAATTATCGTTATCAGCTGGTCGCCTTCCACAAATTCCATTTCCCCGGGTAGATTTATTCCTCCGCCAATGGATATAAAATTTTTGATGGCAGGCACAAAAACAACATCACCATCTTTCAGCAGAGGGTTTTGACTGATATCGCCCAAGCGATAAAACTTCAGCAAATCATAAGTTACCGTTTTACCCGCCCGCGTTATCTGGATATTGCGTAAGCCCCGATTTTTTTCGTAGCGGTCAACATCTTCTATTTCTTTTTCAGGACTGGGAGGACTTAATAATTCAGCAGGTTTGGGAACTTCAACCGGCTTTTCCAGCAAGACCTTCGTTTGTTCCAAAGCCGCAGTTTTATTTAGCAGTAAAAGATCGGATAACCGGTTTAAGGGTGTTATTTGATAAACACCGGGGTTTTCTACATAGCCCGTTAAGCTTACAGAGATAGGAATTGCTTCTTCCTGGGCAGGAATTTCCAGAGCGGAAAGAATTGTTACGCTCAAGAAGATAATCAGCAATAACCTATTTTTCATAGTATTCAATCATCCGGGTAATGATATCGTTCAGCTTCAGTTTTGGTTCCCAACCGATGAAATTATTAATTTTGGTTAAATCCGGTTGCCTGTGCATCATATCTTCAAAGCCCTCTTCAAAAGCATCGGCATAGCTCATATATTCAATGCGGGATTTACTATGGCACATCTCCTTAACCTTTTTTGCCAAATCAGTTATAGAAATGGATTCCGTGGTTCCTACATTGAATATTTCTCCGGCACATTCAGGAGTATTCATCAGTTTGGTAAATGCCTCAATAACATCAGAAACATCAGCAAAACAACGGGTCTGTTCTCCATTACCGTAAATAACCAGGGGCTGGTCTAAAAGAGCTGCTTTAATAAACTTGGGCAAAACCATTCCATATTGTCCTGTCTGCCTGGGACCTACAGTATTAAAACAACGCACTATAACTACCGGCAGTTTCTTTTCCCGATAAAATGCCAGAGCCAAAAATTCATCTATTGCTTTACTTGAACCATAACCCCAACGGCTGATATGAGTTGAGCCCATTAAACGATCATCCATTTCCGAAAAAGGAACCTGTTCACTTTTGCCGTAAATTTCGCTGGTGGAAGCGATTAGTGCCTTGGCTTTATATTTGTTACAAAGCTCCAATACATTGTCCGTTCCCATAATATTCGTTTTCAGAGATAAAAGAGGATTTTCAATAATGTATTTCACCCCTACGGCTGCAGCTAAATGATACACTTGTTCAACTTTGCTGATTAGCATTTCCATAAGTTCACGATTTAGCACACTGCCAATCGTTAAGTGAAAGTTAGGTTTATCTTTAAAGGACTCTATATTTTCCAGACGACCCGTGGAAAGGTTGTCTATCACATAGATTTCATTGCCTTCATTCAATAGCTTTTCCGCTAAGTGGGAACCGATAAATCCAGCTCCGCCTGTAATCAGAATTTTCATAATTTCTCCAGCATCTAAAGTCCTGTCCTAAAACGAATGTAGAACTTTCAGGCATAAGGTTTTCAGCTGGCAATTTTGTCAATGAGAAAGTGAAAATGAATGCTTAACTGACACAATAGGAAAAGAAATAACGAATGGTAAAACTTGACAAAAGAAAACACGCTTGAATATTTGGTTTTATGAGTAACCTTACTGCTGCAAACTACAAGAATGTAAATTACTGCCTGCAGTGCGGACATTTACTGGAGCTGAAAAAGGATAATGAAAATAAGCTCCGTCCTCACTGTCCTGCCTGCAATTGGATTTATTACAAAAATCCTATTCCCGCTGTGGCAATCGTGCTTTTTAACGAAAACAACGAATTGCTGTTAGTAAAACGCCGCCTAAAACCCAAAGCCGGCTTTTGGGCTTTACCAAGCGGTTATATGGAAATTAACCTCACACCTGAAGAAAACGCCTTACAGGAACTGGAAGAAGAAACTGGACTGAAAGGTAAAATTATGCATTCCACAGGTTGGTTTTACGGCACAAGTCCAATCTATGAAAGAGTTCTCAGCATAGGATTCAGGGTTAAAGCTATTGGTGGCAAACTACAAGCCGGAGACGATGCTGCAGAGGCAAAATTCTTTTCCTTAAATAATTTGCCTGTTATTGCTTTTGATGCGCACAGGGAATTTATAGCCAAAGAAACCAAGCTATAAGAAAAGAAGCCAGGAGGGCTGAAGGGTAAGAAAGAACTGCCTTATTTGTAGTAATATAGGGTTTGAGTAATTCCTCTGGCAGATTCGGAAAGGGTGTAATAGCTTTTGTTTTTTGCATCCCAACAGAGAGCTTCTCCTTGTGGCTCTGTAAGATAGGGCATAGTTTTAGCTTCTTTACTAAGGGTAATATTCTTTTGAGCGTCCAGTTTTGTTTTATATTTGAAAATTCCGGTATAGGTCTTCACCAATAGCTGTTTTCCGTTACTACTCAGGTCTGCGGCGGTAACCCAGGTAAGAGGCAAAGAAGTAATTCGTCTGGCGATATTTTTATCCTTGAAATTGAAAGGATAGGCAATGCGATAAAGTCCTACCTGTTCTTCCCTTTTACTGATAATATAAATATCCCCGGTTTCGGGTTCCAGAAAGATGGCTTCTGCATCGCGAGGTCCATCTTCGTAATTTATTTCAATCGTTTTAAATTCGCTGCTCTGCAGAATTTCGTCTTTACCTGTCAGCTGTGGTTCTCTAAGGCGGTAAACATAGACAGAATTATATTTGGCATTATTATCGCCAATATCGGCAATATAGATGTAGCTTATATCACTTAAAGGGTCTTTAGCAACAGCGATATCTTCCCAATCGCGATTTTGCACGCCTTTTAAGCTAAGGGTTGAAAGCAATTGTCCCTCTGTATTCAGAGCATAAATTTCAGCTTTATTACCGGAATCGTTATGACTCCATAGCACCTGTTTGTTTTGGATACCAAAATCTATGCCTGATGCTTCATTCAGGACATCGGTTTGCAGCACAAATTCTTTTGGGGGTCTATGTGCCAAAGCAAAAAGAGCAATAGCAGTTACCAGAATGAGAATAATAATCAGCTTTTTCAGCATTTATACCTCTTATCCATCGTAAGGTTGATGTTTGTGTCAACCCAACGGCAGTTATGTTTTATAAAAAGTGGGGAAGATTTATAAGCCGGATTCTGTTCTTGCGGTTTCCCGAAAGTGATGTTCATCCATCTGAGCTGTTCTTCACAAAACAGCTTTAGCTGCCTACCCGAAAGCGATGCGGGCAACATCATAGCTTTCCTATTTGGCATTGCACCGGATAAGGCATTCCTGGCTATCTTTGTCACCAAAGATACCGGTGGTCTCTTACACCGCCATTTCACCCTTGCCATTTCTGAAAAACAAAAATGGCGGTTTATTTCTGTGGAGCTTGCTCTGCATTACTGCAGCTTCCCGTTAGGAAGTATCCTGCCCTTTGGTGTCCGGACTTTCCTCTGCTTTTTTGGGCAGCGAACATCCAATCTTCCCTAAAGATAATATAATTCAGACCCGCTAAAAAACAAATTGGCAATTCCAATTTCAGCTTAGTTAGAGGTCTCTTCCGAATTATCCTCAAAGCGGTTCATCAAAATCCGTCCGCAATTTTCGCAGTAGATAATTTTGCGGCGCAACTGCAGTTCAATTCTCATTTGCTGACGAATCACAAAACCGCAGACACCACAGGAACCATTACGATTGTAAGCAACTGCCTGATTGTTTTTATGCTTAATCATATTTCCATAGTGTTTAACGATTTGCACGGGTAAAGTTCTTGCCAGCTCATTTCTTTGAGTGCGAACTTCTTCAATTTTAGATTCCAGAGAAGCGATTTGTTCTCGTAAATCCTTTTCTTTTTCTTTTTTAAGTTTTTCCGCTTTTTCCAGTTCCGTTTTAGCAATAGCGATTCTTTCTTTTACTTCATTTTCCTGTTCCATCAATTCCAGAAGTGTAGATTCCTGGTCTGAAATTTTGTCTTTAATATAGGCAATTTCGCTGTTTAGTGCCTTATATTCTTTATTGTTTTTAATTTCCGCCAGCTGGTTGCCATATTTTTTACTTTGTTCTTGCATCTGTCTGATGTCCATTTCTATCGTGCGTTGTTGTTTATTTATTTCTGCTCTTTCTGTTTCCACTGCAAGAAGGTTGGCAGTTGCCTGTTCCACGCTTTCTATAATCTCGTTAAGTTGTTTGGGTAATTCCTTTTGCAAAACCCGATAGCGGCCAATTTCATCATCCAGGGTTTGCATTTTAGCTAAAGTTTTCAGTTGTTCTTCCATCGTTTACTCCTTAAATAACAAACTGATATCCAGTGACTTATAAGAATGAGTGAGGGCTCCGGAAGAGATAAATTGCACTCCCGTTTCGGCATAAGCACGAATATTTTCTTCATTAATGCCTCCCGAGACCTCAAATTCCAGAATGTCTTTATATTTCTTTACTGCTTTACGAATCTGTTCCGGAGTCATATTATCCAGCATAACTCTATCCACTTTCGCTTTGGCAGCTTCATCAACTTCTTTTAAATTAGTAACTTCCACCTCAATTTTATAGCTGGTATTATGTTTTCTAATCCTGTTTACTGCTTCGGTAATTGAACCGCAGGCGCGAATATGATTTTCTTTCAGCAGCACCATATCAAATAGACCAAAACGATGATTGTAGCCACCTCCAATGCGCACTGCATATTTTTCCAGAGACCGTAAAAGGGGAGTTGTTTTTCTGGTATCCAAAAGTTTTACTCCCGTTCCTTCAATCAGAGAAACAAATTCTGCCGTCTTAGTGGCAATTCCGGAAAGCCGTTGCATAAAGTTTAAAGCAGTTCTTTCCCCTTGTAAAATGGAAGCAGGACGACCTTCCAGACGCATAATTTCTTCCTGCGGTTTCACTTTGTCCCCGTCTTTACTGTATAAAGTAGTTTTCAGCTCGGAATCTACCATCCGAAAAACGAGGCGAGCAATATCCACCCCTGCTAAAACACCTTCCGCTTTAGAAATAATATAAGCAACGCTAACTTGCGGTTCCAAATCAAGATAGCGGGTAGTTATATCTCCTGTGCCTATGTCCTCTTCCAGACCTCTACGAATCAATTCATCAATAAACATTCAACCTCCGAAGCAAAAAAAAAGCATTTGCGGTTTGCAAATGCTTTTTTATGATTATTTATTTCATTTCCGTTTAATTCGTCTATCTGCTTATTTGGATAACACATATATAATTTCCTCTTTCTTCTAAAACCTATATTCTTGCAACCTGCTAACTGTCAAGAAAAAATATCGTAACCGCCGGGAGTTTTGACTTACAATTTTCACCTGCCTTCAATGAAACTACATTCCATACATTTTTACGCTTACAACCGCTTTACTACCGGTCTCCAAACCGAAAAATTGTGAGTTAAAACAGAATTATCGCCCCTTCCAACCCAACAATCAATCACCCAATATCCACACAGTATAGAACAACAACCCCAGCAAGCGATAAAAAACTATCCCCAGCAATTATTTTTTTCCATCCCATGATATTTGTTTATCAATTCCTGTTTTTTTGCGTTATGCGGCTGATGAGATTCCCGTATCGTTCCCATATCGCGATACGAGAACGATACGGGAGTCATATTGGAATGTTACCGGAAAAATTTCGGGGTTGGCCAGGAGGTCAACCCTCCGGAAAAAAAGCTTAAAAGGGGGTTGACCAGGAGGTCAACCCTCCGGAATAAAAGCTTAAAAGGGGGTTGACCAGGAGGTCAACCCTCCGGATTTTTCCTCACTACCCTATACTAACTGTAATAAAAATGGAGGAATCGGAGGAAATATCAGCTTGCTTGATATTTTTGCCTTGACGAAATTCTGGCTTATAGATTGTTTACCTTCTAAAGAAATTTTAGGGGGCCTATAGCTCAGCTGGTAGAGCTACCGGCTCATAACCGGTTGGTCGGGGGTTCGAATCCCTCTGGGCCCACCATTTTTCTCCCGTTTCTTTAGCTAAAGACAGAAAAGAGGTAGTTAAAAAAATGAAAATCCAAATGCTGGTTATCTGCTTATTGCTGATAACTATACCCCTTACTGCCACAAAATATGCGGGAGAAATTTTTGCTCTTAGCCCCGGAGTTCTCTCTTCTGCAATGGGTGCTACAGGGCTCACTTATGAAAACAATTTTTCTGCCGGTTGGTGGAATCCTGCTTTGTTATCCATTATTCCTGAAAATGGAATGGAGCTTATGCGTTGTGAGCATTTTGAAGGTTTGATGGCACAAAATCAACTGAGTATAATTCTCGGTTCCAATACTAAGACCTCTTTCACCCTCAATCATTTAGCTATAGATAAAATAAAATTAACCAAACTGGAAAACCCGAATGACAGTTTAAGTAACGAAAACCGCCCTATTGTTTGGAAAACCGTTAGCAATCAGGATTTCATTCTTTCTGCCGGTATTGCCAGAAAGGTTGGCAAAACATTGTCTTTAGGAATTTCACCTAAACTGGCATACAGAACTTTGGCTGAAAATAGCGGTTATGCTTTTGGTGCTGACCTGGGTATGCTTTGGCAGATAAGTAATAAGGCACGCTTAGGGATGAATCTGAGAGATTTTTTCAGCACTCAAGTTCTTTGGGAAGGGGGAGAATATGAAACGGTTATTCCCAATCTGGATTTGGAATTAGGTTATAATTTTACTCCCATAAAGAAGATTCCGGTGCATCTTGCCTGGCGCAGTGAAATTTTGCTGGAAAACAGGGAGGCAACTGTTGAAGCCGGTGATTTGAGTGCTGATTTTCACGCTGGAATTGCAGTTCAGCCAATATCTAATTTACGCTTGCTTGCCGGCTATGATGTAGATTGCTTCACTGCTGGAATTGCCGTTTCCTATAAGTGTTTGGGCTTAAATTATGCCTTTCGTAACGGTTCGGAGGATGATTTGGGCTATTCGCAAAGGGTTTCCGCTTCCTACCAATGGTAAAAAAATCAATAGCTCTTTTAGGAGCAACCGGTTCCATTGGAATGTCCACTTTGGCAGTGGTGGAAGAACAAAAAAATCCTGTTGTTTTAGCTTCGGCACATAAAAATTACACTTCTTTGTTGCATTCGGCTTATCGGTATCATATTCCTACGCTTTTTTTCACCGGAATTGAGGATAAGGCGCTGCAGGCAAAGCTGAAAAGTGAAAATCCCACAATAAAAATCTATTTTGGCGAAACGGAACTACTGAAAGCACTTGAAGAAGAAAATTATGATCTTGCCCTGAATGCTATTGCCGGTTCTGCCGGATTGCGTTATAGTTATGCCATTTTGCAGCGTAACAAATACTTGGCATTGGCAAATAAAGAATCCCTCGTTATGGGGGGTCACATATTAACCAAAATGCTTTCCAACAAGCCAATTTTGCCTGTGGACAGTGAACTTAGTGCTCTGTCTCAGGCAATTGGAAAACACCCTGCAGGCAAAATCCGCTTTTTGCATTTAACCGCTTCCGGAGGTATTTTCCGCAACCTGCCTTTGGAAGAATTCAACAATATAACACCGGCACAAGCGCTACAAAATCCAAACTGGACTATGGGCGCAAAAGTTACTCTGGATTCAGCTACAATGTTCAATAAAGCATTGGAAACAATGGAAACGCATTGGTTGTTCAAACAACCTTATTCCAAAATTAAAGCGGTAATCCATCCCCAATCCATAATCCATTCCCTGGTGGAATTTGTTGATGGCTCTTTTTTAGCTCAGATGAGTAAGCCGGATATGAAGTTACCTATTTTATATGCAATTTCCAGGCGTAAAAGAGTTAAATCGCAACTTGTTAAAACGGATTTACTTTCCCTGCCACCTTTAACTTTTAGAGAAATTGAGCCCAAACGCTATCCCTTATATTATTTGGGTTTGGAAGCAGCCCAGGCAGAAGGAATTTATCCCACTGTAATCAATGCAGCAGTAGAAGCTGTCTCCTATCTCTTTCTGCAAAATAAAATAACCTATTTGCAAATGACGGATTTGGTAAAAAAAGCTTTAGACGAACAGGAACCTATCCCGAACCCCGATCTGGATACTATTCTGCACATCAATACTCAGACCTGCCAAAAAGTTCTGCAGTATGTAAAATAGGAAAGCAAGCAACCGGCAACAAACAGAGCAGATAAACAAAAGTTGGGGGTTACTGCACGGGTATAATTCTTTCTACCACAGGTGCCAGGTTAAAAGCAATCCTTAAAATTCCGTTGATATAGCTTATTTTGGGTGTCTCTTTATCAATACTCAAGTCCGGGAAAAATATTTTACGGTCAAACTTGCCGGTTTCAATCTCCATATTATAGTAACAAACGGTCATATTGGAATTGGGGAAACTGCGGGTTCCGCTTATCCTGAGATATTCAGGAGAAATAGAAACACTTATCTCATCCTTTTCCACTCCTGCCAATTCGGCGATTACAATCCATTCTGTGTCTGTTTGAAAGACATCGCATTTGGGATGCCAAACATCGTCTATGGCGTCTTCAATGGCTAAGGGGCTATTAGTTAAAGAAGAGACCTCTCCCAGCAATTTAAGCATTTCTCTTTGAATTCCAACAATGTTGGAAAAAATTCTTTCGCGCATAGTAAAACTCCGTTTAGGTTTAATACTCGCTGCGTTCTCTGAAAGTCCACACCAATTCCTGATCGCGAGCAATATCAATGCTGAAAGTAACTTTATCGTTTTTATCCTGGATGTATTTATATTCCGCATCTATAATGCGGGTATTAGGAGAAAGCTGGTGAGTTACTTTAATGGTCTTTTTATCCGCAGAATTATTCTTTAAGGTAATCTGGATAAGGCGTTCCGTGATAGATTTGGTAACTTGTGTTTGTTCTTTTAAACGAGTGGAGGCAACCAGGTCAAAAGCAGTTCCGGTGTTGATGGAGATTTCTTCATTTTTGGAAGTATGTTCTATGCTGTCTTCGCCGATAAATTCCAGATTGCCGTCGCTATCTTGTTTATAAACCTTGATAATACCTTTGGGAAGTGGCATTCCGGCACCGTTTTCCTTAGTATTTTTGAATTTTATCATACTTTTTACTCCGTCACCATAAATGGGATATTCGTACTCGGAGTATGCCTTAATGTTTGTTGGAGGATACAATTCCAGCTGTTTGGTTTGATTATTGGCAAAGGAGACCTTCTGGTCTAAAGTATATAAATGGAAATCGTGAAAGGCCTTTTCTTCAAAGGTGGGAGCTGTCTGTTCTTTTGCCATTGAGGCGTCGTAAGCAATCCGACCGCCCCGGATATTATTATAATAAGCATTATAAACCCGATTTACATCTCCGGCTATCAGCTTTAAATTTACATCGCTAAATGCTCTGCCGGAAGTATTATTGATAGTTACCCAGGAATTGAAAAGTAATGATTTTTCGTCCCAAACGGTATTATAAGTTACATTCCAACTGAAACCACCGGTTAAATAAGTCATTTGCACCGGATATTTTGCTTTTTTAGGAGCAATGATACTCCAATGTAAAGTCGGTTTAGTGTAAAAATTCTCCGGTAGTTCAGCCAGTTGCAGCCACTGGATTTCGTCTTCGGAAATTACTAATAAACGGTCAGTTCCTTTTTCAATGATGCCAATGCTGCCGTCCTGATAAAACTTGAGAATACCGTTTAATTTGGATTGGTCGGTGGTAATAGCTAACACTTCCCGGTCTATATACTTAGCCATAATCTGCCACTTTCCGGCTAAATCATATTCATAATTCTGTTCGGCAACACGAATTCCACCACCGGTAACAATTACTGAAGCCGGTTCAAGACGGCTGGTAATATCACTATAGTTGATTTCCTGGCGTCCATCATTCAGCTCCAGTTCAAAACGGGAACGAACTAAAGAAAGATCATCGTTGTAGATGGTTAACCAGTCCTCTGCCATTAAAGGCAACAAGAACAACATTAAGGTTATCAGTATGAGGATGTTTTTCATTCTATCTCCTTATAAAATTTGAATCCTACTTTACAAGCTAATTATTTCGGACTTTATGTCAAGGATTATATCGTTATTTTTTATCCTCTATGCCCGTTGCAGGTTTTACTTATCCACCTTTTCACTTCTCCCTTTAACCTGCCCACCCGAAGAAATAGATTGACAGAAATAGAAATAATGATTAGGGAGTTTTAATTATATAAGGAGATAATAATGACCGCAGTATTAGTTTTAGGAGCTATGTGGGGAGATGAAGGAAAGGCAAAAATAGTAGATTACCTTGCTTCTGATGCAGATTTTGTAGTTCGTTTTCAAGGTGGCAGCAATGCTGGTCATACAATCGTAACCAATAATAATAAATATGTATTGCATACAATCCCTTCGGGAATTTTATATCCTGAAACCAAATGTCTTATCGGAGCCGGGGTGTTAATTGACCCGGCGGCAGTTATTGCAGAAATTAAACAACTGGAAAAAGCCGGCATCAGTTTTAAAAACCGTTTGGTTATTGACTTTCGGGCAGGTGTAGTATTACCTATCCACAAACAAATAGAACTGAAAAATGAAACCAGAGGTCGCGGGGTTAAAATTGGCACTACCCAAAAAGGAATTGGTCCTGCATACAGTGATCTCACTGCCAGATATGGTATTAGAATGGCTGACATTGCAAACACCAATAGTTTAAAATCCAATATTAAGAATTTGTATAGCTATCATCATATTGGCATTACTAAACTGGCTCTGGATGCACAGGTGGAAGAATTACTGGACTACTGGAAATTCTTGAAAAAATATGTTGGCGATGTAGAAGCTATGCTGCATAAAATTGCTTCCCAACCGGGAAAAAATATCCTTTTTGAAGGGGCACAGGGAACTTTGCTGGATTTAACTTTCGGCACCTATCCTTATGTTACTTCTTCCCGGGTGATGACAGATGCAGTAGGTATTGGAACCGGCTTTTCAGCCAGGAAACTGGATACAGTAATTGGCGTTTATAAAGCTTATACTACAAGGGTAGGAATTGGTCCTTTCCCATCCGAATTTTTTGATGACACGGCAGATTACATTCGGAAAACGGGAAATGAATATGGTTCCACAACTGGAAGGCCAAGAAGAATTGGCTGGTTTGATGCTGTGGCAGGAAGATATTCAGCTCGCATAAATGCTTTGGATAATGCAGTGCTCACTTGTCTGGATGTGCTTACAGGGATAGAACAACTGAAAATTTGCACAGGTTATCAATACCAAGGGAAAATTCACCGTTCAATGGATTTGAATAATACCCAGATGCTCCTTTGTAAACCTGTTTATGAAACATTATCAGGTTGGGACGCTGATATCAGTAACTGTAAAGAGGTGCAGAAATTACCTTTGGAGGCACGGTTATATACTGAAGCCATAGAGAACTATCTGCATACCCCGATTTCTCTTATTTCGGTTGGCAGAGATAGAGAACAAACTATAAAAGTTAAGGCAAAAAAGAGGTAAAAAAGATGTTTCACCGCTATCTCTTGATTATTGTATCGTGCCTTTTAGCCGGTATTTTATTTGCCCAGGCAGATACTTTATCACTTCCTCTTCCGCAATTCAGCAATCCTTTTTATGATTCGTTCAGCCGCAATTATATAGGAACGACAGCTGCCGGAAGAGGTTATACGGGTGTTTCCTTTCGGGGAGATATTGATAATGCGCTTCTAAACCCTGCATCCGTTGTACCGGATTCCTCACAAGTATTTGTTGAATTGAATATTAAGCCCTCTCTGGAGGCATACGGCTATCCCCTGTATGCCAATTACACTTCTTCCATTCCCATTGGTCTAATGGGTGTTAGCATTCCTGTGGACGATAAATTTACCTTCGGAATGCTCTATAATGTCCCCAAATCCATCACGCTGGAGGATTTCTCCTTTTTTATCAATCAGGGAGCAGATATTATTCAACGGTTTCCTACCTATTCTCTTCATCAGGCAACAGCTCTGATTGCTTTACATTCCGGACCTCTGCATTTGGGTTTGGATTTGCACAATCAGCTCCACTATATAGATGACCCTATCTATTTGCGAACTTATGAACGCATCAGGAAATCAAAATACTGTTTGCGTCTTCAACCCGGAATTATCTATCAGCTTGGTCCTGCCAATATCGGTTTCAGTATGATGCCCGAAACCAAATTTAACTGGAATTTGAAATATGCCAATTACGATTTTCTAATGCCTCTCTGGCTGACGGGTGGAATTGGAATTAATAAATCGGACTATACTTTTGCAGCTGAAGCTGAATGGGAACAAACCAGCGAAATTTGTGATGATTTTGACGACCACTATACCCTTAAAGCCGGCTTTGAAAAAATAAAAGGCAAAACTACTTACCGTTTGGGCTATCTCTTTTCTTCCAATGTTTACAGCGGAATGATTCATTTGGGGCAAAATACTGTTAATCCTGATACCATTAATGCCTGGAATTCTGTTCCAACGGCAGTTTTTATTGAAGATAACGCACAACATTCTGTAACCGCGGGCTTAAGTTACAGGCATAAAAACGGCACTTTGAATTTTGCCTTGATGCAGGTTATTATGGGCGATGTAAAGAAAACCCAGATAAACCTCTCCCTCAGTTTATACCTAAGCAGCATCTTCCGTAATAAGGAATACCCTCTCAATGAATAGACCGGTAGTAGAAATCCGCAAAATTGACAGTTACGATTTGCCGGTAATAGAAGAAGCTGTTGCCGATTTCTTCTTAAAGATAAAAAGCCAAAAAATAACACGCTGTAAAAGAGTATTAATTAAACCAAATGCCTTGGGAGCTTATTCTCCCGAAAGAGCCGTAACTACCCATCCCATTGTTTTAGAAGCAATTATCCGCTATTTTCAGGACAGGAATAAAGAAATCTGGTTTGGCGATAGTCCTGGCGGTTCTATGGGCTTTGAAACTGTCTGGCAGACCTGCGGATTTGCCGCTCTGGCGGAAAAATATCACCTTAAGGTTATAAACTTCTCCACTGCGGGCTTTAAGGAACTAAACTATAAGGGTCTGCCCATAAAGGTTAGTGAGGCACTCTTTCAATGTGGGCTCGTTATCAATGTAGGTAAATATAAGACCCATCAATTGACTGCTTTCACCGGAGCCCTAAAAAACCTTTTCGGCTTTGTGCCGGGATTGGTGAAAAGCGAATACCACCGTTTGTATCCTGATACCAATAGTTTCGCCAATATGCTTGTTTCTTTGTATGCCTTAATTGGTAACCGGATAACTTATAGCATTATAGACGGCATTACAGGTATGGACGGAACAGGACCTTCAGCTGGCAAGCCACATCATTTCGGGCTTCTTTTCGGTTCTCCTTCAATTCCTGCCTTAGATTATACTGCAGCCCGCATTATGGGTTTTCAGCTGAAAGATGTTCCCTATTTAAGTCCCGCTTTAGTTATGGATGGCATAATCCCTTCCCGGATAGAGATTCCTACTTCGTTTCGTAATTATAGAATTCCTGATGCCGATATCAAAAGCGTAAAAATAACCCAGAAGGCGCTTAAATATGTTCCGGATATAGCTCGTAAAGCATTTCGCAAGGTGTATTATTTCTATCCCGAGGTTAGTGAACGCTGCCGGCGCTGCGGAATTTGCGTAAAAAGTTGTCCGGTAAAAGCAATTTCCCGCCAGGGTGAAGATATTCCTGTTATCCATAAAGAACGGTGTATTAAATGCCTGTGCTGTCACGAACTCTGTCCCTATCAGGCAATAGACATCAAAAAGTCATTACTGGCAAGGTTAGGTGTGTGATGAAATCCAAATCTAAAAAGCTCAGTCCTTTTCTGCGATTTTCCTTTTGGGCAATAATAGCGCTTTTGCTTATCTGGATTTTGTTTTTAGCCAATAGCAGCTTTCTGAAAACCTGGAAATTGAAAAACAGGGTGGAACAACTGGAGAAAGAAACCACAATTCTCAAAGCTCAAAATGACAGCTTAGCACAAGAAAATGAACGCTTAAAAACAGACCCCGAAGCAGCTGAAAAAGCAGCACGAGAAAACTTTGGGCTTACTAAACCAGATGAAACCGTTTTCCGTTTTGTTCCGGCAAAAGATGATGCAACAACCAAATAACCAAACTCATATTTACAGTATATCGCTGTTCACAAGTGTAGAACAGGATTTACGAAATAAGCTGAAGGAAGCAGTCCACCGCTTAAGTTCAGCGGATATTGATTCCCGCTTGAAAATAATAGAAAAGATAGTGGATATGGTTATTCCTGCCTGTTCCGGTAATTTGGATAATCCCCTTTTCTGCGAATTTTCCGGCTTGATTATAGAGTATTTGCTGGATTTCCTGCTGCTGCCGAAGCCGGAAAAGGAAAGCGATTTTTATATCTTTCTCAGTTTTCTCAGTCATTTTCCCGTTACCCAAGATTCCCCTTATTATCCTTACATTCATAAACTGATGAATGAACAACAAGATAACGGCAGCGAAAGGGAAAATCTTTTCAACCGTCTGCAGCTGTTATATCTTATAACTGAAAACGGTGATTTTGCCAATGCGGAAGAGTTGCTGGAAGAACTGGAACCATTTATAAACAGCAATTGCCTGGAATTATGGTCTCTGCTGCAGCTTTCCAAAATCAATATCTTCTTCCATCAGAATAAACCCGCAGAGCTTTTAGAGACGCAGCTGAATCTGATTTTGGATACTTTTCAACGGGATAGCAATGATAGCGCCGTTAATTTTATTATCCGTTGGCTGATTACTACCAAGTGGCATAAACAAAACATCATCAAAAAGACCTTGCTGCTACGGATTTATAACTCTTTAGCCGAACAGAAATCATTGAATAGTGCAATGGTATTGTATGAACTATTTTCCTTGGAAGAGCGCTTGGTGCCCGCCGCAGAAAAGATAGAATATCAACGCATTTTAATTAAATATCCGGCTGCAGTATTGAACATTCAACAACTGCATACCCTGTATTTTTTTGCCGGATACTATAATTGCGGTGTTCTTTCCAACTTTAAGGATTCCATTCAGGATTACCAGTATTCCAATTACTTTTTGCATAAAAGCTGGGATTCTTTACTCAATCTTTCCCATTTTATGCGAGAGCATCTTGATCCTTCTCATTATTTCAAAGCTATCCCCTATTTGGAAGTCCGCATCAAAGAACTCAGCAATCAGGCATCGCTGCAAAATAATGCTTACATTGAAAGCTTACAGGCAAATTTCTATAAAATTGAAGAACTCTATGAGAAAGTAGGAGAACTGTCTTTAACAGACAGTTTAACCGGTTTACGCAACAGACGCTATCTGGAAGGCAATCTCTTTCAAATGGTTGTTTTGGCTGCCCGACACAATGTTCCTGTCTGTTTCAGTATGATTGATATTGATTTCTTCAAGCTCGTGAATGATAACTACGGTCATTTGGCAGGGGACTATGTTTTAAAAGAGCTGGCTCGGATTCTCACTTCCGAATTTCGTAAAAGCGATGTTATTGTGCGTTATGGGGGTGACGAATTTTTAGTTGTTCTCTTTGATGCCGATCAGAAACTCAGCTCTTCCCTGATGGAAGAATTGCGCAAAAAAATTGAGACCTCTTCTTTCACCTATCAAAATCAAATTATCACTTTTACCATCAGCATCGGTATTGCCTGTGACTTTCATCCTTCCAGTCAAACTAAAAACCTGGCAAAATGTATTGCCCGTGCCGACGAGGCATGTTATGTAGCCAAAACTACAGGACGCAATAAAGTTGAGCTTTATCAATCCAAAAGCAAAGTTCCGGAAAATAACTGTTAGAGAATAGCAATAATTTCTCTCTTGACATATATCCCTGTTATCTACTTTAAGGAAACCGTAAGGAGTTAGAATGGCAAAAATAACCGTAATAAACCTGAATAAGTATTATGACAATAGTGTTCATGCAGTTAAAGATGCAACTTTTACTGCGGAAGATAAAGAATTTGTAGTTCTTGTGGGTCCTTCCGGTTGCGGAAAAACCACTATTTTAAGAATGATCGCGGGTTTGGAAGAGGTCTCTTCCGGCGAAATTTATATCGGTAATACCCTGGTTAATAATGTTCCCCCCAAAGATAGAGACATTGCTATGGTTTTTCAGAATTACGCTCTCTATCCGCATATGACAGTTTTTGATAATATGGCTTTTGCCCTTAAAATGCGTCATTTTCCTAAAACAGATATCAAAAGGATTGTTACCGAATCAGCTAAACTATTGGGTATAGAAGCTATGCTGAAAAGAAAACCGGGTCAGCTTTCCGGAGGTCAAAGACAGCGTGTTGCCCTGGGTAGAGCTATTGTTCGCAATCCTAAGGTCTTTTTATTTGATGAACCCCTTTCCAATCTGGATGCCAAATTACGGGTAGCAATGCGGGCAGAAATAGTTAAATTGCATCATTCCTTAGGTAATACTATGATTTATGTTACTCACGATCAAGTGGAAGCGATGACTATGGCAGACCGCATTGTAGTTATGAAAGATGGGGTAATTCAGCAAATAGATACTCCCTTAAATATCTATAATAATCCGGCAAATATGTTTGTTGCCGGTTTCATTGGCAGTCCAGCCATCAATTTAACCCAAGGTAAACTGGTTATTAGTAATAGCTCTGTATATTTTAACTGCGGAGATTATCAATTGCAGCTTACTTCCAGCCAGGCAGAAACGCTGAAGAACTATATAGAAAAGAACATTATTATGGGCATCAGACCTGAGGATATTTATGATTCCCGCTTTGATGCTATGGCTGAATCTCCTCAAAAGTTCACTACCAAAGTGGATTTTGTAGAGCCCTTGGGCAACGAATATCATGTTGTTTTAACTACTGAGCACAACGAATATACGGCTCGCTTTGATCCCAAAGAATTGCCTAAAATGGGACAGGACTTAAGCATTACGGTTGATATGGCTAAGGCACATTTCTTTGATCCGAAGAGCGAAACAAACTTATATTAAGCCCTTAACTGCTCTTTAGTTACAATATAAAAGCTATGAGGCGCAAAGCAGTAAAACAGAGTATTTATCTTCGCCTCCTTATTTTTACCCTGCTTTGCCGCTGCTCTTTCCTTTCTTGCATTACAACCGAAAATTCTGCCTCTGCCAATGCCCTGTCCGGAATTACCATTCTCTCCGTTTCTCCTGCCGATTTTTCTCTTTCTCCGGTAATTGGCAAAAGCGGAATCTGCTTTAGCTGGCATCAACCCTTTGGCGTAAAAGATATTAGTGTTTATGGTTTGCATAGTGCTTTTCCAATTAAACCCTTGCTGATAGCTACGGGAATTGATTATCTTGCTCATCCCGATTATCGCTGGCAGGATGAATATTTAGCTCTTAGTGCATCCTTTTCTGCTTTCAGTATTGGCGCTACCCAACATTTGCTATACGAAAAAATAGAAGACCAGGTTTGGTTTACCTGGAAAAGCGATTTTGCCATTGCCTACAAGGAAAAGAACTTTGCCGGGGAAATCCGTTGTAACGATATTAGTTCATCTAATAAAGCATTAACGCTATCCGCAGCAGTAACCGCCGCTGAAAATACTACTATTGCTTCTGCTTATAGCTTTTTGCCGGAAGAGAAGGATTGTTATGCCTTGGCATCTTCCTTCGCCGTTGCCAAACCTATCCTTATTCAATGTTCCTGGCAAAGTGCTCCGGCTCGTTTTGGACTGGGGCTAAAAGTGCTAACCGGAAACTGGAATTTGATGTATGCTGTTAGAACTCATACGGAACTTGGTTTAACGCATCTTGTGGATTTGGGTTATGCCTGGTGAAGGTCTTTGGCTGTTTTCTTATCTTATTTTTGCTTTGCTGTTACCCCTTATTTTCTCAAATAGAAGAAATTCCCGAACTGGAAACCGAAAACCTGCAGGATAACTGGTTAAATCAATTCTATGCGGAACTGGAAACAGGCATATATAATTTAGGTTGCAACAGCCGGACTATCTATCAAGATACGGATATAAACAGCTTTTCCGATTTCCAATTGCGGCAAAATAACCTGCGCTTCAATTTGAACTTGTATCAATATAATAAATCGGAGCTTTATACCAATTTTCAGCTTTCCTGCCTGCCTTCCCGAAATAATTTTTCTGAAATTCATTTCGGTTCCTATCGTCCTGCTTTTGCCTTGGGAACTATCTTCAAAAAAAGCAGAGACGAATCCCTGTTTACAATTCAGCGGGCAGCTCATCCTGTAACTTTTTCTCCTTTAGGCACAGCAGCAATTTGGCGGTTTCATAATCTTTCCACCTTTTTCATAGCTTCAGGACAAAACCGCAAGGCAGTTATTCAAGAAGGAAAAATAAAATCCCTGGCTAAAACGGTTCCAGCCGCTAAACCTTGCGTGCAGGAAAATATTCTTGCTTCAGGAATTGAATATCGCTATAAAAACAGCAATTTCGCTGCTTTATTTTACAGGCAAAATTACAATAGAGATTTTGCCGATACTCTGCTGGCAAAAAACCTGAATGGCTACTCCATCGCAGCTAAAACTGCCGGAAAAAACTATACATTAACCGCCGAAACTTCGTTGCTTAAAGACAAGACGGTTTTCCAGACCACCGCTGAATTCCGCTACAATAATATTTCCCAGGAAATACGCTATTCCTATTGGCAGGGAAAACAAATTCCTGCTTACTCCGCAAAACCTTGTCTCTTAAGCAGCCAGGGAGAAAATCAGGAAATTGACTGGGAACTGGATTATTTGCTGCAGAAAAATGTTTTATGCGGAATGCGTTATGCCCTAATCCGTAAAAATAACGCCCTTAAAAGCCCTACCTGGAATTCCCGCACTATTCTGTATCTAACTTTGAAGCCAGCTAAGAATATTATTAATTTACAGCTGACCCGCTTAGACAGAGAAATTGTAACCACTTTAGATAGCAGCTATATATCTACTCTTCCTGCCCATTATCGCTTACGCTGCAAAATTGAAAGCAATATCCATCCCAAACTATCCCTCGCTTTACTCTTTCGCTATCACTATGAAGATAAAAAAGAACTCCACAAAAACAGCTTTTATTGGGAAAACTCCGTGCACTTGCAACATAAAAAATTGGATTTTAACAGCGGAATTAAAACCTGGCAGACCTTAAATACCCTCATTCTGCCCGATCCGGAAACAGAAAATCCTGCAGGATTTACCACCGCAACCAGTGAAGATGACAGAATCTTTGCGGAACTTACTTTTAAGGGTAAGCTCTTTACCCTGAAAACTGAATTGCAGCAGTCCTGGTTAAACGGCAACCGCACTCTCTATCTATCTTTAAGAATATAATACCGGGGCTATTTGTACTCTGTGGCAATAAGTTAGCTTGCAAATAATGAGACCTTTACCTGTCTCTTTGCCGGGGATTATTCCCTGCCAAGGTGAATCTTTTATGCTTCTCAAAACCTTCTTTAACGACTCCTTAGCGAAGTTAAAGCATCGTTAAAGGATCGTTAAAGAGTCGTTAAAGAAATGACCAGGCAACAAGTAGTTAAATAAAATCCACAAAGTAATTACCTAAATCACGATAATGAACGGTGCCAAGATTTCTAATGTCGTCCTATTGTATTCTTCAAGATGTTATATAATCAGAGGATACATTTAATCGTTATTTCCGGTTCGCCGATATAAATACTATCCTGCAGACAATATATTTTACTTTTCCTGTTTCTCAAGAGTAACGAAGAAATCCCTGCCAATATTTTCTATCTTACATTGCCAGGGAGAGATATGGGCAAAAAGCTGATGCAATTGTTTTTCATTATAAAGATAAAGCGGGCATTTGAATTTATAGCGAATTTTCCGTTGCCAAGCCAAAAAGCCCTTATCCGAAGGAAAACTGAAGAGCACTTTTTCGTTTGCCAGGTGCATTGCTTTATCAATAACCGGTTCAGGATTTTTGATGTAATCCATAAACCCCATTAAAATAAGGTAATTATATTGTTTATCTTCCGGCAGGGTAGTAAAATCGGCTACTGCAAACCGGCATATTTTCTCCACTCCTGCTTTTTTTGCTTCTTTCTGGGCTAATTCTATCATAGCAGGGGCAAAATCTATACCATAAACAAAATCCGGAGAACCCTTTGCCAAAGTTATGGCATATAATCCAGGTCCGCAGCCCACATCCAGTATTGATTTTCCTGCGAGGGGATTACAGGCAGCGATTGTCTTTTGAAAACGAATGAGCATCGTTTGCCTGAACCATTTATTTATCAGGCGTTGAAAAGTGCCAGTTCCGCTACCGTAAATGGCATTAAAATCACCCGAATAACCATTGAAAAAAGAGGCGGTTTTGTTTTCCTGCATTTTATTCTCCTTCTCCCTTTGGGGCATCTTCCCTGGAAGTAACAACTTGGGATATAGTTTTTTCCGCCGGATAGGTTTCCATATATTGCCTGCAAGTGATAAATTTATTCTCAGAAAGAATGGCTTTTAATTTAGCAGGCACCGTATCCAAGTTTACATAACTTTTGAAATACGCCAACTTGTTCATTTTAATCCGCGGATGCCGGGGCTCCATTTCTCGCGGATGAATGTAAAAAAGAGTGGGAATTCCTTCCTTTTCCAGCTTTTTGTGCATCGCCAAAATAACCCTTTTGGGAAAAAGACGCAAATAACCACCCCCAAAAAAACAAATTTCTTTACCGCAAAAAGGCGCTACGGAAATAGGAAATTCACATATCCTTCCTTGTGCGGTAGTTACCCAATAGGGCTTTTTCTGCGTTGTTTTATAACCACCATAGTCCCTTTTAATCGGAAAAACAGAGGAATCGGCACGAAAACCTGCCTCCGCTAAGGTCTCAAAAAACCAGGGTGTCGCTTCCGTGAAAGAAAAACTGGGACTTCTAAATGCTGTAACCTGCTCGGAACTGATGTCTTCCAGAATTTTTTTGGACTGCATCAAATCGGCTGCAAATTCTTCTCTGCTCATTTTATATATGAGCCGATGATACATCCCATGCGAGGCAATTTCATGCCCCCTTTTCTGCGCTTCTTTCACTAATTGCGGATACTTCTTCGCGATGTAACCCAAAAAGAAACAGGTTGCCTGCACTTGATAAGTATCCAGCAAAGCCAGCAACTTCATAAAACCGCTTTCTACAATGCTCGGTAAAGAATCCCATTCTGAAACCGGCGGCTCACCTCTTTCTTCGGTTACATTAAAATAGTCCTCCACATCAATGGTGAAGATGGACTTAGGGTATTCTCTCATAACTTTTTCTGCTGCATTCCTCTTAAAATTTATCATCTTTCCAATCAATGGTTATGATAATTTCTCTTCCAACTTATTGCGCTTAGCACACTTGTCTATTTTACAGAACAACTTTGCACTCATTGGCTGAACCTTACAATTTTGAATGTATCATAAATAATGTTAGATATCTGTTCCATGATTGTCACATCAGGTTCGTTATTCCTCGCCACCGTTAGGTACTTAGCAAATAAGCGATTAATATGTTGTTTCGTTGCATCGCTCATACCGAATATATCAGGCATAAGTGATTTGTTTATATCGTTCGGCTCAAGTTTACTTAGCCCGTTTCCATATTCCCGCTTGCATGACTCAAGCATAAATATTGAAACATCTGACAATAAGTATGCAATGAATAATGTCCTGTCTTTATCTATTAGTTTGTTTAAATAGACGCAGTGAAAAGTAGTTAGATTTCTGACAAGAGCATCATTTAAAACGAATCTTGGCTTTTGTCTATTAAAAACACCAATCCAGAGGTCTGAAGGTGGTCTATTCTCAAGAGAATACCACGGCGATCTTTTTGATGTTAAGTATTTTCTATTAACACCTAATGACAAACCCAGTTTAAGGTATGCATCTATGGATGAGTTTGCCTCTTGAGTAGCATCAAGAAGATATACTTTTTTATCTCGGCTTAGTAATTGCTTAAAATCTTCGCCCGTGAATACTTGTGATACTACATCTTGAGCTTTGCCAATGCAAGGAATTAAGCATGACTGCGGTATTCCATTCTCTACTGCTTTTGTTCTGTTAAAAGTGAAGTAATCATTATCTCCTGTAGCTATGCCTCGTTTTACGGTTGCAAATAGCATAAATGGTACTAATCTACTGGACACTGTTACTGCAGGGGGACGATAGTAAACTGACCATTTTGCACGGGGGTCAAGATCCTTATGTTGGAAACACAACATATTAGAACTGTAAGTGTTTGTGTCTATCTCTGTTTGGTATTCTTTAAGCTCATCTGGATCAGAAACACTTATCATTGCTACAGTGTCAGTATTTGTGTCATTTTGCAGTAGCAAGATAGTTGATGTCGTGAGTGTTTTTGCAAAAGCCATGCAATTAAAATCTACCACAAACACATACCGTAGGACCTTTGACTCAATAAGAAACTTTTTTACAATTGTTCCATAATCTGAATTTAAAAATTCTGTTGGTACTATGTAACTCGCTCTACCTCCTTCTGTCATCTGCATTATAGATTTAACTAAAAACATCGTATAGAGATTTGATGTCTTCCTGAAATGAACTCCAGAATGAAATTCAACTTCGTTAACAACATCTATATTTATGTAGTCATGGAATTTTAAATAGGGGGGGTTGCACACTATCCCATCATACTTTCTGTCCCAATCATTGAACATATAATCATCATTTATAAGCTGAACATTTGGGTATTGTGAAAATAATCCTTTTGCCCAATCATACATCAATTGGTCGATTTCGTATCCTATAATTGGCGTGCTTTTATACTCGTTATAACTTAATATTTGCCTTGAAAAGATACCTAAGCCAAATGCTGGTTCAAGTATTGTGGCAGGATTAATCCTTAGAATCCAGGATATCATAAATTCTGCAATATCTATAGGAGTAAAAAACTGGGCGTATTTTTTCCGATGTCCTTCTGATACAATCCCATTGTATGTCTCCTCAATTGTGAGGTTAGTATGAAGATCTGAATCTACCATTCATTTATTCCCAACACTGATTTTAGCCCATCTATGTCTAAATAGGCGTAACCATTTTCAAAAGTGACATAAAATAGTAGTTGTCCTCTTGTAAGCTCTTTTCTTACGCTCTTGTGAACTGGTTCATCTACTTTTTGTGCTATTACATGAGTAGATCTTGCCCTAATTTTTATAGTTTTCTTATTTTGATTCGCTACATCCCCCTCAATGAAGTATTTTACTCCTTCATTTTCAGAATCAGTTAGCAAGGTTAATATATCTATGAATGAAATAGCAAATACTTTATCAAAGAAGACCTGAAAGTAGTAATGAGGGACATTAAAATTCTGTATCCATTTGTTTACTACCGTGAGGTCTTCTACTTTAGGAGTAATACTTAAGTAAGATCTTTTCTTAACATCTTGAAGGTTTTTCTTTAACTTCTTGAATAGATTGTTGAGTTCAATTAACCTATCGGTTGATCCCCAACCTGGTACTTTAAATGAAATAGCATTAAGAGTTTCATTAGTTATACTTTCCAGGATAGTTATATATTTGGATCGACTCTTGTGTGATAAAAGGTCTAAATATTCCGATAGAATTAAATCTCTTACAGCTAAGGCCTCTCTTGCACACTCGGTAACTCTATTCTGCATATAAGTGTCGTATTTATCTATTAAGAAGGCGCTAGATCTGATTTCAATACCTGCTATAGCATGTTTAACATAGTTATGTATAACATGCTCTTCAAACCTACTAATATCTTTGCCAAATTGCTCATTATAATCTTCTTTTCTAAAGAGCAATAGGTCGGGTCTTTTACCAATAGTGTCGAGCTCGTTTTGAAATGTCTCGAAGAAATCTGAAAAACCAGCATCTCCAGCAATAATATCATCAGATTTACCATACTTAACGGCAATGAGAGTGTTAGAAGTTTCATTAATTGCATTGAATATAATCCTCTCAGCCCAATCTCCCTGTTCTTTGTTTGTAACAAAATTAGAGGCAGCTTGAGAGGGAGCTTTAGTTCTAACTCTCGGAACATTAAAGTCAATCAAAGAGTTTGGTATTCTTTCTATTATTGCTTTCACATCATCTACATATGACATTTATTTCTCCATTATTCTTCAAAGTAAAAATCTCATATCTCTTTCATCCACTTATTTTTAAGCATTCACTCAATACAAAACTCATAAAAGAAGTAGTGAATTCTGTCAATCTAAAAATTTGTATGAATTCCCATATTATACTTTGGCTGTTTAAAAATATAATATGAATTCCCATATAATACTTTGGTTGGTTAAAAATATAATATGAAATTCCATATTGTATTTTGGTTGCTCCTTTTTTATATGAGTAATCCTGTCCAATGCCCTACTCTTTAAAGATATCAATATAGCTACTAAATATGAAAATGCGGTTCCTGGAGTATCCAGTTGTCTCTTGCAGGATATTTATATCTACAAGGTTATTAACCAATTGACTGGCAGGAACATAATTGAGATGGAGGAGGTCTTCTACTTGTTTGATTGTAATGACAGGTGCCTGATACAAATGCATCAATAGCTTTCGGGCATTCTCCGCTCTCCTTCCAAGTTTCATTAGCTTGTTTTCTGTACTCCTTTGGAGCTTCAGGATATTCTCAAATGTTTCCTTTCCCTTTACTGATGTCTCTATAACTGCCTGTAAGAAGAACCGTACCCAGTGATTAATGTCATTGGAAGCTCTTACCCGGGTTAGAGCGTCATAATACTGTTCTCTATGCTTCTCAAAGAATTCTGAAAGATAGAGAGTGGGCTTCAGCAGAAGATTATTACTTACCAAATATAAGGTTATGAGCAGCCGACCGATTCGACCATTGCCATCCTGGAAAGGGTGAATGGTTTCAAACTGGTAATGTAGCAAAGCACATCTAATCAGATGCGGTACCAGAATATTATCATTATGTATAAACTTCTCCAAATCATCCAGCAAATCCTGCATGTCATCTACATAAGGTGGAATGTAAGCTGCATCAGCCAAAGATGATCCCCCAATCCAGTTTTGGCTGGTTCTAAACTGACCCGGGGTTTTATGTTTCCCGCGCACATTATTCATCAGAATCTCATGGGTGTTTCTTATTAAGCGCAAGGAAAGAGGTAAAGTTGCCAATTGTTCTATTGCCACATTCATTGCCTGAACATAGTTCCGAACTTCCTGCCAATCATCTCTTTTTTCTGGTCCAATGGCATCAGCTTCTTTTACTACATCCTCTATTTCTGTTTTTGTCCCTTCTATCCTACTGGAGGTATTGGCTTCTTTAAGAATGTGCATTCTAATGAACAAATCCACATTAGGGACGATTATGGAAAAAGCATTCAGTTCTCCCAATGCTTGAATAGCTTTCTCCAGCATAACATTTATCCTTGGATCATCCCAAGTCCACTCCTGGTTTATCTTATTTGGCAAGAAGCTCTTATACTGGAACTGGTTACGATATATCCCTGATTTGAAATCTTCTAATTTCATCATATACCTCGTGGGTTTTCTATCAATGTCTTAGCTTTAATGTGGTATGCAATCTCTAACTCCTCGCAGAAATCTATAACTGTTTTGACTGCGTCGTTATAAAATCGTTGAAAACCTGGATAGGTTGACACCAACTTGTTGTAATGCAATCTCCCAAAGATAATCCTATCAGTGAAGGAAACTTTACTAATTAATGTTCTATGTTGTTTCCCAAATGCTGGTGTCCATTCCAATTCATTGTTTCTCAGGTTTTTTAAAAGCATCTAATATCCTTTGTTACTCACAAGCTATGTAAAGATAAACAACTGCTTGCACTGTTTTCATCTTATCAATCCAAGTCAAGTTCTTTTTCACAAATACTATGTTCATACTATAGTCAAAAATATCTTGACTAAATATCAGGGTTACCGGATAGTGTCTCTGATGAAAATATAGTATTCAGGAAGGATAAAAATTATGATCCAAAACCTTCAACTAATCAAAAATCAAGCCCAGCTGAAAGAGATGGGCAGCCCCTTAAAATATAATATTCTGAAAGAATTGATTAAGGCACCGGCTACTTGTCAACAGCTTGCCACTCTTTTTGCCTGCAGCAAGCAGAAAATGCACTATAATTTAACGCAAATGCTTTCTCAGGGTTTACTAAAACTTGAAGACGATGCCTATAACAATAACAAAGAGGTCTATTATAGAGCCACGGCACGCAGTTATGTTCTGGATTTGGCAATTGGATTGGAAACCAATGGAAAAATATTGGATAACCGCAATATAATCAACAGCATTCTGGAACAGGAATATCATATCAATTTGAATAATATCGCCGCCAAACTGATTGAGGAAGCTTTGAAACTGACGAAAGGAATGCATTTGCTAATTACTACGGGAAAATTCAATTTGCCTTTGGTGGAAAAATTATTGCTGGAGGCAGGGAAAAGAGGAATTTACACTTCCTTAATATATCAGGACTTGGAACAGCTACAGGCAAGAGCGGAGCAATATTCGTTAATTGCTTTTCAAGCGGACTATGAAAATTTTAACCAAAAACTGAAAGAAGCGGATGTTTATTTGAACCTTAACGGAGAATCCAGAACTATAGAGGTTACCGATGAGGAAAAATTACATATCCGAAACCGAATGCTGGAAAAAGGACGCAAGATTATTAAAGAAAAGAAAATCCGTTTGGCAATGATGCCTTCTCTTTTATATGATACTCTTTCCGAACAGGCAATTGAAAGTGAAGTTCAATTCTGGCATGCTTTGGATATTAATTATCAGCTGCTTAGCGATAAAACCATCGCTTTATGCCGGAAATTCGTGAACAAGAATTATGTAGAAATTGAAACCAAAGGCGATACTTTTCAGTTCGGGATCAATAATATCTGGGCTGAATGTGGTTCTTTTGGCAGATGTGAATTTCAGTCCCCTATTATTAACCTGCCCGGAGGTGAAATTCTAATTATTCCCAAGCCGGATACAATGCAGGGAAAAATAGTCGGTGACCGCGCTTATGTTTTGGGCGAGGAGATTTTGCATCCGGTAGTGGAAATCGTCAATAATGAAATAACCGTTTTTTCCGCAGCCAGCAATCAGCATCAATTAGCCAAGGCAATTGAAACCGGAGGAAAAGACGGTAGAAAGGTTGCTCTTATCTGTTTAGGAACTAATGATAACATCCGCGGCGGCAATATTGATAATGCTTTAAAGCATAAAAGCAGCGGATTTATGAGTGTTTATTGGGGAAGTAATAGAGATGTGGGTGGAGATATTGCCGGAAACAATGAATGGTTCATCCAAATTGAAAACCCCCAGCTTAACTTTATCTAAAAAAAGAGGTCTATAATGAAAAAATCATTTTTACTGTGTCTCCTCATTTTCTGTTCTGCCATAGCTTTCGGGCAATGGCATATAGATGAGGATTTTGAAGGTATTACTACTCTTCCTGCGGGCTGGATTACTTATGATGACGGTGATGGGATGACTTGGCGTAATTTGGAAAATGCCAGCCACGCTCATTCCGGAACCCGTTTTGCCTTTGCCGATAACTATTTTCCCAATCAAAATTGCGACTGGTTGATTACTCCTCAAATATCTATTGCCAGCGGTGATTCCCTTAAATTTTACACGCGTGCCTGGTATGACACTGAAAGTTTGCAGGTTTATGTTTCTACAACCGGCAATGCCATCAGCAATTTCAGCACTCAGATATTGAATTTACAGGGCTTGGGAACTGCTTTTCAATATGCAAGTTATAACCTTTCAGCTTTTGCGGGACAGAATATTTATATCGGTTTCAAATGGCAGTGCGTTACTTATGGAATTATTGTGGATGATGTGAAAATAGGTCAGCCCGTAATTGTAACTCCCGAATTAAATCTGCCTGAGAGTTTTAGTTTCTGGCAGGGTGAAACCATAACCGTAGATTTTACTCCCTGTATAGTAGCTACGGATATCAATAATATTCAGCTTACCTGGCAAACTCCAGAACATATAACTATTTCTGCCACAGGTTTAGCTGTAACTTTCAGTAGCGATAACTGGAATGGAACGGAAAATATTGCTTTTACTCTTACTGATAATATAACCGGGTTAACAGCTACAGACACTGTTCAGATTATCGTGCATCCCATTCCTACAGTGGATATGGCATTGCAAACAATATTATCTCCGCAAAACAATGAGTATGTGAACTCTGCTTTTTCTCCTGTAGTAGTAGTAAAGAATAATGGTCAAATATTGTGGGAAGACCAGCTGGAGGTCTGTTTCAAAGTATATAACAGCCAGAATGTTCTTGTAGATAGTGTGGCTTCCTATTTTAATCCTGTTTTGGAACCTGAGGCAACTTATGAAGCTGTCTTTCCTTCTTTCAGCATTGCTAACGAAGGGGTTTATACCGGAACTTTTCAAATTAACCTCAGCGATAACAACCCCACCAATGATACCATCAGCCAAATCTTCAATGTTATTTTAAGAGTAAATACAGGCGGTCCTGATGCTTTTGGCTATCGCTATCTGGATAGCACAGCAGAAAACGGTCCTGTTTTCAACTGGATTGATATCAGTTCCACCGGCGCTTCTACAATTATGTATGGAGTGAATGCTTTTAACGGAGATGATAACTTTTCCGAACCCATTCCTTTTGGTTTTAGTTTCCCCTTCTACGGTTTGAACTATACCACCGCTTATGTAGATATCAATGGAGAAATTCTGTTGGCGGAAAACAATTGGTATTCAGAATATCCTGATAGCGGATGGGGCAATGACGGAAATATGTTTAACTATATGTATCCCATTCCCGGCTATACCCAAATGCCAGGTTTGATAGCTGTTTTCTGGGATGACCTGCATTGTGATCAAGGCAGTGGAGATATCTATTTTCAAAGCTTTGGAGAAGAACCCAATCGCTATTGTGTAATTCAATGGCATAATGTGAGGTTTCATGCCGGAACCGGAGTTTCCACTCTTCTGGATTTTGAGGTTATCCTGCACGAAAACGGGGAAATAGTGATGCAATATAATTCTACGGCTACAGGACAAACCGGAGCTAATGTTCCTCACGATAATGGCAAAAGCGCTACCGTTGCTTTACAAAGCGCTGATGCCACAATGGGCATCTGTTATTTACGGGAAATTGTGCAAGATAATACTTATCTCGGAGTTGAGCCAGCAGGAAATTTACTCTTTGATGGTTTAGCCCTGCATTTTTACAGTGGAGAAGATACACAAGCACCTGTCATTACCCATACTGCTCCTGGAAATACTTTCAATCCGTCACCTGTTTTAAAGGCAAAGTTCTTAGACCTTTCTGAACTTGCCAATGTAACTCTGGATTACAATTTCGGCGAGGGCTGGAATACTTTGGAAGGGGTGACAACCGGCAATGGCAACTATGATTTTGCCCTACCGCTAATCCCTGCGGGACATACTCTTAGCTACTATTTTGCAGCTGCAGACATTCACAACAATAGCTCATCTTTACCTGCAGAAGCTCCAACTGAAGTTTTTCAGTTCAAAATCTTACCTTCGCAAAATACAACGGTCTTGCTTGCCTATAGCGGAAAGCAGGATTATCAAAATACAGAGCTGCCGGTCTATATAGAACGCCTCAATAATGCCAATATTACTTACGACATTTATAACTGGGAAGAATATGCCGAATATACAATTCCAGATGTCTATTCTACCATTTTCGCCTATGCCAACACTGGAACTGCAAGTCCTGCTACTTTATATTTATCCCAGAAATTGGTGGACTTTTTAAATTCAGGAACACCGGACAACCGCAAAAATCTGTTTTTCTCCTCCGATGGCTATGCTTTCAGTCAAGCCGGAACACCTAATTTCCATCCTATGAATCTGTTATTGAATGGCTATTTAAGAACTCAATCCATAGCAACCGGTTCAGGAGGCGGAACTAACGGTTTGGCAGGTCCGGATGTTTACAGCTATCAGGAAGGCACAATTATGTGCACAAATTCTTCCCCCGTGGGAACTATCAGCACAGAATACAGCGTTTATGCCAATAGCCCCGATTGCATTTTTGCTTATGACAGTGTTCCCGATTGGTATGCAGATACGGTCTCCTATCCTGAAATCGGAGCAGTGAATGCTTTTATATTTGAAGACGGACCCGTAGGAGGTCATGCTTATTTGTATCATGGGGTTTGCGCAACCGCAGTAGAAACTCCGGCTTACCGGACTTTTTACTTTACCTTTGATTTATCGCAACTGAATAATTCCGCTCAAAGTTCAGCTCTCTTCAGTGATTTAATAAATTGGTTCGGCATTACTCCCAATGCCGTTACCGACAACGAAATGCCAATTATCCAAAGCAAACTTATGCCAAATTACCCTAATCCGTTTAATCCTAAAACTACAATAGCTTTCACTCTGGCAAAAGCAGGTAAAGTAGATATCAATATCTATAACCTGAAAGGGCAGAAAGTTAAAACCCTGTTCTCCGATAATCTGCTTCCCGGAAAGCATTGTCTTGTTTGGGACGGCAAAGACGATAAAGGCAGCGGCTTAGGTAGCGGAATTTATTTCGTAAAAATGCAAACCGGGAAAACTACTGACACCCGCAAAATCACAATGCTCAAATAAGGAATAACCAATGCGTAAATATCTGATTCTAACAATGCTGCTGTTTTCTCTGTCCCTGTTAACAGCAGGGGACTACATTATTGGTTCGGGAACAGGTAATCAAAATAATGTTCCTTTTAATGGTTATTATAACTTCAGCTGGAGCAGGTTCTTTTTTACTGCTGACGAATTACTTGCCTCTGGAATTGTAGATACCGTAACTATAAACAAAATCGGCTTTCAGTTGGTATCAAACACTTTTAATAATTATATAACTAACGACCAACGAATATATATTCATGAGTTCTATGACGAAAATTATCCTTCCAGCCCACAATATATGAATCCTTCAAATTATCCGATTGCCTATCAGGGAACTATTTCCTGGACAAGTCCTGGCTGGGTTTTTATTCAGCTGACGACTCCATATATATATACCTATAATGGCAATAGTTCTTATCCTAATGGAATTGAAATTCTCTGGGAAAATAGAGACGGTTCCTCTCAAAGCCCCTACCCGAGATTTGCTTATACCCAAGCAAGTGAAAATAGAGCTGCTTACAGATATAACAATAGTTCGTTTCCTACTGATTCCGGAACCAGAACAAATAAGAGACCTAATGTCTGGTTTATTTCTCCTGCTACTACAGTTCCTAATCCAGCGGTTAATCCTATTCCTGCCAATGGGGCAACCGGCGTGGAGATAACCACAAACTTGAAATGGAATAGCGGAGGAGGTGATCCTGATGATTACCTTGTCTCTTTGTATAGAACTGATCCCTTAACATATATAGTAAATAATCAAGTAACTACTTCCACCACCTATACTCTGCCGACTCTTTTGGATTATAGCACTACTTACTATTGGAGAATTATCCCCCGTAATAGTTTTGGCAACGCAATTGCCTGTCCTGCCTGGAGTTTTACTACTATACCGGATCCTTCTATTATGAATTACCCCTGGACGGAGAATTTTGATGGAAGCGAATTTCCTCCAACTGATGATTGGCTACGAAAAGGAGGTGATCTGGTTGACCCTATTCAATTGGGGGGTAGCTCATTATGGGAACAAGATGACTGGCTGAATATTTCTGGAACCGATAAAGCTGCCAGCATCAATATCTGGGGTAATGTAAACGGCTGGCTTATCACTCCGCAATTTCTGTTTACTGAAGATAGTGATTATCTCTATTTTGATTTGGCATTTCTTAAATACAATCAACCACCGACGGGAACTCCTCCTGCTTTAACTGGCATTGATGATCGCTTCGCCGTTTTAATTTCCGATGGCTATACCTGGAGCACAGCCAATATTATGCGGGAATGGAATAATAGCGGTTCGCCTTATGTCCTGAATGATATTAGCCCTTGGGGAGAAAGGATTTGCATTCCCTTAAACGGTTTAACCGGACATAAAAGAATTGCCTTTTTTGCCGGCTCTACAACTGCCAATGCCGATAACGATTTTATGATCAATAACCTTTATGTGGGTCCCTTAATTCCTGATCCACCGCAAGTGCAAATTACCCAAATTGGAGATGACCTCTGCCTTCTCAGCTGGAATGAATGTTCAGGGGCTACAGGTTATGATATCTATGCTGCCGATTCCCCTGAAGGTTCCTGGGAACTAATAGCTTCCACTGCTGAAACGCAATTTGAGTTATCAGCCCAGGAATCTAAACAATTCTATCGGGTGAAAGCAATCGCAAGATAGGGAAAACGATGTTCCAATCGTCTCTCTTAATGTAAAATGAGTGTTGGCGGAGTTTGCTGAGCTCCGTCTTTTTTTTCTTCCGGAAAAACGACATCTCGTTGTTTCATAGTTGACCAGGAGGTCAGCATTACGGAAAAACGACATCTTGTCGTTTCATAGTTGACCAGGAGGTCAACTTTCCGGGGTTGTGTAGTTGACCAAGAGGTCAGCATTACGGAAAAACGACATCTTGTCGTTTCATAGTTGACCAGGAGGTCAACTTTCCGGTTTGTGTAGTTGACCAGGAGGTCAGCATTACGGGGTTGTTAGTTGACCAGGAGGTCAACTTTCCGGTTTGTGTAGTTGACCAGGAGGTCAACTTTCCGGAAAAACGACATCCTTGTCGTTTAATATGGTTGACCAGGAGGTCAACTTTCCGGTTTGTGTATTGACCAGGAGGTCAACTTTCCGGGTTGATGGTTGACCAGGAGGTCAACTTTCCGGGTTGATGGTTGACCAGGAGGTCAACTTTCCGGGTTGATGGTTGACCAGGAGGTCAACTTTCCGGAAAAACGACATCTTGTCGTTTAATATGGTTGACCGGGAGGTCAACATTACGGGGTTGTTAGTTGACCAGGAAGTCAACTTTCCGGGTTTGTTAGTTGACCGGGAGGTCAACCATCCGTCTAAAAACGGTGAAAGTTAAGTTGACAATTTGGCTTCAAATAAAAATCCTGTTCAAAGAAGAATAGTATTAAACGGATTATTAGCACGATGATTGTCTTAAAGAATGTAACCTGCGGATATCAGGATTTTCCTGTTTTGCAAGATATTTCCCTGCAAATTGAAAGCGGAGAATTTTGTGCTCTATTAGGCCCCAACGGAGCCGGGAAATCTACTTTACTTTATACCATTATGGGTTATTTAAAACCGTCTAAAGGTTTTATCTCCATATTCGGCAAGGAAATAGCAAGTGTAAAACACTCCTGGTTGGCAAAACAGCTGGCTTTTGTACCTCAAGAAACCAGGTCTGAATTTGACCATACAGTTCAGGAAACGGTTTTAATGGGTCGTTATCCTTATCTGGGGTTGCTGCAGTCCTATAGTTCAGAGGATTTTGAGGTAGTTGATTCCGTTTTGGAAGAGCTGAAACTGCTGGAGCTGAAGCACCGCTGGCTTTCCGAAATAAGTGGAGGTGAAAAACAGAGGGTATTAATTGCCAGAGCTTTAGTTCAGCAGACACCGTTCATTTTGCTGGACGAAAGTTTGTCCCAATTGGATATCAATTATCAGATAGAAATAATGAAACTGCTAAAAGCCATTCACAGCAAAGAAACTAAAACGGTTTTGATAGTTTCGCATAACTTAAACCTGGCAGCCAACTATGCCGAAAGGTTAATTTTTTTGAAAGAGGGTAAAGTTCTGGCTTCCGGAACACCGGAACTTTTGATGCAAAAAGAGACCCTGAAAGAGTTGTTTGCCATAGAACTGGATATTATGCAAAATCCGCATACCCGACGCCCTAATATAATTTATCCCTGAGGTCTTGTCTTATGCAGTTCAGCCGTTTTTTTACCGTTTTCGTTTTCCTGTTTGCTTTTTTGGCAATGCTAAACGGAATAAAGGTAACCGGTATTGTTACGGATGAAGAAAATAAGCCCCTGGAAACGGTTCGCTTGGTTAGCGGGAAAAAAACAACCCTGAGTAAACAGAACGGCAGTTTTACCCTTGAAGTTACCGACTCTTTACAGGTAAACCGTCTGGGCTATAAAAAGCGAACACTGTCCTTGCAGGAAGTAAGATCTTTACCCAAAACAACTTCAGGAATTCACATAATTCTGCAAAATGAACCGATTCAGTTATCTACTTACCATGTTTTTGTGCACTTAAGCGAAGAAAATATTGCCGCTGCCGACCTGGTTACTTTACAAATTGACCCCGATAAACATTACAGCAGCGCTTCGGAATTAATCTCACAAACTGCCTCTTTTCAAAGTTCCGGCACTCTGCTGAAGGGTGAAACGGCTCAATTAAACATTCTGGGAAATATCAGTCGCCACACTTTAGTTTTGCTTGATGGCATCGCAATGAATACTTTAGGCGAGCCCTTTGATTTTTCCCGCCTGAATGTAGATAACATAGAAAGCATTGAAATTGTGAAAAATAACGCCAGTGTTTATGGAGGTGCTTCTGCCATTGGTGGCATCATAATGATTACTACCAAACAGGGTGCTGCCATAAAAACAAATCTGGAAAGCAAAACGGAATTCGGCTCTTATGGCTATTTAATGCAACAAATTACGGTTAGCGGTTTTAATCCTGAAAATTCCTATCGCCTCTGCCTGAATGCCTATAATGCAGATAACGATTTTCCCGTTCAAAAAGGAAACTTGATTCCTGAAGATAGTGAAACCATCCGTAAAAATAACAGTAAACAACAGCTTTCTTTTTCCGGTGCTTATTCAACTACCCTGGCTAAATTGCTGATGAGCATTTCTGCCGATTATTTAATCTTTCACCGTGAACTTCCCGGTCCGCTTAATTTTGCCGATTTATATTACCAGGCATTTTTAGAGGGCACCTCTATGCGTCCCCAAATTCGGTTTTCCGCTAATTTCGGCAATTTTACCTGGCAAAGTAACAATTGGCTAATCCGCGATGAGACAACTTATGATAATACGCAATCATTAATTGAGGGCTTCTCCCAAAAATACAGTCAAAAAAATGATAACTATGGCATAAAACAATCTCTCAACTATCATAAAAATTCTTTGCAGGCATCATTAAACGGGGAATATTCAAATAATCGCTATCGCTACAGGGATTTAATTTACCCTACCCAGGGAAAGATAGATTATGTTAGAAACCAGTTAGCTTTCAGTTTAAAGCTTAATCAGCAAAAGGAATTTGCCTGGCTGATTTTTGGTAACGGTTTGGCTGGTCGTTATGATTACATAGAGGATGAAGATGAATTTAGCGGACGGCTGGAATTTTCCGTTCGCAATTGGGGAACGAAATATCTGGAAACGGGGGCTACAATTGGTAATTCTTTTGCTCTTCCTTCTCCCTTTGATCTTTACTGGAAAGGGGATTCCCAAACCTTGGGTAACCCCAACCTCAAAAGTGAAAAAGCAACGGGCTATCAGCTTTGGCTGAAAGGCAATATACCCCAGGCAACCCTAAAAGCTACCTTCCATCAAAACAAAATTAAAAACCTGATTCAATGGCGGCAGGTGCAAATGTATGGTCCCGTCTGGAAACCAATGAATATTGGAAAAGCAGTAGTTCAGAACCTGGAATTGGAAGGTAATTGCCAACCGTTTAAACAATTGGAACTTACCGCTTCCGCTGTCTTCACGAAAGCGAAGGATACTACCTGCTACAGTTTTGCAGAAGCACCCAAACTGATGTATCGTCCTGAAGCTCTCTATGCTTTAGCAGTTGATTATCAACCGGGAAGCTTTCACTTTTGGACAAAATACAGCTACACCGGAAAACAATGGATTACTCCTGATAATTTGATAGACCCTATTTCGGCTTATGCTTTGGTGGATTGTGGAATAAGCTTTCTTTGGCAACAATGTAACTGGCAAATCACCCCGGCACTCACTATCAAAAACCTATTCAATGAAAACTATATGGTTCATTCTTATGTCCCTGAACCCGGCAGAACTTTTTATGCCACTTTGCAACTGAATAGATAACTTTTTTACCAGCAACAGCTTTATAGCATCTGATATTCATTTCATAATGAAAAGACATAAAAGGAAAATAAGGTTGAGAAGGTTGATGTTTCTTATGAACGACGAGGACATCGTTCTTCGTGGACAAAAGCCCCTTAGGGCGACACAAAAATAGCGATGGGTGCGTAAGCCCCTCGGGAAAAGTAAGCTCCAAGTGTTTTTTTCACTTTCCCGGTTCCCTAAAGCCCCTACGGGCAAAATCGGATGGTTGACCTCCTGGTCAACCCCTTCTTGTGCTTGAACGACGAGGACGTCGTTCTTCCTGAACAAAAAAGCCCCTTAGGGCGACACAAAAATAGCGACGGCGGCGTAAGCCCCTCGGAAAAAGTAAACAAAGAGTATTTTTTTCACTTTCCCGGTTCCCTAAAGCCCCTTAGGGCGACACAATGATAGCGACGGCGGCGTAAGCCCCTCGGGAAAAGTAAACACAGAGTATTTTTTTCACTTTCCCGGTTCCCTAAAGCCCCTTAGGGCGACACAATGATAGCGACGGCGGCGTAAGCCCCTCGTAGTTATAAAAAAATAATATCAAGGAGAAATAATGCCTGCATCTTATTGTCATTTGGCTGTTCATATCGTATTCTCTACCAAAAATCGAAAGACCTGGCTGAAAAAACCACTTGCTGAAGAAATGCATGCCTATATCTATGGTTTAATTATCAATTTAAAGGGCATACCTCTTGCTATTGGTGGAATTGAAGACCATATCCATATTCTTTGCCTGGCTCCTAAAGAACTAAGTATGGTTGAATTTATGGCAAAGTTAAAAGCAAATTCCAGTAAATGGTTCAGGGAAAAGACCAAATTGGATTTTAATTGGCAGGATGGTT
>Ga0116171_10000272_pt1 | contig 55185 bp, 57 predicted proteins | sample AD_JPNHW2_MetaG_FD_89798 | JGI IMG/M metagenome (GOLD analysis project Ga0116171, IMG submission 89798) | Active sludge microbial communities of municipal wastewater-treating anaerobic digesters from Japan - AD_JPNHW2_MetaG | ecosystem: Engineered > Bioreactor > Anaerobic > Digestate | place... | reverse complement strand
GGCAGGATCTGGTTATTCGTACTTTTGAAATTCCGCTTCTTCCGCTAAGCGAGTTAAGAAGCGGGGTTAACTTCGAGGCCAAAAAATATATACCTTTTAAGCTTGAAGACCTGGATTATGATTTCCAGGCTTTTTTTAATAAGAAAAATAAAACCAGCCTGGTTCTTTTTGTGGGCATCAAAAAAGAAATTTTGTCCAATTATATCTCTTTTGCTAAACAGCTTAATCTTAAAATTAATGCTTTAGAGTATTCAGCTTTTAGCGTTTTACGCTTTTTAAAACTTGCCGGGATAAGTGATAACGGAGTGGTCGCCAGCCTTTGTTTCGATCTGAACAATGAGGATGAGGCGAACTTTACTGTTTTCGAAAACGGGTTTTCTTTATTTAGCCGGGATTTTGACTTCGCGGTAGAGCCGGCGGGTTTTGAAGAAACTGCTGAATCGGATCTGGTTAAAAAACAAGACAAATTAAAAAATGAAATCCGGGTTTCGTTTGATTACTATAATCGTAAATTTCCGGACCGGGAAGTAAAAAGTGTTTTTGTCGTTTCGGACAAAGAAAGTAACCAGGGTTTAAAACAGTTTTTTACGGAAACCGCAATACCGGTAAAGTTCATCGATACTCAAAAAGTTTTAGGTAAGACCACCGCTTATTCTTCGACTTTAGTCAAAGGCTTTGCCGCCGCTCTTTTTAAAAACGCTCCGCTTAAAATTAAAATAAACCTGATCGGTTCCAGGATGAAAGCCGCCCGGGCGGCTGCTTCGGCAGGCAGCCCGTTGGCTTTTTTCGAGGGTGTTAAAATAGATCTAAGGTTTATTTTTCTGGGGATTGTGATATGCGCGGCTGTTTTTGGCCAGGGAACAATGCGTACTCAAGCCACCCAACAGGAGTTGGATGCGATTAAAAATAAACGCGTAAAGATAAGTTCCGTTGTCGCCAATGATAATTTTCAAGAACTCTCTTCCGTAAGCGCTAAATATAAAAAGAAAATCGCGGCTTTAGACAATTTAGTGAAAAATCAAATGTATGTTACGCCTCTTTTAAGTTCTATTCCCCGGTCCCTGCCAAAAGGGGTGTGGTTGGAATCTTTCAACCTTACGCAAACCAGAGATGTGCCGCTAGGGCTTGTGCTTAATGGGCAAGTTTACCTTGAAGATGGCGAACAGGAATTTGAATCAGTGAACATCTTCATTACTAATTTAAAAAGAGATCCTGTTTTTTCGGGTTATTTTAAAGAGATCAATATTGATTTTATCGATCGCAAAACGATCCATGAAAGAAGCGTAGCGGTTTTTAAAATTACCTGCAAGACTTCTGCGGAGAAAAAATAGTATGATAAGCTATGATGTAATCGAAAGAAATAAAAATAAAATTGTAAATGTAGGTTTGATTATCCTATCCCTGGTGATCGCTTTTCAATTCCATCGCTCGGCTAGCGAACAGGTAAATACTTTGATCCAGCAGCAAAATAGCGAGCTAGAAAAGAATAAGGTTGCCGAGGATATCGCCGGTCTTGAGAAAAAGACTGAAGCTTATAAAAAAGCGTTTGTCAAAAAAGAGTTGACTTCAATTATGGACACTATTTCCGGTATTGCTAAAGATGCTTCAGTAAAAATTGTTTCGATTAAGCCTTTGACTGAGGAATCTGTGACCAACTACTCCAACTCGTCTTTTTTAATCACATTGAAGGCTTCCAGTTACCATGCTTTGGGAGATTTTATTACCAAGATTGAAAATCATCCGGATATTTATTTGGTTAGCGAGATTAGCATTAATTCCGCTCTCCAGGCCGATCAAGAAGTAAAGGATGTGCAAGTGGATCTGGGAGTTACTATGAAAATTAACACCATAGCTTATTTATAAATGATGAACCGGATACGCAGGTATATATTATTTATTTTTCTTTTAAGCGGGGCGATCGCCCCGGGGATCATTGTTTCGGCGGAGGAAGCTTCCACCGAAGGAATAATTGTGCGTCCGGTAATGGAATATAAATCCGGCGACTTGCGCGACCCTTTTAAGACGTATTTAGTTAAAGAAGAGCCCAAGATTGTTGAGCCGGAGAATGTTGAAGAACCCAAGCCGCAGTTAGATCTTACTAAATTAATCGTGCAAGGTATCATTTGGGGCGTAAAAACTCCTCAGGCAATTATTAATAACCAGGTTCTTACCATTGGTGATTTTATTGAAAACGCTGAAATTTTGAGTATAGATAAAAAAGGAATTACGCTAAGTTATAATGGAGAGTTGTTTGACCTAGCTGCTCCAGCGAAAATTTCAAGCGCCGTAGTAGCAAAAAAGTAAGTTTGATTTATTTTGTCGGCCGGAATTTTAATTTAAGGTAATTAAATTTAAGGTAATTAAAGGAGGAATTAAAATGAAAAAATTATTTATGACTGCTGTAGCGATCTTTTTCTTAATGTTTGCTTTTTTTGTTTCACGGTTAAATGCTGACGATCAACCTCCACTTGCTGCCGGGGAGGCCGGCATATCTATGGATTTTAAAGATGCCAGCCTTAAAGATATTCTAAAGGTATTTTCTATCCAGGCGGGAATGAATTTTATTGCTTCTGAAGCGGTGCAGGATAGAAAGATTACTCTTTATCTGGATAAAGTACCTTTGAGCCAGGCGATGGATAAGATTTTTAGCGCCAACAATCTTTCCTATGAACTAGATAGTAAAGCCAATATTTTTGTGGTTAAAGAATGGGGCAAAATGGAAACCGAAACTGTGACCAGGGTTTTTTATTTAAAACATGCCACGGTTTCTATCTCTTCGCTGAAAGAAGAATTATCTAAAAGTTTAGTCGGTATTACTTCCTCCGCAGCATCTTCCAGTAGTAACCGGAGTAAATATAAAGAAGAGGGGGAAGGCGGAATCAGCAGCGCGGTAAAGAAACTACTTTCTGGTGTCGGTTCAATGATGGAAGATTTCCGGACCAATAGTATTATTGTTACGGATACTCCTATGAAAATGAAGGTGATCAGCCAGGTAATTGCTTCTTTGGATGTGGCTGTGCCACAGGTAATTCTGGAAGTGGAGATGTTAGATGTCAGTAAGGATGCTGTAGATAAAATGGGGTTCCGTTTTGGCGACACGCCTTTTACTGCGATAATTACCGGTGCTACTGCCGCTACTGGCTTTCCTTATGGCGATTGGACTAAGACTTTTGAAGCGGCCAAAGGTATATTGTCGATCAACCCGTCCGGCAGTACTTATGAAATGCAGCTGGATTATATGAGGACATTAACGGATACCAAATTTCTGGCCCGTCCCAAGTTACTTACTTTAAATAATGAAACTGCCGAGATTTCAATAACTAAAGATGAAATAGTCGGTAGGAAAGATACGGTAGAGACAACTTCCGCCGGTTCAACCACTTCCAGCGAGTATCAAAGATCAACGGATTTAGTGCTGACTAAAGAAGGGACCGGGATTTTCCTCCGGGTAACTCCTCAAATAAACATAGATACTAATGAAATAACCATGGTCATTAACCCGAAATCAAGCGTTTCCAGTATAAGTACTTTAAGCTCTTCGGCCAATCCGCAATCCGATGTTGAGGTAAGAATGACAAAATCGATTGTAAAAGTCAAAGATGGCGAAACGGTGATTTTAGGTGGGCTTATTCATCAGGATAAAAATTTGATTACGAAAAAATTGCCGATATTAGGAGATCTGCCTATTATAGGGACTTTTTTCAGGCATAAAGAAAAGACCATTGATAAAGAGCGTGAATTGATTGTTTTTATTACTCCGCGTATTGTTAAGGATAAAGTTGACCTGGAAATGACGCAAATGCCGGCTATGCAGTTGCCGATTAGAGAACAAGGTGTGGCGGCTGCTTCCAACCGGGATTATATTATTAATTCTAATATGAACAAATTCGATAAGAGTATTCATGGTAAAAGATAACTATCAAAGATTAGGGGATTTTTTATTAAAAGAAGGAATCATCACGGCCAGCCAGCTTGAGAAAGCGGTAAACTTGCAAAGGCAGGAAGGCGGCCGTTTAGGCGAGGCATTAATCAAGCTGGGGATCGTTAAGGAAGAGCAGGTCCTGGCAGCTTTATGTAAGCAGCTGAATATGCCTTATTTCTCACTCGGGACCGGGATGCTTAAGCCGGCAATGGATCAGGGCTTAGAGAATCTGATCCCGCATGAGTTCGCTTTTAAGAACGCGGTTTTGCCGCTTTCGCGTATGCTTAGGTCTTTAACGGTAGCCTTATCTGATCCCCTGGACATTCTTTTGATTGATAGCCTTAGAAAATTAACGGGTAGCGAGATTAACCCGGTAATTGCCACGCGTTCCGATATTCTAAAAGCTGTAGAAGAATTTTATGGCAAATCTTCGATGCTTAAGGATGTGGTTGATTCCAGCTATGATGTCGATTCTTCCTTGACCCAGAGAGGCGAGGATGTAGGGCAGGAACTTAGTTTGGATAAATTAATTGCCCGGGCAGAAGAGGCTCCGGTTGTAAAATTAGTGGATTTAATTATCCGGCAGGCTATCGGCGAGCGGGCTTCCGATATCCATATCGAGCCTTTTAAAGATAGAATTTCATTACGCTATAGAATTGACGGTAAACTTTATGAAATACCTCCTCCGGCTAAACATTTACATTTACCTTTGGTCTCCCGCGTAAAGATTCTGGCTAAACTTGATATTGCGGAAAAACGGCTCCCCCAGGACGGGGCGATTTTGGTAAGAATAGATGACCGGCCTATCGATATCCGTGTTTCGATCATTCCGACTATTTATGGAGAAAAAGCGGTTTTGAGAATTTTGGATCGCGGCGGGGTTATGCTAAACTTAGATTACCTGGGATTTGATGCTGTTCAACTTGAGCAGGTACGTAAAGCAATTTTTTCCCCCTATGGTTTGGCTTTAATTACCGGGCCAACCGGAAGCGGAAAATCTACTTCGCTTTATGCGATTGTAAATGAGATCAAAAGCCCTGCTAAAAATATTGTTTCCGTAGAAGATCCTGTGGAATACAAAATGGATGAGATCAACCAGGTCCAGGTAAAGCCGGAGATCGGTCTTACTTTTGCGGCGGCTTTACGTAGTTTTTTACGTCAGGACCCGGATATTATGCTGGTAGGAGAAATCCGAGATTTGGAAACCGCGCAAATTTGTATCCGCTCAGCCCTTACCGGCCATTTAGTTTTAAGTACTTTGCATACCAATGACGCTCCTTCGGCAGTAAGCCGGCTTATGGATATGGGTATCGAACCTTATATGCTTGCGCCTTCATTGTTGGTAATTATCGCTCAACGTCTGGTACGTAAACTTTGCCCGGATTGTAAAGTAGCTTATGAACCGACTGAAGCTCAACTCAAAGGGGCGGCGGTTAAAGCTGAACTGATTTATGGTCCTAAGGGGTGTCCGAAGTGTAATAATGCCGGATACAAAGGGCGTACTTGTATCGTTGAAGTTTTACCGATTACGGCGGATATTCAGGATTTAATCAGCCAGAGAGCGTCGTTCCAGAAAATACGCGAAGTGGCCAGGGCCGCGGGGATGCAAACACTTTATGAATCGGGAATTAAAAAAGTTGAAAGCGGAATAACTTCTCTGGAAGAAATTTTGTCTACTACTTTGGGAGCCGAATAATGCCCAAATTCTATTACATCGCCAGAAACCGGGCCGGAGCCAAGGAAACCGGTTTACAGGAAGCCTTAAATCAGGAAGATGCGGTGGTTAAGATCCAGGCTAAAGGTCTGGTTGTAGTTAATGTTATTCCTGAGAGCGGTGAGTCGCTTGGTGATCAAACTACGAATAATGCTATAAAAATCAGGATTAAGCCTAAACATGGAAGAGTCACCCGTGAAGATCTGATGCTTTTTTGCCGGCAACTGTCTACTTTGATCGGGGCCGGAGTAACAATTTTGATCAGCCTGGATATTATTTCTAAACAGGTAGCCAGCAGGAAGCTTTATGAAGTCAGTATGGATTTAAAAACTAAAATGGAAGCAGGATTGAGTTTCCATGAAGCCTTGGCCGCGCACCCAAAGATCTTTTCTGATCTTTGGGTTAATCTTGTGGAAAGCGGGGAAGCCAGCGGTAACTTGGCGGTAGTGTTAAACAGGCTTGCTTCTTATCTGGAAAAAGAAGCTGCTTTTAGAAATAAGCTTATTTCCGCGTTAATCTATCCGGTTATTCTTACTTTGGTGGGTTTTGGAGCGCTTTTATTTTTGTCTTTAAAAATAATTCCTTCATTTGCGGAAATATTTAAAAGTTTTGATATTACCCTGCCCGGGCTTACCCAGATGCTGGTGAATATTAGCGATTTTCTTCAAAAAAATATTATTCTGATCCTTTTATCAGCGGGCGGGATTTTTGTTATGTTCCAGCAGTATATTAAAACTAAAGCGGGTAGATTGAATTTGGAAAAATTTCAATTTAAATTACCGGTTTTTGGCGAGTTTTTTCTAGCTTTTAACATAGAGAAATTTTCTTCTGAAATGTCTACGCTCCTGGAGTCGGGAGTCCCGATCCTTTATTCTCTGGAAATATCCGGCCGCAGCGTGAACAATCTGATTATGGCTGATGTCATTCGTAAGATTAAGGATGATGTGCGGGAAGGTAAACCGATGCGGGATTCACTTGAACGCAGCGGGTTCTTTGAACCGATGGTTGTTCAGATGGTTAGCATTGGAGAAGAGATCGGGGAACTACCTCAGATGTTTAAAAGGATCAATGCTTTTTATCAGGAGTATTGCGATACATTTTTGGCGCGGTTTGTGGCAATGTTTGAGCCCTTTGTTTTGATTTTTCTGGGAGTGGTTATCGGGATCATGGTTATCGGCATGTTCTTGCCTATCTTTGAGTTGTCAAAATTAAATGGATAATTATTGACAATTATTAAATTTCAGTGTTATAATTAATCAACAGAAGAAAATCTAATCCGAAGCAAACAAGGAGGAGTCAAATGAGAAAAGGTTTTACGCTGGTAGAGTTAATCATTGTTATCATTATCGTGGGGATTCTGGCATCCATCGGTTTAACCCAATATAATAAAGTAGTAGAAAAGAGCCGCGCTGCCGAAGCCAGAATGATATTAGGTACTTTAAGAAGTGCCCAAATTGCCGAATATAATGAGAATGGTTCATATGTATTAGTAGCTGCTTTAGGTGTAGGTGCACCGGCTTCCTGTACATCTACGCATTATTTTGCTTATTCTTGTACGACTGATGGGGCATGTACAGCGACTAGGTGTACAGCTAGCGGAAAACCTACTCAGGGTACGACTCAATGGACTAAGGCTTTAGACATCGCAGGTAGCTGGAGCGGAACTGCCGGATATTAATTTGCATAAAGGTTTTACGCTGGTAGAGTTAATCATTGTTATCATTATCGTCGGGATTTTGGCATCGATCGGCTTAACCCAATATAGCAAAGTAGTAGAAAAAAGCCGCGCTGCCGAAGCCAGAATGATATTAGGTACTTTAAGAAGCGCCCAGATTGCTAATTATTTCGATGTTGGTTCATACGTGGCGGTAGCGAGTTTAGGGGTTGGCGCTCCGGAGTCTTGTACATCGACACATTTTTTTACTTATGCCTGTACAACCGACGGGAAATGTACAGCGACTAGGTGTACGGCTAACGGAAAGCCCACTCAAGGTTCCTCTCAATGGACCAAAGCTTTAGATATAAACGGCAGTTGGAGCGGAGCCGCTGGGTACTAAATCCAGATAAGTAATTAAGTTAAGCAATAGTTTAATTTATTTCTATAATAAACCAGTTAACCTTAACCAGAAAAAAGAAGGTAAAGCTATGTTAAAGAAAAAGAGCTTCACTTTGATGGAAATGCTGGTGGTGTTGGTGATTATCGGTACCTTAGCGGCATTGGCTTGGCCTAATTACGTAGCGATTAAAGAAAAGACTTTAAACCGGGAAGCTAAAGCCAGTCTAGCGCTTATTCGTGCTGCTGAGAAGATTTATAGAATGGAACAAGGATTTTATTATCCGCATCTGGCTTCCACAAGTTCAGTTTCAGATATTAACAGTTTCTTAAAATTAAGCTTGCCTGATAGCGCCGGCGTGAGCTGGGCGATCAGTTTAAATAGCACTTCTCCTACTGAATATGGTACAGCTACCCGTACCGGGACCGGTGCAGACGGAAGAATCTGGACAATTAATTTTCCGGGTGAGACAGATGCAGCTTGTTCCGGTGGTACGGCCTGCCCGTAAAAATGCGCAAAAAAAGCGGTTTTTCTATAGTTGAAATCCTTGTAGCCCTAGTTATATTCTCTTTAGTTATATTAGGTTTGGTGAGTGTTTTCATCGCTGCGGGAAAGCATATAACCCACGCCCGGGAACGTATGACTAGCGCCCAGCTGGGTAAGTTTTTTCTTGATCCTTTGCAGACCTATGTATCTCAAGAAACCTGGGATAAGACAGGCAACAAACTGGCTTTAGGCAGCTGGCCGGGGACCACACAAAGTATCAATAATCGGAATTTTTCTGAAGTTCACGAAGTAAGTGTTATTTCCGATACAGATCTGCGCCGGGTAATTTCCAAGATCACCTGGACTGAACCGACCTCTTAAAATTCAAATGAATAAAATAGTAAGAATGATCTGGTTTAAGCATTTAATTTTTAATAACCTTAAGAATATTAAGGCGGTGTCTTTATCTGAGCTGATTATTAGCATGCTCATTGTTGGCTCAATGGTTTTAAGCTTTTATAGCTTAGAAACTTACAGCCATAAACAGGTAGTGAGCGCAGACAGGCGCGCAAAGGTGCAAAATAGCTTAACCTTGAGCCTTGAACATATGAGCAAATATGTTCAGCAGGGAACCGGCAATATTAATTTTCCGGCAATAAAATTATATCCTGCCAGCGCAACTAAAACTGGTTTTCAAGTCCGGGTTGACCTTAATGATCCGCAGACTCCCGATGATTTATCCGATGACGCCATAGTTTATTATACTCTTTCCGGTAACACCTTAAGTGTCGGTTGTACCGGGACTTGCGGTTCAGTGGTTGCTGAAGATCTGAGTAATAAAATCGTAGCCAACTTCAATAATAGTGTTATGCCGGCTGCGCCCACAGATGGTTTTTATGTTTCGGTTGATGCTCTAGGTAATTCTGTCGACATTGGTTTGCTTGGGCGTTATACTCCCGGGGAGACTCCTACCGCGGAAACTAAATTATCCAATCCTCAAGTAGCGATGAAAACTAAGTTGATCACTAACAATTCTTCTACGAATTAACCCCCCATTTTAGTTTAAAGCGACCAGTTAAGATTCTTAAAGTTTAATCGTTAAATCAGTTTTTGATTGCTAACCCGCCCAAGTTATGTTAAATTAATTAAACTAGATTCTGCTTGGAAGGTGAAAATATCATATTTAAGTCACGTTAAATATTTTAGTTTTAAAGGATTATTCCTTATCTGTAAATAGAAGCTTATTGTTGGTTTGGGGTTAAAATTTTACCTTATAAGATATTGCTTTTCGCTTAGCCTTGAATTTATAATCAGGTAACGCGCAAAGTCAATTTTTGCAAAGCAAAAATTGAGGGGCTGTAGCTCAGTTGGGAGAGCGCCTCGTTCGCAACGAGGAGGCCAGGAGTTCGATCCTCCTCAGCTCCACTTTCAATTTTTATTCGAAAATTAAAAGAGTGTAAATAGCCATCGCAAGTTTGCCTTTTTTAAGTATTTTGCAGGGTTAATTCAGAAATACTTCCATGCCGTATAAAATAATTTCCCTAATTCAGAGTTTTATTTTCTTATCGTTTTTTAACTGTTTTGCTTTCCCGGTTAAGCAGGCGGAATTTGGGGATCAATTTTATCCTTCCGCAAAAGAAGATTTATCCAAAATGATCAATAATTTTTTAGAGCAAGCCGATCCTTTGCCTGCAGCAGAACAGGTTCTCATATTGTTCAGCCCGCATGCCGGTTATGGATTTTCAGGCCAAACTGCGGCATATGGCTACAAGCTTATTGAAAACAAAAACTATAAAACCGTAATAATCCTGGGAACTAGCCATCACAAGCGGTACAACGGAGCGGCGCTCTATGGCCCGGGTAATTTTGTTACCAGTTTAGGTAAAATTGAGATCGATGAAGAATTTACTAAAAAGATCGTTAATCGATCCGCTGATGTTTTTGCGGATACCTCTGTTTTTAGCAACGAACATTCAGTTGAAGTGCAGTTGCCTTTTCTGCAAAAAGTTTTAACCAATTATAAAATTGTACCGGTAGTTGTGGGGGATTGTTCTTTAGAAACCTGCCGGAAAATAGCCGGTTTGTTTAAAGAAGCTATCGGCCAGCGCCGGGATGTCTTGGTGGTAGTATCTACTGATTTGTACCATGGTTATGATTTCGAAGAAGCTGACCGGGTTGATAAAATTACTTTGGATTTCTTTAAAAAATTAGATTATCAAGGCTTATATTATAGTTTACGCGATGGAAACGCTCAAGCTTGCGGTGGATTTGCCGCGGTAATTGCTTTGAGCCTGGCAAAAGATTTAAACGCCCAAACACTGGAAGTTTTAAATCATACTAATTCTGCCCGGGTATCCGGCCAGTTAACTAAAGGTAATTGGACCGTAGGCTATAGTAGCTGTGCGGTTCTAAGGCAAGAAGGAGGGGGTATGCTAACGCCTCAACAAAAACAGAAACTGCTTAAGATCGCACGGGATTCAATTTCGCAGTATTTACAAACGGGAAAAAAATTGACGGTTAATGAAATTGATCCGGTATTGAATAAAAAAATGGGAGCTTTCGTAACCTTAAATCAGCATAATGAGTTGCGGGGCTGTATTGGTAATCTTATCGGTAGTCAACCGCTTTATTTGACGGTAAGCGATATGGCAGTGGAGGCTGCTGTGGGTGATCCCAGGTTTGCTGCGCTTAGTTTACCGGAGCTTGGTGAAGTACAAATTGACATCTCGGTTCTTTCCGAACTAAAAAAAGTGCCTTCGGCCGAAGATATCGAATTAGGCAAGCACGGGGTGTTGGTGCGCAGAGGAAGCCATAGCGGGGTATTTCTCCCCCAGGTTGCCACGGAAACCGGTTGGAGCAAGGAGGAGTTCCTGAATAATCTTTGCGCTCATAAAGCCGGATTAGCCGCCGGAGCCTGGAAGGACAAAGATACCGAGATTTATGTATTTACCGCCGAAGTCTTTTCTGAAAAGGAGCCAGGGAAATGAACCGTTTTTTCGTCGAAAAAATAAATGCGCTTGATAAAGATATTGTTTTAAATGATCTTGCGCAATTACACCATTTAAGAGACGTGCTAAGGGTAAAACTCGGGGAGAAGGTGGCAGTTTTTGACCGTTTAGGAAATGAATATCTGGCGCAAGTTTCTGAAATCCAGACAGCCAGTGTTAAATTTGAAATAAAAGAAAAAAGGCCGTTTAATAAATTAGATATTCAGATAACGGTGGCTTGCGCCATTCCTAAAAAAGTCAAAATGGATGATATCATCGATAAACTTACTCAACTGGGGGTAGCTTGTATAATCCCGCTTCAGACAGAACGCGTGGTGGTTAAATTAGATAAGCAAAAGAAATTGCAGCGTTTTCAGCGCTGGGAAAAAATTGCCTTAAGCGCGGTTAAGCAAAGCCAGCGCAGCGATTTTGTGGTAATCAAACCGGTAACTGATTTTAAAAATGCCATTTCCGATCCCGGTGATTTTGATCTGAAGTTAATCCCGACTTTAGAGGCAGAAGGCAAGAGCCTTAAAAGCATTTTTGACTTATCTACCAAACCGGTAAAAAAAATAATTGTGTTTATTGGCCCGGAAGGTGATTTTACTCCGCAAGAGGTAGCCTTGGCATGCGCCGAGGGGTTCCTGCCTGTTACTCTTGGAAAGCAGGTTTTGCGAGTTGATACTGCGGCCATTGCCGCAGTTAGCTTTATTAAATTAAATGCAGAGGATTAAATCCAGCCGTTTATCTAAAACTAATAAAAAATCTAATTCCATGGTTAATCCTTCCACTTTATTCAAAGATAACGGTAAATCTGGCCGGACGGTTAGATTTTTTACGCTAGGCTGTAAGGCTAATCAGTATGATACGCAGAGTATTCGCGAACGTTTCTTAAGCAAAGGTTTTACGGAGGCGCCCGTAACCCAGCAGCCGGATATTTTTTTGGTCAATACTTGTACGGTTACTTCCGGAGCCGATCAGAAATCCCGCAATATCATCCGCAGATGTATTCAGGAAGCTCCTAAGTCGCAGATGGTGGTAACCGGCTGTTTAGTGGAAAAAGACTGGGTGGAGTTAAAAAAAATTAAAGGGATCGGTTTAATTGTTAAAAAGTCTTTTTTCCCCGAGAAAATAAGTAGTTTTAGCCAGCATACGCGGGCTTTTTTAAAGATTCAGGATGGATGCAGCAATTTTTGCACCTATTGTAAGGTGGCTTTAGTCCGGGGCAGCCAGCGGAGTAAAAAGCTCAAGCAAGTGCTTCAGGAGGCAAATCAGCTGGTTGCTTGCGGATATCAAGAGATAGTCTTAACCGGCATCTGCCTGGGTGCCTACGGGAAAGATTTAAAAGAAAAACTTAGCCTGGAGGATGTGATCGATAGTTTAGAGAAGATCAAAGGGCTATCGCGAATAAGATTAAGTTCTATTGAAGCCGGCGATGTTACGCCGGGGTTAATCAGATGTTTGTTGCGCAGTCAAAAATTCTGCCGGCATCTGCATATTCCTATCCAAAGCGGGGATGATCATATCCTGAAGTTGATGAACCGGAAATATGACAGAAAAAAATACGCGGATCTAATTTCCGGATTAAAATCTGTAATCGCGGGGATTGCGATTACTACAGATTGTTTGGTTGGTTTTCCCGGAGAAACCGAAGAAAATTTCGGTAATACCGTGGAATTGGTAAAAAAGATCCTGCCTTTAAAAGTGCACATTTTTCCCTATTCCAGCCGTCCGCAGACTAGAGCTGCTGAATTTAAGGGGAAAGTGGATCCGAAGATAATCCGTTTGCGTTGTGATAGGCTGGCGCAGGTAGCGCAAGAATGTCGTAAAGAATTTATGCAGAAGTTCCTGAATAAAAAACTTCCGGTTTTAATTGAAAAGGTGGTTTCCGGCAAAACTTCCTTTATCGAAGGGCTAACAGAAAATTATCTGTCTGTCAGGCTGCCGTTTAGGCCAGATTTGAAGAATGTGGTCGTGCCGGCCAGGCTTAAATTGATCCGCAAAGACGGTTTTATCGGGGAATATATTGACAAAGCTTAGTTTTAAAGATATATTTAAAACAATATGAAACAGCGGATCTATTATCATCACACGGATTGCGGGGGCGTAGTTTATTACGCTAACTACCTTAATTTCTTAGAGGAAGCGCGCACGGAGTATTTTGCCCAAAAGAATGCTTCGCTTAAGCAGCTGGCTGAATCCGGGATTATGTTTGTTGTTTCGCGGCAGGAGGTTGATTACAAATTTCCCGGAGCTTACGCGGATGAGCTGGATATCCAGACTAAAATCGGAGAGATTACCGGTGTACGTATTGAATTTCTGCACGAGATTTACAATCAAAATAAGCGTTTAATTATTAAAGCCAGGACCATTCTGGTCTGTGTTGACAAAACCTTAAAGCCGCAAGCCATTCCCGAAGACCTGCGAAAGAGACTGAGCTAAAATTTCCAACTATCATTTTAGGTAATGACATGGATAATTTATTAAAATTTCTAAAAATTAGACGTAGTGTCAGGGTGTTTCAACGTAAAAGAATCGCTAAAAAACAATTAGAAAAAATCGTAGATGCTGCCAGATTCGCTCCCACGGCCAGAAATCTTCAGCCTTGGGAATTTGCGGTGATTACCGATCCGGTTAAGTTAAATCAGTTAGCCGAAATCGCCGATCATGGGAAATTCATCGCCCAGGCAGGCGCCTGTATAGCGGTTTTTACGGTGGACACAAAATATTTCCTGGAAGACGGAAGTGCCGCTACTTGCAATATTCTTTTAGCCGCGGCGGCATTAGGCATTGGTTCCTGTTGGGTTGCCGGGGATAAAAAACCTTATTGTTTACAGGTTGCTGCTTTGTTAAATGCCCCAGCTGATTTAAAACTGGTTAGTATGGTGGCTTTGGGGTATCCGCAAGAAAGAAATGTTTTTAAAATTATGCCTAAAAGAGAACTGAAAGAAATGTTGCATTGGGAGAAATTTTAATGGCTCAATCAGGATATATATGGATGGGTAGTTCAGGCTGCTTATTACCTTTTTTAATTATTTTTAATCTGTTTTTTGGTAAAATAATTTTTGGTTCCGTTGGTTTGTGGCTAGGCGTAGAAGCGTTATTAATCTTAATTTTTACTCTTAAAATCAGACAAATGGTTACCGGAATCAGCCGGCAATTTAAGCCGGCAGATTTTTCCAGGAACGGCATGCCGGATAAAATAATTGATATTCAGGGGCAGGAAGTTAAGGACGACCCTAAATTAAGGTAAAAGAAGCCCATTTTATCTTACGGATGAAAGATCAAAACCGAATTCATTTTTAAAATCATGCCCAATAAACTTTCTCTGGTTATTCCTACCTATAACGAAGCGATAAACATAGCGAAATTATGTCAAACAGTGGTTTCGATCTTGGATGAAATCTCTTTTGATTTCGAAATTATTGTTGTAGACGACAATAGTCCTGATGCAACCTGGAAGATCGTTGAGAATTTAACAAAGTATGACGCAAGAGTAAAATTAGTGCGCCGGATGCATGAGCGGGGGCTGGCTTCCGCAGTAGTCAGCGGTTGGAGGGTTTCGCAAGGTGAATTCTTAGGCGTAATTGATGCCGATTTGCAGCATCCTCCGGGAATGCTGAAAGAAATGGTTAGTCAGCTGGTTAAAGACCGGGAGATTGATATTTTAGTGGCCAGCAGGTATGTTGCCGGCGGGAAGTTTTTAAGCAAAAGTTTATGGCAAAATTTTAGGTCGCAGCTGGCTATATTTTTAGGTTTAATTTTCCTGCCCAAAATATTTAGGTCAATTAGAGATCCGCTGTCGGGTTATTTTATTTTGCGAAAAGAAGTAATCGCCGATAAGCATCTTAAACCGATGGGTTATAAAATTCTTTTAGATGTTTTAGCCAAAGGTCGCTATAAAAAAGTTTACGAGTTGCCTTATGCTTTTGGAATAAGAGAAGGCGGCCGGACTAAGGCTGATTGGAAACAATACTTTATTTTTTTGTTTCAACTTATTAAATTAAAATTTGGTGGCAAATAAGCTCAAAACTAATGTGGGATTTAATAACAAAAATAATCAAAAAAAAAGAAATCTGGGTAATATTGATTATTTCATTTATCGCGTTAGCTTTACGCTTGTACCGCTTGGGGGCGAATGATCTTTGGTATGATGAGGTGTTTAGCGTTTTAATTTCAAAAAATCCTTTGCATAATTGGAACCCGCCGGTTTACTTTATAACTTTGGATTATTGGATAAAATTGTTTGGTGTTTCAGAATTTTCTTTGCGTTTCCCTTCCTTAGTTTTTGGCGTTATCAGCATTCCCTGCTTATTCTTTCTCGGTAAAACGGTTTTTAACAGCCGGGTCGGAATATCCGCCTGCCTGTTAATGTGTTTATCAAGTTTTCATCTTTGGTATGCTCAAGAGGCGCGTCCTTACAGTTTGAGCGTATTTCTAAGCATTCTGTCGACTTATTTTTTCTATCGCTTTTTAACCGAAGGCAGGTTCAAGTTTGGGCTTAGCTATGTTTTATCTTCCATCTTAGGCCTATATTCCGATATAACTTATTACCATCTGGTTTTATTATTTACTCAATTGTTAGGCGGGTTCTTGTTTGTGAAGAAGCATCTTCGTCTAAAGTTAATATTTGCTTTTAGTTTTATTTGTTTAATTTTTTCTTTACGCGCAGAGCATCTTATTTCAAAGTTTCTATATGTTAAGGACGGTTTTTGGATCTCCGCTGTGCATTTAAAATCCTTAATTTTTACCATCGAGAATTTTACTTTAGGCTACAATGTTTGGACATGGTTATATTGGTTATCGGATTTAGTAGTTTTAATAATTTTGTTTTATGTATTTTTAGCTTTTAGGCGAAAGAAAGAATGGAGAAAAAAGATTTTTTTCTTTGTTATGTTGTCTTTTTTTCCTCTCGGGACAGCTTATATTTTTTCGAAAATATTCTTTCCGGTTTATCTGGGCCGGGCAATGATTATTTTTAGCCCGTACTATTATATTTTATTAGCTTTAGGAATAGACTGCTTAGCCAATAAGTTGCTAAAAAAGGTCATGGTAGTTATTATTTTTTTGGTTATGTTGGTTAGCCTGGCCGGATATTATTTAAACTTAATGCCGACTGTATTTGAGCATCATCCGGGGGTAGTTTTAAAAAAACCTTTTAAGGCGGCCGTAAATTTTGTCGAAAATAATTTTAAACCTGGCGATACCGTTATGCATACTAATTCGGCATCTTGGGAAGTTTTTAAATTTTATTCCAATAATAAAACGATAAAGTATAAGCTTCTTTTTGCCCCTAAAATGATTGATACTAATTGGAACAGGCCGCTTGAATCCGGAGGAGAAGTATTGAATATTGAAGGAATAGCCGCGATTAATTCTCAGAGGATATGGGTAATTTCTTGCGGTTGGGAACGAAATAAAAAATTTAATGAGAATTCTAAAGAGGTAAACTCTGAAATGAGTAAAATTTATAAGTTGGATTTAAGTTTAGAGTTTGACGGGTTATGGGTGTATAGGTATATTAAGCTTTAAATACTGAAGATCTAGCTTTAGCTGAATTAAATAGATAGCGCACAAAGGCTAAAGCTGATTGGTTTTAGAAATTTCAAAATAAAAATTTCAGGAGAAACATAGCGATGGGAGTTTATTATCCTATAGAAATATCCGGGTTAACGAAAGAATTTTTCCCAGTTGGAAATATCTATAATTTTATTCTTCATGCTAAGCCTAAAAACAGGGTTTTAGCGATTGACGACGTTTCTTTACAGATTAAACAGGCGGAGATATTTACTTTGATCGGTCCGAATGGCGCCGGTAAGAGTACCCTGATAAAAATATTGTCTTGTCTTATTTCGCCTACTCAAGGAAAAGTCAAGGTCAGGGGTTATGATGTATCCGGGGAAGAGGATAAAATAAAACCTGTGATAGGCTTAGTGGGGTTAGATGAACGCAGCTTTTATTGGAGGCTGACATTAAGAGAGAACCTTTATTTTTTTGCCGCGCTGAGTAATCTTTTTGGCTCTAAAGCTAGAGCAAAAATCGAACAGCTCAGTTATCTTTTGGAGATTGAGGGTTATTTGGAAAAGCAGTTTCAAGAGTGTTCTAGCGGAATAAAGCAGCGGTTGTTGATAGCCAGAAGCCTGATCAATAATCCTGAAATTTTATTTCTGGATGAACCTTTTAAAAGCTTAGATCCCGCAAGCGCTAAAAGATTGAAAACCATCATTAAAGATAAATTGGTTAAAGAACAGAAAAAAACAATTCTTTTTGTTTCGCATAACCTTAAAGAGGCAGAAAATTTTAGCGACCGGATAGGAATTATGTGTAAAGGAAAGATCCTGGGCATCGGAACATTGGAAGAGCTGAGGAGTAATTTGGGTTCTCCCGCGGCTACTTTAGAAGAAATATATGAAAAAATTATTAATATTTAAGATATTTAATGTGTCTACTTTGCGAAAGTTACTAGTCTTTATAAAAAGGGATTTTTGTATCCATATAAGCTATAAGGCGGGTTTTATATTTGAATGGGCAAACGCTTTGGCTACCATTACCACATTTTATTTTGTCGCTCAGCTTGTCGGGCAGAATTCCTCGCCCTATCTTTCGGAATATCAAACCGGTTATTTTCCGTTTGTTCTGATCGGTATAATTTTTTTAGGTTACCTCAATACGTCTTTGCAAAGCTTTGCCTCTAACATAAGAAGTGAGCAACTTCAGGGTACGCTGGAGGCGATGTTAATGAGCCCTACGCGCATAACTGTTATTGTAGTCGGTATTTCTTTATGGGATTTTATTTTTACCTCGGTCACCGCGTTTATCTCTTTGTTATTCGGCGTGTTAATCTTTAAAATAGACCTTAGCCAGGCGAATTTTTTGGGCAGCCTGGTGATCTTAATTTTGACGGTTATTTCTTTTAGCAGTATTGGAATAATATCAGCGGCATTTATTATAGTATTGAAAAAGGGTAATCCTATTAATTGGATAATCAGCGGTTTGTCCGTTTTTTTTGGGGGTGTTTTTTTCCCCGCTGAAATGCTCCCGGCAAGCTTAAAATTAGTATCTTATTTTATTCCGCTTACTTATTCTTTGAGAGGATTAAGGCACGCTATTTTTCAGGGTTATAATTTAAAAATGTTAATGCCGGATATAGCGATGCTGTTATTATTCTGCATAGTGTTATTCCCGCTGAGCATTTGGGTATTTAAGAAAGCCATAGACAAAGCCAAGGTTATGGGGAGTCTTACGTATTATTAGTATGCAACCCAATTTTCCTAAGGACTGGATTATATATTTGTTTGAAACTCAAATAACCGTTTCATAAGCTTAAAAGAATAGTTTTAGGCAAAATACTGTTTTATCCCTGCCCAAAAAATAAATGCTTTGTAGAATTGATAGATAATCATGATAAAAATGCAAGATGATAACCTGATAATCGCTCCGAATAAATATTTAACCAGCCGGCAGGCAAGATTAGTTCTTTTGATTGCGCAATGGATAGTAAACGAAAGAGAGGATGCCGCGAAGATCAAAAAGATGCTTAGCGGGCAGGAGCTTGATTGGGATAAGTTTAATAAACTTTTAGCCTATCATGATTTGTCTTCATTTGCCCACAGCTTTTTTAAAGACTATTTGCATTTGATTCCCGGTCGCCAGATCGAAGAACTTAGAAATTACCATCTTTTTATGTTGTCCCGCCTGATTGAGTTGGAAAAAGAATTTTTTAAAATTGCGGATATTTTTGCTGATCAAGGGGTGGATTTGCTGCCGTTGAAAGGCACAGCGTTTTTAATTGATCGGCTCTACGGCAACCTGTCCGGGTTAAGGCCGATGGCGGATATCGATATTTTAGTAAAAAAAGAACAACTTCCCCGGGCAGAACAGTTGGCGGAGGCTTTAGGCTATCATAAGGAGCTTTGCGGATTAAATGAAGATTATTGGAGGAAAAGAAACTACCATCTAATTTTTACCAAAAAGAAAAATCAAAAAATATTTTCTATTTTGGAAATACACTGGTTGTTGGATTACCCCAGAGAGAATCCTTTATTGCCGGATCTCTGGAAGAGGGCAATTCGAATTCCGGGGTTAAAAAATGAAGTTAACGAGCTGTCTGCCGAAGATACGCTTTTTTGTTTAGCCTTGCACTTGCGCCGCTTTGGGAACACGCTGGCTTTAAAAACTGCCTGTGATTTTGCCAGAATATTAATTAAGTATAAAGATTTGGATTGGGATTATATCCTAAAACAAGCAAGATCCGGGCGCATCTGCGCTAGTTTCTATTTTAGGCTTATCCAAATGAAATATTTCTTTAATCTCAGGGTTCCGGATTCCATATTAAAGGGATTAAGCCGCCCAAATTATCAACAGGGCTTGATCCGGAGGTTTATCCTGAAGGATACTTTCCGGGATCCCGGCAGAAAAATAAGCAGTATTTTCTTAAGGCACCACTTTTTGGCTTATGATACTTTCCGGGAACCTGTAAGCATAATAATTAATATCCCCCAGGAGCAGTTTGCTAAGTTTTTTGAATTAACCCCGTATGGATTTAAAACTTTATTATTGTACAGATTGAGATTTTTATTTTTCTTATATTACTTAGTTAAACTGCTTTTAAATTCTACTGCCGATAAAATTACCAAAGTTCTTAAAATTTCTCAGCGCTAAAATAACATTTTACTAAGGTGGTTGATATAATCTGCAAACTGCCTAAATAGGTAAGTTTGAGACTGTTTAAAATATAAAAAACGGCAGATAAATTAAACTTGTGTTTGCCGTACGACTATGCTGTTAAATAGTAATAGTTTGAGTTAATTAGTGTTGACAAATAATGCGGTTGTGTCTATAATACTACAAATTTTCGGAACTTCAAATTCAGGATAAGTTGGCAAATGTTGAAAGGAGCGTAGTAAAATGGGATTTGATTTATTGTTGTTAGCACCGGTAGGTTCGATTTTAGCCTTAAGTTTTGCGTTTTATTTCGCCTTAAGTATCCTTAAGATGGATGAAGGTACGGATAAAATGAAGGAGATCGCCCAAGCCGTAAGGATAGGCGCTCAAGCCTATCTTAAAAGGCAATACCTGGGTGTTTCTATGTTTTTCATCGTTGTTTTCTTTATTCTCCTGGCGATGGCCTTACAGAATTATTTGGTTATTTTTGTGCCGTTTGCGTTTTTAACCGGCGGATTTTTTTCAGGTTTATCCGGTTTTATCGGGATGACCATTGCTACACAGTCTTCCAATCGTACTGCCCAGGCAGCCAGTAAAAGCTTAAATTCAGGCCTGCGGGTGGCTTTTTCAAGCGGTGCGGTCATGGGGCTTACGGTTGTAGGTTTAGGTTTACTAGATCTAAGCGTTTGGTATTATTTTCTAAACTGGTATTATTCTTGTCATCCTATCCCGATGGGATCGGATAAAATCGCCGCCATTACTTCGACTATGCTTTGTTTTGGTATGGGTGCCAGCTCTATGGCGCTTTTTGCCAGAGTAGGCGGAGGTATCTTCACTAAAGCTGCTGATGTGGGGGCGGATTTGGTTGGTAAAGTAGAGGCGGGTATTCCTGAGGATGATCCACGTAACCCGGCGGTAATTGCGGATAATGTCGGTGATAATGTCGGGGATGTTGCCGGCATGGGTGCGGATCTTTATGAATCATATGTCGGTTCGATTGTGGCTACTTCGGCTTTAGGTGTTGCTGCCGGTTTGGGTGTGGCTGGAGTTACTGTGCCGATGGTTATGGCAGCGGTAGGTGTTATTGCTTCAATCGTGGGGACTTTTTTTGTCAAAAGCGGAGAGCAGGCAAGCCAAAAAGTGCTCCTGGCAGCTTTGCGCAAAGGAACTTTCGGTAGTTCAATCCTGGTAGCCATAATTTCGTATTTTCTAGTGAGAACTACTTTAGGTGTAGAGCATCTGGGTGTTTATTGGTCGGTCTTGGCAGGTTTATTGGCAGGCGTATTGATCGGCCTGTGTACAGAGTATTATACTTCCAGTAGTTATAAGCCTACGCGTTCGATCGCGGATGCTTCGTTGACCGGGCCGGCAACTGTAATTATCGGTGGTATTGCGGTAGGGATGATGTCAACCGCTATTCCGGTAATTATTGTGTGTATTGCTATTTTGGCAAGTTTTTATCTATCCGGCGGTGCGGCGAATTTTAATGCCGGACTTTACGGGATTGCGATTTCCGCAGTAGGTATGCTCTCTACTTTAGGTATTACTCTAGCTACGGATGCTTATGGCCCGGTTGCTGATAATGCCGGTGGGAACGCGGAGATGGCAAAACTACCTCCTGAAGTAAGAAAAAGAACTGACGCTTTAGATTCTTTAGGGAATACTACCGCAGCTACCGGTAAGGGTTTTGCTATTGGTTCAGCGGCTCTGACAGCATTAGCCTTGATCGCGGCTTATAAGGATCAGGTTATGCTTTTTGGAAGAGATATAAATGCAAACATGATGAATCCTACGGTACTGGTAGGTTTATTTTTAGGTGGAATGCTGCCATTTTTATTCTGTTCGATGACGATGCGTGCAGTTGGCCGGGCAGCCGGTAAGATTGTGGTGGAAGTACGCAGGCAGTTTAAAGAAATCGTTGGTATTATGGAAGGTAAGGCTAAACCGGATTATGCCCGTTGCGTAACGATTGCAACTGCCGCAGCGCAAAAAGAAATGGTGATGCCTTCACTTTTAGCGATTGTTGCTCCGATTGCCGTGGGTCTATTAATCGGGATTGATGCGGTTGCCGGTTTATTGATGGGCGCAACGGTTACCGGTTTTGTCCTGGCGGTAATGATGGCTAATTCCGGCGGCGCTTGGGATAATGCCAAGAAATTCGTGGAAGAGGGCAATCATGGCGGTAAAGGGTCAGCTGCGCACAAAGCTACAGTGGTTGGGGATACCGTAGGAGATCCATTTAAAGATACTTCCGGGCCCAGCTTGAATATCTTGATTAAGCTGATGTCCATGGTTTCTATTGTTTTTGCGTCATTTATTATCAAAAACTCGCTATTTAAGTAATATAAAGTAATTAATCCAAAACAGGGGGCGTTTCTATCCAAAGCGGAAAGGGAGCGTCCCCTGTTTTATGTCAATTTTTTGTTTATTTCCAGGGTTTTTGGTATTATAATGCCCTGGATGGATGATCTAGCGTTTCTGCAAAGCTGCCTGAAGGGTGATCAACAGGCCTGGGCTGAATTCATCTCGCGTTATTCCCGCCTTATCTATAACTATATCTATAGCGTTTTATCGGTTAAGGGCCACAGCCTTTCCGCAGAGCAGGTTGATGATATCTTCCAAGAGATTTTTCACGTCTTAATTAAGGATAATTATAAGAAATTAGCTACTTACCGGGGCAAGAATGGTTGTTCTTTGGCCAGCTGGTTAAGGCAAGTTACTATTAACTTTACCATTGATTATTTGCGTAAACTTAAGCCGCTTTTGTCCATTGATACCCAGAATGAGGAAGGTTTTAGCTTAGGAGACACAATAGCGGATTTGGCCCCGGGGGCAATTGAGTTCCTTAATGATCAGGATAAACGTAAAACCCTGGGTGAATGTATCGACTTGCTTGGAACTGATGAGCAGTTTTTTTTGGAGCTGTTTTTAAACCAGGGGTTAACTTTAGACCAGATCAAGGAATATTTAAAGATTAACCGGGGAGCCGTAGATATGCGTAAGGGAAGGATATTGCAGAAATTGCAAGAATGTTTTAAAAAGAAAGGATTTTTAGGTTAGATTACTTCAGGTGACACGTCTATTAAGGTGAGAAGGAGAAAAATGTCTGATCATTTTGCGCAGATCGTTAAAAATATTTACCGGGAATGGAAGGCGGATCACCTTTTTAAAGGCCAAGATCATCCGGATGCCGATGATCTGGTTTGTTTTCTTGAGGATAAGCTTTCTTTGCCCGAAAAAGATTTAATTCATAAGCACTTAGTAAGCTGCGATTTATGTGCGGAGTATTTAACCACCCAGCTTAAGATCCAGACGCATTTAAGTTTAGATGTGCCTGCTCAGCTGCTTGAGAAGATCCAGGCGTTAGTCGGCCAGGATAGGCGTGATAATTTATTAGAAATATTCATTAAGCTTAAAGAAAAAGCTTTGGAAATTATCCAGACTAGCGGAGATGTGTTGCTTGGCCAGGAGCTGGTGCCTGCTCCGGTGCTGCGTAGCCGTAAGATCAATGAGTTTAAGGAAGAGATAAGTATTCTAAAAGACCTGCAGCAAATCAGGATATTAGCTAAAATTCAGAATAAATCCGCGCAGAGTTTTAATTTGACGATTACGGTCAAAGACAAGCAAAGCCAGAAAATTGATAAAAATTTACGGATTACCTTAATTAAGGAAGGCCTGGAGCTGGAATCTTATGTTAATGATTCCGGGGATTGTTTCTTTGAAAATGTCCTACCGGGCGATTATATAGTCGAGGTCAGCCGCCAAGGCCAAAGAGAGGCAGTAATTGATTTAAAAGTTAAGGTCTAATTTATGTTTCATCCTGATCCGCTAATCTTGGAAGTTTTTCAACAAGATGATTCGCTTAAAATGGGCCTGTTTAATCAGGGGCAAACCGCCCCCACCTTGCGCCATTATAGCCAGGTGGGGGTTTCTTATGCCGAGTTAAAACAATTAAGCCTGGAGATGGTGGGAGTTTTAAACTGTTCACCAAAAGACCAGGTATCTAAGCTGCAACAGCTAAAGAACCTGCAAAAAACCGGCCAGTTATTCTGGGATCAGTTACTGAGCCGTTCAATTAAAACAAAGTTGAAGGAGAGCCAGTCCTGCGCGTTAACTCTCTTTTTAGATGAAGAGCTAATCCATATCCCCTGGGAGCTGATTTTCGACGGTGAAAATTTTTTAGGTTTAAAATTTAGCCTGGGCAGGTTAGTCCGCAGCAAAGGTGAATCTACCGCGCCGCAGTACCGTAATTTAACGGATAGTTTAAAGATGCTGGTTTTAGCCGATCCCAACGGTGATTTAAAATCCGCCTATCTTGAAGGTTTAAACATAAAAAATCAATTTAGTCATAAAACTCGTAGAGTTCAGTTGGATTTTAAATCGACTAACATCGGTAAGCACTATGTGAAGAAAAATATCTGTGATTACGATATTGTGCATTTTGCCGGTCATTGTGAGTTTGATAAGTCCCAGATTAATGAATGCGGCTGGGTATTAAGCGATGGGGTTTTTAAGACAGATGACATACTTAAGATGGGGCAAAGTTGTTCCCTGCCAGCCTTGGTATTTTCTAATGCCTGCAATTCTGCGCAAGTGAACCCGGCTTTAATCGATTCAGAATATCAACGGACTAATTACGGTATGGCCAGTGCTTTTTTGTTTGCCGGGGTAAGGCATTATGTAGGGGCGATCCGTAAAATTGAAGATAAAGCCAGCTTGATATTTGCCCGGGAATTTTATTTTCGGCTTATTTCGGGAATAAGCCTGGGGGAGTCTTTACGGTTAGCCAGGCTAAAGCTGGTTAAAGAGGAAGGGCTGGCCAGTTTACACTGGGTAAATTATTTGCTTTATGGAGATCCCGGTTTTATTTTTTTCCGGCTCGGGCATTCTAAAGAATCGAAAATTAAGGCGAAATTAATCTATAAAAAAGCCGCTCAGAAAATTGGTTTAGCGTTAATTTTTATGGGAGTATTGATTTTTCTAGCCTTTTGGCTACCCAAGATTAACCCGACTAAACTTTATTTGTTCCTTCAGGCTTCTTCAGAGTACCGCCAAGGCAATAACCAGAAAGTAATAGATTTAGGCCGTCAGATAATTAATGAAGATCAGGATTATCTGGGAATTTATCCGATCATAGCAAATGCCTATGAGCGTATGGGCAATAAGGAAAAAGCGCTCAAATATTATTTTGATTATGTCTTTAAAAGCGAGAAGTTTAACAATCAGGCCCATCTTGTTCAGGCATATATTAAATTAGGTTGGTTTTATCAGAATGACGGGCAGTTTGAAAAAGCTAAGGAGCTGTATGAGAAAGCTATAAATTTAAGCAGACAATTACCCAATAAGCAAAACCGGGCTTTGGCTTTGAGAAAATTAGCGGTATGGTATATCGATAAAGGCAACTATGATCAGGCTTTAGATTTGTTAACTAAGAGCGTTGCCATTAACCTGGATTACCCGAATAAATATGAAAATATTAAGAATCTAGCCTGTGATTATTTCGATATTGGTTTGGTTTTTGCCAATAAGAATGATTATGAAGCAGCCAAAAATTTCTACGGTAAGAGTTTAAAACTATTCGAAAAGCTAAAATTGAATAACGAACTAAGTGATTGCTATTTTAATTTAGGAGAGATCTGCTTATTTCAAAAACAGTACCAAAGCGCCTTAAATTATTATTCAAAGGGATTAAAATTAGACCAACAGCATAACAATAAAGTAAATTTGGCCTGCGGGCTCAATATGATCGGAGAGCTTTATCTGGAAATTGATGATTTAGAAAAAGCCGAAGATTATTTTAAACAATCAATCGGGCTGGCTAGCCAGATTGAAAGCCGCCTGGACTTGGCGAATGCGAACTATAACCTGGGTTTGTTATATAAGAAGAGAGGGAGGAAAAACCTAGCCCGGGAATACTGGCGCAAGGCGCAGGAAATATATAGATCTGTAGATACGGGTGAATATGAAAATATCCGGAAGGAATTGCTGGATTTGGATAACCTTTAAAATTTGAAATATTTACTTGACAATAATTTTTTTTAGGTTATACTCTACTATGTTGATAGAGATAGTAGTGTAAGTGGAGAATAAAATGAAAATTACTTATAAAGGCGACTATGCTTTAAAAGCACTTTTAGACCTGGCCTTAAATTATGAAAAAGGCTTATTGACGATCAATGATGTGGCTAAACATATTGATGCCCCGGTAAAATTTTTAGAGCAGGTGCTTTTAGACCTGAAAAAAGGCGGTTTTGTGGAAAGTAAGCGCGGTAATGTCGGCGGTTACCAGTTAGCTAAGGATCCGGCAGAAATTACTTTGGGGCAGGTGATCCGGTATATTGACGGCCCGATCGAACCGATTGGCTGCGTGGAAAAAGGGTATTCTAATTGTACTGATTTGCGCAGGTGTGTTTTTAAAAACATTTGGCAAAAGGTGGCGCTGGCAACTTCGGGTATAATTGATAAAATTAATTTTGCCGACCTGGTCAGCCAAATTGATAAGAAGCAGGATGCGCCGATTTACACAATTTAATCATGGAGAGGGCAAGATAAATGACTAAAATCGACAGTAAATTAAAATTAGAATCTTTGCTTTTGCACGGTGGTCAGGAGCCGGATCCGGTGACTGGATCAAGGGCGGTTCCGATCTATCAGACGGTAGCCTACCAGTTTAAGAATACTGAACATGCGGCCAATCTTTTTGGCTTACGTGAATTCGGGAATATTTACGGAAGGCTTTCTAATCCGACTACCGATGTATTCGAGAAGAGGGTAGCATTGCTAGATGGCGGGATCGGGGCTTTAGCGGTATCCAGCGGACAGTCAGCCATCACGCTGGCCTTACTTAATCTTGCTTGTGCCGGTGATGAAATTGTATCTGCGGATAATCTTTACGGTGGTACGTATAATCTTTTTCATTATACCTTCGCGCGATTAGGAATAAAGGTTAACTTTGTTCCATCTAACGACCTGGCAGCCTTGGAAAAAGCCATTACTTCTAAGACTAAAGCCGTGTATGCTGAGTCGGTCGGTAATCCTAAATTAAATGTAGCGGATTTGACAGGTATATCTAAAATTGCCCGTAAAAACGGCGTTCCTTTTATTTTAGATAACACGGTTTCTCCTTATTTGTTGAGACCGATTGACCATGGTGTAGATATTGTAGTTTATTCTGCCACTAAGTTTATTGGCGGACATGGGACAAGCTTGGGCGGCGTTATTGTCGACTCCGGTAAATTTGATTGGGCCAATGGTAAGTTCCCATTAATTGCAGGTCCGGATCCGAGTTATCATGGAATTAATTTTGTAGAAGCTCTAAAACCTTTAGGTAATATCGCTTACATTACTAAGGCCCGGGTTTGTTTATTACGTGATCTAGGTCCGGTAGTGTCTCCGTTTAACTCCTTTTTATTTTTGCAGGGTTTGGAAACTTTGGCTTTAAGGATGCTCAAGCATTCTGAAAATGCTTTAGCAGTGGCTAAGTTTTTAAAGAAACATCCTAAAGTTGCTTGGGTAAACTATCCGGGTTTAGATGACAGTCCGGAAAAAGATAAAGTAAAAAAATATTTGCCCAAAGGAGCTGGTGCTATTTTAGGGTTTGGTATTCAGGGCGGTTTGGTTGCAGGCAGGAAATTTATTGATTCTTTGGAGCTGATCTCGCATTTGGCTAATATTGGCGATGCTAAAAGCCTGGCGATCCATCCGGCAACAACTACGCATCAGCAGTTATCGACGCAGGAGCAGCTGGCTACCGGTGTAACGCCGGATTTTATCCGTTTATCAATAGGCATCGAACACATCGATGATATTACTGCGGATCTAGAGCAGGCATTAGGAAAGGTTTAAGGTTGATAATATGTCCAAAATATTTTCGGATATTACTAAAACCGTAGGTCATACGCCATTAGTAAAAATAAATCGCATGGCTGTAGGTTTGGAAGCTACAATATTAGTGAAGATAGAATCATTTAATCCGCTTTCCAGCGTTAAAGATCGTATCGGCGTAGCTATGATCGAAGATGCGGAAAAAAGAGGGGTACTTAAAAAGAATAGTACTATTATTGAGCCGACTAGCGGTAATACCGGGGTGGCTTTGGCATTTGTGGCTGCGGCTAAAGGTTATAAATTGATTTTGACTATGCCGGATACAATGAGTATTGAAAGAAGACAGCTTCTGGCGATTTTCGGTGCGCAATTAGTATTAACCCCGGGCGCAGAAGGGATGCGGGGGGCAGTTAATAAAGCCGAAGAGTTGGCAAAAAAAACTCCGAATGCGGTCATTCTGCAGCAGTTTAATAATCCGGCTAATCCCGGAATACATCGTAAGACTACAGCTGAAGAAATTTGGAGTGATACTGATGGAAAAGTAGATATTTTGGTAGCCGGAGTCGGTACCGGAGGAACAATTACCGGGATTGCGGAGGTAATTAAGAAGCGGCGGCCGTCTTTTAAGGTCATTGCGGTTGAGCCCGCTGCTTCTGCGGTGTTGTCCGGAGAAAAGCCCGGCCCGCATAAAATTCAGGGCCTCGGAGCAGGTTTTATCCCCCAAGTTTTAAACCGGGAGATTATTGATGAAGTAATCCGGGTGGCTAATGATATGCCGGCGATTGTGCCCGGGCGCTGGCTAAATCTGAAGGGATCTTGGCCGGTATTTCAGGAGGGGCGGCTTTGTGGGCAGCTTTAGAAGTAGCTAAGCGTAAAGAAAATAAAGGAAAAATTATCGTGGTTATTCTTCCGGATACCGGTGAGCGGTATCTAACGACCTGGCTTTTTCAAGAGGTAAAAACATGAATAAAGAAAAAAATATAATTCAGAATAATGAGGTTGGTATCGTACAGCCCCAAGTTTTCGCTTTTGATATCTTTAAGCTTGAGAGCGGAGAGAAATTCGGCCCGGTAACCTTAGCTTATGAAACATATGGTACTTTAAATAAAGAAAAAACCAACGCGGTTTTAATTACGCATGCTCTTACCGGAGATGCGCATGCTGCCGGAGTCCACGCCGGCCAGGATAATCCTGGTTGGTGGGATGCGTTTATCGGGCCGGGTAAAGCTTTTGATACGGATAGGTATTTTATTATTTGTTCCAATGTTCTGGGAGGCTGTAAAGGTTCAACCGGACCGTCCAGTATTAATCCTAAAACTAATAAGCCTTACGCTTTAGATTTTCCTTTAATTTCTATCAACGACATTGTTAATGCCCAGAAACGTTTGATTGATCATTTGGGTATAGAAAAATTATTATCGGTAGTCGGCGGGTCGATGGGCGGGTTGCAAGTTTTATCCTGGTTGGTTAATTATCCTAAAAATGTAGCCAGCGCGGTACCGATTGCCACTACCATTAAGCATTCGCCGCAGCAGATCGCTTTTAATGAAGTAGGCAGGCAGTCAATTATGGCCGATGAGAATTGGCAGTCCGGAAACTATTATGCTGGTATTGCCCCTAGTAAGGGCCTGGCGGTAGCCAGGATGATCGGCCATATTACGTACATGAGCGATAAATCCATGGCTGAAAAGTTTGGCCGGCAGAAGAAAGAAGCGGGTGAGCCTTTTAAATTTACCGCGGATTTTGAGGTAGAGGGGTATTTGCGTTACCGCGGCGATAATTTCGTAAAACGCTTTGACGCCAATTCCTATCTTTACATTACCAAAGCAATGGATAATTTCGATGCTTCTGCCGGACGCCCGCTGTCGGAGGTTCTGCGGGGGGTTTCAGCTAAAGTTTTGGTTATTTCTTTTAAATCGGATTGGCTATATCCGGCTTATCAGTCCAAAGAGATAGTCAAGGCCTGTAAGCTGGCGGGGATAGAGACGACTTATTGCGAGGTTGATTCTACTTATGGACATGATGCTTTTCTGCTTGAGGTTGAAGAAGAATCGCATTTAATTAAGCACTTTCTTAAAAAAGTGTTTTATGCTTATGAGGTGACGGGTGAATACGGCGCGTAAAGAAATTCAATTAGACCATTCGGTAATTTTGGATTTGATTGAGCCGCAAGCCAGCGTGTTAGATTTAGGCTGCGGTAACGGGGATCTCTTATACCTTTTAATTAAGCAGAAAAAGATCCGCGGGCAAGGTATTGAGATTGACGACCAGGCAATTTATAAGTGCGTAGCTAAGGGGTTAAATGTTTTTCACGGCGATATTGACAGCGGGTTAGCCGAATTTGCCGATAAATCTTTTGATTATGTTGTACTTAATCAAAGCATGCAGCAGATCCTGCGCGTAGATAAAGTGCTTACTGATGCTTTGCGCGTGGGGAAAAAAGTAATCGTCGGTTTTCCTAACTTCGCGCATTATAAATCCAGGCTGCAGATGCTTTTCCACGGCCGGGCTCCGGTAACCGGGGCGCTTCCTTATCAGTGGTATGAGACGCCTAACCTGCATTTTTTAAGCATCTTTGATTTTAAGAAATATTGCCACACAAAAAATATTACTATTGAGCGGCAGGTTTGTATCGGTGAGAATCATAAAATCCCGTTTTTACGTAACCTGTTTGCGCAAGTAGGAATTTTCTTGATTTCAAAATAGTACCCGACGCTAAAAGGATTTGCGCCGGTATGCGCTTCTGCGCAAGGAGGCTAAGATGCCGTATATTAATCTAAAGTTAGTGGGTAAGTTGAGTAAAGATCAAAAAGAAAAAATCGCCAAAGAATTCTCAGATACCTTATTAAAAGTAGCGGGTAAATCCAAAGATAGCCTTTATCTGGTGATTGATGAAGTTAGCGGTGAGAACTGGGCTAAAGGCGATAAGTTTTTTGGCTAACTCAGGTTGTTTTAGGGAGAAGAATAAGGTATAATTTATCCATGAAGACTCTCTTAAGAATCTTAAGTATATTCATAATTCTTGCTTTGGTTACGGGTTTTTCCTTTGAGTATGTTTACGCCAGTAGGCATCAGGATTGTGCTTGCTGTAATAATAAATGCCAGGGGGCAAAAACCTGCCATGAATCTACCAAAGCTTGTCTTTGCAGTTATTCAGCACCGCTTCAGGTGTATGTGCTTAAGAGTGATTTCTTGCCTAAGCTTGTATTTTCCGGATTTTTTGCGCATAAATTTTCATTTTCTTATGCCTATCTTTTTAAGGAAGATATTTTCCATCCTCCCAAAAGTTGAATCCTTTTAACAGCATAGAAATTTTATTTAAAAGGAGAATCAATATGAAAAATTATATATTTTTTATTGCTTTGATTATCTCTGTATTAATGGCTAGCAGCTACGCTTTAGCTGGACAAACCTGCTGTGTTAAGCAATCCTGCAAATGCGCAAAAAGCGCTTGTTGCGCGGATGGCCAATGCGCTTGCAAGGGAAACTGCTGTACGGCGGGCAATTGTAAATGCGCTGACGGTAAATGCAGCGATAAATGTAATTGCTAAGGTAACTAATAAGAGGGGGGAGGAGTGATCTTCCCCCTCTTATTAAGTTATCTTAGTCTTTGAACGCTCTCTGTTGTAAATTAGCTAGAAAATTAAATTTAATCAAAACCAAAATGAAAAAATTATCATTAATTCAGATTAAAGCAAATGAAAAGGTAAAGATCCTCGAGATTCTAGGAGGTTCTAATTTAGAGGAAAAGCTTTTAAGCATGGGTGTATATAAAGGCAAATCCGTGGCTAAGCTTAGCCATATCGGGCTAAAGGGACCGGTGGTGATTAAAGCCGGCAGAAGTATTTTGGCTTTAGGCCATAGCGTGGCAGAAAAAATAATCGTGGAAAAAGAATGATCAGAAAGATCTATCTAATCGGCAACCCTAATGTCGGTAAAAGCGTGATATTTTCGCGTTTAACCGGCGTGCAGGTGATTTCTTCAAATTATCCGGGTACGACGGTTGAGATTGCCAGAGGGTATTTAGTCCTGGATAACGAAAAGGTAGAAGTTGTGGATCTGCCGGGTACCTATTCCCTGGATCCTACTTCTGGAGCCGAAGAGGTAGCTGTATCTTTGTTGAAAGAACTCCCCCGCGATGAGATTGCGGTAATCAATATCATTGATTCCACTAATCTTGAGAGGAACCTGCTTTTAACTTTACAGTTGATCGAAGAGGGTTTTCCGGTAGTAGTCTGTATGAATATGTGTGATGATGCCGGGCATCGCGGCGTGCATATTGATTTTTCTAAATTAGAGCAACTCCTGAAAGTTCCGGTTATTTCTACCTGTGCCTTGACCGGTATGGGGATTAAATTGTTAACCCAGAGAATAAAAGAGGCGGTTTCTTCTTTTAGGGGCAAGTTTACCCACCAGCAGCGTTGGCTGGAGATTGGTAAGATTATTGAGCAGGTGCAGCATCTAGAGCATCGCCACCATACTTTTAGGGAAATCATGGAGGATGCTTCGGTGCGCCCGGTTACCGGGATGATTATGGCCGCGGGGATTATTTACGCGGCGTTTAAATTTGTGCGTTTTATCGGTGAGGGAATAATCAATCATATTACCGACCCGGTTTTTATGAATATTTATCAGCCGATATTGGAAAGGCTCTCTATAACCTGGCAGGGAAAAGGTTTTTGGTTTCATTTATTGATTGGCGATCTGATCAACGGAAAGATAGATTTTAAACAATCTTTAGGAGTTTTAACAACAGCTCCTTATATTGAGTTTGGGATGGTCCTGCCTTATGTAATATCCTTTTATTTTATTTTAAGCCTATTGGAAGATATCGGGTATTTGCCGCGCTTGGCGGTATTATTAGATAATCTTTTGCATCGTTTAGGTTTGCATGGTTACGCGGAAATCCCGGTGCTTTTGGGATTTGGTTGTAATGTCCCCGGGATTTTATCGACGCGAGTTCTGGAATCAAAGCGGGAAAGATTTATTGCCGCCACTATTATTTCTATCGGCGTGCCCTGTATTCCTTTGCAAGCGATGATTTTTGGCCTCTTAGGAAAGTTCGGCGGCTTTTATGTCAGCGGTGTATATCTGGTATTATTTTCTTTAGTAATTATATTAGGGGTAATCCTGAACCGTACTTTATCCGGCTATAGCCCGGAGTTTCTTCTGGAGATTCCTCCTTATAGATTTCCGCCGCTACTGATGCTTTGGAAAAAGCTATATTTCCGTATTAAGGGATTTTTAGTGGAAGCCTTACCGGTGGTATTACTGGGCGTCTGTTTTATTAATATCCTGATTTATTTTAAATTATTTGATTTTGTAACGGCTATTTTCGCTCCGGTTATCCATGGTTTGTTCGGGTTGCCCAAAGAAGCCGTAGTAGCTTTAGCGATTGGTTTCTTAAGAAAAGATGTGGCGGTAGGGATGTTGATGCCGCTTGGCCTTAGTGCGAATCAGTTGTTTATCGGCGCCACACTACTAGCGATATCTTTTCCTTGTGTAGCCAGTTTTGTGGTTTTGGGCAAAGAATTAGGTTTGAAAGGTTTAATTAAATCTACTTCTATTATGGTCGGGATTAGTATTATTGTTGGAGCTTTGCTTCATTTTGCTGTCTTGCGTTAACCCGGTATAAACTAATTGACAGCTGCCGGTGATAGTGGTTTAATAAAGAAAATTTAGAGGGGAGGTCGCTAAAGCGGCCTGAGAGTCTTGCGTAGTGAGCAGGTTACCCTAATTACCTGATCTGGATAATGCCAGCGGAGGAAAAGATGTTTATTTTTTAACTCTTATATCTGCTTGGTATAAGAGTTTTTTATTTTAAGGAGGTTTTATGGTTGTAAGCATAAATGGCAGGCCAGAAGAAATTAAAATGCAATCAAACTTGGCTGAGCTTATATCAAACAAGGGGTTGTGCGCCGATAATCTGGTTATCGAACATAATTCTGTTATTGTGCCAAAGCATAAATGGCAAAAGATAGCTTTAAAAGAGAATGATTTTATTGAAATTGTAAGTTTCGTCGGCGGAGGCTAATTATGACAGATTTTTTGGAGATTGCAGGTAAAAAAATCAGCAATAGGCTTTTTATCGGAACCGGTAAATTTGCCAGCTATCCAATAATGAAACAGGCTTTGGAAGCAGCTGAAACAGAAGTAGCTACGGTTGCCTTAAGAAGGGTTGATGCTGATCTGAAAGATAAGAATATTATAGAGTATATTCCTAAACCTTGTCAGGTTATGATAAATACTTCCGGGGCAAGGAATGCTGAGGAGGCGGTGCGTATTGCCCGGCTGGCAAAAGCAGCCGGCGCAGGGAATTGGATTAAAATAGAGGTGATCCGGGATAATAAATATCTGCTTCCGGATAATTTAGAGACGCTTAAAGCAGTTGAAATCCTGGTTAAGGAGAATTTTATAGTTTTTCCATATATGTGCCCGGATTTATCTATTGGCAGGCGAATGGCCCAAGCCGGGGCTAGCGCGGTTATGCCTTTAGGCTCCCCGATTGGTTCCAATCGGGGGATTAAAACGCGTGAACTTATTGAAATAATGATTAATGAAATTAACGTACCGATAATCGTTGATGCCGGATTAGGGAAACCCTCTCAAGCCTGCGAATGTATGGAACTAGGATCGGCGGCTGTATTGGTCAATACTGCCATCGCTGTTGCTGATGATCCGGTTAAGATGGCTAAAGCTTTTAGTACAGCGGTCTGTGCAGGCAGATTAGCTTATTTATCGGGAATTCCGGTTACCAGTAAATTTGCCAATGCCTCCAGCCCCTTAACCGGATTTTTAGGTGGGAAAAAATGAGTTTTTATGATATTTGTCAGCGGTATAAAGATTTCGATTTAGAAAGAGTTTTTAATAGCGTTTCATCTAATTCCGTTAAGGCTGCTTTTGAAAGAGATATTCTTGATCTAAAACGATTTATTTTTCTACTTTCTCCTGAAGCTGAAAATAACTTAGAAAGCATGGCTCAAAAGGCGCAGGTAATTACCCGGCGGAATTTCGGAAAGAGTATGCAGCTTTATACGCCTTTGTACTTATCGAACTATTGCGAGAATTCCTGCAGTTACTGCGGTTTTAACTTAAATAATAAGATCGAAAGAAAAAAACTCAGCCTGGATGAGGTGCAGAAAGAAGCGCAATTAATTTCTGCTTCGGGGTTAAAACATATTTTAATTCTAACCGGTGAATCAAGAGGTAAAAGCCCGGTCAGTTACATTCGGGATTGCGTTAGTATTTTGAAAAAAAGATTTTCATCTATTGCTATTGAAGTTTACCCTTTGACTGAAGATGAATATGCCGTTCTTGTTCTTGCCGGGGCAGACGGCCTGACGATCTATCAAGAGACTTATGATGAACGGCTTTATGCAAAATTACACCTTTGCGGGCCGAAAAAAGATTATCGTTTCAGGTTGGATGCTCCTGAAAGAGGGGCAAAAGCCGGAATGCGGAGTATCTCTATTGGAGCTTTATTGGGTCTAGGAGATTGGAGGAGGGAGGCGTTTTTTCTCGGTTTACACGCCAAATATCTTCAGGATAATTTCCCGGATATAGAGATAGGAGTATCTGTACCCAGGATCCAGCCGCAGACTGGTGATTTTAAAGCAGCCAGACAAGTCAGTGATAAGAATATTACCCAGATCATTTTAGCGCTTAGGATTTTTTTGCCTCGCCTGAGTATTGCATTGTCTACACGGGAGAGCCCGGGTTTTAGGGAAGCGCTTATTCCGCTCGGCGTTACAAAAATATCTGCCGGTTCCGTAACCTCGGTCGGCGGACATGCGATTTATGCTAAGCCAAGGCAGGAAGCTTTGCAATTTCAGATTCAGGACCAAAGAAGCGTAAATGAAATTAAAATAATGCTGGAAAAGAAAGGGTACCAACCGGTTTTTAAGGACTGGCTGGATTTCTGATATGAGTTCGTTTCAGGACAATCTTATAAAAAAAGTCGGCGGGAGTAATTTTAAAAAAATACAGGCTGCCAGGATCGGTTTAGCCGGTGCCGGTGGTTTAGGTTCAAATTGCGCTTTAAATCTGGTGAGGGCCGGTTTTAGGAAATTAACGATTGTGGATTTTGATAAAGTTACTCCTGCGAATCTAGATAGGCAGTTTTATTTTTTGGATCAAGTCAGCATGGATAAAGTGAAGGCTCTGGAGGCCAATTTACTAAGAATAAATCCGGACATTGAGCTTAGTTTAATTAATAAAAAAATCACTAAAGCTAACGTTAGAGATTTATTCGGCGAATGCGATGTTGTCGTCGAATGCCTTGACCGGGCAGATTATAAAAGTATGTTGGTAGAGGAGCTGCTGGGTTTAGGTAAATTTACAGTGGCAGTATCCGGAGTGGGAGGGATTGGTGCAAGTGATGAGATTAAAATCCACAGAATAAAAAATAAATTTGTGTTGGTGGGTGATTTAAAATCTGATATTAGTAATAAACCGGCTTTATCTCCGCGCGTAAATATCGCCGCTGCAAAACAAGCGGATGTAGTGTTGGATTTTGTTATTAATTCGCTTTAAGTTTAGGTTTTAGGAGACCAAAAGGCGCCTTTTGTCCAAAGGTGTTTTTTTTGTTAGATTTTTTAGCCTTTTACGTCAATTATCGTAGGAGGTGGCAAAAATGCGTAAAATTAAGATGGGCGTATTAATAATTGGTTTGAGTTTTATGGCGAGAGTGGTTTTAGCGCAGGATTTTATTTGGGAGGAGATTAGCAGGGAGAATCTTAACCTTCAGGCTCTTTTGGTTAATTCTCAAGACGGAAAAATTATTTTTGCGGGGCAATCCGGGAATATATTTAAGAGTGAAAATTCCGGTAAAAGCTGGCGCAGGGTTTTTTCGATAAGGGGACAGCGGCGTAATATTAACGTATTGTCCGCTGATAAAAACAATTCTAAGATTATTTATGCGGCTACAGATAACGGGGTATATCGCAGTAATGATTCCGGACAAAAATGGGAAAGGATTTTTCAGGGTAAAAACGATCAGGAAAACCAGTGTATTGCTATGGGGATTAGCGCCAAAGCGATATTTGCGGGCACCAAAGCCGGATTGTTCATCAGCAGGGATAACGGCCGCAGTTGGTACAGGCAAGAAGCTGGTATAGGTAAAATCGGCATATTTAATATAGATACTGTTTTTAGCGATAATGAAATTATCTATTTAGCTGCCGCAAGCGGGATATTTAAATCGAATGATTACGGACAAAACTGGGAAAGGATATTTGTGAGTTCTGCCGGGCAAGAACCTGAAGCAGATGTTGTTATTGAGGAATCGGAATCAGTTGGAGAGAAGTTTGGTATTCGTTTTGTCGGATCGGATAGAAAGAATATTAACCTATTGTATTTTTCTTCCTCAAAAGGTATGTATAAAAGCCTTAATCAGGGTAAAAGCTGGGAAAAGTTAACTGAATATGGTTTATTAAATTCTGATATAAAGATGTTTTGTCTAACCGATAATTCGCAGGTGATCGCACTTACTGAATCAGGAATTTTTCTCTATTCGGATCAACGTTGGTTAGAGATAAGTTTTGGTTTGGCCTCAAGTAATCTGAATTATCTTGTTCTGGATGATTCGAATAATATCTATGCCTGTTGTAAAGAAGGAATATTTAAATCAAACTCAACTAATCTTGGCAACTTTACAGGTTCAACTTTATTTGAGGAATATCTTAGGTCCGAACCTAATATCAGAGATGTTCAGGAAGCAGCAATAAGATATGCTGAAGTAAGCCCGGAGAAAATAACGCAATGGCGTAAAGATGCTGCTAAAAAGGCATTTCTTCCGCAGGTTAATCTGGGCCTGGAGAGAAATAGCACTGATTTATGGCATTGGGAAGGGGGATCGACTACTAAAAGCGATGATGATGTTTTGCACCGGGGACGGGATAATATCGATTGGGATATCTCGTTAACTTGGGATTTAAGTGATTTAATTTGGAATGACGCTCAGACTAGCATTGATGTGCGCTCGAAACTGTTGGTGGAGCTGCGGGATGATATTTTAGATCAGGTGAACAAACTTTATTTTGAGCGGTTAAGAGTCAGAAGCGAGCTGGATAATTTAGCCTTGGAAGACAGGAATAAAAGGTTCCAAAAACAGCTGAAATTAGAGGAGTTGACCGCTTCATTGGATTCGCTTACTTGCGGATATTATTCAGCGCAGCTGAAGGCGCTTAAACTTAATTAAGCTTAAAGTAGATAAAACAACAGAACAGGGGAAAGTTTTAAAAAGAAGACTTTCTCCTGTTTTGTTTTTTGCTTGCAATTCCCGGGTGTTTATGATAATTTAAGAAATCTCCCATCTTATTAACCTAATGAAAGCGAAGGATTAAAGAAATGAGCACGCAGCATTTTACGGATCATAATTTTAAAAAAGAAGTGTTGGAATCGGATTTACCGGTTTTAGTGGATTTCTGGGCTACTTGGTGCGGGCCTTGCAAAATGATCGCTCCGATAATCGATGAACTGGCCAAAGAGTATGCCGGTAAAATGAAGATCGGTAAGGTAGATGTAGATAATAATTCCAAAGTGGCTACTGAGTATGGTGTTATGTCTATTCCGACAGTAATGTTCTTTAAAAACGGCAAGGTAAGCGAGCAATTTGTCGGCGGAGTAAGCAAAGCGGATTTAAGGCGCAAGATCGAAGAAAACTGTTAATCGGCTGCATATTTTTAAATTTAAATGCGCAAAGCTTTATGAATAGATAAAAGAAAAGGGCCTGATGCGTAAGATCTTTATTGCCGCTACTAAGCAGAATGACGGTAAGACTACGGTATCTTTAGGAATTATTCGAAACTTGCAGCAAAAATTTGGTAAAGTAGGTTTTATTAAGCCGATCGGCCAGCGTTATTTGGAGGAAGAGGGCTTAAAGATTGACGAAGATTCGATTCTGATTGAAGAAGTCTGCGGAATAAAGAGCGGGCTTAAAGATATGAGCCCGATCGCGGTAGAGAAGGGTTTTACAGAGAAATATATCGCCAAACCCGATAAAAAAAATATTTCTAAACAAATTCAAGATTCTTTCCGCCGCGTTTCTAAAAAACAAGAATTGGTGATAATCGAAGGCACCGGGCACGCCGGGGTAGGTTCGGTTTTTGACCACTCTAATGCCTCAGTGGCCAGGTTATTAGGCTCTAAAGTAATTATTATTTCATCGGGCGGAGTAGGGCGTCCGATTGATGAAATTGTTTTAAATAAAGCTCTTTTTGAAAAAGAGGGAGTAAAAGTCCTGGGGGTAATCGTAAATAAAGTTTTACCGAATAAGTTTGATAAGATTAACCGGTTAGTAAGGAAGGGATTGGAAAGAAAAGGGATAGAGGTATTAGGCGTGCTTCCTTTTGACCCGATGCTGGCCCGGCCGACGATCGAACAGATTTTAGAGGAGACGGATTTTCAGGTTCTTTGCGGCAAGGAATATTTAGAACGTTCAGTAGCTAAAGTGATTGTCGCGGCGATGGAGCCGCGTGATGCGGCAAGCTATATCAGTGATGATAGTTTAATGATCACTCCTGGAGACCGCCAGGATATGATCATGATTGCTTTGAATTGCTTTCGTGATTCCGCCAATAAAAAGCTGAAAATCTGCGGGATGGTTTTGACTTGCGGAATTACTCCGGATCCGCAGATTATGAGCCTTTTAACTAAGGCTGAGATTCCGGTCTTATTATCTAAATCCGATACTTATGACGTGGCGACATGCGTGCATGATATTACGGTTAAGATCCGGCCTTGTGATACAGAAAAGATTGATGCGGTAGTTAAATTGATTAAAGAGAATGTGGATTTTAAAAAAATTTTGGCCCACCTTTAATTTTCAGGTGGCGATTCCTTTAGAGGGGAAAGGGTTTTAAAAATGGATGCCATAAGCAGGATTCGCAAACAAGCGGCGGTAAAAATTAAAACGATTGTTTTGCCGGAATATGACGATGAGCGTACTTTAGAAGCGGCGGAGATTATTCGTAAAGAAGGATTAGCCAAACCGCTGGTTCTAACTCCGGAGATGATCGATAAAAACAAGAAAGAAAAATATATCCAGCAATATTATGAGCTTTATCAGTCTAAAGATATTAACCTGGAGGTGGTCAGAAAACTTTTTTCGGATAACCTCTATTATGGAGCAATGATGACCCGGGAAGGCGAGGCGGACGGTTTAGTTGCCGGCGCCGCGCATACTACCGCCGATGTGGCGCGGGCTTGTATCCGTTGTATCGGTTTGGATGAACGTTTTACAATTGCTTCAAGTTGTTTTATTATGGATGTTCCGAATTGTCCGTATGGCGATAAGGGCACGTTTATTTTTGCTGATTGCGGGGTTATTCCCGACCCGAACGCCAGGCAATTATCTTGTATTGCTTTTACCGCCGCAGAATTAGCAGGTAAAGTTTTAAATCTTACTCCCCGGGTGGCTTTCTTAAGTTATTCTACTAAAGGATCGGCCAAGACTAAATCCGCCGAGAAGATTGCTGAAGCTTTAGCTGCGCTTAAACAACTTTCTCCATCGATATTAGCTGACGGTGAATTGCAGGGAGATGCGGCGATTGTCCCGGATGTAGCCGAGATTAAATGCCCGGATAGCCCGATCAACGGGCAAGCCAATGTCCTGATTTTTCCTAATTTGGAAGCAGGCAATATTGCTTATAAATTAGTGCAGCGTTTAAGCGGCTGCCGTGCGCTGGGCCCTTTATTTCTAGGATTGAATAAACCTGCCAGCGATTTGTCTCGCGGTTGTTTTGCTAAAGATATTGTAGATTGTGTAGCGGTTACAGCGATCAGGGCTCAATAATGAAAATATTGGTAATTAACAGCGGAAGCTCGTCAATTAAATATAAACTTTTTGATATGCCTTCCGAGAACTTGGTTAAAAAAGGCGCGATCGAACATATCGGTGAAGATAATTCAAAGTTTGGCGATCATTATTCTGGCTTGAAGGTTATTTTGGAAGAAGCTAAATCAGTGGAAGCTGTGGGCCACCGCGTAGTACACGGGGGAGAGGATTTTAACAAACCGGCTTTAGTGGATGCCAGCGTGATTAAAGGGATTAAGAAGTGCAGCGCCATCGCCCCTTTGCATAACCCGGCTAATCTTTCCGGAATACTGGCTTGTCAGAAACTTTTACCGGGTATAAAACAGGCGGTGGTTTTTGATACTGCTTTTCATCAAAGCATACCGGAGCATGCTTTTATTTATGGTCTGCCGTATGATTATTATCATAAATTAAGAGTAAGAAAATACGGTTTCCACGGCACCAGTCATGAATATGTTGCTGCTGAAGCCAGCCGGATTTTAAAAAAGCCGCTCAACAAATTAAAATTAATTACCTGCCATTTAGGCAATGGCTGCAGTATTACCGCGATTGATCAGGGCAGGTCTATAGATACCAGTATGGGCTATACTCCTTTAGAGGGTTTGGTCATGGGTACCCGCTGCGGAGATGTCGACCCGGCTTTGATTACGCATATTATGAATAAAAATAATTTAGATACCAGGCAGATGGACCGGATCCTAAATAAAGAAAGTGGGCTGAAAGGAATATCAGGGATCAGCAATGATGTGCGTCTGCTTGATGAAAAGGCTAATGCCGGGAACAAGCGCGCCCGGCTGGCTTTGGATATCTTTGTTTATCGTATCCGGAAATATATCGGATCCTATTTATCGGTTTTGGGAGGAGCAGATGCTTTAATTTTTACGGCCGGGATCGGTGAAAATAAGGCTTCAATCAGGAAGAGTATCTGCAAAGGGTTATTTGGTTATTTGAGTAAAAAGCCCAAGATCCTGGTTATTCCTACGAATGAAGAACTAATGATTGCGCGCCAAACCTATAGATTAATATCTAATAAGGCTATAATCGGCGCTTAACGGATTACGCAGATGTTATTGTGGTAGATTGGCACCTAACGCTGCTGGAGCATCCGGCGTTTATTTTAAGTTACGCCGATGTCCGCTCGCGTGGCAAAGAATTCGTTGGTGTCGCATGGTAGACTGACACCCAACGCTGATTGGAATTGCGTTGGTGTCGTCTACGTAGACGAGGAGAGAAAATAAAATGTTAAGGACAATGTTGAAATCTAAAATCCACCGGGCTACTGTTACTGAAGCTAATCTTTATTATGAAGGCAGCATCACGGTTGATGCCGATTTAATTTTGGCTGCGGATATTTTAGAGAATGAGAAGGTCGAGGTGCTTAATCTGAATAACGGTCTGCGTATTGAGACCTATGTGATTAAAGGAAAAGCCGGAAGCGGTATAATTTGTTTGAATGGCCCGGCTGCCCGCGGCTCCTGCCCGGGAGATCAAATAATCATTGTTTCTTATGTAGCGGTCGAAGATAAGGAAGCTAAAAACATTAAGCCAAAAATCATAAAAGTCGATGACAGGAACAAAATTAAAAATTAAAGTATTTGGAGATGCTGTCTTAAGAAAAAAAGCCAAGCCGGTGGGGCGAATTACCGATCAACACCGCTTGATTCTTAGTCAGATGGCTAAGAGTATGTATGATGATTCCGGTATCGGGCTGGCAGCTCCGCAAGTGGGTTTAAGCGAGCAGTTAATTGTTGTGGATATCGGAGAAGGGCTTTATAAATTAATTAATCCTAAAATTATAAAAAGACAGGGTAAGCAGTCGATTAGCGAGGGATGTTTAAGCGTTCCGGGAATTTCCATTAAAGTCAAACGGGCCAAGTTAGTTTGGTTACAGGCTCAGGATGAAGATGGCCGCCATTTGGAGCTGGAAGCGCGTGATCTTTTTGCCTGTGTTTTGCAGCATGAAATCGATCATCTTAAAGGCAAACTTATCGTTGATTATGCGTCATTCTTGCAGAAGTTACGGATTAAAAGAAAATTAGCTAAATTAAAGAAGCTGGCCAAGGAAGCAAAAATTTAGATTTTAAATAAAGGGTGACTTTTGGAAAAACATGATTTAATTATTATCGGAGGCGGACCGGCAGGATTGACCGCGGCTTTGTATGCCGGGCGCAGCCGGCTGGACACTTTACTTATTGAGAAAATGGCCCTTGGCGGCAGGATTTTAACGAGTGAAATTATCGAAAACTATCCGGGTTTTCCCGGCGGGATTTCTACCGCGGAGTTAATGTCGCGCATGGAAAGCCAGGTGAAAGAGCTGGGATTAAAAATTGTAAGCGAGGAAGTGCTTGGTTTAGATGGTGACGGTATCAGGGTCAATACCGCCGGCGGTGATTTCACCGCCGGTGCGGTCATTATCGCCAGCGGCGCCCGTCCCAGAAAATTAAATGTACCCGGAGAAGAGCAGTATACAGGCAGAGGCGTTTCTTATTGTGCCACTTGCGATGCGCCGTTCTTTAAAGCTAAAAAAGTAGTGGTGGTCGGCGGAGGCAATGCCGTAGCTGAAGAAGCAATGTACTTGAGCCGTTTTGCTAGCTCGGTAAGTATAATTCACCGGCGTGGCGATTTGCGTGCTTCGCCGATTTTACAGGAGAGGATGAAGCAAAACCCCAAAATTAATTTTATTTTGAACAGCATTGTCAGCCAGATTAAAGGAAGCAATAAAGTTGAGTCAGTACGGGTTAAGGATCTTTTAAGCGGTCAAGAGAGCGATCTGGTTTGCGATGGGGTTTTTATTTATATCGGCTATGAGCCGGATACGGTATTTGCAAAGAATAAAATAAAGATGGATGAAACCGGTTTTATTATTACGGATGAAAATATGGCGACTTCCGCCCCGGGAATTTTTGCTTGCGGCGATTGCCGCAAGAAAGGGTTTTATCAGGTAATTAATGCCTGCGGTGATGGGGCGGTTGCAGCTGATTCAGCTTATAAATTTATAAGTAAGTCGGTAATTTAGAGGGTAAAAAAATGGAAAAAACTCCTACCACGAATAAAAAATTAATTGATTGGGTAAATAAGATGGCCAAGCTTTGCGGGCCTGAGCGGATCGTCTGGATTAACGGGTCGGATGAGCAGAAACTGGCATTGGAAAAGGAGGCGGTAAGTACCGGTGAATTGATCCGCCTGAATCCGGAAAAACTTCCGGGTTGTTTTTTACATCGTACTGCTCATGATGATGTTGCCCGGACCGAACATTTAACTTTTATTTGTACGAAGAAAAAACATGATGTAGGTCCGACTAATAATTGGATGTCCCCGGCGGCAGCCTATGCAAAGGCTAAAGCAATTTTTTCAGGAGCGATGGCCGGGCGAGTGATGTATGTCATTCCTTTTTCAATGGGGCCGGTAGGATCTCCTTTTAGTAAGATCGGGGTAGAATTGACGGATTCCCTTTATGTAGTTTTAAACATGCTAATTATGACTCGCTGCGGGGAAATGGTATTAAGGCAGCTTGAAAAAGATGATGATTTTACCAGGTGTTTACATTCTAAAGCGGAGCTGGATATTAAGAAACGGTTAATTTTACATTTTCCGGAAGATAATACCATCTGGAGCGTAGGTTCCGGCTACGGCGGTAATGTCCTCTTGGGTAAAAAATGCCTTTCTTTGCGTATCGCAAGCTTTGTCGCCAAAAAAGAAAAATGGATGGCTGAACATATGTTGATTATGGGGATTGAAGATCCTGACGGGCATGTTGAATACATCGCTGCGGCTTTTCCCAGTGCCTGTGGTAAAACGAATTTAGCCATGCTTATTCCTCCGGAAGGGCTTAAGAATAAAGGGTATCGTGTTTGGACGGTGGGTGATGATATTTCCTGGATGCGGGTGGATACTGACGGTTCTCTTTGGGCGATTAATCCTGAAACAGGATTTTTCGGAGTGGCCCCCGGTACAAATTTCAGCGCTAATTTAAATATGATGAAAACCATTAAAAAGAATACGATCTATACTAACGTTCTTTTAAAACCTGATAATACGGTTTGGTGGGAGGGGGCTGACGGTGAAGTGCCCAGCCAAGGTATTGATTGGAAAGGAAATCCCTGGAAACCGAATACTTTGGATGCAGAAGGCAAGGTGATCAAAGGCGCCCATCCTAATGCGCGTTTTACTACTCCTATTGTGAATTGTCCTTCCGCATCTTTTCGACTGGAGCAGCATCATGGAGTGCCGATTTCGGCGATCATCTTCGGCGGCCGGCGTCAGCATGTTGCTCCGCTGGTATATGAGACATTTAACTGGCAGCATGGCGTATTTGTGGGAGCAACTATGGGTTCGGAATTAACTGCTGCCCAGGTAGGTAAACTGGGCCAGGTGCGCAGGGATCCGATGGCGATGCTTCCTTTTTGCGGTTATAACATGGCGGAATACTTCAGGCATTGGTTAAATATGGGCAAATTGATGGCTAAGCCTCCGAAAATATTCCACGTCAACTGGTTTAGAAAGGATGCGCAAAGTAAATTTTTATGGCCCGGGTTTAGCGAAAATTTAAGGATCTTAGAATGGATTCTGGACCGCTGCAATAATAAAGTTACTGCTATGCGTACTCCGATCGGATATTTGCCTTACCCGTTTAATATTGATATGACCGGCCTTAACCTCGGCAATGGGGTTTTAGAAAAACTGCTTGAGGTTAACAAAGAGGAATGGGCTGAAGAACTAAAAGGTATCAGCAAATTTTTCAGCTTGTTTAAGAAAGACCTCCCCGATGAGCTTTGGCAGGAACATGACGCGTTGCTGGAGAGATTAAAGAAAAATGGGAAGTAATGTTTTATTAAAAACCGATTTTAAAGATGTACCGCTTTTTCGCCGGGGTAAAGTCAGGGATGTTTATGACCTGGATGATAAGCTGCTTATTATTTCTACCGATCGTATTTCTTGTTTTGATGTTGTTTTGCCTTGCGGTATACCGGAAAAAGGAAGAGTATTGACCAGTATTTCTTTATTTTGGTTTGATTTTGTTAAAGATATAATCGGCCAGCATTTAATTACAACGGATTTGGATAAATACCCGCCGATACTCAAGAAATACCAAGCTGATCTTGCGGGCCGTTCGATGCTGGTTCTCAAAACCAAGCCTTTGCCGGTTGAGTGTGTAGTCAGAGGCTATCTTTCCGGATCGGGGTGGAAGGAGTATAGAAAGACGCAGTCGGTCTGCGGTATCAAGCTGCCTAAAGGCCTCAGGGAATCCGATAAGCTGCCGGAAATTATTTTTACACCATCGACTAAGGCGGAGGTGGGGCACGATCAGAATATCGATCAAAAATATGTCGAGAATTTATTAGGGGCCGAGTTAGCCCGGCGCATAAAAGAAACAAGCATCGCTATTTATAAGCGCGCCAGTGATTATGCTTTGCAAAAAGGGATTATTATCGCCGATACTAAATTTGAATTTGGGATATATCAAGACCAGTTGATCATCATTGATGAAGTGCTGACCCCGGATTCTTCACGGTTTTGGCCGCTGAACCAATATTGCCCGGGACAGGCCCAGCCGAGTTTTGATAAACAGTTCGTCCGCGATTATTTAGAGACTTTGGATTGGGATAAGACTTACCCGGCGCCGGATTTGCCGGAAGAAATAATCAAGGTTACTACAGAAAAATACTTAGAAGCTTACCGTAAATTAACCGCCTAAACTAATTTAATTTGAATGGTTAGAGTTAAAAAAGTTATTTCGCTTTTAGCCAGACTCAGCGTAAGCTGCCTGCTTTTAGTTTTGTTGTTCAAATTTAATAAAATCGATCTTGCGGTTTTGACCAATGATATTAAAGGTGCGGATAAATGGTTATTAGCTGTGGGTTTTTTATTTTCCATTTTTTCCTGTATTTTAGGTTTTTTACGCTGGAAAATGCTCTTGGCGGGGGCAGGGATTAAGGCTTCTTTAAAAAAACTAATCAGTACTTTTTCCGGCGGTATTTTTTTTAGTATTTTTTTGCCTTCCACTATCGGAGGAGATTTAGTCAGGGTAGCGGATCTGGCGCAGCATACTCAAAAAGCCAAAGAAGTTGTAGCTACGGTTTTTTTGGATAGATTAAGCGGTTACATTGGATTGGTTTTAGTGATTTTCCCGGCGCTTTTATTGGGTGGTGATTTAATTTCGGATAAAGTTGTTTTTTCTTCGGTATCGACCATCATACTTCTGCTGGCGGTTATTCTTTTAGTTTTATTCAATAATTCGATCTACTCCAGAATTACAAAATTTTTCTCTACTCCCGGCTCCGGGAAAATAAAAGAAACCCTTAAAAATATCCATCGGGAAATTCACGTTTTTCGCCATCAAAAAAGGATGATTGTTTCGAATCTGCTAATTTCTTTTATTATCCAGCTTACTTTGCCGATCAGTGTTTATTTTATCGGGCTGGCTTTAGGAGTCAGGATTAGTTTGGTTTATTTTCTTATTTTTTTGCCGATCATTGGAGCGATTACTCTTTTACCCGTAGCCATCGGCGGCCTGGGTTTAAGAGAGAGTTTGTTTGTAGTTTATTTTGCTAAAGTCGGAGTAGTCAAGCAATTGGCTTTAGCGATGTCGCTTTTATCATTTTCATTTTTTATTTTATACGGAGCCATGGGAGGACTAATCTATGTCCTTACAGTACATCATCGACGCTTACAACCTAATAAATCACCCTGCGTTTAAACCCGCCGTCAAATCGGCCCGGAACATTCAGCATACCTTGGCGGATTTTATTAGGCTAAATGATCTAACCGGAAGTAAAAGCAACCGTGTGATTTTGGTTTTTGACGGATATCCTCCGCCGGGCGAGGATATCCCCTATGCAACTAATCTATTTTGCATGTTTTCCCGGGCGCAAGAGGCGGATGAGCTGATCAAGAAAATAGTCGAAGATTCGGCTTCCCCTAAAAATATCGTTGTGGTTTCGGATGATAAAGAGGTGCAATTGTCTAGCAGGTTTCTTCACGCGCAGATTTCCAGCGTCGGAGAGTTTATCGGCCGTAAGCAGGAGGCCAGGTTAGCCGCCCAGGCTAAATTGTCCGATAATGATCCTAAATTAAGCTATGCCAAGATGGAAAAAATTAACGCTGAACTTAAGAAAAAATGGCTTTAATTAAGGTAAAATCTTGACATAACCTATTCGTTATGATAAAGTTATAACAATAACTGACCGCGTTATCGTTTAATAAAAAGAATCCCTTATATTGTTTTAGTTTACCAGTAAGTTAAGGGATTGATTTGTCCGTTATTTTGGTGGATAACGGACTTATTAAAAGGAGGTCGCTATGAGTAGTTGGCAAGTGGTATTGCTTGAACCCGCGCGTACGGTTTTAGCGCAAATTAGCCAATTTATGGTTAATGCGTTGCTGGTGATTATTATTCTGCTCATCGGCTGGTTGCTTTCTAAAGTGATCAGATCGGTAGTTAGTAAAACCCTTAAAACCGCTAAAATTAATGAGTTGTCCAGCCGTATCGAGTTAGACAAATTATTAAATAAGGGAGGCATAAGCTACACTTTATCCGATTTAGTCGGAATAATTTGTTATTGGCTGGGGCTTTTGATAACGTTTATGGTAGCGGTAAATTCTGTGGGGCTTACGATCGCCGCTGATTTATTAAACAAAGTTGTTCTCTATATTCCGAATGTTATTGCCGCTTTATTTATTTTGATCCTGGGAATGTTTGTGTCAACTTTATTGAAGAACATTGTGCAAACCGCAGCCAATAACGCAGGTTTAAGCCAAGGTAAACTTCTGTCTCAGATTGTTGAAACAATCGTTATTGCTTTTGCTGTTTTTGTAGGTTTAGAGCAATTGCAGATCGGGATCCGGATTACAGAATTGACGATTTCGATCGTGCTGGGCTCTTTAGGTTTAGGTTTAGCTCTGGCTTTTGGTTTAGGATGTAAAGAAATCGCCGGCAAATTTGTCGCCGAACTGATCGAAAAATTAAAAAAGAAGTAATGCAATTGTTATTGGTTTAGGAAAATTATAGACCCTCCGCTATAAATAATGGCGGGGGGTTTATTTTTATGGTAAAGTTGATTAGTTGTATTCTATATGCTTACTTTCTATAAATCTGTTGCTTAATTTTAGTTAAAAATGAAATGTAATCTATGCGGTTGTTTAAATTATAAGGTCCTCTATAAGACATATCGGGGGGACATTTTAGATCTAAACAAGGATTCTTATAATATCACCGACAGCAATGTGGGTTGCCCTTTAAGAATAGTTAAATGTTTGGAATGCGGGCTTATTTACGCTAATCCGCAACCGCCGATATCCAGGCTCCTGGAAAATTACAGAAAGATGGAGGATTTATTATACCTGCAGGAAGAAGCGGGGCGTAGAAGGTCTGCCCGCTGCAGTTTAAAATTGCTGCGTAAATTTAAGCCTTCAGGTAAGCTGTTGGAGATTGGCTGCGCCACAGGTTTTCTTTTAAGCGAGGCCGAAGGACTTGGTTTTCAGGCCTACGGCGTGGAAATCTCGGAATGGGCGGTAAACTATGCCCGGGACACTTTAAAACTAAAAAATATCTTTTGCGGAAACTTAGAGGAAGCGCAATTTCCGCCTGCTTATTTTGATGTCGTAATTTTGAAAGATGTAATTGAACATTTACCTGACCCCAAGAATATTCTGATTCAGATAAGAAGGATATTAAAGCCGGATGGATTGATTTGCATAAATACTCCGGATATTGCCAGCTTACCCAGCAGGATCCTGCGGGCCAGGTGGTGGGGAATCAAGCAGGAGCATTTGTATTATTTTACTAAAAAAACAATTTATCAAATACTGAGGGTTTGCGGTTTTGCGCCGGTTAAGTGTGAAAACAGCATAAGATTTTTTAGCTTTCGATATTGTCTGGAAAGATTAGAAATTTATAATTCCGGGTTTTCTAAATTAGTAAAATTTTTAGGCGGATGGTTTTTAAAACGGCCGCAGCTGTTAAAAATTAATTTCGGTGATCAAATTGAAATTTACGCCCGGAAGGCCAGAAAATTGGAATATCTTGAGGAATTAGAAAATCCGGAGTTATCGAATGAAAATAAAAATGAAAAAGTGGTTGCGGTCCTGCCTGCTTATAATGCCGCTTTGACCTTAAAGAGGACTGTCAAAGATATCCCGGCGGATGTAGTTAACGAAATAATTTTAGTCGATGATGCCAGCAGGGATAATACTGTAGAAGAGGCTTTAGCTTTAGGGCTTAAGGTATTTGTTCATAAAAAGAATCAAGGGTATGGCGCCAATCAAAAGACTTGCTACCGAGAGGCTCTTGCCGCCGGAGCCGATATTGTCGTGATGGTGCATCCGGATTACCAATATGACCCTAAAGTTATCGGAGAGATTATTGCTCCGATTAAGCAGGGCCGGGCGGATGCGGTATTCGGCTCGCGGATGATGAAAGGCGGAGCTCTCTTGGGAGGGATGCCGCTCTGGAAACATAACGCCAATATTTTACTCACCGCTTTGGAGAATGTTGTTTTTGGAATATACCTTAGCGAATATCATTCCGGTTTCAGGGCTTATTCGTCCCGGGTTTTAAAAGCAATAGATTTTAATGCTAACCATAATGGTTTTATCTTTGATACGGAGATCATTACTCAGATAGTTATGCATAATTTCCGGATTGAGGAAATACCGATTAGGACGCGTTACTTCGAAGAGGCTTCTACCATAAAATTATGGCCGAGTCTCTGGTATGGTCTAGGGATCATAAAAACCCTGTTTAAATATCTGTTGCATAAATATACTTTTATTAAATTCCGGCAGTTTATATAGCTAATAGCGTGTTTAAAAAAAAGCGGTCTTTTCGGAGGTTTAGATGATTTGCAAGAAATGTGTTTTACCGGAACATAAACCGGATATCTGGCTTAACGCCCAAGGGGTTTGTAACGTCTGTCTTGAAGATGAAAAAGAAAAATCTGATCAGGCTAAATTTCTAGAAACGGATTTTATTAAATTGTTAAAGATGTATAAAAGTAGAGGAGAATATGATTGCTTGGTCATGTGCAGCGGAGGCAAGGACAGCACCTCGGCCCTTTATTATATGAAGAAAAGGTATAAATTAAATCCGCTGGCTTTCACCTTTGACCATGGTTTCGAAACCCAAGAGGCTCTGGAGAATGTGAAGAATGCGGTAGAAATATTAGGCGTCGATTGTTTATTTTTTAAAAGTGATTTTATGCACGAAATGTTCAGGGAGATGGTGAAAACAAATTCCCGGGCGGTTATTTGCCATCCCTGCAGTATTTGGTATATGGATTTGGCTTTTAAAACTGCATTCCGCTATAATATTCCGGTAATTATTGCCGGTTGGACTAAAGGACAATCTTCGAAGCAACCCTTAATGTCCAGGTGCGGCTGCAATATACACCAACCCGAATTCTCGTCAATGGGCCAAGCCACGAAAGAATTTTTAGAGGAATATATCAGAAATAATCCTAAATACAATAATTTCCCTAAAAATATGGAAGAGGTGCTCAAAAGAGCCAAATTGCGGCAAAAATGCGTTGTTTTATCTCCGCACTGGTTTTTACCTTTTGACCCGCAGGCCTACGTCAAATTAATTACAGAAGAGCTGAAATGGAAATTACCAAAGTTAAGTTACCCGTTAAATTCTACTAACTGTTATTTGAATTTTATTTCTGTGCATAACTCCATGAAGCATTACGGTTATACGCATTATCATGTTGAGATGAGCAAGCTTATCCGGGAAGGATTGTTAGGCCGGCAGGAAGCGTTAAAAAACCTGGAAGTTAATTTTTCTAATGATCTATTAAATTCGATTGCTGCTAAATTAGATTACCGGTTTAGTGATTAAATAAAAAACAGGTATTAACTTTAAGGTATCCCGGGATCAGGCGAAAGGATAAACGGATTGATAAAACATTATTTTAAAAGCATCCGGGCTGGTATTAAAAATTTTGTCAGGGAAACGCAAAAAATATTCCTGATGGTTTTGTTATTTATTTTATATTTTTTCGGTTTTGGGATTACTTTATGTTTGCTGGTAATTTTTAACCGGCGGGCCTTAACCTCCGAATATCATGCTCAGGACACATATTGGCATAAAACCAAAGGGTATGCCGCAGATATTGACCGCAGCCTCAGGCAGTCTTAAAAAAAGGAGGTAATCTTTGGGCAAGATTATTTATATGTTTAAGGAAACAATTTATTTAATTAAACAGCATAAATTATTGTTTTTATCACCGATATTTATTATGCTTATCCTGCTGGGTTTTTTGGTTTATTCCATCGGGCCCGCGGTGATTACTTCATTTATCTATGCTGGATTTTAATAAAATAGTTTCAAGCTTAAGAAAGTAGAGATCAAACGGTGAATATCCTAGGTATATCTTGTTATTACCATGATGCTGCGGCTTGTTTAATTAAAGATGGAATAGTTGTGGCTGCCGCCCAGGAAGAAAGATTTAACCGAATAAAAAATTCGGCTGATTTTCCGATTAACGCGATCAATTTTTGTGTTCAGGAATCCAAGATTGCTTTTTCTGATATCGACTATGTCGCTTTTTATGAAAAGCCTTTTCTTAAATTCCACCGTGTGGTTTTAGACCATTTAAAAACCTGGCCGTTTTCATTCACGAATTTTCTTAAGACTATGCCGAAATGGCTCCAGGATAGATTGATCCTGCCGCTTACCTTAGAAAAAGAAACCGGTTTTAAAGGAAAAACTTTATTCGTTAACCATCATCTTTCGCATGCTGCCAGCGCATTTTTAGTCTCGCCTTTTGAACAAGCGGCTATTTTAACTTCTGATGGAATAGGCGAGTGGGCGACTTTGACCTGTGGTTTGGGAAGGGGCAATGATATAAAGATTTATAAAGAGTTGCGCTATCCCAATTCATTAGGTTTGCTGTATTCATCACTAACCGCTTATCTGGGTTTTTCCGCAAATAAAGATGAAGGAACAGTAATGGCGCTGGCCGGCTGCGGTGAACCTGCATACCTTGATAAATTCAAGAAAATTTTTTCCAGCAAACCGGATGGCAGTTTTATTTTGGATCCTGGGTATTTTAGTTTTAACCAAGGCCGCAGGATGTATAGCAGAAAGTTTATAAAATTGTTTGGTGAAGAAAGAAAACCCCTAGAGGCTCTTCAGCAAAGACATTGCGATATAGCCTCAAGCCTTCAAAAGTTTACTGAAGAAACACTGGTTGCTATTTCCAGGAATATTTTTAATGAAACGAAACTTAAAAAACTTTGTCTTGCCGGAGGAACTTTTTTGAATTGTGTCGCAAATAGTAAGATCCTTGAAGACGGATTATTCGAAGAGCTTTTTGTCCAGCCGGCTGCGGGTGATGCCGGCGCGGCAATCGGCGCAGCTGTTTATGCCCATTGCGCAATTTTTAAAAAAAATAGAAATTATGTCATGACGCATCCATATTTGGGTCCTGATTTTTCGCCTGAGCGGATAAAAACAATCTTGTTAAATTCCGGTCTAAATTTCCAGGAATGCAGTGAAACCGAGCTGACTAAAGATATTGCGGTAAGACTGGCTAAAAACCAGATCATTGGCTGGTTCCAGGGGAGGATGGAATTTGGCCCCCGCGCGCTTGGCAATCGTTCGATCTTGGCTCATCCCGCCTGTCCGGGGATTAATGAGCTGCTAAATTCTAAAGTTAAACACCGGGAGCCTTTCCGGCCCTTTGCCCCGGCAGTACTGGAAGAAAGAAAAGATGAGTTTTTTAATCTTTCCGGTAAATCCGCGTTCATGCTGCTGGCGCCTAAGGTTAGAAACGAAAAACGTGAGTCTATTCCCGGAGTAGTCCATGTTGACGGAACAGCCAGGGTGCAAACAGTAAATAAAGAAACCAATCCTAAATTCTGGCAGTTAATTAAAGATTTTGAAAGTATTACGGGTTTACCGATTTTGATCAATACTTCTTTTAATTTAAAAGGAGAGCCGATCGTTTGTTCGCCGCAGGATGCCCTTAACAGTTTTAACCAAAGCCAGATGGATTGCCTGGTGCTGGGAAATTACATAATTAATAAGAGAGTTTAAATGGATAGGCGAAAACAAAGAATGCTGGCGTTTGGTATCGGATTAGTAACGGCTTTATTCCTGCTGGAGGCAGGTTTGCGTATTGCCGGAACAGTTTTTAGAAATAATCCGGTATTTGATCGGGTTTCTTTATCCAGCCATAAGCATAAGCCGTATATCATATTGTGTTTAGGGAATTCATTTACTCTGGGAGCCGGCGCTCCTGCGGGCCAGGGGTATCCGGATCAATTGCAGAAATTATTTGATCAGGAATTCCCGGAGAAAAATGCGGTGGTAATAAATGCCGGTGTCAGTAATCAGAATTCTTCGGAGTTATTAAATAGGATTGAATATGACATCATGAAGTGGCAGCCGGATTTGATCATTCTGCAAACCGGTCAACCTAATTTTTGGAATCAATATCAATATGCAAGGTATCTGCGGAAAGTAAATAAAAAAGGCGCTTTCCGTAAGAAATTTATTTTTTATTTAAATGACCTTTTATATTCTTGTCGTGTTTATCGGTTAAGTTTATTGTTAATTGACGAGTTAAGGGAAAAAGTAAGACAGCCGGATCCGCTGGCAATGGAAAATGATGCGCGTTATACCGAAGCCGTGGAATGGTTCAGGCGCCTGGAAACAAACTACTATATGAATAATCAAGTATTGACTATTGACGAGGAAGTTGAAAGAAAAATAAAATTTTTTAATGAATTGCTGGCTTTACGCCCAGCCGATGTAAATAACTATCGCTATCTGGGTGAAATCTGCCTTTTTCAAAAAAAATATAAAGAAGCCGCGCAATGGTTTATCCGGGGCATAAAAGCAGATTCCGGATATCGGAAGGAGGAAGAGAATCGGAATTATTTTTTTCTTAGGGTAGTTCTTAAGCTTTCCGGCGATCCGCAGCTAAAGAAATTAATTGATGAGTTTATCGCGGAGTTTAAAAAGACTCACCCGCAGCAATCGGCTAATTTTCTATCTTTGAGTAATCAGGAGATCTACCAATGGGTTGATTCAGATATTAGAGAGATGGTTGAGGTAATAAAAAATAGAAAGATAAAAGTGCTCCTGCAGAATTTTCCTCCTATTGACAGCATGTCGCCAGGCCATCGAGCGCACTATTTTAATAACTTCCTTTTGCCTGAAATTGCCCGGGATTTGGATTTACCTTTTGTGGACAATAACGCTATTTTTAAAAAAATATTGGATCAGGGGGAACCCCGGGAAAAAATTTTTGTTCCGGATGGCCACTGTACGGCCAAAGGGTATGGATTAATGGCCAGGAATATATTCAATAAGATTAAAGAAAAAGGATTATAAGCTTCAGGTAATGCTAAAAAACAATAAAATGTCAACCTCTAAGGAATTAGTAAAAATTCGTAATTTAGCTGTAAGTTTCCATGTGCGTACTTTTGGCTGCCAGATGAACGTTCGGGACTCGGAAGTAATCTGCGGTTTGTTGCAGAAGGCCGGCTATCGGCTTAGCGGTACTGATCAGGACGCGGATATCGTTATTTTTAACACCTGTTCAGTGCGTAAACATGCCGAAGACAGGGTTTGGAGCTTAATCGGCAGTTATAAGGGTTCTAAAATCATCGGTTTAGTAGGTTGCATGGCCCAGAATTATAAGCAGCAGGCTTTTGAGCGTGATTCCCATATCAGTTTTGTAGTCGGGCCTCAAGATATCGAAAAAATACCGGGG